>OUNO010000125.1_pt4 | contig 27347 bp, 23 predicted proteins | sample 1779811 | NCBI WGS metagenome assembly OUNO01 (sample SAMEA3914804, study PRJEB12502) | metagenome | biome: forest; material: soil | place: Canada | collected 2010-06-25 | depth 0.3 m
GCCACCGCCGAAGCCGCCGCCGGCCGGGGCGCCGACCTCTACCTCACCGACGTCGCCGCCGAGCGCCTGGCCGAGACGGTCGCCCGGATCGCGGCCGCCGGCGGCAAGGTCAGCTGGTCGCGGGCGGCGGACGTCTGCGACCACGAGGCCGTGGTCGCGATGGCGGCGGAGATCCACGCCGATCACGGCAGCATGGACGTGGTCATGAACGTCGCCGGGATCTCGACCTGGGGAGCGATCGAGAACCTCGAGCACAGCGACTGGCAGCAGGTGATCGACGTCAACCTGGTCGGGCCGATCAGCGTCCTCGAGTGCTTCGTGCCCCCGATGATCGAGGCCGGCAGGGGCGGGCACATCGTCAACGTCTCCTCCGCCGCGGGCCTCTTCGGCCTGCCCTGGCACGCTGCCTACAGCGCCAGCAAGTTCGGCCTGCGGGGGGTCTCGGAGGTGCTCCGCTTCGACCTGCGACCGCAGGGCATCGGCGTCAGCCTCGTCTGCCCGGGTGGGGTGAGGACGCCGCTGGTCGACAGTGTCAAGATCGTCGGCGTCGACCGCAGCCGGCCCGAGATCGGGAAGCTGATCGCGCGCTTCGAGAAGCACGCCGTCAGCCCCGAGCACGTCGCCGAGAAGATCATCGCGGGCGTCGAGAAGGACCGCTACCTGGTCTTCACCTCGGCCGACATCAGGATCGGCCACTGGGTCCAGCGCAAGTTCGCCCCGGCCTACGAGCTGGCGATGCGGAAGCTGAACCAGCGCCTGCTCGCGGCCGCCGGACGGCGCACGAGCTAGCCGGCGCCCGCCGCTCAATAGATTGAGGGCATCAGCGACAAGGCCCTCCACATCGTCGATCTCGCCAAGCGCTACCCGACCGGGGTGGAGGCGCTGCGCGGCGTCTCGCTCGACATCGAGCCGGGCGAGATCTACGGCCTGCTCGGACCCAACGGGGCCGGCAAGTCGACCCTGATCCACTGCACGACCGGGCTGGCGCAGCCGACCGGCGGCTCGGTCGAGGTCTTCGGCCACGACGCGATCCACGACTACGCCGAGGCCCGCCAGGCGGTCGGCCTGGCGCCGCAGGAGGTCAACCTCGACTGGTTCCTCACCGCCGAGGAGACGCTCGACTTCCACGGCGGCTACTTCGGGATGTCCAAGCGCGACCGCCGCGAGCGGACCAAGGAGCTGCTGGAGACCTTCTCGCTGACCGAGAAGGCCGACGAACGCACCCGCACGCTCTCCGGCGGGATGAAGCGGCGGCTGATCCTGGCCCGGGCGCTGATGCACCGGCCGCGGCTGCTGATCCTCGACGAGCCGACCGCCGGGGTCGATATCGAGCTGCGCCTGGAGCTCTGGCACTACGTGCAGAAAATCAACGACGAGGGGACGACGATCCTGCTCACCACCCATTACCTCGAGGAGGCGGACCAGCTCTGCAACCGGATCGCCTTCATCGCCGGCGGCGAGATCGCCGCCGAGGGCACCAGCGACACCCTGGCCGAGCGCTTCGGCGTCGCCAACCTGGAGGACGCCTACCTGGCCCTGGTCGGCCGCAACGAGCTCTCGCGCTCGCACGTCGAGGGCCTGACCCTGTGAGCCCAGCCCAGATTCGCTTCGTGACGCTCTGGCGTCGCGAGGTCAGCCGCTTCATGAAGATCAAGAAACAGACCCTCGGCGGGCCGCTGCTGGAAACTTTCCTCTACATCACCGTCTTCGGCGCCGCCCTCGGCTCGCGGATCAAGGAGCTGCACGGGATCGAATACATCCTCTTCGTGATCCCCGGCCTGGTGATGATGTCCTGGGCGACCAACGCCTTCACCAACAACTCCTCCTCGATCCTGCAGCAGAAGTTCCAGGGTGCGATCCACGACCAGCTCTCCTCGCCGGCCTCGCCGCTGGAGCTGCTGCTGGCCTTCTCGCTCGGCGGCTTCGTCCGCGGCGGCATGGTCGCGATCATCACCTGCGGCCTCGCCTTCATCCTCGTCGGCCTGCCGGTGGACCACCTGCTCGTCCTGATCCCGGCGCTCTTCCTGGTCGGCTTCTTCTTCTCCCAGCTGGGGGTCCTGATCGGCGTCCGCGCCGAGCAGTTCGACGACGTCGCCTTCGCCCAGACCTTCATCCTGACGCCGCTGATCTTCCTCGGCGGCGTCTTCTACTCGGCGACGCTGCTGCCCGAGCCCTGGCAGACGCTGACCCACTTCAACCCGATCTTCTACATGATCTCCCTGGTCAGATACGGGTTTGTCGGCTACTCCGAAATCAGCATCCCGCTCTCGCTGCTGGCCCTGACCGGCGCCACCGCGGCGCTCTTCCTCTTCAACCTGCGGCTCTTCACCCAGGGCTACAAGCTGCGCGCGTAGCGGCGCCGCCTGGTCGGCCGCCCGGCCCGCCTCTATGCTCCCGCCGATGCTGGGGAGAAAACGGAGTGTCTGGATGCTGTCGTCATTGGCCTGCCTGCTTGCGATCGGCGCTGACGCCGGCGTCGCGGGGGCGACCACGATCTGCGTGCCGGCCTTCACCAGCGCCTGCCCCAACTCGGGCGGCAACGTCGCCAAGACTGACCTCGAGGAAGCGATCGACTTTCAGGGCAGCGACGGCAACGCCGACGAAGTCCGGATCGCCGCCGGGACCTTCGTCGAGAACGGCGGCTACGAGCCGGCGGGCGGGTCGACGACTTCGCTCGAGCTGACCGGCAGCGACCCGCTGACCATCGCCGGCGCCGGCCCGGAGGCGACCTTCGTGACCAGCGCCAGCACGTCCAACAACTACGCCGTCAACTTCGACTTCAACAGCTCCCGCAGCCTCCTGGTCCGCGATCTCACCCTCGAGGCGCCGGCCTCGATGCCCGATGGCCTCGGCGAGGTGGTTCAGCTGGGCGCGGGGAACGTCCTCGACAACGTCGACATCGTCAGCCTCAACCCCGGGTCCGACGGGGCCTCCGCCGGCGGCAGCGGCGCCGTCTTCCGCAACGGCGAAGTGCGCGGCGGCGGCGCCGTGGGCTCGATCGAATTCGGGCTCGAGTCCTCCGGCAGCGGCTCCGGCTTGGTGGTCGAAGACGCGACGGTGAAGGGTGCCAGCTGGGCTCTGTATACGGGGGGAAGCGGGACCGCGCTGACGGCGCGCCGGGTCTCGATCCTCGGCGCGGGGGTCTATGGCGCGATCTGCAGCGGCGGCGTGCTGACGGTTGAGAACTCCGTCATCCGCATCGACGACGGAATCGGCCTCTACGTCTCGGCTAGCACCACGGACACGCGGCTGACCGCGGATCACGTCACGGTCGTCAACACCGGGGGCAGCTTTCCGGCGCTGGAAGGGAAGAAGTTCGGCACCGGTGCCGGCAACGCCACGCTTGTCGCCTCGAACTCGATCTTCCGCGGCTTCGCCCTGGGGTACAAGAGTGAAACCGCATTCGGCCCCGGAATCGGTGTCGTCAGCCTCACCGCTCGTTACTCGAACCTGCCGAAGGCCGAATCGATCAACGGGGGAGTCGTCGATTCCGCGACCGGCAACATCGAAACCGACCCCCAGCTCGCCGCCGACTTCTCGCTGCCGCCCGGCTCGCCTTCGGTCGACGCCGGCGATCCCGCCGCCGGCGGTCTCGCGACCGACTTCCTCAACGCTGCCCGCCCGACCGACGGCAACGGCGACGGGATCGCCCGCCGCGACCAGGGCGCCTTCGAGTACCAGCCTCCGGCGGCCAAGCGCTCGGCCGAAGAACCGGACATCGTGGCGCCGCAGACGAAGATCAAGAAAGGCCCCGGCGCCAAGCTCGGCAAGGGGGTGGCGAAGTTCTCCTTCGGCTCGAGCGAGGCGCCCGCGCGCTTCGCCTGCAAGCTCGACCACGGCAAGGCCGGCGGCTGCAAATCGCCGCGTCGCTACACCCACCTGAAGCCCGGCCGCCACGTCTTCAAGGTCTGGGCGATCGACCGCGCGGGCAACAAAGACCCGTCGGCGGCGAAGCGCAGATTCCTGGTTCCGCGCTGACCGCGGTCTGATCTGGGCGGGTTCTGCCGCTCGGCAAGCTGGATTGCGGCGCCCGGGAGCCACCCGGGTCGGCGCTCGCCCCTCTCTACAATCGCCAGCGGATGGCCACCCGTATCCGCAGGAAGCGGCGCAAGCCGCACCACTCGCGCTGGCACAAGATCGCGATCCCGGTCTTCATCGTCGTCGGGCTCGCGGCTGCAGTCGGCGGTATCGCCGCGGCCTGGGCGATCAACATCTACAACTCGGCGCCGCCGCTCTCGAGCCTGAAACCGGTCCAGAAGGGCCGCTCCTCGGCGATCTACGCTGCCGACGGCAGCCTGATCGGCTTCATCCGCTCCGACAACGTCCGTCAGCCCGTCTCGGCCAAAATGCTGCCGGAAACGCTGAAAAACGCGACCGTCGCGATCGAGGACAAGAACTTCTTCACCCACGGCGCCCTCGACCCGGAGGGCATCGCCCGCGCCGCCTGGAAGGACGCGCTGGCCGGCGGCAAGCCGGTTCAGGGCGCCTCGACGATCACCCAGCAGCTGGTCCGCAACCTCTACATCCACAACCCGGAAGACACGCTGGAGCGGAAGATCAAGGAAGCGGCGCTGGCGCAGGAACTCTTCGAAGCGCATGACCGCGACTGGATCCTGACCCAGTACCTCAACACGGCGCCGTACGGGACGGTCGACGGCCAGACTGCCGTCGGAGCCGAGGCGGCGGCGCAGACCTACTTCGGCAAACCGGCCAAGGACCTCAACCTGACCGAGGCGGCGATGATCGCCGGGCTGCCGCAGGCGCCCTCCGAATACAACCCCTTCCTCGACCCCAAGGCGGCGCTGAAACGGCGCAACGAGGTGCTGGGGACGATGGTCGAACAGGGCTACATCAGCCAGGCCGAATACCGCACCGCGCGCACCCACGGGCTCGGCCTCGAACCCGGCGACAAGTACCAGGTGATCCACGACCCCTTCCTCTTCGACCTGGTCCAGCAGGAACTGATCGACCGCTACGGGATCAACACCGTCCGCAACGGCGGCCTCAAGGCCTACACGACGATCAGGCCCGATCTGCAGGCCAAGGCCGAAGCCGCGATCGCCGAATCCTGTTACGCCTGTTACGAAGGCGGCCCGGTCGCCGGCCTCGCCTCGGTCGACCCGAAAACCGGGGCGATCGTCGCCCTCGCCTCGAGCGAAGGCGGTGAAGGCGAAGAGCAGTTCAACTACGCCTGGCAGGCCCAGCGCCAGCCCGGCTCCTCGTTCAAGACCTTCGTCCTGACGACCGCGATCAAGCAGGGCATCGACCCCGAAACGACCTACTACAACGGCACCTCGCCGATGACGCTGCAGATCCCCGGCGGCGGCACCTGGGAAGTCAACAACGACGAGGCCGGCGGTGGCGTGATGTCGCTGAAGAGCGCGACGACGCACTCGATCAACGTCGTCTACGCCCAGCTCGACCTCGACGTCGGCTCCGAAGCGGTGACCGAAACCGCGCACGAAATGGGGATCGAATCGCCGCTGCAGTCGGTCCCGGCCGAGGCGATCGGCGGTCTCGCGATCGGGGTCACGCCGCTGGAAATGGCCGACGCCTACGCGACCCTCGCCAACGGCGGCGTCCACCACGACCCGACCGCGATCAGCCGGGTCGAATTCCCCAACGGCAAGACCGACGAGGTCGAGAGCAGCGCCGGCGACCGCGTTCTCACCCCCGGCGAGGCCTACGAAGTGACGAAGATCCTCGAGACCGTGATCACCGAAGGCACCGGCGCCGGCTACACCTCGATCGGCTGCACCTCCCAGGCCGGCAAGACCGGTACCTCCGAGGAAGAGTCGGACGCCTGGTTCGTCGGCTACACGCCGCTGTACTCGACCGCGGTCTGGGTCGGCCACCCGCAGTCGCGCGAAACGACCGGCTTCGGCGGGCCCACCGCCGGCCCGGTCTGGCAGAACTACATGTCGAGCGCGACGGAAGGCGACTGCCCGGAATTCGAAGTCCCCTCCAGCCTGCCTGAACTCTCGGCCTTGAGCACCGACCACACCCGCTCCTCATCGGAAGCCGGCAGCGGCGAAGAAGAAGAATTCGAATATTCCGAAGACGAAGAAAAGGAAAGCAAGAAGCAGGAAAAGGAAGAAAAGAGCGACGAAGGCGGAGAAGAAGGGGCTCCCGAAGCGGAAAACACGCCGAGCCCGACGCCGACCCCCAGCCCGCCGCCCTCGGTCGGCGGCGGCATCAGCCCCGGCTGAGCCAGGCTCCGAATGTCTGACGCCGTGGCTCCGATCGAAGCCGTCGTCTTCGACTGGGACGGGACCCTGGTCGACTCCAAGCGGGCGCTGGTCGCCAGCTTTCAGGAGACGACGACGGAGCTACTCGGGGTGCCCTTCCCGGTCGAGGAGGAGGACGTCGAGCGGCTGGTCCAAGTCCGCGGCCAGGAGGCCTTCGAAGAGATCGCCGCCGGCGACCGCGACCTCTACGAGCGGATCGAGACGGTCTTCCACCGCGTCTACGTCGAGCAGCAGAAGACGATCGAGGCGTTTCCGGGTGCGCTGGAGACGATCGAGCGCCTGCGCGCCGCCGGCCAGCGGATCGGCGTCGCCACCTCGAAGGCGCGGATCCGGCTCGACCTCGAAGCCGAGCGGACCGGGATCGGCCCGCTGCTGGACGTCAGCATCAGCGGCGACGAGGTCGCGGTCGCCAAGCCCGACCCGGAGTCGGTTGCCGCGGCGATCCGCCGCCTCGGGGTCAGTCCGGCCGCGACGCTCTACGTCGGCGACGGCCCCAATGACATCCGCGCCGCCCGAGGCGCCGGCGCGATCGCCGTTGCCGTCACTTTCGGCTTCCACCCCGACGAGGCCCGGGCCGAGAACCCAGACCACGTGATTGACCGCCTCTCCGAACTGGTCGAGCTCGCCGGTTGAGCGGGCGCGGCTGAGCTTTGTCGCTCTATGCGCGACAAAGCTCAGCCGCGCTCCACTGAAGGCTCTACTCGCCGATCAGCTCGATGCGGTAGCCGTCGGGGTCGCGGACGAAGGCGATGCGGTGGCCTTCGGTGCGGCCGCCGGGGCGGTAGGGGGGCTTCTCGGGCTCGACGCCTTCGCCAGCCAGCTGGCCCAGGGTGGCGTCGAGGTCGTCGACCATCAGGGCGATGTGGTTGTAGCCGCTGCCGAGGTCGTAGGAGTCGACGCCGTGGTTGTAGGTCAGCTCCAGGTGGGGGTCTTCGCCGGGCATCCCCATGAAGACGTTGATTGCCTCGTCGCCGATCGGCATCCGTGCCACCTCGACGTAGCCGAGCTTGGCGTAGAAGGCGACCGAGCGATCGATGTCGCCGATCCGGTAGCAGGTGTGGAGGTAGCGATTGGCCATGAGGCGCAGGCTACAGGCCCGTTGTTCGGCTTGCCAGGCGGGCTTGCGCTGGGGCAAGTGGAGTATTAGTTTGAGCACCGCTGCAATATCTCCGCAACATTTCGGCAAGTTCTCCCCTCGTCTACTTCCGGCAGAAAGGCATCTCTTGAGAAACCTGTTCACTGGCTCGGCGGCGCTCCGGGCCCTCGCCCTGGCGGCCCCGCTGGCCGTCGTCGCCTCGATCGTCCTCGCGCCCGGCCTCGCCGCCGCAACGGTGACGCCGACCGGGGTCACCGACACGATCCACATCGAGCTGACCAAAGGCAAGCTCAAGTTCGTCGCGCCGGAAACCGTGACCCAGGGCGACCAGCTGGAAATCGTCAACGACACCAACCCGAAACAGGTCGGCCCGCACAGCTTCTCGCTGGTCACCAAGGGCTCGCTGCCGAAGACCGGCCCGGCTCGCAAGAACTGCTTTACGCCGAAACACATCTGCCTCTCGATCGCCAAATGGCACGGCTTCGACCCGAAAACCGAAGAGATCACGATCGACCCGGCCACGGCCGGCCCGGAAGGCTGGAGCACGATGGGCTCGACCAGCAAGAAGGGCGACTCCTGGTTCACGGAAAAGAAGGGCGACTCGCTCTCGCAGGTGGTCAGCTCCCAGCCGCAGACCCTCTACTTCATGTGCGCAGTCCACCCCTGGATGCAGGGGAAGGTCGAGGTCGCGGCGCCGCTCGTCGGCACCCCCGGCGTTTAGCGCCACGGCCGCGAACTTGCCTACCCAGCCCCGCCTCGGGCGCCGTGCCTTCCTCGGCGCCCTTGGCGGCGGCGCGGCGGCGCTGCTGGTGCCGCACCGGCGCCGGCTCGGGGAGCTTCTCCCGTTCGGCGAGGAGACCCCCAGCGCCGCCGCCGCTGTTCCCTTCCAGGCGGCGCTGCCGATTCCCCGCGAGCTGACCGGGGAGCGGCTGAGGATCCCGATCCGCGAGGCCGAGGCGCAGATCTTCCCCGGCGCGAAGACGAAGCTCTGGACCTACGGCGGCAGCTTCCCCGGGCCGACCGTGCGCCGCCCGGCGGGCGCGCGGACCGAGGTCAGCTTCGACCACCAGCTGCCGGCCGGCGCCGGCGAGCTCTCGGTCCACCTGCACGGCGGCCACAACCGGACCCAGTTCGACGGCCAGCCCGGCGGCCTGACCAAGTCCCAGCCGCACTCCCTCTTCTGCCGCATCCCCAAGGGGCTCTCGCGGCGCCAGTCGGGCAATGACCTGCTGCTCGCCCCGGGGGAGCGCAAAACGTACGTCTATGACCTGATGGAGGACGGCCGGCCCGAACGCGCCGCCTTCCAGTGGTACCACGACCACCGCCTCGACCGGACCTCGCCGCATACCTGGCGCGGGCTGGCCGGGATGTGGATCGTCGACGACGAGCTCGACGCCGGCCTGCCACTGCCCCGCGGCGAGCGCGACATCCCGCTGATGATCGCCGAGCGCAGCTTCGACCGCGACAACCAGCTGACCGACCCCTTCGGCGGTCGCCGCCCGCCGGCTGACGGAGTCCTCGGCAACCGCGTCCTCGTCAACGGCGCCTTCATGCCGCACCACTGGGTCGGCGCCTGCCGCTACCGGCTGCGGATCCTCAACGTCTCGCCCTTCCGCAGCTACGATCTGCGGCTCTCCAACGGCGCCCCGATGGTCCAGATCGCGACCGACAGCGGCCTGATGCCGGCGCCGGTGGCACGCCGCGAGATCCTCCTCGGACCGGCCGAGCGGGTCGAGGTGATCGTCGACTTCGCCGGCGCCCGCGGCGAGACGGTCGAGCTGCGCAGCAGCGGTCACCACCCCGGTCGCAACGTCGCCGGGGCCAAGGCGTACGCCGGCTCGCTGATGCAGTTCCGGGTCGGCTCGGCCCGGCTCGAGGACCGGGCCCGGGTGCCGCGCCGGCTGCGGCCGCTGCCGGCCTGGACGCGGAAGGCGAAGCGCAAGCCCGACCGCCGCTGGGAGATCACGATCGGCGGCCTCTTCAAGACCACCTGGCTGATCAACGGCCGGACCTTCAACCCGGCCTTCGCCGACGCCTTCCCGAAGCTGGGGACGACCGAGACCTGGGAGATCCACAACCGCACCAGCGTCGCCCACCTGATGCACCTGCACCACACCGACTGGTACCTGCTGGCCCGCGACGGCAAGCGGCCGCCGCCCTGGGAAGACTGCCTCAAGGACACGTTCTTCGTCTACCCCGGCGAAAAAATTCTCCTTGCCGGTCACTTTTCCGATCACAGCGGGAAATTCGTCATCCACTGCCACATGCTCGACCACGAGGACCATGGCTTGATGAGCCAGTTCCAGGTCGTTCGCGCCTAGCCACGGCTAAAGCCCACGGCCCAGAAGCCGATGCCTTGAAGGCATGGTCGAGGCGACAAACGGACAGGTTTCCCTAAGGGTTCCCGGCCACTCGGAGGCGCGGGCGGTCGGCTCGCTGCTGCTCGGCGGCGCGACCCTGGTGGCGCTCTCGCTGGCGCTGCCGCACCCGAGCGGCGGCGACACCGCGGCGCTGATCGCGATCGCGGCGCTGATGGCGCTGACCGGAGCCCTCTGCCTGGCGCTCTTTCGCCGCGTCCCGCTGGTGGCCAGCCACCTGATCCTCGCCGCGACCGCCGCGGCCACCGGGCTGCTGATCTACGAGAGCGGCGTCGCCGCCGGCCAGTACGGCTCGGTCTTCGTCTGGTCGACGCTGATCTCCGCCTACTACTTCTCGCGCCGGGTCGCGGCCGCCCACCTGCTCTGGATCCTCGCCGTCTACGCGGTCTCGCTGGCGGCGGTCCAGAGCACCGCCGGCTACTCGCCCTTCACGCGCTGGCTGTTCACGGCTTTGTCGCTGGGGGTGGTGATGCTCTTCACCAGCGTTATCGTCGCCCACCGGGCCCGCGCCGACCAGCGCGCCCGGCGCTTCTTCGACCTCTCCCACGACATGCTCTCGACGATGGACCGCAACGGCCGCTGCGTCGAGGTCAACCAGGCCTGGAAGAAGCTGCTGGGCTATGACGCCGAGGAGCTGCAGGGCCGGTCGCTGCTCGATTTCACCCACCCCGACGACCACGAGCGCGCCAGCGCCGAGGCGCGCGAGGTCTTCGCCACCGGGGTCGAGTCGGTCGGGCTGGAGACGCGGGTGCGGGCCAAGGACGGCAGCTGGCACTGGCTGCGGACGAGCTCCAGCCTGGCGCCCGAGGAGGGGCTGATCTACGCCCGCTCGGCCGACGTCACCGAGCTCAAGGCGGTCGAGGCCGAACGCGAGGAGCTGCTCGCCACGGTCGAGGTCCTGGCTCGCCACGACGCCCTCACCGGCCTGCCCAACCGGCGCGCGCTGGAGGAACTGCTGCCGCGGGAGATGGCGCGGGCGCGCCGGGAGCGCGCGCCGCTCTGCCTGGCGGTGATCGACATCGACCACTTCAAGGCCTACAACGACACACACGGGCACCTGGCCGGCGACTCGGTGCTGAGCGAGTGCGCGATCGCCTGGGACTCGCAGCTGCGCGGCGCCGACTCGATCGTCCGCTTCGGCGGCGAGGAGTTCGTCGTCGTCTTCCCCGACTGCGACCTCGAGGAGGCGAGCGAGGTCCTCGAGCGGCTGCGGGAGGCGACGCCGGGCGGCCAGACCTGCTCGGCGGGGCTCGCCCGCTGGGACCTCGCCGAGACAGAGGAGCAGCTGCTGGGCCGCGCCGATGCGGCGCTCTACGAGGCCAAGGCCGGCGGCCGCGACCGCCTCGTTCGCTCCGCCTGAGGCCCGTCGTCGCCGCCCGCCGGGCATGATGGCGCCATGGGCGACGAGCTGATCCACCGCTTCCGGCGGGCCCGGCGCGACCGCGAGCTGGTCGTGATCGAGGGCTTCCACGCGCTCAAGCACGCGCTGCGCTTCGGCGCCGAGCTGCTCGAGGCGGTCGCGGTCGACCCCGACTCGCTGGAGTCGCTGGCGGCCGATCTCGCTCCCGACCTGGCCGGGACCCTGGTCGCGCGGGTCGAGGCGATCGACGCCGAGACGCTGGCCCGGATCGTGCCGCTGGTGCCGCGCACCGGCGTCGTCGCGATCGCCCGCCGGCCGCCGCTCGACCTCGCCGCGACGTTGGCCGACCCGCGCCCGGCGCCGGTGGTGCTGCTCGAGGACCCGCGCAACATGGGCAACATCGGCGCCTGCGTGCGGGTCGCCGCCGCGGCCGACGCCGCCGCGATGCTGACCACCGGCGAGCACGACCCCTGGTATCCCGACGCCGTGCGAGGCGGCGCCGGCCTGCACTTCGCCCTCCCGGTCGGCGCGATCGAGGACCTGCCGGCGAGCGACCGGCCGCTGCTGGCGATCGACCCGGAGGGCGAGGATCTCGCCCCCGAGCGGCTGCCGCCGCGCGCGGTGCTGGCCTTCGGGACCGAGCGCCACGGCCTCACCGGCGGCCTGCTGGAGCGGGCCGACGCCCGCATCGCGATCCCGATGCGGGCCGGCGTCTCCAGCCTCAACCTCGCGACCTCGGTCGCAGTGACGCTCTTCACCTGGCGGCTGGGCGGGGCGATTTCACCCTGAACGGCGTATGCACGGGGTGCCCGCGCCGGATAGCGTGAGGGACATCACATTGACGCCCACGTCGATGCTGTCCACCTGAACGAAAGGAAGCACCTTGCTGCTCGCAGACATCAGCTTTGGGGAACTGCTCCTCATTGCGCTCGAGATCTTCTTCTTCGTGATCTGGATCTGGATCCTGATCACCATCCTCTCCGACCTCTTCCGCGACCACGAGCTCTCCGGTTGGGCGAAGGCCGCCTGGGTCCTGTTCCTCGTCTTCATCCCGTTCCTGACCGCCCTGATTTACCTGATCGCGCGTGGCTCCGGAATGCGGGACAGGACGATCAAAGCCCAGGCAGACGCGAAAAAGCATTTCGACGAATACGTCCAGAAGCAGGCCCACAGCACCCCCGCCGACGAACTGCACAAACTGAACGACCTGAAGGAAAAGGGCGCCCTCACCGCCGAGGAGTTCGACACCGCCAAGGCCAAGCTTCTCGCCTAGGCAGCGCTTTTCACCCGCGGGCCGGTTCCGGAAGGAGGACTTCCGAAACCGGCCCGTGGGCCTTGTTTTGGCGTCGGAGTGGGGGATGCGACTCCTCTAAAAGGTGAGATTTGCAAGGGAAGTTGCAGGTTATTAGCAACTCCTCACAATCACGGCCCGACTTCGCTAGCCTGCGACGCCCCCGCTCAATCTCCTCCTTGGAGGTGGCGGGAACTCGATGCGGGCCTCCTTCTCCGACACTCATCCGGGCGCGATCAAGCGTCGCGCGCTGCTCTTCGCGGCACTGCTGCTGACCGCGCTCTGCGTGCTCGGCGCCTCGCTGGAGTCCAGCGCGCCGGCGAAGACGCCGCAGGAAAAGCTCGAAGCGACGCAGGACAAGCTCGAAGGCGTGCGCGCCAACCAGAGCGCCCTGGCGGAAACGATCGCCGAACAGAACGCCGCGATCGACTCGATGATCGGCGAAGTCTCGGCGCTGCGCCAGCAGCTGGCCGCGGTCCAGGGCGAACTGGCCGAAAAGGAAAGCGAACTGGACGCCGCGACGGCCGCGCTGGAAAAGGAAAAGAAACACCTGGAGGAAGTCCGGGCCCAGCTCGAGCGGGCACTGGCGGTCCTGCGCCAGCGCCTGGTGGCGATGTACGAGGCGGGCTCGCCGAGCGTCGTCAACGCGATCCTCGAATCCGAAGACTGGTCGGAGATGGCCGCCCAGACCGAATACCTGAGCCGTATCCAGAGCTACGACGACTCGGTCGTCGGCCGCGTCAAGGCCCTGCGCGACGAAGTCACCGGTGCGGTCGAGCGACTCGCCAAGAACCGCGCCAAGATCGAAGAGGCGCGTGACTCGATTGCCGCGATCGAGCAGGAAGTCGCCAGCGCCAGCGCCGAAGCCGAGTCCCGCTTCGCCGAACTGAAGTCCGCCCAGCACGAACGCCGCGCCGCGATGGAAGCGCTGGAAAGCCAGGGCGAAGCGCTGAGCAGCAACCTCTCCTCGATCTCCAACCAGATCGCCTCCGAAGGCGGCACCACCGGCGTGCCGATGGCCGAGGTGCCGGCGCCGCTGAATCCCGGCGAAAGCGCCCAGGTGATCAACGAAAGCGAAGCCAGCGCCCCCGCCGCCGCGCCGCAGGCGGTCAAGGACGCGATCGCCGCCGCCAACTCGATCGCGATGACCCCGTACATCTGGGGCGGTGGCCACGGCTCCTTCGAATCTTCCGGCTACGACTGCTCCGGTGCGGTCAGCTTCGCCCTGCACGGCGGCGGCTTCCTCGAAAGCCCGCTCGACTCGACCGGCCTGGAGACCTGGGGCGAAGCGGGCGCCGGCCACTGGATCACCGTCTACGCCAACGCCGAGCACGCCTGGATGGTGATCGCCGGCATCGCCTTCGACACCGTCGGCGGCCCCGGCCCGCGCTGGCACGACCCCTGGGTCGACTCGCCCGAAGGGTTCATCGTGCGGCACCCCTCGGGTTACTAGTAGCTCGGGACGAGTCTGCATGGAGGGCCCGGGTGGGCCTCTCCTGCGCGAACAGCGGGAGGCTTGGAGTGGCCCACCCGGGCCCTCCCAACGAGGTCGTGGCCTAGACCCCGGGGTGGGCAGCTTTCGCTAGCGGAAAGGCGTGCAGGGAAGAAGCCATGTGCGGTTCCTTTTGCACGAAATGCGTGGATACGGAACCACGGAACGGGTTGGGTCCGGCAAGCGCTTGTCGCGTGGTTCCTTTCGCACAGCATGCGTGCATTTGGAACCGCAGTTTGGGGTGTGGACCCGTTCGCCTCATCGAGGCTTTAGAAACGGCGCATAGGTTCCGGGCTCTTCTTGGAACCGATTTCGTACTTTCAGGCGATCGTGCTGGGGGCTCTGCAGGGGATTGCGGAGCCGTTTCCGATTTCCAGCCTGGGGCACGCGGTGATCGCGCCTTCGCTGTTCGGCTGGGACATTCATCAGAACGACGAATTCTTTCTTGCCTTTCTGGTCGCCACGCACTGCGCGACGGCGGTCGTTCTCTTCTTCTTTTTCCTCGACGACTGGAAGCGGATCTTTCGCGGGCTCTGGCGTTCGGTGCGGGGGCGTTCCGACTCGGGTGACAGCGACGCGCGGCTCGGCTGGGTGATCGTCGCCGGCACGATCCCGGCCGGGATCCTCGGCTTGGCGCTCGAGCACAAGCTGCGCGACCTCTTCGCCTCGCCGACCTCGGCGGCGATCTTCCTGACGATCAACGGCTTCCTGCTGCTCGCCTTCGAGAGCCTGCGCCGACGCCAGCCGCGGGCCGGCGATTACGAGGGGGACGGCGACGTGCGGATCGCGAAGATGAGCGTCAAACAGGCGCTGACGATCGGCGCCGCGCAGGCGTTGGCGCTGATCCCGGGGATATCGCGCTCGGGGATCACGATGGGCGGCGGCCTGATGACCGGGCTCTCGAACGAGGACGCCGCCCGCTACTCGTTCCTGCTGGCGACCCCGATCATCGCCGCGGCGGGCTTCCTCAAGCTGCCCGACCTGCTCGGCTCGGCCGGCGACGGGGTCCGCGGCCAGGCGCTGGTCGCGGCGATCGCCGCCGCCTTCACGACCTGGCTCGCGGTCAAGTTCCTGCTGCGCTTCTTCGAGACCAACCGGCTCACCCCGTTCGGCATCTACTGCATCGTCGCCGGCCTCACCTACACCGCGATCTTCGTCTTCTGAGCGCAGCCGCCCGCCCTGATTTGGGGCTCACGAAGTGGGTATCTGAAAGATCGGGTCTGGGAAGTCACCTAGGGAAGGAGACACCATGGAGACCGCATCGATCTCGAGGCTGGAGGCGCCGCAGGCGACGGCCGGGAGTGAGGTGAGAGCCGGCTGGAAACCGGCCGACCCGGCGCCGCTGGGACTCGCCGCGTTCGCCCTCACGACCTTCGTCCTCAGCATGTTCAACGCCGGCTTGGTCAGCCACGCCGGCGAGCCCGTCGTGCTCGGCATCGCGCTCGCCTACGGCGGCATCGCCCAGATTCTCGCCGGGATGTGGGAGTTCCGCACCGGGAACACGTTCGGCGCCGTCGCCTTCACCTCGTTCGGGGCCTTCTGGATCTCGTTCTGGGCGCTGGTGACCTTCTTTGCCGGGGAGATCCCGGCTGAGCACGTCGGTGCCGCGCTCGGGCTCTACCTGATCGCCTGGGGGATCTTCACCCTCTACATGCTGGTCGCCTCGCTGCGGACGACGGTGGCGATTGCGGTCGTCTTCGCGCTGCTGACGGTGACGTTCTTCCTGCTCGGGATCGGCAACGCCAACGAAAGCGACGGGCTGATCGAAGCCGGCGGCTGGTGTGGGCTGGCGACCGCGGCTGCCGCCTGGTATGCATCGTTCGCGGCGGTGACGAACTCGACCTTCGGGCGGACGGTTCTGCCGGTCAAGCCACTGGGTGACTAGGGACGAAAGGGCGACATGGCAACTGAGGAGAAAACGACCGACCTCGAGGGCCGGCTGGAGTCGATGCTGGGGATCGAGAAATTCGCTCCCCCGGCTGAGTTCGTCGCGGACGCGCTCTGGAGCGATTCCAAGGTCTACGAGGAAGCCTCAGCCGATCCCGAGGCCTGGTGGAGCGCTCAAGCGAAGGCGCTGCTCGACTGGGAGACCGAGCCGAGCAAGGGGCTCGACGACTCCAACCCGCCCTTCTACAAGTGGTTCGAGGACGGCCGCCTCAACGCCAGCGCCCAGTGCCTGGATCGCCACGTCGCGGCCGGGATCGGCGACCGCGTCGCCTATCACTGGCGTGGGGAGGAGGGCGAGGAGCGCGACGTCACCTACGCCGAGCTGCTGGCCGACGTCCAGCGCCTCGCCAACGGGCTGAAGGACCTCGGGGTCGAGAAGGGCGACGTCGTCGGGATCTACCTGCCGATGATCCCCGAGGTCGCCGTCTCGATGCTCGCCTGCGCCCGCATCGGCGCGATCCACAACGTCGTCTTCGGCGGCTTCAGCGCCGAGTCGGTCGCCGAGCGGATGGACTTCTCCCAGGCGAAGGCGCTGATCACCGTCGACGGCGCCCGCCGCAAGGGCAAGACGGCGCCGATCAAGACCACGGTCGACGAGCAGATGGGCGGGCACGCCTCGCTGGAGACGATCGTCGTCGTCCGCCACAGCGGGATCGATTGCCCGATGAGCGCGGGCCGCGACGTCTTCTACGACGAGGTCCTGGCCGCCGCCGACCCCGAGTGCCCGGCGGAGCCGATGGAGGCCGAGCACCCGCTCTTCATCCTCTACACCTCGGGCTCGACCGCGAAGCCGAAGGGGATCCTGCACACGACCGGCGGTTACATGACCGGGGTCACCGCGACCCACCGCTACGTCTTCGACCTCAAGCCGGAGAGCGACGTCTACTGGTGCGCCGCCGACGTCGGCTGGATCACCGGCCACTCCTACATCGTCTACGGCCCGCTCTCCAACGGCACCACCAGCGTGATGTGGGAGGGGGCGCCCGACTACCCGCACCAGGGGATCTGGTGGGAGCTGGCGGAGCGCTACAAGGCGACGATCCTCTATGCGGCGCCGACCGCGATCCGCACCTTCATCAAGTGGGGGGCGGAGATCCCGGCGAAGTTCGACCTCTCCTCGCTGCGCCTGCTGGGCTCGGTCGGGGAGCCGATCAACCCCAAGGCCTGGCTCTGGTACCACGAGGTGATCGGCGGCGGCCGCTGCCCGATCGTCGACACCTGGTGGCAGACGGAGACCGGGGCGATCATGATCACGCCGCTGCCGGGGATCACGGCGACCAAGCCGGGCTCGGCGACGACGCCGTTCCCGGGGGTCGAGGCGAGCGTGGTCGGCGAGTCCGACGGCGAGTCGATCGAGGAGGGGCAGGGGCTGCTGATCCTGGAGAAGCCCTGGCCGTCGATGCTGCGCGGCCTCTACAAGGAGGACGAGCGCTTCATCGAGACCTACTTCTCACGCTTCGGCTCCGAGCGCTACCTGGTCGGCGACGCCGCCCGGCTCGACGCCGACGGCTACCTCTGGGTGATCGGCCGCATCGACGACGTCGTCAACGTCTCCGGGCACCGGCTCTCGACCGCCGAGGTGGAGTCGGCGATCGTCGCCCACGAGAAGGTCGCCGAGGCGGCGGTGATCGGCCAGGCCGACGAGGACACCGGCCAGGCGATCTGCGCCTTCGTCACCCTGCGCGGCGGCACCGAGCCCTGCGACGACCTGGTCGAGGGGATCCGCGCCGAAGTCGCCGGCCGGATCGGCAAATTCGCCCGCCCGAAGCGGATCATCTGGGCCGACGACCTGCCGAAGACGCGCTCGGGCAAGATCATGCGCCGCCTCCTGCGCGACATCGCCGAAGGCCGGGCGCTGGGCGACGTCACCACCTTGCGCGACCCCGGCGTGATGGCCGAACTCGAGTCGAAGATCGCCGCCGAGGCCGACGAGGGCTGAGCGAGGTTGCCTTTCGGCTCGCATAGCGAGCGCGAAGGCAACCTCAGCCGGGGATTGCGGGTCCCTATCGTCTAGGCGATGGAGTTGGGTGCAGCGGCCGCGACGAGCGCCGATGAGAGGCGTTCCGGCCGTGGCATCACGGGCGTCGCGGCGGCTTGCGCGATCGCGTTCGTCTTCGCCCTGAGCGCCTGCCAGGCGCTGGCCGACTCGCTGCCCTACGAAGACCCGAAGCTGCCGGTGCCGCAGCGGGTGGAGGACCTGCTGGGGCGGATGACGCTGGCCGAAAAGGTCGGGCAGATGACCCAGGGGGAGCGCGAGACCGTCTATGACGACCCGACGCCGATCACCACCTGGGGCCTCGGCAGCCTGCTCTCCTCCGGCGGCTCGGTGCCGACGCCGAACACGCCCAAAGCCTGGGCCGACATGGTCGACCGCTTCCAGAGCTTCGCCCTCGCCACCCGCCTCCACATCCCCCTGCTCTACGGGATCGACGCGGTTCACGGCGACGGCAACATGCGCGGCGCGACGGTCTTCCCGCAGAACATCGGCCTGGGGGCGACCCGCGACCCGGCGCTGGTGCGCGAAGTCGAGCACGTGACCGCCGAGGAGACGCGGGCCAGCGGCCCGCAGTGGACCTTCGGCCCTTGCCTCTGCATCGCCCGCGACGACCGCTGGGGCCGGACCTACGAGAGCTTCGGCGAGGACCGCAAGCTGGTCGAACGGATGGAGACCGCGATCGACGGCTTCCAGGGCCCGCCCGGGCACCTGGGGGACTTCGACCGCGTGCTCGCCACCGCCAAGCACTACGCCGGCGACGGCGACACCCAGTACGGCGCCACGGTCAGCCCCGACGGCTTCCCGATCGACCAGGGGATCGCGGTCACCGACCGCGCCGACTTCCTGCGCGACGCGCTGAAGCAGTTCGACCCGGCGGTGCGGGCCCACCACGTCGGCAGCGTGATGGCCTCCTACTCGAGCGTCGACTGGACCGAAGACGGGCTCGGCAACCCGATCCAGATGTCGGCCAACGGGGCGCTGCTGACCGGTCGGCTGAAGCAGCAACTCGGCTTCAAGGGCTTCGTCGTCAGCGACTTGGAAGCGGTCCAGCAGCTCCCCGGCGACCTCGGAGAAGAGGTCGCGACCGCGGCGAACGCGGGGATCGACATGTTCATGGAGCCCTACAACTACGACACCTTCATCCCGACCCTGATCGCCGCGGTCGAAGCCGGCCGGGTGCCGCTCAGCCGGATCGACGACGCCGTGCGCCGGATCCTGACCAAGAAGTTCGAACTCGGCCTCTTCGAGCATCCCTACACCCACCGTGCCGGCCTCAAGCAGGTCGGCTCGCGAGCGCACCGCGCCGTCGCCCGGCGCGCCGTCGCCGAGTCCCAGGTGCTGCTGAAGAACCGCGGTGGGGTGCTGCCGCTGAGCCCGCGCCGCCCGGTCTACGTCGCCGGCTCCAACGCCGACAGCCTCGGCAACCAGGCCGGCGGCTGGACCCTGACCTGGCAGGGCGGGACCAACAACCCCGTCGTCGGGACGACGATCCTGAAGGGGATCCGGCAGGCGCTGCGTGGCGGTCGCCTGATCTACAGCCCCGACGCCGCCGCCCGGGTCCCGGCCGGGGCGACCGGCGTCGTCGTCGTCGGCGAGACCCCCTACGCGGAGGGCTTCGGCGACGTCGGCGGCCCGATCTGGCCGGGCGACGCGGAGGACGCCGGGGTGCGGCGGCCGGCCCAGACGATGCGGCTCTCCAGCGCCGACAGCGAAGCCGTCGACCGGGTTTGCGCGGCGGCGAAGAAGTGCGTCGTCGTGGTCGTCTCGGGGCGGCCGCTGATCATCCCCGGCTCGCAACTGCGGCAGATCGACGGCCTGGTCGCCGCCTGGCTGCCCGGCAGCGAGGGGGAGGGGGTCGCCGACCCGCTCTTCGGGCGCCGCCCCTACACGGGGAAGCTGCCGGTCAGTTGGCCGCGGCGGCTGAGCCAGGAGCCGATCAACGTCGGCGAACCCGGCTACGACCCGCTGTATCGCTTCGGCCGGGGCCTGCGGACGCGGTAGCGGCTAGCTGCTCCGCTGGCCGACCATCTTCTCGACCGCGACCTCGAGCGCCTGCAGCTGTTCCTGGACGCTGCGCAGTTCGCGCAGCGCCACCGCCTCGGCGCTCATCTGCTCTTCCTCCAGCTCCTCCTCGATCTCGGCGATGTCGGGGGCGAGGAAGCGCTGGGCGAAGGCGCCGGTGAGCAGGGCGACGAAGCCGATCCCGATGATCAGGATCGAGGCGGAGACGATCTCGCCGCCGGTCGTCGTCGGGTAGATGTTGGAGCCGAGCGTGGTCATCGTCGTGATCGACCAGTAGAGGCCGTCGCCGAAGCTGAGGTGCTGGTGGCCTCTCTCGAAGGCGGTGAAGAGGGCGCCGCCGCCGACGATCGTCAGCAGCGCCAGCAGCATCGCGTAGCGCAGCCCCTCGAGCGAGAAGACCTCGCGTGAGAGCTGGGCGAGGCGCAGCAGCCGCAGCAGGCGGAGCAGGCGCAGCGCCCGCAGGCCCTGCAGCCCGGGCGGCAGCACCGGCGGGGTGAGGAAGACGATGACGACGTCGAGCGGGTGGCGGCGCAGCCAGGCCCAGCGGTTGGGGACGACGGCGAGCATCACCACGAGCTCGACCAGGAAGGCGGTCCAGGTGATCCAGTTGAGCGCGATCGCGACCGTCCGCAGCGTCCCGGAGGGGTGCGACTCGGAGATCGCCACGGTTGGCAGCGTCAGCGCCGCGGCGATCAGCATCGGCGTGTTGAGGACTTCGGCGACGCGGGTGCTGCGGGCGTCCATCCCCGGCGGGTAGTGGACGACCTCCGGTTTCGGTGCGGAGCTCACCGCGACCCTTTCGACGCCGTCCCGGCGCGCCCTTTCGGCAGCGCCGCGCGGGCGCGAACGCCCGCCGCCGAGGGGGTCTGGCGAAACCCCCGCCTCAGGCCAGCGCCGCGTGCGCCTGGGCGCGCTCGACGAAGAGCCGGTGGAGATCTTCGACGGCGCGGGCCGGCGTGCTCGAGCGGCGGCGCTGGATGACCAGCAGGACGGCGGTGTCGTCGCCCTCGATCTCGCGATAGGTGATCGCACCGCTCTGCTCAAGCGGGTCGCCGGCGACGCTGTAGTCGGGCAGGACGGCGGCGCCGAGGCCCTGGGCGACCATCAGCTTGCCCATCTCGGCCCCGTCGGCGGAGAAGGAGAACGACGGCGCGTCGCCGTCGAACAGACGGTCCATATAGCGGTGCATCACGTACCCGGGCCGCATCGCGATCAGCGGTTCGGAGGCGAGGTCGGCGGGGCGGACCGAGTCCTGCGCCGCCAGCGGACTGTCGGCCTTGACGCAGACGACCGGGTGACCGCGCAGCAGCTCGGTCGTGTCGAACTCCGGCGAGACCTCCTCGCCCTCCAGGTAGTTGACCAGCCCGAGGTCCATGCCTCCCTCCAGCAGGGCGGTGTGGATTCGTGCCTGCTGGGCGGTGAGGATTTCGACCTGTGTCGAGGGGTGGGTCTCGCGGAACTCGCGGATCGTCGGGGTGAGCAGCGGCACGGTCGCGGCGGTGACGGTGCCGAGGTGGACGACCCGGCTGCTCTCGTGCTGTTCGCCGGCGAGCTGGCGCAGTCGCCGGGTGGCGTCGATCGCGCCGAGCATGTGGGGCAGCAGCTCGCGGCCGGCCTCACTGATCTTCGTCCCCGAGCGGCCGCGGTCGAGGATCTCGATGCCGAGCTCGCGCTCGAGGTTGCGAACGCTCTCGCTCAGCGCCGGCTGCGAAAGGTGCAGCTCCTCGGCGGCCCTGCGAAAGGAGCCGAACTGGGCAACGGCGGTGATGTATTCGAGTTGCTCGATGCGCACGGGGAAGGGGGGAGAGAGTCTAAATCCAGAGATTGTTGATCAACTAAGTAGAGAAAATCTATCACCCCGTCGGAAATCCCTATTTGACAGGCCCCGGGGAGGTGTCGATCATGCCGTTCTCAAAGCTATTGAAGATTATTTCGGTCAACTTTATAAAGAAATAGCGCCGGGTCCCCGCCTGAGGCGAGAGGAGCAGAGACGATGCCGAGACCGATCCGCCTTAACGCCTTCGATATGAACTGCGTCGCCCACCAGTCGCCGGGGCTGTGGCGCCACCCCGACGACCGCGCCTGGGACTACACCAAGCTCTCCTACTGGACCGAACTGGCGCAGCTGCTGGAGCGGGGCCGCTTCGACGGTCTCTTCATCGCCGACGTGCTCGGCATCTACGACGTCTACGGCGGCTCGCGCGACGCCACCGTGCGGCAGGGGACCCAGGTCCCGGTCAACGACCCGGCGATGCTGGTCTCGGCGATGGCGGCGGTGACCGAGCACCTCGGCTTCGGCCTCACCGCCTCGATCTCCTTCGAGCACCCCTACCCGTTCGCGCGGCGGATGTCGACCCTCGATCACCTGACCGACGGCCGGGTCGGCTGGAACATCGTCACCTCCTACCTCGACAGCGGCGCCCGCAACCTCGGCGAGGTGGCCCAGCTCAACCACGACAACCGCTACGACGTCGCCGACGAGTACCTGGAGGTCTGCTACAAGCTCTGGGAGGGGTCATGGGAGGACGGCGCCGTGCTGCGCGATCGCGAGAGCGGCGTCTTCGCCGACCCGGAGAAGGTCCACGGGATCGATCACGAGGGCGAGTTCTTCAAGGTCCCCGGCATCCACCTCTGCGAGCCCTCGCCGCAGCGCTCGCCGGTGATCTACCAGGCGGGGGCCTCCGCGCGCGGGCGCCAGTTCGCGGCCGAGCACGCCGAGGCGATCTTCACCGCGGCGCCGACCAAGGAGCAGCTGGCGGAGACGATCGCCGACATCCGGGCGCGGATGAAGGCCGTCGGTCGCGACCCCTACGACGCCCGCATCTACACCCTGATGACGGCGATCGTCGACGAGACGCGGGAGAAGGCCTGGGCCAAGCATGCCGAGCTCGAGCGCTACGCCAGCGACGAGGGTGCGCTGGTCCTCTTCTCCGGCTGGATGGGGATCGACCTCTCCGAATACGACCTCGACGACCCGATCGGCGAAGTCGAGAGCAACGCGGTCCAGTCCGCGGTCAAGGCCTTCCAGGCGGCCGACAACGACGGCCGCGAGTGGAAGGTCCGCGACATCGCCCAGTGGGGCGGCGTCGGCGGCCTCGGGCCGCGGATGGTCGGCTCGGCAGCCGAAGTAGCCGACCAGATGCAGGAGTGGGTCGACGTCGCCGACGTCGACGGCTTCAACCTCGCCTACGCGATCACCCCGGGGACCTTCGTCGACCTGGTCGAGCACCTGATCCCGGAGCTGCAGCGTCGCGGCGTCGCCCCCGGCGAGTACCCGCCGGGGACCCTGCGCGAGCGGCTCTTCGAGGGGGGCCCGCACCTGCCCGAGAGCCACCCGGGGGCTCGCTACCGCAACCTCGGCCGCTCCCGCCGGCTGCCCACCGCGGCGGCGGTTTGAACGCCGCCGGCCCCGCCCGAGTAGGAGGAGGAGAGATGCCACTCAAATTCCACTGGTTCCTTCCCACCCAGGGCGACGGCCGCGGCTTGATCGAGACCGGCGAGCCGCCGCCCCCAGGCGTCGCCGGTGGGCTGCGCGACCCCTCGCTCGCCTACCTCTCGCGGATCGCCACCGCGGCCGAGGACCTCGGCTTCGAGGCGGCGCTGACCCCGACCGGGGGGTGGTGCGACGACGCCTGGGTGGTGACGGCGATGCTGAGCGAGCTCTCCGAGCGGCTCAAGTTCCTGATCGCCTTCCGGCCGGGGATGGTCTCGCCGACCCTGGCGGCGCAGATGGCCGCGACCTTCCAGTGGCACTCGGGCGGGAGGCTGTTGCTCAACGTCGTCACCGGCGGCGACGGCGACGAACAGCGGGCCTTCGGCGACTTCCTCGAGAAGGACGAGCGCTACCGGCGCACCGGCGAGTTCCTGGCGATCGTGCGCCGCCTCTGGGCGGGCGAGCGGGTCGACTTCGCCGGCGAGCACCTGCGGGTCGAGGCGGCGGGTATCCACCGGCTCCCCGACCCGGCTCCGGACATCTACTTCGGCGGCTCCTCGCCGCTCGCCGGTGAGATCGCCGCGACCCACGCCGACGTCTACCTGACCTGGGGCGAGCCGCCGCAGGCGGTCGCCGAGAAGGTTGCCTGGGTCAGCGCCCTGGCGGCCGAGCGCGGCCGCGAGTTGCGCTTCGGTGTGCGCCTGCACGTGATTGCCAGGGATCGGGCGGAGGATGCCTGGGCCGAGGCCGAGCGGTTGCTCGCCAGCATCGACCCGGAGACGATCGAGCGGGTGCAGGAGACACTGCGCCGCTCGGAGTCCGTCGGCCAGCGGCGGATGCTGGAGCTGCACGGGGGTTCCGCCGCCGCGCTCGAGGTCTACCCCAACCTCTGGGCCGGGGTCGGGCTGGGTCGCGGCGGCGCCGGTACCGCCCTGGTCGGCAGCCACGCCGAGATCGCCGACCGGATCGAGGAGTACGCCGGGGCCGGGATCACCGAGTTCGTGCTCTCCGGCTACCCCCACCTGGAGGAGCTCTACTGGTTCGGCGAGGGCGTCATGCCCCTGCTCGAGCACCGTGGCTTCAGGATCGAGCAGGTCCCGCTGCCGCGAAGTTCCAGCGGTCGCGAGGGGATCGCGGTCCCCTTCGCCGTCGGAGCGCGGCCGTGAGCGCGGGCAACGGCGCCGGGCGCCGGCAGCGGGTCGCGATCGTCGGCGGCGGCGCCGCCGGAACGCTCGCCGCCGTCCACCTGATGCGGGAGTCGCGCCGAGAACAGGCGCTCGAGATAACGCTGATCGATCGCGACGGGTCCTTCGGCCCCGGCGTCGCCTACGGGACCGCCGACCCGCTGCACCTGCTCAACGTCCCGGCGGTGCGGATGGGCGCCGTCGCCGGCCATCCCGAGCACTTCCATGGCTGGCTTGCCGGTCGGGGTCACGCCGCCGGCGAAGAGGCGTTCATGCCGCGTGGCGTCTACGGCGAGTACCTCAGCGACCTGCTGGCCGAGGCGGAGCGCTCGTCCCTCGACGTTCACCTCAGCCGCCGGGTCGCGGAGGTGATGGAAATCTCCCCGCGGGGCGACCATCCCGGCTCGGCGCTCGATCTCTCCTTGCGTGGCGGCGGGCACCTGGAGGCAGACCGGGTGGTGCTGGCGCTCGGCCCGCTCGGCGCCGGCGACCCGGTCCGGATTCCCGACGAGCTGAAGCGCTCGGGCGTCTACGTCGCCGACCCCTGGGCCCGTGGCGCCCTCGACGGAGCCCGCTCGGAGCGGGCGGTGCTGATCATCGGCACCGGGCTGACGATGGTCGACGTCGCCCTCAGCCTCTGTAGCGAGCAGGGCGGCCCACGGATCCGCGCCGTCTCCCGTCACGGCCTGGTCCCGAAACGCCATCGTCGCGACCTGACCCGGATCCGCCGCTTCCCGGTCCCGCTCGAGAGTGGCGGCCTCGAGCCGATCCTCACCGCGATCCTCGCCCAGATCGGTCGGGTCGCCCAGCAGGGTGACGACTGGCGCGACGTGATCGACTCGATGCGGCCGGTGACGCCGACGATCTGGCGCTCGCTGCGAGTCGAGGAGAAACGGCGCTTCCTGGTCGAGCTGCAGCGGCTCTGGGACGTGCACCGGTTCCGGATGGCGCCTGACGTCGCCGACCGGCTCGAGGCGCTGCGGGCGGCTGGGAGGGTCCAGGTCGACGCCGACTCGATCGTCACTCTCGAGCCCCACGAAGGCGGCGCCCGGGTCAGGTTGCGGGCGATCGGACAGCGCGATCTCGACACCGTCGACGTCAGCCGGGTGATCAACTGCACCGGCGCCGGCTGCGACCTGCGCCGCCAGGCGCCACCGTTGCTGAAGAGCCTGCTCGCCGCCGGGCGGGCGCGGGCCGACGAGCTCGGCCTCGGCCTCGACGTCGACGACGAGGGGGCGCTGCTGGACTGCGACGGACGCCCGTCGGAGCGGATCTTCGCGGTCGGCTCTCTGCGCAAGGGCGTCGAGTGGGAGGCGATCGGCGTGACCGAGATCCGCGACCACGCGGCGGGCGCCGCGGCGCGGATCGTCGCCGCCGGCGAGCATGCGGCGGCGGCGGCCGCGGAGGCGCCGACGCTCGTCCAATCGCTGCCGCAGCCCAGCTTCGACGGCCCGGTCGGGGAGGCGGCGGCGTGAGCTCGGTGCGGCTGCGCGACCCCTCCAGCCAGGCGCCGGCCCGGGGTGGCGTCGACGCGGCGCTGGCCGACCTCGCGGCCGGGCGGATGGTCGTCCTCTGCGATGACCGCGACCGCGGTGGGGAGGGGGACCTGCTGCTTGCCGCCGAGCATGCCGACGCGGCGGGGATCAACTTCATGGTGAAAGAGGCGCGCGGGGTGATCTACCTGGCGCTCACCGGCGAGCGCGCCGATCGGCTCGGCCTGACGCCGATCGGCACCCGCGGCAACTCGCAGCTCGGCGAGGCCTCGCTGGTCTCGATCGAGGCCAGCGTCGGGGTCACGACCGGGATCTCGGCCGCGGACCGCGCCCGCACGATCGCCGTCGCCGCCGACCCCGGCGCGAGCGCCGAGGATCTCGTCCAGCCCGGCCACATCTTCCCGCTGCGTGCCCGCCCCGGCGGGGTGCTCGAGCGCCCCGGCCGGATCGAGGCGGCCGTCGACCTCGCTACCGCTGCCGGCTTGCGCTCCGCCGCCGTCCTCTGCCAGCTGATGCGCGACGACGGCCGGATGGCGCATGACGAGGACCTCGAGCACTTCGCCGCGCAGCACGGCCTCGCCATCGTCCGGGTTTCCGAGGTCGTCGCCCACCGCCGCGGGCCGGCGCCGGCGCCGCAGGTTCCCGACCCGGGGCGGCAGATGCGCGACGTGATGGGCCACTTCGCGACCGGCGTCACCGTGATCACCGCCCGCGGCGCCGACGGCGCACCGGTGGGGACGACGGCGAACGCGATCTCCTCGGTCTCGCTGCGCCCGCCGCTGCTGCTCGCCTGCATGGCAGCGGGTTCGGAGACGCTGGCGGCGATCCGTGCCGGTGGCAGCTTCGCCGTCAACGTCCTCGCCACGCACCAGCGTGAGCACTCCGATCGCTTCGCCGCCAAGGGCAGCGAGGCGCGCCCGCACGAGGTCGAGTTCGAGGACCACCCGCTCGGGGTGCCGCTGCTGCCCGGGGCGCTGGCAACGATCGCCTGCGAGGTCGAGGCGATCCACCCCGCCGGCGACCACGAGATCGTGATCGGCGCGGCCCGCTCGCTGGAGCGTGCCGAGGCGGACACCGAGCCCCTGCTCTTCTACCGCGGCGCCTACTCGCGGCTGACCCTGGAGGAGGACGAGCTTGCCGCCTGAGGCGACACCCACGATCGCCGTGATCCTCGGCAGCGTCACCCCGCCCGGGCGCCTGCGGCGGGCGCTGGCGCGGGCGGTCGAGGCCTTCCCCGGCGCCGACGCCGAGCTGCTCGACCTCGGCGAGCACCGGGTCTCCTTCGCCGACGGCCGCGACCCGGCGACGCTCGGCGACGACACCGGCGCCCTGGTCGAGCGGATCGCGGCGGCCGACGCCGTGGTCTTCGCCACCCCGGTCTACCGCGGCTCGCTCTCGGGCGCGCTG
>OUNO010044966.1_pt1 | contig 27302 bp, 28 predicted proteins | sample 1779811 | NCBI WGS metagenome assembly OUNO01 (sample SAMEA3914804, study PRJEB12502) | metagenome | biome: forest; material: soil | place: Canada | collected 2010-06-25 | depth 0.3 m
CGAGCCAGCCGAGGTCGTCGCCTGGTCCCTATGGCGAAGAGCCCATCAAGCTGCAGCTCAACGGGCTCACATCCAAACGCGACTAAAGCTGCAACTGTAATGCTAGGTTTCGCCGGGGGCCAGGGCGCGGATCGAAAGCGCATGCACCGGTCCGGCCAGTTCGTCGGCCAGCACGCCCATGACCAGCCGCTGACGCGCCAGGCGGCCGAGACCGGCGAACGCCGCGCTCTCCACGGTCAGATTGAAATGGCTCTCGACGCCAGCGTGCGCGTGCCCATGGTGGCGGGCCGACTCATCTGTCAGCTCCAGGCGGGACGGCGCCAGGGAAGCTTCGAGTTTCGCCTCCATGGACTGGGCCACGGCGCCCATTTCGGACCCCTAATCATGCAATGTCAATTCTTGAACTGTAGCTTATCGCGCCCTTAAGTTCAGCCCATGGAAGCCCGTTTTCAGTACAAGCCGCGCTTCGTCGATATCCGCGTGCGCCCGCCGGAGGAGAACGGCGACGCGCGCGAGGACGTCACTGCCTTGAAGCCGGGCGAACGGGCGTGCGAGCATCCCGGGTGTCACGCCGCCGGTTCGACGCGGGCGCCCAAGTCCCGCGATCTCCTGGGCGAGCACTACTGGTTCTGCCAGGCCCATGCCGGCGCGTACAACCGCTCGTGGAACTTCTTCGCCGGCATGAGCGAGGAGGAGGTCCAGGCCAGGATCACCGACGATCTGGTCTCCGGCGGCCGCCCGACCTGGCCGCTCAAGGCCAGCCCCAAGAGCCGCGAGTCGCAGGCCGCCCGGGGCTTCTTTCGCGATCCGTTCAGCCTGTTCGCCGGCTCCGCCCAGGCCCGCGACCGCGCGGCCAGAGACAGGTCCCTCGGCCATCTGGAGATGCAGGCTCTGGCCGATCTCAATCTCGAGCCCGGCGCCGAGCGCCCAGCCATCCGGGCGCGCTACACCGAGCTGGTCAAACGCTGCCACCCTGACGCCAATGGTGGCGACCGATCGGCGGAGCACAAGCTGCAAAGGGTGATCCGGGCCTATAAGACCCTGCGCAAGGCCAAGCTCGCCTGATCGACCGGAGGGCGCGTTTGCGTCCGCCAAAAGCTTATTCTAGTGAACAGCGGTAATGGCCCAATCCCCCGAAATCGCCGACGACGCCCTGTTGGCGCTTAAGCCCAACCGGCTGGTCTCCATCCGCGAGCTGTTCGGCGTGGATTCCGACATGCTGGTTCCAGCCTTCACCGAACGCGACAGCCATGTCCCGGACCTGGACACCGCCTATCGCTTCGATCCGCAGACCACGCTCGCCATCTGCGCCGGCCTTGCGCACGACCGGCGGGTGATGATCCAGGGCTATCACGGCACCGGAAAGTCGACCCACATCGAGCAGGTCGCCGCCCGGCTCAACTGGCCGATGATCCGCGTCAATCTCGACAGCCACGTCAGCCGCATCGACCTGGTGGGCAAGGACGCCATCGTCCTGCGCGAGGGCAAGCAGGTCACCGAATTTCGCGAGGGCATGCTGCCTTGGTGTCTGCAGCGCCCGATGGCTCTGGTGTTTGACGAATACGACGCCGGTCGGCCGGACGTGATGTTCGTCATCCAGCGGGTGCTGGAGGCCCAGGGCAAGCTCACCCTGCTGGACCAGAACCGCGTGATCCGGCCCAACCCCTATTTCCGGCTGTTCTCGACCACCAACACCATTGGCCTCGGCGACACCACCGGCCTCTATCATGGCACCCAGCAGATCAATCAGGGCCAGATGGACCGCTGGTCGATCGTGGCCACGCTCAACTATCTGAGCCACGACGTGGAAGCCGATATCGTCCTGGCCAAGTCCCCGAGCTACGGCACCGCCGAGGGCCGGCGCAAGATCGCGGCCATGGTCCGGGTGGCCGACATGACCCGCAACGCCTTCATGAACGGCGACATCTCCACGGTGATGAGCCCACGTACGGTGATCACCTGGGCCCAGAACGCCGACATCTTCGGCGGCGATCTGGCGCTCGCCTTCCGCATGACCTTCCTCAACAAGTGCGACGAGCTCGAACGGCCGACGGTGGCGGAGTTCTATCAGCGCGCCTTTGGCGGCGATCTGCCGGAGAGCGCCGCCCGGGTGAAGGTGGCCTGATCGGGACTTAAGGAGGTCGACGATGCGACGGTTCGTGGCTGCGCTGGCGGCGGGGTTCTCTCTCTTGGGCGCGCAGACGGTGCTCGCCCAAACGCCGGCCGCCCCGGTGGCGCCGCCGCCTCCCAACGACTACGCCGACAAGGCCAACTGGTTGTGCTGGCCGGGCGCCCGCCCCAACGCCTGCGACGTCGACCTCTCCACCACGGTGGTCCTGGCCGGCGGCGCGACCCGCGTCGAGCGGTTCAGGCCCAATCCGGCCGCGCCGATCGATTGCTTCTACGTCTATCCGACCGTCTCGACCGACCCGGGCCTGCTGGCGACCATGGCCAAGGAACCAGCTGAGCTGCGGGTCGTCGAGCAACAGTTCGCCCGGTTCGGGGCCAGCTGCCGCCTGTTCGCCCCGGTCTATCGCCAGTTCACCCTGACCGCCCTTCTCGGCTTTATGACCGGACACCCACTGCCCGGTTCGACCGGTCAGCGGCCGATCACGCCGTACGAGGACGTGCGCGACGCCTGGAACTATTACCTGGCGCACGAGAACCACGGCCGCGGCGTGGTGCTGATCGGTCACTCCCAGGGATCGGGCATACTCACCCAGCTGATCAAGCGTGAGATCGACGGCAAACCGGTACAGAAGCAGCTGGTTTCGGCCATTCTCATGGGGACCCGACTCGCCGTACCGCGGAGCGCCGACGTGGGCGGCGACTTCAAGTCCGTGCCCCTGTGCCGTTCGCCGAGCCAGACGGGCTGCGCCATCGCCTACGCTTCGTTCCGCGACACCGCCCCGCCACCGAAGAATTCTCGGTTCGGCAAACCCGACAGCCCCGAGCCGAACCTCGTGGCTGCGTGCGTCAATCCGGCCAATCTGGCTGGCGGCGAGGGCGAACTGCGCGCCTACATGGCCGCCGGCGCCCATGCGATCGCCGCCGCGGCGGCGCCCGCCCCCGTCTGGGCCAAGGGCAAGACCATCGACACGCCCTTTGTTTCCCTGCCGGGCATGCTGAGCGCCAGGTGCGCCTCCACGCCAGAGTTCAATTATCTGGCCATCCACGTGAGCGCCGATCCTTCCGGCATGCGCGCCAGCGACATCAACGGCGATGTGGTGTTCGGGGGCCAGGTTCAGCCGGATTGGGGCCTACACCTGATCGACGCCAACCTGGCCATGGGCAATCTGGTGACCTTGGTGGCCAACCAGGGCCGAGCCTGGAGCGCTCGTCCCCATTGAGGATCGCCGTCGCCGGCAAGGCGGGCAGCATAACCCACTGGCTGGAGGACGCCGCAGCGGCCTGGCGTGCGGACGGCCACGAGGTTCGCCTCGCCATCACCCGCCGGCCGTGGCTCGCGGCCCAAGCCGAAACGGCGCTCGTCGGAGTGATCGCCGAGCGCCTGCGCGCCTCGCTTCGCCGGTTCCAGCCCGACCTGATCTTGGTCATCGGCGGCTATCACATCCCGGAAGCTCTGCTGGAGGCGATCTCCAGCCTGCCAGGCCGGCCGCCGCTCGCCGGCTGGGTCGGGGATGTGTTCGCGCCCGAGGATGCCGGCCGGGCCAGGTTCTACGACCTGGTGGCCTATGCCGACAGCGCGCTTCTGGCCGTTCATCGCCAATGGGACCTGGGGGCTGTGGCCCTTTATCTGCCGCACGCCATCGATCCCCGCGCCGCGCCGCCGGTCCGGGCTTTCGAAGAGCGCGACCCGCGCATGGTATTTGTGGCCAATCCCACCCCGCTTCGGCGGGCCGTCGTGAGCGCGATCGAGGCGCCGGTCGCCGTGTTCGGCCCTGGCTGGCGAGGCTCTGATGGCGGAGCGCACGATATTCATCCAGGACGGGTGGCGGCGCGGCGCGTGCCAACGCTCTATGGCGGCCATCGCGCCACCCTCAATATCCGCAATGAATTGAATGTCCTCTCCGGGCTGAACCAGCGCAATTTCGAGCCGTGTCTGGCCGGTTCAACGCTGCTGACCGACGATCAGCCCGACCTGGAGGCTTGTTTCGAGCCTGGGAGCGAAGTGCTGGTCTGGCGCGACCCCGACGAGCTCAACGCCCTCTATCGCAGGATCCGTAGCGATACGGCCTTCGCCGCCAACGTCGCCGAGGCCGGGCGCGCCCGAGTGCTCGCCCATCACACTTTCGCTCATCGGTTGCGGACCTTGGCCGAGGCGCTTCGCCTGCCCCTTCCTAAGCCGCCTGCCCGCGCCTAAAAGTCCGCGCCATGTCCCAGAAGGAGAGCCCCACCGAGGTGTTCAAGCGCGCCCTGGCCCACGCCGCCAGGTCGCTCGCCGAACAGCCTGACCTGGAGGTGGTGTTTTCCGGTGACGGTCCCTCGCTCAATGGCCATCGCGCCGTTCTTCCCCACCCGCCGCGCGAGTTGTCGGGGCCGGAAACCAGCCGCATCCGCGGCCTCGCCGATCAGCTGGCCCTGCGCGTGGCTCACCACGACGGCGCCGTCCACGCCAAGGCCAAGCCGCAATCGGTGGAGGGGGGGCAGATCTATGACGCCCTCGAGCAGGCGCGCATCGAGGCCATCGGCGCCAACGCCCTGGCCGGCGTGCGCGAAAACCTAACCGCCGTCCTCGAGCAGAGCGCCCTGCGCAAAGGGCTCAATCACATCGTCGACCCGGCTGCCGCTCCCGTGGCCGACATCGTCGCCCTGCTGGCGCGCGAGCGCCTGACCGGCGCGCCGCCGCCGCCGTCGGCCAAGGCGCTGGTGGATTCCTTCCGCGAGCAGATCGAGGCCAAGGCTGGGGCCGACCTGGATCGCCTGACCGGGGCCATCGAGGATCAGAAGACCTTCGCCCGCATCGCCAGGGCGGTGATCCGCGACCTGCAGTTCGCCGACGACCTCTCCGACGCCCCCGACCAGGACGCCCAGGAGGACGACAACCAGGAGGGCGAGCCGGAAGCTTCCGGCGAAGGCGAGGGCGAGGAAGAGTCGGCCCAGGGCTCGGCCATGGACGATGCCGAGAAGAGCCTGCGCGAGGGTGAGGCCGCCGACGCCGAGCTTACCGAGGCGGACGATGACGAGTCCCCGGCCGCCGATGATGATCTGGACCTCAGCGACGGCGACAAGCCCGCGCGCCCGGACATCAAGGACCATGGCCGCCCCGAGCCCGCCTACAAGGTGTTCACCGCCGAACACGACGAGGTCGTCACCGCCGAGGAGTTGTGTGAGCCGGACGAGCTGACGCGGCTGCGCGCCTATCTCGATCAGCAGCTGTCGAACCTCTCCAACGTGGTCTCGCGCTTAGCCAACCGTCTGCAGCGCAAGCTGCTGGCCCAGCAGAACCGCGCCTGGAGTTTCGACCTGGAGGAGGGCCAGTTGGATGCAGCGCGCCTGACGCGCGTGATCGTCGATCCCACCTCACCGCTGTCGTTCAAGCAGGAACTGGATACCGAATTTCGCGACACAGTTGTCACCCTGCTGATCGACAACTCCGGCTCGATGCGCGGCCGTCCGATCATGGTCGCCGCGGTATGCGCCGACATCCTGGCCAGGACGCTGGAGCGCTGCGCAGTCAAGGTGGAGATCCTCGGCTTCACCACCCGGGCCTGGAAGGGCGGCGCCTCGCGCGACGACTGGCTCAAGGCCGGCAAGCCGGCATCGCCCGGCAGGCTGAACGACCTGCGCCACATCATCTACAAGTCCGCCGATGCGCCGTGGCGGCGTGCGCGAAAGAACCTCGGCCTGATGATGCGCGAGGGCCTGTTGAAGGAGAACATCGACGGCGAGGCCTTGATGTGGGCTCATCAGCGTCTGGTCTGGCGCCCCGAACAGAGACGCATCCTGATGGTGATTTCCGACGGCGCGCCGGTGGACGACTCCACCCTGTCGGTGAACTCCGGCCACTATTTGGAGCGCCACCTGCGCCGGGTGATCGCCGAGATCGAGGGCAAGAGCCCGGTGGAGCTGATCGCTATCGGCATCGGCCATGACGTCACCCGCTACTATCGCAAGGCGGTGACCATCGTCGACGTCGAGCAGCTGGGCGGCGCGATCACCGAACAGCTGGCGGCTCTGTTCGAAGAACAGCCCCGCGCCGCCGCGCGGGTGGGCCGCGGACTCCTGGAGACGCCGCCGAGCGTTCAGGGCGGCCTGCCCAAATCCGCCCGTCGCCCGGTCGTGACGGCGTGAGGCCGGCCTGCGTCGCCGACTACCGCGATGCGGCGCGCGCGCGCCTACCGCGAGTACTATTCGACTATATCGACGGCGGGTCCTACGCCGAGACTACCCTGGCTGCCAATGTCGCCGACCTCCAGGCGCTGAAACTGCGTCAGCGGGTGCTGCGCGACGTCTCCAAGCTCACCCTGGCCACCCAGCTGTTCGGCCAGACCCTCAGCATGCCGGTGGTTCTTTCGCCAATCGGCATCGCCGGCATGTACGCGAGGCGGGGCGAAGTGGCCGCGGCCAGGGCGGCCAAGGCGGCCGGGGTGCCCTTTGCCCTCTCCACCGTCGGGGTGTGTGGGCTCGAGGAAGTGACCGAAGGCGCAGCGCCGCCCTGGCTGCAACTCTATATGATCCGCGACCGCGTCTTCATGGCCGAGATGCTGGCCCGGGCGCGCAACGCCGAGTGCCCGGCGCTGCTGTTCACCGTCGATCTTCCGGTCCCAGGCTCGCGCTATCGCGACGTGCGCGCGGGCATGACCGGCGACACGATTTCGGCGCGCATCCGGCAGGCCGTCGATGGCCTGGCCCACCCCGGCTGGCTGTGGGACGTACAGCTCCGGGGCCGACCGCTCACGCCCGGCAACATCGCCGCCGTTGCGCCGGACCTCAAATCCTTGACCCAGTTCTGGGGCTGGATCGGTCGCAACTTCGACCCGTCGGTGACCTGGAAGGACATCGAGTGGGTGCGCGACCGCTGGCCCGGGCCTCTCATTCTCAAGGGCATCCTCGATCCCGAGGACGCCCGCGAAGCGGTCCGCTGCGGCGTCGACGGGATCGTGGTCTCCAACCATGGCGGACGGCAGCTGGACGGGGTCGTCTCGGGCATCGCCGCCCTGCCGGCGGTGGCCGACGCCGTGGGCGATCAGCTCACCGTGATGATGGACGGCGGCGTGCGCTCGGGCCTGGATGTGCTCCGAGCCCTGGCTCTCGGCGCCAAGGCTTGCCTGATCGGGCGGGCGTGGGCGTTCGCGCTCGGGGCCCGGGGCGAGGCCGGCGTCGCCCACGTGTTACAGATCATCAAGAGCGAGCTGCGCGTGGCCATGTCGCTTACCGGCTGCGTCGATGTGCGCGCTGCCGACGCCAGTCTGGTGGAGGGAAATTCAGGCCTTAAGAGTCCCGGCCCCGTTCCGCTCATCTCCGCGCGGGCGGGGAACTAGACAAACCAACCGCGGCGGGTTCCGGCGCGCTTACGGCATTGCCGCGATCGGGGGGCGAGTCCGCGGCGCGTACGATCAGCTTCCGGGACCGATCCGGCGTGAGGTACTTGCGTGAAACCGCCGCGACATCGGCCCCGTCACTGACCGAAGGTCGGATATCAGGGTTCGCGCATGTCGAGCACGCGTGGATCGGCCTGGGAGCTTGCGATCGTGCCCAACCAGAAGCCCGGCGATGGCTTTGACGGCGCCAGCTCTCGGGCGAGTTCCTCTGGACGAACGGCGCCCGCGGGCGCCGCCAGCTCGGCGCGGACGCGGACTTAGTTCGGCAGAAGCGTGTCAGTGCTTAAAGTTGGTCGCTTCGTCCAACTCCGCGAGACGGCGGCGGAAGAAGCGACGCTCAGGATCGTGGCGCGCGAGGCGCAGCGCCTCTTGGTAGGCGAAGTGCGCCTCGGCGGCACGACCGAGCCGGCGCAACAGGTCGGCGCGAACCGCGGGCAGCGCGTCGTAACCCGCCAGCACCCCGCGGGCGGCCAGAGCCTCGACGCGCGGCAAGGCGGCCGCCGCGCCGTCGACCATCGCCAGCGCGGCGGCGTGGTTGAGCTCAACCACCGGCGAGGGCGTCAGGCGCATTAGCACGGCGTAGAGGCTGACGATCTGACGCCAGTCGGTGTCGGCGGCGCTCACGGCCCGATCGTGCAGCGCGGCGATCGCGGCCTGCACCGCATAGGCGGAGGGCGGCGTCGAAGCTGTCAGCGCGGGCTCAACCAGGGCGAGACCCTCGGCGATCATCGCCCGATCCCAACAGCCGCGATCCTGATCTTCCAGCAACACCAGGTCGCCAGCCGTGTCCCAACGCGCCGGGCGGCGCGCCTCGTGCAACAGCATCAGCGCCAGCAGGCCCAAGATCCCGCCGCGGCCGGGCAGAAGCGCCTCGAGCCGCCGCGCCAGACCGATCGCTTCGGCGGCCAGGCTCTGGCGTGGATCCCCGGCGTAGGCCTCGGTGAATACCAGGTAGATCACCGCCAGTACGCCCTGCGTCCGCTCGTCGAGCAGATCGCGCGGCGGCGTGCGGTAGGGGATGCCGGCGGCCCGGATCTTGGCCTTCGCCCGCACCAGACGCTGGGCCATCGTTTCCTCGTTGACCAGGAAGGCGCGGGCGACCGCCGCGGTCGAGAGGGAGCAGACCGTGCGCAGCGTCAGCGCCACCTGCGCCTCCAGGCTGAGGGCCGGGTGACAGCAGGTGAAGATCAGGCGCAGCAGGTCGTCGTCGCCGAACGTCGCATCTGCCTCGTCCGTCTTGAGCGGCGCGGCCTGCCGATTGATCTCGGCCTCCGCCTCCAGCTGGTCCTGACGCGCCCGAAAGGCGATCCGCCGGCGCAGCTGGTCGAGCGCGCGGCGGCGGCCGACGGTGATCAGCCAGGCGCGGGGATTGGCGGGCGGCGCCTCGCCCCAGGCGATCGCAGCTGCGGCGAACGCCTCCTGCAGGCCCTCCTCCGCCAGGTCGAAGTCGCCGACCAAGCGGATCAGGGTGGCGAGCGCCTCAGCGCCGTGGCGCCGGAACGCCGCGTCGACGCTGCTTGCGCCCTTGGAGGCGCCCACCGACGCGGGCTCCTCAGGATGACGAAGTCTGGAGCCAGTCGTCACGGCCCCCGTCACTGCGAGGAGCGCCGCAGGGCGCGTCTCGAACCACGCACAGGCTCACATCGTCCAGATTGGCCGCACCTCGATCGAGCCGTGCTTGGCGGTCGGGATCTTCGCGGCGGTGGCGGTCGCCTCGTCGAGATCCTTGGCTTCGATCAGGTAATAGCCGCCGAGCTGCTCGCGGGTCTCGGCGAACGGGCCGTCGGTGGTTAGAGTCTTCCCGTCGCGGACTTGGACGGTAGTCGCGGTCGCCACCGACTTCAGCCGGTCCGCGGCCTTGAAGGCGCCGCTCTGGACGATGCCCTGGGTGAAGGCGCCGTACTCGGCCAGGATCGCAGCTTGGTTCTGTTTCGCGTCGTCGGATTCGGCGCTGTAGATCAGCAACATGTATTGCATCGGGTAGCTCCATCTCGAGGGGCCCGGCGCTCGCGGCGCCGCAACCCCTAGTCGGACGAGCTAAGCCCGGATCGACAGGCAGGCGAAAGATTTATTGCGCTTCCGCCACGACGGCGCCGAGCGCCCGCGGCTCAGACGGCGGTGGTCTTGGCCTTGACCTGACGCTTGATCTTCAGCGCGCGGGGCGACAGATCCTCATCGTGCGCCTTCATCAGGAACGGATCGAGCCCACCGCGGAAGTCTAGGGTGCGCAGGGCCGCATTGGAGATCCGCAGGCGGAAGGTCTGGCCCAACGCGTCCGAATGCACCGTGGCCGGGCCGAGCGCCGGCAGGAAGCGCCGCTTGGACTTTATGTTGGAGTGGCTCACACGGTGGCCGGTCATGGGGCCGACGCCCGTAAGCTCGCAGCGGCGTGACATGACGCATTTCCTAAAGGCGGAGGCTTTCGCGAAGAGGGGGCGATATAGGGGAAGGTCCCCTTGTCCGTCAAGGCAGCTGCTCCCAACAGGCAGCTGCTCCCAACAGGCAGCTGCTCCCAACAGGCGCGCGGCCCGGTGGACGGCGCCGTGTTGGATTTCAGTTGCGCTTTGCGATGCCGCCGCGAAGCGCCGCTAGCCGGCCGTCCGTGAGCGTTCTTGCGATCCGCCAGACGAGGTACGGCGTCGAGGTAAGCAGCAAAATCCCAAAGGCGTGCCCGAGGCCGCTGCCGAAGGTGAAGCCCACGCTGACCTGGCCATCCGCGCCCGGGACGTGGGGTCGAACGGCATGAAATTGCACGGCGCTGGCGATCACCGCGTTCAGGATCAAACCCACGACGGGCCAGATTGCCTTTGATCTTTGGCGGGCGGCGAACAGTCCGATTCCCCACCCGATGAGGACCGGCGCGAAGAAATAGTCCAGCCTGCCGACGGCGAAATAGAGGACGGAGAGTCCCTGGGTCGGAATGAAAGGCGTCTCTGATCCCGGCAGGAAGGTTTCCCACCCGGACCATAGGATGAGACCAGCGACCAGATAGGCCACAGCCAGGACGATGAGCGGGCCGAGGCTGAAGACGGCCCATGGTGCGCGTGCGCACCAGGCTTGCAGTTGGCGCTGTTCGATCATCGCCTTGGCCAGGGCGTCGACGCCACCCAGCCGCGCGAGCGCCGCAGCCTCTGCATCGGCTCGGCCAAGGCCCGCCCGTTCCTCTTCCGCCCTCAGATCGGCAAGATGGTCGGCGAGCTCGGTAAGGTAGCGCCGCGCATGCCGTGGCGCGACGCCGGCCCGCAACAATCGTTCACGAAGTTCATTGAACGACTTCGCCACCTTGGCCTCCGGTTAGCATCTCTTTGATTGCGCCCGCCAGCTTGCTCCACGCCTGCGAAAGTTGTGCCAGTCGGTTGGAGCCGAACGGTGTCAAACCATAGTAGATCCGGCTGCGGCCTTGCACGATCCTACGCCGCGACGTCAGCGCCCCTTCCTGCTCCAATTTGTGGAGCACCGGATAGACCACGCCTTCGCCGACGGCGACCACCTCGCCGCTGCGGCTGCGGATCGCCTGAACGATCTCATAGCCGTACATGTCCCCTTCCTGGAGCAACCTGAGGATTAGGAGTTCCGGGACGCCGTTCATGAAATTCGGATTGGTTTCGCGCACGGCCATCGAAGATCTATACATCGAGATTCGAGGTATAATGCCCCGAGGTTCAAGGTGACGCAACGCTGGGGGTTGCCAGCCGGGGCCGGCGGACGATAACCCCTCCACTCTTTCGGGGTCCACACCCAGAGGGGGAGGAGAAACGCCATGAGCTTCAGACCCTTCGATCTTACCGGCAAAGTCGCCCTCGTCACCGGCGGCAACGGCGGCATTGGCCTGGGCATGGCCGAGGGCCTGGCCAGCGCCGGAGCCAAGGTCGTGATCTGGGGCCTAAATCCCGAGAAGAACGAAGCCGCATCGGCCAGACTGAAGGCTTTGGGCGGCGAGGTCCTGGTCCAGCGCGTGGACGTGGGCGACGAGCCGGCGGTGGTCGCCGGCGTCGCCGAAGCCATCGAAGCCATGGGGCGCCTGGATTTCGTCGCGGCCAACGCCGGCGTGGGCGGCGCGGCGGCCTCGTTCGCCGAGTTCTCCACCGAGCAATGGCGGCGGGTGACCACGGTCAATCTCGACGCGGTGATGTGGACCTTCCGCGAAGCGTGCAAGCACATGATCGAGCGGGCCAAAGCGGGCGACGCCGGCGGCTCGCTGCTGGTGACCTCGTCGACCTCGGCCATCGACGGCGCGCCGCGCAACCAGGCCTATGCCGCGACCAAGGGTGGCGTCCTCGCCATGATCCGCGGCATCGCCGTGGAATACGCCCGCCACGGCGTGCGCGCCAACGCCGTGCTGCCCGGCTGGATCCGGTCGGACATGACCGCCGGGCTGCAGGGCTGGGAGAAGTTCAACCAGCAGGTCATCACCCGGGTGCCGATGCGCCGCTGGGGTGAACCGGAGGACTTCTCCGGCCTCGCCATCTACCTCGCCTCGGACGCATCGCGCTTCCACACCGGCGACAGCTTCGTCATTGACGGCGGCTATACGATCTATTGAGCCAGCTTGACGGCTAGGGGAAAGGGCCGCTTGGTCGCCGACCAACACATTAGAGGCAGGCGCAATGAGCTATCGTAAGGTCAAGGTCGCCCAGGACGGCGACGTCACCATCATCACCCTTTGCGATCCTGCGACCATGAATGCCGCCGGCCTGGACATGGTCGGCGAGCTGCAGCACGCCCTCAAGCAGGCGGTGATGGCGGCCAAGCCCGCCCGGGCGATCCTGCTCACCGGCGAGGGACGCGGCTTCTGTTCCGGGGCCAATCTTCAGGCCGGGCCCGGCGCGCGCGCCCTCGACGGCGACGGCAAGCCCGACGCCGGCGGCGCTCTGGAGACGGCCTACAACCCGCTGGCTACCTTCATGCGCGAAATGCCGGTGCCTCTGGTGACGGCTGTGAACGGGGCCGCGGCGGGGGTCGGCTGCTCCCTGGCTTTGCTCGGCGATCTGATCGTGGCCGGCGAGAGCGCCTATTTCCTGCAGGCGTTCCGGCGCATCGGCCTGGTTCCGGACGGCGGCTCGACCTATCTGCTCCCGCGCGCGATCGGCCGGGCCAGGGCCATGGAGATGGCCTTGCTGGGCGAGCGCGTCGTCGCCGCCCAGGCCCTGGAATGGGGGATGATCAATCGCGTCGTGCCCGACGCCGAACTCATGTCCACCGCCATGACCCTGGCCAAGGCGTTGGCCAGCGGGCCGGCCTCCCTCGGGCTGAGCCGCCAGATCCTGTGGGCCTCGCTCGACTCGGACTGGGCCGCGCAACTGCACCGCGAACGCCTGGCGCAAAGGACGGCCGGCAAGACCGCCGACTTCGCCGAAGGGGTCGGCGCCTTCCTCGCCAAGCGGCCTGCCGCCTTCACGGGCAAATAGCGTGAGCGCGCCTTACGATCGCTACCAGCGCCTGACCTTCGATCGACCGCGTCCGGGCGTGTTGCGGGTGACGATGAACAATCCCGCCCGCCTCAACGCCGCCGACGCGCGCATGCATGAGGAGCTCGCCGAGATCTGGCGCGACGCCGACCGGGACGACGAGGTTCGCGCCATCATCCTCACCGGGGCGGGCAAGGCGTTCTCCGCCGGTGGCGATTTCGACATGATCCAGAACATTATGGACGATTATGCGGTCCGGGCGCGGGTGCTGCGCGAGGCCCGGGACATCGTCTACAACGTCATCAACTGCTCCAAGCCGATCGTCAGCGCCATCCGCGGCCCGGCCGTGGGCGCCGGCCTGGTGTGCGGCCTCCTGGCTGATATTTCCATCGCCACGCCCGAGGCGCGGATCATCGATGGCCACACGCGCCTGGGCGTGGCCGCGGGCGACCACGCGGCGATCATCTGGCCCATGCTGTGCGGCATGGCCCGGGCGAAATACTACCTGCTGCTGTGCGAGACCCTGACCGGAGCCGAGGCCGAGCGGATCGGCGTGGTCTCGCTACTGGCTCAGGACGCTGAGCTTGACGCTAAGGCGGTGGAGATCGCCGCTCGCCTGGCGGACGGCGCGCCTACGGCCATCCGCTGGACAAAATATGCGCTGAACAACTGGCTGCGCGCGGCCGGCCCAACCTTCGACGCCTCGCTGGCTCTGGAGTTTCTGGGCTTCACCGGCCCCGAGGCCCGCGAAGGGCTCGCCTCGCACCGCGAGAAGCGCCAGCCGGATTTCAAGTCGACCAAGCCCTGAGAGGTGACCCCAGGTTGGCCTGACCGGAACACGCATGTAACCTTCGCCCTGTCGAGACACAGAGAGATGCGAGAATGGCCGAACCCAGGTCCGTGGCCGTGCTGGTCGGGAGTCTGCGCCAGGGCTCCTACAACCGCATGGCGGCCCAGGCCCTGATCCCGTTGGCCCCCGCCTCGCTCAAGCTCGGCATCGTCGAGATCGGGGACCTGCCGCTCTACAACGCCGACCTCGACGAAGCCGACCTGCGCCCCACTCCATGGGTCCGGTTCCGCGATCAGGTGCGTCCGGCGCAGGCGCTGCTGTTCGTCACGCCGGAATACAATCGTTCCGTGCCCGGCTTGCTGAAGAACGCCATCGACGTGGGCTCGCGTCCCTACGGCCAGAGCGTGTTCGCCGGCAAGCCCGGGGCGGTGATGAGCGTTTCGCTCGGCGCGCCGGGCGCCTTCGGGGCCAATCATCATCTGCGCCAGTCGCTGGTGTTCCTCGACGTGCCGGTGATGCAGCAGCCGGAGGCCTACATCGGCGGAGCCGCCACCCGCTTCAACGAAGCCGGCGAACTCACCGACGAAGGCACGCGCAAGTTCTTCCAGACCTTCATCGACGCCTTCGCCGCCTGGGTCGACCGTTTTGACTGAAGCCGCGGTGGCCTATGGCGACCATCGGTTGGTGGTGGTGGGCGGCGGCTTCGCCGGGCTGGAACTGGTCAAGCGCCTGAAGGGCCAAAGCAACCTTGCGATCCACTTCGTCGATCGGCGCAATCATCATATTTTCCAGCCGCTTCTCTATCAGGCGGCGACCGCGATACTGCCGCCCTCGCAGGTTGCCTGGCCGATCCGCCAACTGGTGCGCGCCAACGACAAGGTGACGACCCTGTTGGCCGAGGTGACGGCCGTCGATGCGGCGGCGAGGCGCATCCGCCTGGCCGATGGCGCCGACCTCACCTATGACACCCTCGTTCTCGCCACCGGCGTCGCCCACGCCTATTTCGGTCACGACGATTGGGCGCCCTTCGCGCCCGGGCTGAAAAACCTGGATGACGCCACCCAGATCCGCCGTCGCATCCTGCTGGCCTTCGAGCGGGCCGAGGCCTCGCCGGCGCAGGCCGAAACGCTCCTCACCTTCGTTATCGTGGGCGCTGGCCCCACCGGTGTCGAGCTGGCCGGCACGATCGCCGAACTGGCCCGCACCCACCTGCCCGACGAGTTCCGCAACGTCGACACGCGGCGGGCGCGGATCGTTCTGCTCGAGGCCGGCGAGCGCATCCTGCCGGCGTTCGACGCCGCTCTCTCGGCCTATGCGCGCGCCGCGCTGGCCGGCCTGGGCGTAGAGGTCAGGACCGGCGAAGCGGTCACCCGCTGCGACGAGGCCGGCGTCGACACCACGGCCGCAATCCTCGCCGCCGGCACGGTGATTTGGGCGGCGGGGGTGGAGGCCTCGCCCGCGGCGCACTGGCTGGGCGTGGAGGCCGATCGGGCAGGCCGCGCGCCGGTCATGCCCGACCTGACCGCGCCGGGCCATCCCGACATCTTCGTCATCGGCGACACCGCCGCGGTACCCTGGCGTGGCGGCGCGATGGTTCCAGGGCTGGCGCCGGCCGCCAAGCAGCAGGGCGCCTATGTGGCCCAGGTCATTCGCGCGCGTTTGACCGGACGGCGGGCGCCCGTGCCGTTCCGATATCGCCACCAGGGCAGCCTGGCGACCATCGGCCGCAACCGCGCGATCATCGATTTCGGGGCGATCAAGCTCAAGGGGCGACTGGCCTGGTGGCTTTGGGGCGTGGCCCATATCTACTTCCTGATCGGCGCGCGCAGCCGTCTGGCGGTCACCGGGAACTGGTTCTGGGCTTATGTGAAGAACGAGCCGGCGGCGCGCCTCATCACCGGCCCAATCGGGCGATGAAACACCTGGGAATCCTGGCCCATAGCGCCGAAGGGGCGGGGCTGTGCTTTCTCGCCGCCTGCCATGAAGGTGAGGCCCAGTTGGGGGCGCACCGGCACCCCGACATCACCCTCTCGATCATCCCCCTGGCCGCCAGCATGGACCACTGGGAGCGCATGGACCTCGCCGCCGTGCGCGAGATCCTCACCACCACGGCTGAGCGGCTGGCGACGGCGGGGGCGGACTTCTTCGTCTGCCCGGATAATACCGCGCATCTGGCGTTGGAGCTGGAAGGGCCGGACCTGCCGCTCCCCGGTTTGCATATCGCTGAGATCGCGGCGGCGACCGCGGCGGAGCGCGGTCATCGTCGCGTCGGTCTCTTGGGCACCCGGTGGACCATGGATGGAGCGACCTACGCCGCCGCCTTCGCCCGCCATGGTCTCGAATATCGGGTCCCGCCGTCCGGCGAACGCGAAGGGATGAACACAATCATCTTCGACGAACTGGTGCGGGGTGAATTCACGGACGCCTCACGCACCAGGGTGGTGGCGATGGTCGAGGCGCTGAAGGCCGAGGGCTGCGACGCTGTGGCCCTGAGCTGCACCGAAATACCGCTGCTGATCAGCAGTGAGGTTTCGCCCCTCCCGATCATCGACAGCACCCGGCTCCTGGCCCGGCAAGGCGTGGCCGTGGCCCTGGGACACCGGCCTTTTCCGACCTGGCGCGGCGGACTGTTCGCGGGTCACAATTGACCCCTGAAACCGCAGGGGCCGGAACCGCTCAAGTGGAGCACACGTTTTGGTGATCCGGGGCGGCGTAATCCAGGTATCAAAATGAAACGGATTCTACTGTGCACCGCGCTTCTCAGCGGCTTGGCTCTGGCCATTCCGGCTGCGGCCCAGGCGGACGTGCGGATCGGAACCCTGACCTGCAACGAGAGCGGCGGGTGGGGATACATTGTCGGCGGCTCCCATAGACTGCGCTGCACCTTCGACGGCAACGGCCGCTCTGAACGCTATCGCGGCAGCATCGGCAAATACGGGGTGAACATCGGTTATCAGGGCTCGGGCACCCTGGTGTGGGCGGTGTTCGCGCCCTCGAACGATGTTCACCGCGGCGCCCTTCGCGGCCATTACGGCGGCGTGACCGGCGGCGCGGCCGTTGGCGTCGGCGCGGCGGGTAACGCGCTGGTCGGCGGTTTCGGCCGCAGCATCATGTTGCAACCGGTCAGCGTCGAGGGCACGACCGGCGTGAATGTTGCCGCCGGCATCGGCACACTGACACTCGACTAATTGATGAGGGCCGGCGCCGCCCCTCCGGTGCGGCGCCGCGCCTTTGCCCGAGTGCGCCAGCCACACAAATTTCGCAGAGGTGACATAGCGGTGAACCCTTGCCAGATAGCCACTTCGCCAGGGTCGGTCGTCTCTGAGGGGATCGGTCTGCAACCGTTGCTGTGAAGTTCTGGCATTGTGCATCTCCGTTGCGCTCCCCCTTGGGTGCCGCCGAAGAACAACGCGCCCCCGACGCGCGCGTCGGGTCGTAACGACCGTGCAAGGTTAGTCTGGCCGCCAGAGGAGGTATATGAGCCGAACAGCCCGGAAATAGTCGACCCGGAAAGGCCCAACGGCCTGATCCGAACGGCTCATCCCTCGGGGCGAGTCAGCCCAGCTTCAGCACTTTGCGGGCGTTGTCGCGCAGGAACTTGGGCCACACCGCGTCCTTGAACGGGACCTGGTCCATGTCCCCCATGATCCGCTCGAGCGTCAGGCCCATCGGGAAATAGCCGGCGTAGATGACCTTGTCGGCCCCGCGCGTGTTGGCGTAGCGCACGATCGCCTCCGGGTAGTGCTTGGGCGCAAACGCTGAGGTCGAATAATACAGGTTCGGCCACTTGAGCATCAGCTTGACGGCCAGGTCCTCCCACGGCTCGCAGCCGTGGCGGGTGACGAACACCAGTTCCGGGAAGTCGTACATCACCTGATCGATCAGCCGGACTTCCTGCGGCCAGGCCGGCACCCGGGGACCCGGCACCCCAGCGCAGGAGAAGATCGGCACGCCCAGCTCCACGCACTTGGCGTAGATCGGATACATCTTGGCGTCGGCGATGCCGACCTGCGGATTGAACCCGGCATTGAAGGCGGCGAAGGCGCGCACGCCGTAGTCCTCGAACTGGCGCACCATGTCGCGCACGCCATCCATGCCTTTGTTCGGATCGACCGATCCCTGGGGAATGAACCGGTCAGGGTAATCCTTCAGCGCCTTGGCGCTCACCTCGCCCCCGACACCGATTAAGCCCATTTCGACCCCGAACCGGTCCATCTCATTGAGGGTCACGGCGATGGGGTCGGACGCGCCATAGAGTTCCTTGGGCACGTCCTTGAACATGTACTCGACCGGAAAGTCGAACCCGACCGAGCTGTCCTTCAACTGCTCGCGAATGAAGTCGTACATGCGGAAGTCTTCGGCCGGAAAACCGATCATGGTGTCGACGACGCCGATGTCGCGCGGCCGCGCCACGGCGGATCAGGCCGCCATCATGGCGTTCTGGAACAGATAGCAGGTGGAATCGCGCGGGATGGCCTCGGGCGGAAGCGGCGTGTCGATCTGGGCTGGCGTGGGCCCGACCTCCGCCGCCAGGGGCTTTAGCGCCTCCAGGTCGAAGTTGTAGAGCCGCGCCGCGTTCTCGCCCAGGATCTTGCGCCGGCGCGCCTCGGCCATGCCGGCGAAGGTCAGCCGCAGGGATTCCAGGTTGTAGGGGAAGGTGCCTTCATAGTGAGGATAGTCGTTGCCCCACAGCACCCGATCCTCGCCGACGGCGTCGATGCCGTCGAGTTCGGCCTTGCTCGGAAAGCTGGCGCCATACCAGCAGTTGCGGGCGGCGTACTCGCTGGGCCGCATCTTCAGCACCCACTCCATGCCCTTGTAGGACATTTCGCCGATCGCGCCGCGTTTGAAGCCTTCGTGCAGGCCATCCAGCTGCCTGAGCATGGGCCCGACCCAGCCGCAGCCGGATTCGGTGAGGATGTATTTCAGCCGCGGGAAGCGCTCGTACGCCCCGCTCATCAGCAGATGGCGGTAACCGGCCTGGCAATAGAAGGTCACCTCGCTCATCCAGATGGCCCGGGCGGCGACGCCGGCGCCGTAGCGCGGCAGACCCTGGCCGGAGTGCTGGTTCATCACCAGGTCGTGGTCCTGGATCGCCGCCAGCGCTCTGTCCCAGGCCGGATCGTAAAGGGGCTTCAGCCACCCGCAGTCCGGCGGGATGAGCGGCAGCAACACCCCGCCCCTGAGGCCCGCCCGGGCGATGAATTCGATGTCCTTGATCGCCTCGTCGAGATCGTTGGGTAGAATGAGGCCGATGCCGGCCCGCCGCACCGGGTCCTCGGCGCAGAAGTCCTTCAGCCAGCGGTTGTGAGCCCTCACCCCGGCCAGGGCCCGCTCGTAGTGGTCAGGGCCCGGCGGCTGGGCAGTGACCACGCTCTGGTCGAAGAACGGCGGTACGGTGTTGGGAAACACCACCTCGCCGACCACGCCCTGGCTGTTTTGATCGGCAGTGCGCACCGCCAGGTCCCAGTTGCGCAGCTTCTTGGTCCCGTAGTGCTCCCTGTCCGGATTGACGTAGCCGCCGCGCCACTCGTCGAACGCCTCACGCCACTTAGGCTCCAGGTATTCGCGGTACTGCGCGTGGCTGCCGCCCGCATGGGTGTCGGCGGTGATCAGGACATAGGGCTCGCCGGTCATAGGTCCTCCATCGTTGTCAACGACCCATAAGGGCAATCAGCCGTGCGGGCGAGGTCCGCCCCTGAACGGTGAGGCTCACAAGGCCAGCAGCACGTATTTCGGCTCCAGATATTCCTCCAGGCCGTACTTCGAGCCTTCACGGCCGAGGCCCGACTCCTTGACCCCACCGAACGGCGCCACCTCGGTGGACAGGATACCGTCGTTCACCGCCACCATGCCGTATTCCAGGGCCTCGGCCACGCGGAACACGCGAGCCAGATCGCGGGCGTAGAAGTACGACGCCAGGCCGAAAGGCGTGTCGTTGGCCAGGCGCACGGCCTCGGCCTCGTCCTCGAACTGGGTCAGGCTGGCCACCGGCCCGAAAATCTCCTGGTTGAACATGTCCATGGCCGGAGTGACGCCGGTGACCATCGTCGGCTCGAAATAAGTCCCGCCCAGCGCGTGGCGATGACCGCCGAGGGTGACCTTCGCCCCCTTGGCCAGGGCGTCGGCCAGCAAGCGCTCGACCTTGACCACCGCCGCTTCATTGATCAGCGGCCCCTGAGCGACGCCATCCTCCATGCCGTCGCCGACCTTCATCGCCTTGACCTTCGCCTCGAGCCCCGCGGCGAAGGCGTCGAACACGTCCGCCTGGACCAGGAAGCGGTTCGCGCACACACAGGTCTGACCCATGTTGCGGTACTTGGACGCCAGCGCCCCCTCCGCCGCCCGGTCGAGGTCGGCGTCATCGAAGACGATGAACGGCGCATTGCCACCCAGCTCCAGTGACACCTTCTTAACCGTCGAGGCGCACTGGGCCATCAGCGTCTTGCCCACCGGGGTCGAGCCGGTGAACGAAAATTTTCGCACCAGCGGGCTCTCGGTCATCTCCCTGCCAACGGCGGCCGCCTGGGTGGACGGGACGACGTTGAATACGCCGGGCGGGATGCCGGCGCGCTCGGCCAGTTCGGCCAGGGCCAAGGCGGAGAGCGGCGTCTCCTGCGCCGGTTTGATCAGGAACGCGCAGCCGGCGGCCAGCGCCGGTCCGCACTTGCGGGTGATCATGGCGTTGGGAAAGTTCCACGGGGTAATGGCGGCGGTGACGCCGACCGGCCGCTTGAGGACCAGGATGCGCCGACCATCGACGTGGCTTGGGATCACGTCGCCATAGGCGCGCTTGGCCTCCTCGGCGAACCATTGGATAAAGCTCGCGCCATAGGCGACCTCGCCGCGGGTCTCGGCCAGAGGCTTGCCCTGCTCGGCGGTCATCAGCCGGGCGAGGTCTTCCTGAGCGCGCATGATCAGGCCGTACCAGCGCATGAGGAGGGCGGAGCGGGCCTTGGCGGTCCGCGCCGCCCAGGGCGCCTGCGCGGCCGCGGCGGCCTCGATGGCGGCGCGGGTGTCGGCGGCGTCGAGGTCGGCCACCTCCGCTAGGATCTCGCCATTGGCCGGGTTGCGCACGGCGAACCGCGCGCCGCGCGCGGCCGCTAGCCAGGCCCCGCCCACGAAGGCGTCGGCGCGCAGCAGGGCCGGATCGGAGAGGGCGAGCATCAGACCGCCCCCGGCGGCAGCACGGCGCCGCTCCGGCCAAGCGCCTTCAGGATTTCGGCGTGCCGGTGACGGTTGATCCTGTAGGCGAAGAGTATGGTCACCGAGATGAAGGAAACGATGCCGGCTCCGGGTCCGTAGATCAGGCCCAGTTCGCGGACGGCGGCGGGGGCGATGTGCAAAGCCTTGCCGGCCTCGCCGACCCCGTGAGGAAAGCCGATCACATCCAGGACGATCCCCGCGATCAGGACGCCCAGACCGCTGGAAGCCTTGGCCGAGAAGTTGATGCCGGCGAAGTACAGCCCTTCGCGCCGAGCGCCGAACAGGTGCTCATGCTCGTCGGCGGCGTCGGCCATCATCGACTGGTAGCCGATCACTGCGGAGCTGACGCCCAGCCCGAGCAGGATCACCGCCACCGTGAGCACTGCCATGGCGTCCGCGGTGGTCGGCAGCAGGCCGAGCACCCGCAGCGGGACGGGCACAAGCTGGCTGGCTATGAACATGGACAGTCCGATGAAGGCGATCGTTCGTTTCTCCAGCCATCGCGAGAGGACGCCGGTGAGGATGATCCCCACCGCGAGACCGCCGGTGTAGATGAAGGTGAGATCGCGGATCTGGACGGTCGAGATCTTCCAGAAATAGGTGTTGGCGTAGAGGGTCAGGGGCCCGGCGACGCCTTGGGCGACGAAGAACAGTAGGATGGCCGAGAACAGCACCCGGAACGACCGGTTGCGGAAGATCTCCCTGATCTCGCCCGCCAACCTGCCGAAACTGGCGACGCCGACCGGCGCGGCGGCGTGCAGCCGCTTGCGCGCGCCCAAGGTGCCAAGGCCGCCGACCAAACCGGCGACGACGATGATAGCCGCGAAGCTCCACGCCAGCGGCACATAGGCGGCCTTATGCGTCGTCGCGCCCGGGGCCGACAGGAACAGTCCATAACTGAGGGTAGTGGCGACCAGCGTGCCGACGACGCCGAAGGCGACGCGAAAGCCCACGATCGTCGAGCGCTCGGCGTAGTTGTCGGAGAGTTCGGCCCCGAGGGCGAAGTAGGGCACCTGGTAGCAGGAGAGGCCGATCCGCAAGGCCAGGGACAGGATGGTGGCGTAGACGAAAAGGCCCAAGCCATGCAGCCCGCTTGGGACGGCGAACAGTAGCACAAGGGCGAGAGCGGTGGGGATGCTTGCCCCGATCATGAACGGGTGCCGCCGGCCCAGCGGCCCGCGCAGGTTGTCCGACAGTGAGCCCACGATCGGGTCGATGAAGGCGTCGATGGTCAGGGAGAGAAGCCCTACGAGACCGGCCAGGGCGCCCGGCAGGCCGCAGACGATGGTCAGATAGAACAGCAGGAACTGGCTGAGCGCGAAGGTGATGAACACCTCGACCGTGGCGCCTGCGCCGTAGACGCCGAGGAACCCAAGGCCCAGGCGCTTGGCGCGCAGGGCGTGGGCCGAGTCGCCGTCCAGTGGGGCGCCAACGGCTGGCTTGACGGACCCATTCGTTGGCGCGTCGACCGACATGGGCGTTTCCCTGAGACTTCGGCCCTGACGGCCTTTGACATTTGCATAAGGTTGCTCACGCTGTTGCGCCAGGATTTCGACGGACTGGCCACGCGGAGATCGCCAGGAATGCTGCTCAAGGGACTGAAAGTGGTCGAGATGGCCACCTGGGTCGCCGCGCCCGGCTGCGCCATGATCATGGCCGAGTGGGGCGCCGACGTGATCAAGATCGAGAGCCCGGCCGGCGACGCCACGCGCCTGTTCTTTCCTGACACTGCGGAGAGCCCGGGCAATCCGGTGTTCTCGATGGAGAACCGCGGCAAGCGCGGCGTGGTGCTGGACACCGCCAGGGCCGAAGGCCGCGCCGCCCTGATCGAGATCCTGAAGGGCGCTGACGTGTTCGTGACCAACGTTCGGCCCGGCGCCCTGGCGCGCGCGCGGCTCGACTACGCCTCGCTCGAGGACGAACTGCCCAGCCTCGTCTACGCGAGCGTGACCGGCTACGGCCTGCAGGGCGCCGAAGCGGATACGCCGGCGTTCGACCTGACCGGCTTTTGGACCCGGTCCGGCGTCGCCGCATCGACCATTCCGCCGGACCAGGAGCCGTTCACTTGCCGGCCGGGTTTCGGCGATCACTTCACCGCCCTGGCCACCCTCTCAGGAGTGTTGGCGGCCCTGCGCGAGCGCGACAGCACCGGCCGCGGACGCCTGGTGGAAACCTCCCTGTTGCGCGCCGGCTACTACGCCGTCTCCTGGGACGCCTCACAGCAGTTGCGCTACGGCGTTGCGGCCGCCGCCCAGCCGCGCAACGACCGCCCCACCGCCGTTTCAGGCTACTTTCGCACCAGCGACCACCGCTGGTTCTGCGTCATTCCGCGCAGCCTGGATTGCTTCGCCGCTCTGGCTGTGGCGATCGACCGGCCCGAACTGTTGGCCGACGCGCGCTTCACACCACCGATCGCCGATCTGGAGGTCGTTCGCGAACTGAGGGCGTTGCTCGACGAGGCTTTCGCGGGATTCACCCTAGCCGAGATTGGCGACCGCCTCACCCGGGCCGATCTCATCTGGGCTCCGATGGCGAGCCTGGGCGAGGTCGCGGCCGACCCCCAGGCTCACGCCGCGGGCTGTTTCGTCGCCAGCCGCGATCGCTTCGGCGGCGAGTTCCCGGCCCCGGCCTCGCCGGTGCGCTTTCCAGGCCTGCCGCTAGCCGCCCACCGCGCCGCGCCGGCGCTGGGTGAGCATACCGGCGAAGTCCTGGCCGAGGCCGGCTGGTCGGACGAAGCCATCGCCGCCCTGGTCCGTAGCGGCGTTGCGTTCCAGGCGCGGTAAATTTCACGCCAGCTGTCGGGGCCGCGCGCCGGTGTTCGTCATAGCCGTGAAGGCGGCTATCGGCGCCGCGGCTGGGCTCAAGGAATCTACCCATGCGCTACATGATGATTGTGAAGGCCACCAAGGCGAGCGAGGCGGGGGTCATGCCCACCGAAGCTCAGTTCGCCGAAATGGGCGCCTATAACGAGCAGCTCGCCAAAGCCGGCGTGCTGGTCGACCTCTCGGGCCTCCAGGCGACATCCCAAGGCGCTAGGATCCGGTTTTCCGGCGGCAAACGCACCCTAATGAAGGGACCCTTTCCCGACTCCTCGGACCTGGTCGCCGGCTACTGGATCATCAACGTCAAGTCGCCTGAGGAAGCCGTCGAATGGGCGATGAAGGCGCCCAATCCGGCGTTCGGCGATGCCGATGGCGAGATCGAACTGCGCCGTTTCTTCGAGATGGATGACTTCGAACCCAGCGCCGCGCTGGACAAGGCCAGGACCCTGGAGTTCCCAGGCAAGCGGTGAACACGGGCACGCGGTGACATCGGACCTATTGCGCCCTTCACGGGTTATTCTGGCGCGTCCTCCTGGAGAGACCTTATGGACACCCGCACCGACACGCTCACGCCCGCCGCTGAACTTGCCGACCGCAGCCCGGTCCGATTTCCCAACGAGAGCGAGGAGTACCGCGCCGCCCGGACCGCGCTTCTGGCCGAGGAGATCGAGCTTCGGCGGCATATCGAACGCGTCGCCGCTCAGCGCCGCACCCTGCCGCCCGGCGGCGAAGTGCTCGGCGACTACCGCTTCCAGGGCGAGGACGGCCCCACCGGCTTCGCCGGCCTGTTCGGCGACAAGCAAACGCTGGCGGTCTACAGCTTCATGTACGGACCCCAGCGCGAACGTCCCTGCCCGATGTGCACCGCGCTCCTGGGTCCCCTGGACGGCAACGCGCGCGACCTCGACCAGCGCATCTCTCTCGCCGTCGTCGCCCGCTCGCCTATCGAGCGGCTCACGGCGTTCAAGCGCGAGCGCGGCTGGCGGGGCCTGCGGCTCTTTACCGATCTGACCGGCGACTATTCACGCGACTATTTCGGCCTGATGCCTGACGGCTCGGAGATCCCGTCGCTCAATGTGTTCAGCCGCCGTGACGGCACCATCCGCCACTTCTGGTCGGGCGAGATGACCGGCGATTCCGCCGACCCCGGCCAGGATCCGCGCGGCGCCCCGGACTTGCCGCCCCTGTGGACCATGCTCGACACAACCCCGGAGGGCCGCGGAGCGGACTGGTACCCGACGCTGGACTACAGCTAGCCCCAGCCGCCGGGCATGGGCGGCCAGCGGCCGATTCCGCCGCCCTCGACCAGCATCCCGGTCAGCGTGCGATCGGCATGTTGGGCGCGCCAGGTAAGCATCGCCTGGGCGAGCGCCAGGACCCGGGCCGGATGGGTCAGCTCCGTGCGCCAGGAGACGTCGGCGGCGAGGTCGAAGGCCAGGTAGGTCCCGTCGCCGAACTGGACATAGGCGGCGTCTTCACCGCGCAGCACAGCCAGGTTTCGCCGCTCCAGCCGCCGGTCCCATGGCTCGGGCGGGGCCGACTCGACGGTGATCGCGCCGGCGCGCCAGTCGAACTCCCAATGGGCGGCGGTTCGCCAGCCGGCCGGCGTCTCGCCCCTCAGTAGCGGGGTCAGCGGCGCGCCGTCGCACTGGGCCGGGACGGCAATTCCCATGGCCTCGGCCAGGGTGGGAAACACGTCGACATTTTCGGTGAAGGCCTCCACGACCACCCCCCGTCCGGCGTCCGGCCTGGGATCACGCACGACGCACGGGATATGATAGCTCTGTTCGAAATAGCCGAGCTTCTGGATAAGGCCGTGGTCGCCGAGTTGCTCGCCGTGATCGGCGGTGACCAGAATGAAGGTCTCGTCCCACTGACCGGCGTCCTCCAGGGCGCGCCAGAGACGGCCAAGCTGGTGGTCGGCCTCGCTCACCATGCCGAAGTACTGGGCCATGATCATGCGCATGGCCCCCGGATCGGCCGGAGCGGCCAGGGCCGGATTGGCCAGGAGTCCGCGGTGCAGCCGGCTCGGCTCGCCCGCCGGCGCGATCGGCTCCGGCATGTCGTCAGGGCTGTAGAGGGCCGCGAACCGCCCCGCCGCCGCATAGGGCGGGTGCGGGCGAAGCTGGCTCAGATGGGCAAACCAGGGCCGGCCCTGGACCTGGATCCAGTCGATCAGGCGACCGGCCAGATAGGCCGACAGACTATGCTCGGCGGGGCGATCGGGCTCAGTGACCAAGGCGGCGAAGGAATCGGACGGCGGCGCGTGGCCATGGCCCTTCAGCCACTCGATCCAGGGATCCAATCGACCGGCCGGCAGGTGAAACCCCTCGAAGCCAGGCAGGACTTCCTCGTAGGATTGCAGGCGCGGATCGTCCGAGCCGGTGGCGTCGCGCGGGTCGATGGCCTGGTCGGTGTAGCCGAACAGGGTCGGGGCGTAGCCCGCGCGCCTGGCCGCCAGGGCGATATTGTCGAACCGGCGATCCAGCGGCGTGCCGTTGGCGACCACGCGGTGGTTGAGCTGGTAGGCGCCGGTGTACAGACTGGCCCGTCCGGGCCCGCACGGCGCCGCCTGGCTGTAGTGTCTGGCGCAGCGAGCCCCCTCGCCCGCCAGGCGGTCGAGATGAGGGGTGTTCACGATCGGGTGTCCCGCGGCCGACAGTGCGTCGCCGCGAAGCTGGTCGAGCGTGATCAGGAGGATGTTCAAAGCGCCCTCGGGTCAATAAAGCCAGGGGACCAGGCGATAGCGCACCCTGGCCATGAACGCCGCATAAACCGGATCGGCCCGGAGCAGCTTCTCCTCCGCCCGCATTCGCGCGACCGCCAGGCCGAGGGCCAACACATAGAGGCCGAGGTTCCGCGCGGTGGGGTTCATCAGCACGAAGCCAACGTCACTCAGCAGGTAACCCGCGTAAATCGGATGGCGCACCAGACCATAGGCGCCGGACTGGACGACGCCGCGATTGGCCGCCGCCAGGCCGAAACTGCGCCGCAAGCCCAGCTTGGCCCATAGGCTCAGGCCAAGGCCTGCGGCGATCACGGCCACGGCCAACAACGGAGGGATCAACGACTGCCCCCCGGGGGCCACAAGCATCGGCGATGCGGTTCCCATCAGGGCGATGAACCAGTCCCACGGCCGTGTCGTGACCGTGGTGGGCCGCCGGCGCAGGATCATGAACACCACCACTAAGCCCTCGGGCGCGAGGATGGCGAGGTCCCACGGCTGGTCGAGCGCGACGGCGCCGACCCGCACGGCCAGCGTCGCGTACAGGACAGTGGCGACGGCGCGCTCACCCAGGTCCGCCAGGCGGGCTAGACGCCGCGCTTGCGGGTCGCTCAGAGCTGCGCGCCAGTTAAGGATTGGGCCAACTTTCTGCGCCCACGGCCGGGCGCGGCGACGAGGCGCTAGTCTTACTGCGTCATATTTGTCGGGAAGGAGTCGGTGCGCGGCGTCTCTGCCCGCAGCAGGGACATTGCGGCAGTCGTCTGACGAGGGCGACGACGAGGCGTCTTCGCATGGTGGCGATCGAGTTGGGGATGTGCCGTTCGGGGCGGATCGGCGGCGCCTCGG
>OUNO011323075.1_pt1 | contig 27299 bp, 24 predicted proteins | sample 1779811 | NCBI WGS metagenome assembly OUNO01 (sample SAMEA3914804, study PRJEB12502) | metagenome | biome: forest; material: soil | place: Canada | collected 2010-06-25 | depth 0.3 m
AGCGCCGCGGCGGTGATCCCGGCGAAGGCCGCCCAGCCGGCGTGCAGCGGCTTCGTCTGCGATCCGTCGGCGAGGAACTCCATCAGCCCCGAGGCCTGGCTGCCGGCGATGCCGAGCGCGTTCGCGGTCTGCTCGGGGCTGAGCCCGCGCAGCCGCGCCGTCGCCGCCGCGGCCGCGAAGACGCCGCAGACCGAGGTCGGGTGGAAGCCGCGCAGATGCATCGCGCCGGGGTTGGCGAGGCCGACGCGGGAGGAGATCTCATAGCCGCCGACCGCGGCGGCGATCAGCTCCCGGCCCGAGGCCGCGGTCGCCTCGCCGACCGCCAGCACCGTCGCGGCGACGACGGCGCTGGAGTGGACCAGCGCCACCTCGTGGGTGTCGTCGAAGTCGAGCGCGTGCATCATCGAGCCGTTGGCCAGCGCCGCCGGCCCGGCGCCGACCCGCCGCGGCAGGCCGAGCGCGGTCGCCTCCGGCTCGCCGCCCATCTCCAGGGCGACGGCGCGTGGCGCCGGCAGTTCGTCGAGGGCGAGCGCCGCCAACCCGGCGCCGACCGCGTCGAGGATGTGCAGCTTCGCCGCCGCCGCCACCGGGCCGGGGATCTGCTCGTACTCGAGCCCGGCGGACCAGACGGCGAGCTTCTCGGCGGCGTACACGCGCCCGACCTTAGGCCGAGCATCAGCCCCGGTCAAACCGGAGCTAGGGCGCCAGCAGGGTCAGCGACCAGCCGTCGCCGTCGCGGACGAGGAGGCGGCGCTCGTGCAGGCGGTCCTCGGCCTCCTCCCAGAACTCGACCGCTGCCGGCCGAAACCGCAACGCGCCCCAGTCCGCCGGACAGCTCGGGGCCGTCTCCTGCGCCTCGACCAGGTGGGCGAGCCGGTCGCGCAGCGGCGCCAGGTCCTCGATCGGCTCGCCCTGGCGGGAGACGATCGTCTGGAAGCGGTGCGCGACGTCGCGCTCGTCGAACAGCTCCTCGGCCAGCGCCCGCTCGGCCAGTGCGACTTCGCCGGTGAGGTGGACCTGGCGCCCCAGCGAGGGCCAGTGGAAGAGCAGCGCGACTTTGGGGTTGGCGGCCAGCTCCCGCGCCTTGCGGGTCCACAGCGCCGAGGTGAAGAGCAGCGCCCCGCTCTCCAGCCGCTTCAGGGTCACGGTCCGCGCCGAGGGGCCGCCGTCGGCGCCGACGGTGACGAACGCCACCGCGGCCGGGTGCGGGGCGCCGGCCTCGCGCGCCTCATCGATCCAGCGCCCCAGCTCCTCGATCGGGTCGGTGGCAGACATGCCCAGCCCTCAGGTAGTGCCGAGGGCGCGATCGATGAACGGGCCGAGCAGGACGGCGACCGACGACGCGGTCGTCTCCGGCGAGTCGCCGGGGGCGGTGATGTGGCTGATCGCGAGCCGGACCAGCGATTCCGAGAGCAGCTCGACGTCACCCTTGGCGGCCTGCGGCCAGCCCTCCTCGATCACCCCGGCGAGCCGTGCCGTGGCCCAGCGCACGACGGGCATCCCCTGGGTGGTGACGAAGGGCAGCAGACCGCCGGTGCCATCGTCGGCGAGCAGGATGCGAAACAGCGGGTCCTCGCCGGCGGTCCGCAGGAACAGCTCCAGCGCCGCCTCGATCGCCGCTCGCGGGTCGTCGACGTGGGCGAGCACCGCTTTCTCGACCTCGCTGAGGAAGCGCTCGCCCTCGTGGATCACCAGCGCCAGGCCGAACTCGTTGCGGCTGCCGAACTCCTTGTAGAGGGTCTGGCGGCTGACGCCGGCGGCGAGGGCGATCTCCGACATCGTGATCCCCGACCAGGGGCGCTCTTCGAGCAGGTCGCGGGCAGCCCCGAAGAGCGTCTGCCGCAGCAGCTCCCGGGCCGCCTCCTGATAGGGGGTTCTGGTGCTCGCCACAGCCCCTATCGTCGCAGCGGGCGCGGTCAATCGCCCTCGACGGGCTCGAAGTCGACCTTGTCGCGGACGCCGCAGTCGGGACAGGCCCAGTCGTCGGGAACCTCGCTCCAGGGAGTGCCGGCCGGGAACCCCTCGCGCGGGTGCCCCGCCTCCTCGTCGAAGACGTAGCCGCAGGAGGGGCAGCGCCAGGCGCTCATGCCGCCGCTCCGTAGCGGCTCAGCACCTTCCCGCGCTTGGACGGCTGGATGTTGGCCCTGGTGAGGTCGCCTTCGAAGTGATCGACCAGCCGCGGGTCCATCACCCGTCGCCAGAGCGGCGGAAACCAGGCGAGGACGATCATCCCGGCATACCCGGTGGGCAGCTGCGGCGCTTCTTCGACGTGGCGCAACGCCTGGTAGCGGCGGGTCGGGTTGGCATGGTGGTCGGAGTGACGCTGCAGGTGGTAGAGGAGGACGTTGGAGGCGACGTTGTTGCTGTTCCAGCTGTGCTCGGGCAGGCAGCGCTCGTAGCGGCCGTCCTCGCGCTTTTGGCGCAGCAGGCCGTAGTGCTCGAGGTAGTTGACGACCTCCAACAGGGAGAAGCCGATCACCGCCTGGAGCAAGAGATAGGGCAGGACCACCGGGCCGAAGACGACGGCAAGCGCGGCGAAGAGGACGACGGTCATCGCCCAGGCGCCGAGGACGTCGTTGCGCAGCGTCCAGTGCGACTTGCCGAGCCGGTCCAGGCGCGCGGTCTCGATCCCCCAGGCCGAGCGCAGGCTGCCGGCGACGGTGCGCGGCAGGAAGGCCCAGAAGCTCTCCCCCAGCCGCGAGCTGGCCGGGTCCTCGGGAGTGGCGACGCGGACGTGGTGGCCGCGGTTGTGCTCGATGAAGAAGTGCCCGTAGCCGGTCTGGGCCAGCGCCACCCGGCTCAGCCACTTCTCCGAGCTGGCGCGCTTGTGGCCGAGCTCGTGGGCGGTGTTGATCGCGATCCCGCCGACCACGCCGACCGTGAAGGCGAGCCCGAGGCTGTCGAGCACGGAGAGATCGCCGTTGGACCAGAGCCAGCAGGCGAAGATCAGGCCGGCGTACTGGATCGGGATGAAGACGTAGGTGCACCAGCGGTAGTAGCGATCCTGCTCGAGGTACTTGAGGACGCTGTCGGGCGGGTTGCTGGAGTCGACCCCGACGGCGATGTCGAGCAGCGGAAAGACGACGAAGATGAGCAGCGGGCCGAGCAGCCAGAAGCCGCCGAAGCCGCTCGCCTCCACCGCCCCCCAGGCCAGGAAAGGGGCCAGCGGAACGACGATCCCAAGCAGCCAGGCGTAGCGCTTGCCGTCGGTCCAGGCCGCCGGGTTGACCTCGACCTCGTCGTGGTGATGGTGGTGATGCGCGTGTGCGGTTGACGCCTCCAAGACTGGCCTCCTTGTCAAAGCTTGTGCCGGAGTCCGCAGTATTGACAAAGCTGTCGTATTTGTCAACTTGAAAGACAATTTGATTCAAAATGTTGCGCGGTTTGTGCCGTTGATCTCCTTCGTGCGAACATATGTTCGTGTCAATCACTCGACGCGAAAAGCCCCCGAAACGCGATTCGATCACTTCTTCCTGGCTACTCGCCGCCGTGTTGATTCCGCCCCGGGGAACCGCGCTGGTGCACGACTGGACAGGCCCACCCCGGGGGCCGGCCCGCTCGAGCGATGCCGCAATACAGCGGTACCGCTATAGACCAAGCCAGGTGGGGTGATTTGAGTACTGCTGGATGCCCCGAGCGGATCCGCAGCCCGGCCTTGCGCTTGCCGTCAGGCAACTGCGGACTGCGCTGGGACTGTCCCAGGAAGAGCTCGCGAACCGGGCCGGCGTACATCTGACCTGGGTCAGCCGGATCGAGAGCGGCACCTCCAACCCGGGTTGGGGCAACACCAAACGCATCGCCCACGGGCTCGGCATTCCGCACTCGACGCTGGCGGCGATCGGCGAAGCGAAAGACCGCGAGCTGGCGGGCGGGTCTTAGATCTTCAGCAGTACGAAGGTGTTCAGGACCCAGACGATCCCGAAGAAGATGGTGGCGCGGTCGAGGTTGCGCTCGACCATCGAGCCGCCGCCGAGTGAGCTGCCGCCGCCGCCGATGCCGAAGGCTCCGGAAAGGCCCGCGTCTTTGCCCGAGTGCAGAAGCACCAGGAAAATCAGCAGGACCGAAAGGATCACTTGGATGACGCTGAGGAACGTGTACACGGTCAGGGAGTGTAGATGATGGGCTGGAATAAGGCTGGCGTGGTAGGGCGCCTGCCAGCCTCCAAGGTAGACACCTTCGGTGAGAGGAAACGCTCGCAAGGGATGGGGGCTTTGCCGCCCAGGGGCCGGAAGTCATCTGCGGTTCCTTTTGCACGGAATACGTGAATAAGGAACCGCAGATGGAGGAGGCGCAGGCCTGCTCCCCTTGTGCGGTTCCTTTTGCACGTTATGCGTGCATTCCGAACCGGAGCTTGGGATACGGACCGCTCGAACCTAGCTCCGCGTGAGCTCCTCGGAGGCACCGTCGTCATCGGCAGTGGGCTCGTCGGGGCTGACCGCAGCGCCGTTGCCGGTCGGGTGAGTGCCGTTGCCGTTGGCCTCGAGCCGGTCGAGGATCTCGACCGCTTCGCGGCGCAGCTCGGCGTCGAGGATCGCGTAGTCGCGGTCAGAAAGCTTGCCCGAGGCGTGATCGAGTTCGGCATCGCGGATCTCCCGGTACTTGGCTTCTTTCTGGGCGTCGGCCTCGGTCCGCACCAGGGCGCCGCGGCGGCGTCCCCGCGTCGGCCAGAGGGCGATGATCGCGCCCATCAGGGCGATCAGGCCGCCGATCCACATCCAGGTGACCAGCGGGTTGATGATCACCTTGAAAGTCACGGCGCCGCCGTCCTTGACGTAGCTGCGCGCGATGTTTTCCGCGGTCAGCGACTGAAGCTTGTTGATTTGCGCCAGCGCCACGCCCTGCAGCGCCGGGTTCGCCCGCGCCTGCAGCATCAGCGCCGAGAGCGCCGCGCACTGCGGCGGCGTCCCGGGAGCGCCGCGCATGCAGCTTTTGAATGCCTGGTCGGCCCGGTTCGCCTGGCGCTGGACTTCGGAGACGTCGGGCTGCGGCGCGATCCATTCGTCTTCGGCCAGACCGGCGTGCAGGCCGACCTCGCTGGTCGCCTCGCCTTCGAAGTAGCTGGCGATCGTCGCCGACGAGACCCCGGTCGGCCGGAAGTAGCGGCGACTCGGGCGCAGCGTCGCCAGCAGCTTGTCGCCTTCGGTGATCGTGATCAGGGAGGCGAAGGTGAACTTCTCGCTGTCGACAGTTACTTCCGGCTTCACGTAGGTGATCGTGCGGCCGTCGACGACGGTGCTCTCCCCCGGCTTGAGGCTGATGTCGCGGTTGGTCTGGAAGCTCGAGGAGGCGGCGATCCCGATCAGGACGACGGCGATGCCGATGTGGATGATGTAGCCGCCGTAGCGGCGGCGGTTGCGGCTGACGATCCCGACCAGGGCAACCGGCATCGAGTCGCCGGTGAGCCGCCGCCGGGCCGCGGCCCCGTTCCAGAACTCCTGCGCCAGGCCGGCGATCGCGAAGGCGGCGAAGACGAACAGCGCGAAGGCCCAGGGCTTGTGGCTGGCATCGGTGAGCAGCAGGAGGAGGACGGCAGCTACCGCGCCGACGATCAGCGGGATGCGGAAGACGCGCCTGGCCGAGGCCCAGGTGACCCGCCGCCAGGCGAGCAGCGGGCCGATCCCGGTGAAGAGGACGAGCAGGATCGCCAGCGGCGTCGTGTATTCGTCGAACCAGGGTGCCGCCAGCGAGGCCTTGGTGCCGGTGAAGAGTTCTGAGATCAGCGGGAAGAAGGTCCCCCAGGCGATCACCGCGGTGAGCCCGACCAGCAGCAGGTTGTTGACCAGGAAGACCGACTCGCGCGAGACCAGCGAGTCGATCCGCTTCTCCGAGCGCAGGTCGTCGAGCCGGGAGACGATCAGGACCGTCGAGCCGATCAGGACCACCCCGATCAGGGCGAGGATGTAGGGGCCGACGGTGTTGTCGCCGAAGGCGTGGATCGACTGCAGCACGCCGGAACGGACGAGGAAGGTGCCGAGCAGCGCCAGCGAGAACGAGGCGACGATCAGGCAGGCGTTCCAGACTTTCAGCATCCCGCGTTTCTCCTGGACCATGATCGAGTGCAGGAAGGCGGTGACGATCAGCCACGGCATCAGCGCCGCGTTCTCGACCGGGTCCCAGGCCCAGTAGCCGCCCCAGCCGAGCTCGGTGTAGGACCAGCGGGCGCCGAGCAGCAGGCCGAAGCCGAGGAAAGCCCAGGCGATCAGCGCGAAGCGCCGGGTCGAGCGGATCCATTCGGAATCGAGGCGGCGGGTGATCAGGGCGCCGATCGCGAAGGCGAAGGGCACGGTCAGGGAGACGTAGCCCGAGTACAGCATCGGCGGGTGGATCATCATGCTCGGGTGCTGCAGCAGCGGGTTGAGGCCGATCCCGTCGGCTGGCGCCGGGCTGAGGTGGGCGAAGGGGTTGACGTCCGGCGCGAACAGCATCAGGCCGGTGAAGAAGGCGGCGACGCCCATCATCACCGCGGTCGCCCATGGGACGATCTCGCGCAGCTTGTTGCGGGTCGCCAGCAGCGCCAGGCTGGAGACGATCGAGAGCACCCAGGCCCAGAGCAGCAGCGAGCCTTCCTGGCTCGACCACATCGCCGCCAGCTTGTAGAAGCGCGGGGTCTCGATCGAGGAGTGCTGGGCGACGATGTTGAAGGAGAAGTCGTTGCCGGCGAAGGCGACCTCGATGATCACCACGCAGATCGTGATCAGCGCGCAGAAGCCGTAGACGACGCGGCGCGAGAGGTCGATCCAGCGGCGCTCGCCGTTGCGGCCCGCAAGGGCGATCGCAGCGGCGGCGGCGGCGCTGAGGAAGGCAAGCGCCAGCAGCGCGCTGCCGAGGCTAGTCATTGCTCTTGGTCGTGAACTTCGACGGGCACTTCGTAATCAGGGTTTCTGGTTCGCCGACGAAGGTGCCGCCGGATGCGATCGCCCCCGTCAGGACGATCTCGCGGCCACCGCGAAACGGGTCGGGGATGGTGCCGGTGTAGGCGACCGGCAGGCTCTGGCTTTCGCCCTCGCGATCGGCAACGCGGAAGGCGATGCCGTTGCCCTGCTTCTCGATCGAGCCGGGAACCACCCGCCCGGTCATCTCGGCTTTCGTGCCCGGGGCGGCGCCGATCAACTGCGAGGGCTCCTTCGCCTCGGTCGAGGCGGAGAACGACGTATAGATCAGCGCCACCGCGAGCAACACGGCAACGCTGAGCGCCATCACCAGTCGGATAGTCCGCTTGCGCTGAGGGTCCACGTTCCCGACGATTATCGCAAGCCGGGCCTTTAGACATCTTTAGGTTCTCTGCGAGAATCGCCAGATGGGATCCGCCGAGCACGACCGCGTTCTGCTGATCACCGGCGCCAGCAGCGGAATCGGCGCCGCGACGGCACGGGCCGCCGCCGGCAGCTACCGGCTGGTTCTGGCGGCGCGGCGCGAGCAGGAGCTCGCGGCGCTCGCCGCCGAGCTGGGCGGGCCCGAGCGGGCGATCGCCGTCGCCTGCGACGTCACCGAGTGGGACCAGGTCCAGGCCCTGGCGGCGACGGCGCTGGAGCGCTTCGGGCGGATCGACGCGGTCTTCGCCAACGCCGGCTTCGGCGCCACCCGCGGCTTCCTCGAGGAGTCGCCCGAGCACTGGCGCTCGATGGTCCTGACCAACGTCTACGGCGTCGCGCTGACGATCCGCGCCACCCTCCCCCACCTGCTCGAGCGCGGCGACGGCCACTTTCTCGTCACCAGTTCGATCGCCGGCCGCGTCGCCCTGCCCGGCTCGCTCTACAGCGCGACCAAGTGGGCGGCGACGGCAATCGGCGAGTCGCTGCGCGCCGAGCTGCGCCAGATGCACCAGAACACGGGCATCAAGGTGACTCTGATCGAGCCGGGGATGGTCGACACGCCGTTCTTCGACAACAGCCCCGGCGAGACGGCGCTGCGCGACAGCGACATCGCCAAGGCCGTGATGTACGCGCTGGAACAGGGCCCCGGGGTCGACGTCAACGAGATCCTGATCCGGCCGACCGTTCAGCCGGGTTAGTTCGCCGATGCGGGAGACCAGGGCAGACCTGGCAAGGCTGTAGGAGCTTCTCGATGCCAGCTTCGCGGCAGCCGGCCCGATCTGCTGAGGATCACCACCCCGGAGCTTCATGCGCGGCAGTTTCCACTTCGGCTCGGCTCCCGATTCGGCCCGGGCCCGCGCCCGAGTAAAGGGCCTTGCCCCAACGAAGCGTCTACCTCCCACGGATGAGCGTTTTGTAGCGCTGAGGACGACAAAACGCGCATCCGTGAAGGTGGGTCGGCTCAGCGGCGGCCGAGGAGAAGAAGGACGGTGCGCCAGTAGGCGTGGAGCAGGGCGCGGATTGGGAGCGAGCGGGCTATCGGGGGAATAAAGGGGGAGTCGAGGTCGACGCTGAGCCAGGAGGCGAACTCGGCGCTGCTGACGGCGCGGGCGCGCTGGATCCGGCGGCGCTCGCGCAGCAGCCGGGGCAGCCAGCGCAGCGCTTCCCAGTTGGCGGTCAGCTTCTGGCTCCCCCACCCGGCCCGACTGGAGACGACGAGCAGGGCAAGCTCGGTCGCGAGCAAGGCCGGCGCCAGGAGGAAGAGCAGCGGCGCCGGGTAGACGCGAATCAGGAAGGCGAGGCGGTTGCGCTCCAGCCAGCGCCACTTCTGGTCGCGGCCGCCGAACTCGTAGTCGTGGTCGACGATCGCGGTCGGCTCGATTCCCAGCGTGTCGCCGCGTAGGCGCAGGCGCAGGGAGACGTCGACGTCCTCGTGGTAGAGGAAGAAGCGCCCCGGGAAGCCGCCGACCTCGCGCCAGGTCGTCAGCGGGATCGCCAGGCAGGCGCCAGAGAGCGAGATCACCTCCTCGCCGGCCGTCGGCGCCGTCGAGATCGGCTCGCCGTGGCCGCCGGCCCAGACGATGCCGGTGAAGTGGAGTGGGTTGCCGAGCGAGTTGATCCGCGTCCCCCCCGCCTCGGCGACCAGCGCCTGCCAGGCGGCCCAGCCGCGGCCCTCGAGCCAGGGGCGGCGAATTGCCTCACCCCAGCCGGGCAACGGCGCCGCGTCCGGGTTGAGGATCACGAGGAGATCGCCGCGCGCTTCCCCGGCACCGGCGTTGCAACCGGCGGCGAAACCGACGTTGCGCCCCATCCGCACGATCCGCGCGGCCGGCGCCAGCGCCAGAACGGCGGCCGCGGTGTCGTCGGAGGAGTCGTTGTCGACGACGATCAGCTCGTCGCCCTCGCGCAGCTCGGACAGCAGCGCGGGGACGGTCCGGTCCAGCTCCTCGCGGCTGTTCCAGGCGACGATCAGGACTGAGAGCGACGGACGCACCGACGCGGAGGCTAGTTGGCCATCCGCGTCGGTGCGCCTGACGTCGCTACGGGTCCTTCGGCGCTACTTCTTCTTGCAGGAAACGATGTTGAGGCCGAACTTGTTGTTGGTGACCTTCTTGCCGTTCTGGCCCTTGATGTTGAGAACAGCCGTCTGCTTGCCCTTGCAGGTGTTGGTCGAGTTGATCAACAGGCTCTTCTTGCCGCCATCCATGTTGAGGATGAACTTCTTCACCGGCACGTCGGGCACTTCGTTGAACACCGTCTTCAGCCCACCGTGCTGGGAGCTGATCACTCCACGCAGCTGGATGTTGACCTGACCGTGCAGGTCGGCCAGCAGGTCCGGCAGGTTGTGGTCGGAGGAGACCAGGTAGACGTTGCCCTTCAGCGGATCGCTGAGCAGCGGCGAGACCGCTTCCGCCTGGCCGTAGATCGATGCGGCCGGGCAGGTCTGCGAGGCCAGCTGCGGCCGGGTGCAGACGGTGCCGATGTGACTCTGGTCGAGGAACAGCGAGTGCGGCATCGTCAGCGCCGTGCGCGTGACGTTGGCATCGCCGCCGCGCGCTTCCAAGATGGCCCGCAGCTGCGGGTTCTTGTTGCGCTTGGTCCCACCCTTGAGGCGAACGTGCAGCTTCGGCTTGAAGGCGAGGCTGTCGCAGCCGGTGGTCGAGTAGGCGGAGTTGAACCCGTAGGAGCTCCATGCCGCGGAGTCGGCCGGGTTCGAGCCGCCGCCGCTGATCGACCCGCTGGTCGCCTGGGCGGCACAGTTGGTCGGGTTGATCATGAATTCGTTGCGATCGACGTTGAAGTCGATCGAGCGAATGTCGAGCTTGACCCCTCCGAACACGTTCGGGATCGGATCGGATACCGCGTTGATCTGGGCGGTTGCCGGATTTACGTTGAGCGCGATCCGGACGACCACCGTGCCGATGTCGTACGGCCCGGCGACTCCCGGCGTGATCGAGACCATCGAGAGCGGCGCCCCCTTGTATGGACCGGCGAGGAACGCCTTGCCGGCGATCTTGATCGGGCCGCTACCGCTGCCGGCGGCGGTCGTCGTGGTGCCGATCTGGCTGGCGGCCGGACAGCTGTAGTTGGCCGCCTGGGCCGAGCCGCTGCTGTCCGCGGCGGCCGCGATGGCCGACTCGGGGCAGTAGGGGATGCCGGCGAGCTTGCCGGTCAGGCCCTTCGGCAGGGTGACGTTGACGGCTTTCAGCTCCTGCTGACCGTCGGCGCGGGCGATGCGGACCTTGAACGGGCTGAAGGCACCGGCCTGGGTGCCGTCAGACGCGGCCGAGTATCCGGGTGAGAACGCCCGCTGGGCCAGCGTCTGCGGGCAGTTGCCGCCGGTCGGATCGCTGGTCAGGGTGAAGCTGCTGGTCGGCGCGGCGTCAGCCTGGCCGGACCAGGGACTGAGCAGCGAACTGGCCGTGTTCGGCCCACAGGTCGGCGGTGAGGTCAGCGTTCCCTTGGCGCCGCCGTTGAAGCGGAGCTTGAAGGAGCTGAAGGTGGCCTGCGGGTTTTCGTCGACGACGGCGGTCAACTGGCCCGTCGCCAGGTTCGGGAACACATGCCCGATCAGTCGAACGTTCACCCCGTAACGAACTGATCCGACGTGGATGAAGATGCGGAACTGTTCACCGCTGCTTGGGTCACTGCTTTTCGGCTCCCCGACGTAGACGTCGCCGGTCAGCGAGTCCGCCGGCAGCGATGGGGTCTGGACCTCGACGGTGCCGATTTTCGAGGCGTCGGGGCAGCCGATCGTGTCGTTGGTGTGGTAACCGAACTGATCGTCGGTGCAGGCCACAAGGCCGTTGGCGGAAGCGGGGTTGAGGCCCATTCCTTCCGGCAAGGTGACTTTGGCCGTCTTCAGGTAGGAGTTGGCGATCGGTTCGGTCGGATCAAATGGAATGCCGACGTTGACGGTCGTCGCTTCCGGCGAATCGACAGCGCCACCCTGAGTCCCGACGGCGAGCGTCGGATTGAACGGGACACTTGCGCAACCCGAAGCCCCAACCGCGGTCGTGAACGATTCTTCGTCGAATTCTTCGGGCCTCAGCGGCACTTCTTCGGCGTGCGAGTCGACGTGGATTTCCGTCGTCTGGCCGGTGCCGGTGCAGTTGCTCGGCATCGTCAGGTAGGTGCCGTTGCCGGCCCTGCCTTCGAACACCAGTCGCGAACCGACCACGGGTGGGGCGCCAGGTTTCGTGACGGGCGACTCGATATCGCTGATCGTGAAGGTCACGTGCTGGTCGACGGGGTCGAGCGAGCCGACGATGAAGGTCGGTCCGGTCGAGCCCATGAAGCCGACCATCGACGGAACTTCGTCGAACGGCACCAGGTTGTAGACCGGCACCGCGACCCGCACCTGAGTGCATTCGCCCGGTGGAACCGGAGCACAGCCAGCCGGTTTCGGGCTCTGGAAGCCGATCGTGAAGTAGTTGATCCCGACCTGCGCCGCAGCCGGGCATTTGAGCGTTTCCAGTTGGGCCACAGTGCACTTCGCCGCCGCCTCAGGGTTGACGCTCAACCCTTCCGGGGTGTCGACGACGATGTCCTTCACGAACCCGTCGGGAAAGCCGATCGCGCCGATCGCGTTGAGGGTGTTGAGGGTGAAGTCGGTGTAGGCAAAGTTCGGGTGCCCGGCCGCCTGCGTAAACCACTTCGACGGAGTAGACGGGTTGCACTGGGCCGGGTCTTGGGGCAGCGGGCGTTTACCGGCGACCGTGCCGAGTGGATCGGTGACTTTCGGGGTGTCGGCATTTTCACTGCACGTAATCGCGGACCATTTTTCGATCCCGAACGCCGCATTTGCTCCCGGCACCGCGAAAACGGCACCCAGACACATCACGGCAACTGCGATCAACAAGCGCCTAGCCATAAATCCTCCTCGTAACCCGTTGGGCGGAAACAACGCCGCCCCTGCAAGGCGCACTGGCACTACTCCCAAAAACGTCTTTCCCAAAACGTCTCCCATGACGACACTAGACGCCCACATGGCCGGGAATCAAGTGCACTTTGGAACAAACTGTCGATCCGAACAATCAGCCGCTGTCTTTCTGTCCGCGGCCACGGTGCTTGTTCTTGCCGCTGCAGGGGGTGCGCACCTTGGTCCGCTTGTTTGCCTTCCTGCCGTTTTGGCCTTTCAGTTGGACGATCGCCCGAACCGGTTTGCAAAGGCTTTCGGAGGCGACCAAGAGGCCGTGCTTGCCGCCCGGCAGGGTGAGGACGAATTTCGTCACCGGCACGTCGGGGACGCGATCGAAGGTGGTGCGGATGCCGCCCTTGTAGCTGTCGATGCGACCGACCAGGTCGATGTCGACCTGCCCTTCGAGGTGGGCGACCAGGTCCGGCAAGGGGTTGTTGGACGACCGCAGGTAGACCGGCCCTTCGAGCGGTTTGGCGATCAGCGGCGAGAATGCCCTGGCGTGGCCATAGACCGATTTCTTCGGGCACTGGTCGGCCGCGAACTGGACCCGGGTGCAGACCTTGCTGAGGCTCGCCTGGTCGAGGAAGATCGCGTGCGGCAGGGCGACCGAGGCGCGAGCGGTGTTGGCGTCTCCCGCGCGGGTGCGGAGCGCGGCGCGCAGCTTCGGATGCTGGTTGCGGTGGGTGGCGCCGAACATCCGCAGCTTCAGCCGCGGCCGGAACTTGAGCTTCTCGCAGCCGCTGCCCTTGGCCGGGTCGGAGACGGGGAAGGCCGAGAAGGAGGCCGGGTTGGTCGGGTCCGCCCCGCCGCCGTTGAGCACCCCGGCGGTCGCGTTCTGGCGGCAGTTGGTCCCGTTGAGGGTGAATTCCTTGCGGTTGACGTTGACGAAGACCGAGCGCAGGTCGAGCTTGGCGCCGCCGAAGACGTCGGGGATTTCGGCAACCGGGTGGATCTGCGCCGATTCCGGGTCGAGGAAGAGCGCGACCCGGACGACGACGGTGCCGAGGTCGAAGGGACCGGCGAGCGCCGGGGTGACGACGACCAGCGAGAGCGGCGCTCCCTTATAAGGGCCCGCCAGATAGGCGGTGCCGTCGATCTTCAGCGGTGAGCCGCCGGTGCCGGCCTGGATCGAGGCGACGCCGACCTTGCTGTTGTCGGGGCAGCTGGGGTTTTTCTTCTCGGCCGCGCCGGAGCGCCCGGCGGCCGCGTTGAAGTCACTCGGCGGGCAGTACGGAACGCCGGCGAGCTTGGCGGTGGCCCCCGGCGGCAGGGTGATGTCGACGCCTTTGAGCTCCTGCTGCCCCGGGGGGCGGTTGAGGTGGATTGAGAACGGGGTGTAGGCGAGCGCAGCGGTGCTGACCGGCTGGGCATTGAAACCCGGGGCGAAGGGCCGCTCGGCCATCGTCTTGGCGCAGGAGCCACCGCCCGGCGCGGCGGTCAGGGTGGTGTTCGTGCTCGGGCTCGCAGTCGCGTTGCCGCTCCACGGCAGGAGCTGGGCGTTGGTCGTATTCGGGCCGCAGATCGGCGGACTGCTCAGCGGCGCCGTGTCGCCGCCCTTGAGCTGCAGCCGGAAGGAGCTGAACGGGACCTGGGGCAGCCCGCCCCGCGCCGGTTCGGCGAAGACGGCGGTGAGCCGGCCGGTCTTGGGGTCGGCGGCGACTTCGCCGATCAGCCGCACGAAGACGCCGTAGCGCGGCGATTCGGCGTTGACGAAGAGCCGGTACTCCTTGCCGGAGGCGGGGTCGCGGCTGAGCTGTTCGCCGAGGTAGACGGCGCCGGTCAGCGAGCCGTTGGGCAGCACCGGGGTGTCGATCGCGACGGTGCCGATCTGCGAACCGGCGGGGCAGGCGATCGGCGGCGGATGAACACCGCCAGGGTCGCTCAGACGACTGCCGATCGCCACCCCCTTGGCGAGCTGATCGTCGGCACAGAACTTGAGGCCGGGGGCGGCCGAGGGGTTGAGGCCGGCGCCTAGCGGCAGCGAGACCTGGGCCCGTTTTACGGTCGACTGGCCGATCGGGTCGGAGCCGTCGAAGGGAACGCGGACGTCGACGGTTGCCCCGCCCGGGGAGTCGGTCACCTGGGTGCCGGCATCGACGGCGACGGACGGGTTGAAGGGGACTTTCTCGCAGCCGGTCGGGTGGATGATGTTCGTCGGCCCGATCGGGGTGGTGTCGTAGTGCAGGAAGTTGCCGGGGTTCTCGTGCGAGTCGACGCTGAGCCCGGTGGTGGTCGAGCCGGCGCAGTTGCTGCCAACGGTGATGAAGCTGCCGTCGCCGGCCTGGCCTTCGAAGATCAGCCGGTTACGGGCGAGCGGCACCGTGTTCGGAATCGCCCGGATCGTGAATCCCTCGTGGTAGTCGCTCTCCCAGGAGACCGTGCCTTCGAGGTAGACCGAGAGGTCGACGATGCCGAGCAGGTTGACCCGGAAGCCGAACTCGGCCGGCTCACCCTGTTTGGGGACGATGTTGAAGACGTCCGCCGGGATCGGCACCCCGGCACCGAGCAGTTCGACCGCCGTTACCTGCACGGTGCCGACTTTGGCCCCGGCCGGGCAGCCAGACCCCTGCAGTTCGGCCTCGGTGCACTGGGCGCTGGTCGCCTCGGGGTTGACGCTGAGGCCGGTGGGGAGATCGACCCGCACGTCCTGAACCGACCCTTCCGGGAAGCCGAGGCCGTTTTTCGCGAAGCGGAAGTCGGTGATGCCGTAGTCGGGCCGGCCGGCGACCTGGGTGTAGAAGACCGATTCGGGGCTCGAGTATTCGCAGGTCGGGATCGTGCAGGTGCCCGCCTCCCACTGCGTGACTTCGAAGGCGCCGGCCGAACTCGCCGAGCCGGCAAGCGCCAGCGTCGCCAGCAGCGCGGCGCCCATTCCCTTTGCGATCCGTCCCCTGCGCCTCATCCTGCCCCCTGCCTACCCGACTGCCCGCGCTTCAATCCCCGGCAGACCGGCATCCTCAGCGGCAGCTTCTTCCTCTTCATCCGCTTGCCGTTCTGGGCTTTGAAGTTGGCGAAGGCGAAGTTGGCACCGGCGCAGAGATCGCGCGAGTTCTGCAGCAGGCCCTTCTTGCCGCCTTTCATCGTCAGCACGAACCTGCTGACCGGGACGTCGGGCACGGCCTCGAAGACGGTCTTGATCCGCGCCTTGGCGGAGCTGATCGTGCCGCGCAGGCGGATGTTGACCTGGCCCCGCAGGTCGGCCAGCAGGTCGGGCAGCCCGTGGGTGGAGGGCACGAGGTAGACCGGGCCGGCGAGGGGCTGGTCGAGCAAGGGCGTCTCCGCGCTCGCGTAGCCATATACGGAACGTGGCGGGCAGTCGTTCGCCGCCAGCCGAGCCTTGACGCAAACGGTGCCGATGTGGCTCTGGTCGAGGAACTCCGAGTGCGGCAGCGTCACCGCCGCGCGGCCGATGTTGGCGTCGCCCGGCCGAGCCGTGAGGACGGCACGGAATTTCGGGTGCCCCGCGCGACGCGCCACCTTGCGGCCACCGAACAGGCGCATGGTCAGCTTCGGGCGGAACGGCAGCCTGTCGCAGGCGCTGGTCTGGAAGGTGGCGGCGACCGCGAAGGAGCTGAAGGCGGCCGGGCCGGTCGGGTTGGCGCCGCCGCCGCGCAGGGCGCCGCCGCTGCTGAGCGGGTCGCAGCTGGTCGGGTTGAGGGTGAAGTCCGGCCGGTCGAGCTCGATCGCGACCGAGCGGATGCCGAGCTGGGTGCCGCCGAAGACGTCGGGGATCGGGTCCGAGACGGCGCGGATCTGGGCCGTCTCGGGTTCGACGAACAGTGCCACCCTTACCACGACCGTGCCGAGATCGAACGGCCCGGCCGTGGCGGGGGTGACTACTGCCAGGGAGAGAGGAGCCCCGTTCCAGGGGCCTGAGAGGAAGACTTTGCCGCCGATGCGCAGCGGCGCCGGGCCGGTGCCGGCGGCAATTGCCGCCGACCCGACCAGGCTCGCGGCCGGGCAGCTGGGGGATGCTGCCTCGGCCCTGCCGGAATTGGCGGCGGCGGTGAGCAGCGCGGCCTCCGGGCAGTAGGGGATGCCGGCCAGCTTGCCGGTCATCCCGGGGGCAAGGGTGATCTCAGCGCCCTTCAGCTCCTGCTGGCCGTCGGGCCGGGAGATCTGGATCGTCTGCGGGCTGAAGGCGCCGGCAAGGTTGCTCCGCGGGGCGAGGCCGAAGCCCGGGGCGAAGGGCCGCTCCGCCATCGTCTTCGCGCAACTGCCGCCGGCCGGGGTGCTGGAGAGTTTGAAGTCGCCGCTGGGAGTCGCGGCGGGGTTTGCCGACCACGGGGTCATCACCGCGGTCGTCCGATTGGGGCCGCAGGTGGGTGGGCTGCTGAGGACGGCGCGGGCGCCGGGATCGAACTCGATCCGGAAGGAGGTGAACGGGACCTGCGGCGTGCCGTCGAAGGTGGTCGTCAGCTGGCCGGTCGCCGGGTCGGCGCTGACCTTGCCGAGCAGCCGCACCGAGAGCCCGTAGCGGGCCGACTCGGCGTCGACGAAGATCCGGTACTCATCGCCCGAGGTCGGGTCGCGGCTGAGCTGTTCGCCGACGAAGACGTCACCCTCGAGATCGCCTTCCGGCAGCGGCGGCGACTTGATCGTGACCGTGCCGACTTTCGACTCGGCCGGACACTGCACCGGCACTTTGCTGCCCTGGTGGAACTCGGCGTCGCTGCAGGTCTTCAGCCCGTTGGCGGCCGAGGGGTTGATCCCCATTCCGGCCGGCAGCGTGACCCGCGCCGTCTTCGTCGGCGAGGAGTCCTGTTCTCCGGCGCCTTTGATGTGGGGGATGTCGATCTCGACCGCGGCGCCGGCCGGGGAGTTGGTCGCCGCCGTGTTCGGCTCGACTTCGATCGCCGGCTCATAGGGGATCGAGTCGCATTCTTTCGGCGAGGTGCCGGGCGGGATCGGCGACTCGAGCGGCGGCACGGCGCTCTGCGGGAAGGTGTAGCCGGGCCCTTCCTCTTCCTCGTATGAGGCGGCGAGGAGGTAGGTCGAGTAGAGGCTGCCAGATTCGGTGAAGGCCTCGCCGAGGCAGGTGCTTGGGGTGGTGATGAAAGTTCCGTCGCCGGCGCGGCCGTTGAAGACGAGCCGGTTCTGCAGGATCAGCCCTTCGATCCCGGGGAGCGGCAGCGCTTTCGGGACGTTGATCGTGAAGCCCTCGTGGTAGTCGCTGTCCCAGGCGAGGTCGGCTTCGAGGAAGACTTCGTTGCCCACCAGTTCGAGGCCGAAGCGAGCCGGTTCGCCGGCCGGCGGGATCACGTTGTAGACCGGGACCTTGGTCAGCGGCGCCAGCGGCGGCACCGGGACGAAGAGCGGCGGCGGCGCGACCGTGACTTCGCTTTCTCCGACTTTCGATTCGTTCGGACAGCCGGAGGCGCCGGCTTCGAAGGTCGCCAGCGGACAGCGCACGGTCGCGCCGGGGTTGACGCTGAGGCCGACCGGGAGGTCGACGTGGACCGTTTTCAGTTCGCCGACAGGTTCTTTGCCGCCGAGGCCGACCTCGTTGTGAGCGACGATGAACTGGGTGAACCCCCAGTTGGGATGGGCGGCGGCGCGTTCGAAGAACTGACTCGGGGTCGCGACCGAGCAAAAGTCGGTGCTGGCCGGCGGTTCGGCGTTGCAGGTGCCCGCCTGCCAGCCCGAGTCGACGGCCGGGTTGTGGGGATCGCTGGGGGCGATGACCGTCGCCGTGTCCGCCGCGGCCGCGGCCGCGAAGCCCAGCACAGCCGCGCTCAGCAGGGCGCTAATGACCCAGCACCGCGTAGCAGTCGTATTTCCCCTCCAAGGAAACATTCCGTTTTCGACAGTACCCGATTTTGATGACATGAGTCAATAATTTTTGGTAATCTCACGCCTATGGCCACCCAAAGCGGTTTCTCAACTAACGGCAACGGCTCCAGCGGGGCGGTTGAAAATGGGCACGGATCGTTGCCCGTCGACTGGGAGCACCTGGCTCGCGCCACCGCACACCCATTACGGGTCTCGATCCTCGAAATCCTCGGGATCGACGGTGGTCGCATCCTCTCCCCCAGCGACCTCTGCAAGGAGCTGCAGATTCCGCTCAGCAACACCAATTACCACGTCACTGAGCTCTCCAGCGCCGGCCTGATCGAACTCGTCCGCGAGCGCCAGGTCCGCGGCGCCACCGAGCACTTCTACCGGATCCCGGCCGGCCCCCCGGCATTGAACGGCAACGGAAAGAGCCCGGCGACGGAGTTCGAGCAGCGCGCCCCGGTCTCGGCGTAGCCCGGCAGTCGCCTAGACCATCGTCGCGTCGTAGAACTTCCGCGTGTCGTGGAAGAGCGACCCGAGGATGCGGCGATTGAGCGGCTCGCCGAGACGGGCAAACGGTCGCGGGTCGGCGGCGATCGTCCAGGTGAAGACGCATGACGTCGGCGAGGACTCCGTCACCAGGTAGTCCTCGGCAAACCGCCGGAACATCGGCGAGCTGGCCTCAACGACGTAGAAGGAGTGCCGCTTGCCCTCCTCCCAGCGGAAGTAGTGCTCTTTGAGCACGTTGGCGCCGCCGAGGGCGCGCACCGTCCTCGTCGTTCCGACCCCGAACGGCCGCTCGGAGGTCCAGGTCACCCGCTGCAGGATGCGGCACCAAGACAGCGGGCTCTCGGAGGTCAGGTCCGCCCAGACCTCATCGGCGGGCCTGTCGATGGCGAAGCCGGCCCGTAGGCGCATCGGTGCCGACTCGAAGAACTCCTCGTCGACGGGCTGACAGTCAAACCAGGGGCGGGCCATGGACGACACTCTATGCCCGCCGGGAGAAGTTGACCTAGATGCTCGTATCGAAGCGAAGCAGGCGTCCGAGAGACGCCATCAGGTTGATCACGAGGCGCTCCCTGTCCCTCCCCGGTCGCAGCGTGTCGCCGTATTCGAGCAGGACCATCGAGAGGTAGATCGGGACCCGCGGGTCCTTGCCGCCCCTGATTCCGCGGGCCGGAAGCAGCTTGCTCACGTGTTCGATGAATTGCTCAAAGCGCCCCGCCGGGGCGTGGGTGCTGTGAACGACGACGGTCCGGCCGGAGCTGTTCCTGAAGGTGTGCACCCTCCCGACGGGGACGCTAGTCGTCTCGCCGGTGGCCAAGGTCCGCCACTTCCCGTCGACCATCAGCTCGAAAGGCCCGTCGACGACGACAAACGTCTCGGTCTGGGTCGGGTGGCGATGCGGCGGTGGCGCGACCGCGCCCGAGGGGAGGATGAAGTTCATTCCCACCGAGCGGTCGTCGCCTTCGAGGGCCGCCTCGGTCACCTCGTAGACGCTGCCGTCCGGCATCTCAAACCGATCGCCCGCTTGCGCCATCGGCGAGATTATGGACTGACGGAAGGATCGAGAAGCGGACGACGAGGCTCGAACTCGCGACCTCAAGCTTGGGAAGCTTGCGCTCTACCAACTGAGCTACGTCCGCACGCGGTTGATTCTATGACCGTCGGCGGGTTGTCGGGAGGCTCCGGGATCTAACCTCTGCGATCCGTGAGCGTCCGCTCTTCCATAGCCGTCCTTGCCGTGCTGGCCGTCGTCGGCCTGCTCACCTATGGGCTGGTGAGCCACGGGTCCTCTCGGATCGCGGTCGGCGAGACGGCGCCGGTGCCGACCCTGCCCCAACTTGATGGCGGCCAAGGCTCCCTCGCCGACCACCGCGGCCAGTGGGTCCTGGTCAACTTCTGGGCTTCCTGGTGCGTCCCCTGTCGCGACGAGGCGCCGGCCCTGGAGGCATTCCAGAGGCAAAACGGGGGCGCGGACTTCACGGTGCTGGGAATCGACACCCGCGACCTCAGCGGCGACGGCAGCCAGTTCGCCGACAAGTACGAACTGAGCTACCCGCAACTGCACGATGGCGACGGCGAGATGGCGCACGAATACGGCACCACCGGTGTGCCCGAGAACTTCCTCGTCAACCCGCGGGGCAAGGTCGAATGGTCGACCCCCGGCCCCGTGACCGAAGAGATGCTGGACGAAGTGGTCACCCCGCTGTTGCCGAAGGGCAAGTCTTGAGGGCCCGGACCGCGATCGCGGCGCTGCTCGCATTCGCGGCGTTCGCGGCAACCCCGCTGGCCACCGCGGCGACGCCGCAGACCTCGCTGAGCGAGATCTCCTCGGAAGTGATGTGCCCCGTCTGCGGCACCTTGCTCGAGCTGGCCGAATCGCCGCAGGCCCAGCGCGAGAAAGTCTTCGTCCAGCGGCTGGTCGACGCGGGCAAAACCAAGGCCGAGATCAAGGACGCGCTGGTCGCCGAGTACGGCGACGCGGTCCTCGCCCTGCCGCAGGGGTCGGGCTTCAGCCTCTCCGCCTACCTGGTGCCGGTCATCGGCTTCGCGATCGCCGTCATCGCCCTCTGCTTCGGGGTCGTGAAGTGGCGCCGCGCCGGGAACCGGCGCGACAGCGAGGCGAGCGCCGAGGGGCCCAGCCGCGAGGACAGCGAGCGGCTCGACGCCGACCTCGCCCGCTATGACCTCTAGGAGGTCTCAGGCGGCGACGGCGACGGCGCCGATCGGCGCTGCCGGCAAGCGGGAGAGAGCGGTCTGGATGAGATCCTGGGCACCCTCGGCGTCCTGCAGCGGGGAGATCGCCGCCAGGACGCCGTCGGCCTCGGCGGCGATCGCATCCAGGCAGGTCGGGTCGGAGACGATCTTCGGGCCCGAGAAGACGACCAGGTCGTAGGCGTCGCGCAGTTTCGCCGCCATGTGGCGGAAGCTCTGCAGGCCGAGCAGGGTCCCGGGGTCGGGCGCCGGGCGGCCGGCGACGACGCAGACCAGCGGCTCACTCGCGGCGCCGGCCCGCGACCCGGCGAGCGCCAGCGGCTGCAGGACCTCCGCCGCCGTCGCCTCCCAGCGCAGGTACTCGTGCAGTCCCGGCGAGGGCGAGAGGCCGAGGCCGGCCGCGAGCCGCGGCTGCGCCAGCTCAGCCTCGACCAGGATCGTCCGCCTGCCCGCGGCACAGGCGGCGCCCGCGAGCCCAACTGCGAGCACCGGGACGAGGTCCTCGCGCCCGCAGACCATCACGACCCGGCGCTCCCCCACCCGCTCGAGCACAGCTTCGAGCTGGTCGAGATCGTCGCGGCGCAGCGACCAGACCCGGCTCTCCCCGCTTGTCGCTGAGGAGATCTCGGCGATGACGGGCAGCTTGCGTCGCCCGCCGAACATCACATCCGCTCGGGGGCCGAGATGCCGAGCAGGCCCAGCGAGGCCGCGATCGTCCGCTTCGTCGCCAGGCAGAGGGCCAGCCGCGAGCGCTCGACGCCCTCCTGCTCGGCGCCAAGCACCTGGCAGTCGCGGTAGAAGGCGTGGAAGTCGGCGGCGACGGCGGTCGAGTAGGCACAGATCCGGTGCGGCGCCCGCTTCGCGGCCGAGTCGCGGACCTCTTCGGGGAACTCGAGCAGGCGCTTGATCAGCGCCTTCTCGCTCGACTCCAAGGCAGCGGCGCGGGAGCCGTCGCCAAGCGAGCCCGCCGCGGCGGCGCCATCGCCGGCTTTGCGCAGGATGCTGGCGATCCGGGCGTGCGCGTACTGGACGTAGTAGACCGGGTTCTCGCTCGACTGGCTGCGGGCGATCTCGAGGTCGAGGTCGACGGTCGTCTCGTGACCGCGCCAGAGCATGAACCAGCGGGTGGCGTCGACGCCGATGTCGTCGAGCAGGTCGTCGAGCGAGACGAAGTCGCCGCTGCGCTTCGACATCTGCACCCGCTCGCCTTTTTCGACGACGTGGACGAGGCCCATGATCGTCGCCTCGAAGGCGTCCGGGTTACCGCCGAGGGCGGCGATCGCGGCGCGGATCCGGGCCACGTAGCCGTGGTGGTCGGCGCCGAGCACGTCGACGAGGCGCTCGAAGCCGCGCTGCAGCTTGTCCCAGTGGTAGGCGACGTCGGCGGTCAGGTAGGTGGGCTCCCCGTTCGAGCGGATCAGGACCCGGTCCTTGTCGTCGCCGAACTCGGTGGTCCGCAGCCAGAGGGCGTCATCGCTGCGGTAGGAGTGGCCCCCCTGCTCGAGCTTGGCGAGCGCCGACTCGACCTCGCCGCGGGAGTAGAGCTCGCGCTCGGAGGTCCAGACGTCGATCTCGACCCCGAAGCGCTCAAGCGTGGTGCGGACCTCGTCGAGCATCAGCGCGATCCCCCGCAGGCCCAGCGCCTCGCGGTCGCCGGGGTCGAGCCCCTCGGCCGCGATCTCCGCCGCCAGCGCGGTCACGTAGTCGCCGCCGTAGCCGTCCTCGGGCGGCTCCTCGCCGGCCATCCGGGCGGCGATCGAGTCGGCGAAGCGACCGATCTGGGCGCCCGCGTCGTTGACGTAGTACTCGCGCTTGACCTCGTGGCCGACCGCCTCCAGCAGCCGCGCCAGGGCGTCGCCGTAGGCGGCGAGGCGGCCGCCGCCGACGTGCAGCGGGCCGGTCGGGTTGGCGGAGGGCCCCTCGATCAGGACCCGCTCCGGCGCCGTCGTCGGTGCCGGGCCGAGGTCCTCGCCGGCCTCCAGCAGCCCGGACAGAGCACGCCGGTACCAGGCGTCGGAGAGGAAGAGGTTGACGAAGCCGGGGCCGGCGACCTCGATCCGGTCGAGGTCGCCTGTGCCACCGAGGTTGCCCTCCAGCTCCGCCTGCAGGCGGGCGGCGACGGCGCGCGGGTTGTCCCCCAGCGGAGCGGCCAGCAGCATTGCCGCGTTGGAGCTGTAGTCGCCCAGCTCCGGCTTCGGCGGGCGGTCGAGGGATGGCGGCGGCTCGGTGCGCTCGCCGTCGCGCAGGGCCCGGGCGGCCTGGTCGACGGCGCCGCGCAGCTCGGCGATCGAATCGGTGGCGGTCACGGGCCAATCGTATGGACCGGGACGCGCCGCCGGTACGCTGGCCGCTTGCGCGTAGCCGTCATCAGCGATGTCCACTCCAATCTGCCCGCCCTCGAGAGCGTTCTCACGGCGGTCGAGGAGGCAGGCGTCGACCAGGTCTGGTGCCTCGGCGACCTGGTCGGCTATGGCGCCGACCCCGACGCCTGCACGGCGCTGATCCGCGAGCGCTGCGAGGTCTGCCTGGTCGGCAACCACGACCTCGCCGTGCTCGAAGCGATCGACATCAGCGCCTTCTCGGAGACGGCGAAGACCGCCGTCGGGTGGACTCGGGAGCACGTCAGCGAGGAGACGACAGGCTTCCTCGCCGGCCTCGGCCCGGCGCTCGATCGCGACGGCCTCGGCCTCTTCCACGCCTCCCCGCGCGACCCGATCTGGGAGTACGTGCTCTCGATCGACCAGGCCGAAGCCGGCCTCGACGCCACCGAGCAGCGAATCGCCCTGATCGGGCACTCCCACATCTCGCTCTTCTTCACCCGCCCCGAAGGCGGGCCGCGGCGCGGCTACGCGCACGGCGCCCAGGCCGGCGACGGGGCGCTGCTCGACATCGACGACGGCGGCTGGCTGATCAACCCCGGCAGCGTCGGCCAGCCCCGCGACGGCGACGCCCGTGCCGCCTGGCTGGAGCTGGACATGGCAGAGTGGACGGCACGCTTCCACCGCGTCCCCTACGACATCGACGCGGCGGCTGCCTCGATCCTCGCCGCCGGCCTCCCAAGCTCACTTGCTGAGCGCCTCCACGTCGGACGCTAATGACATGCAAATGCAGGCTAAATCCGCCTTCACGGGCGTTCTCTAGACTCGAATCATGGGCCGTCTGAGCGCATCCCTGCTTGCCCTGATCCTCGCCGCCGCGGCGACGGTCGTGCTGTCCTCGTGCGGCGGCAGCGACAGCTCCGGCCTGCTGCCGGGCGAGACTGCCAGCGAGATCAACGCCAACCTCGACAAGGTCCAGCAGTTGGTCGCCGAAGGCGAATGCGCCGGTGCCGAAGAAGCCTCGACCGAAGTCAGCGGCCAGATCGAATCGCTCGAAGGCGTCAACTCGCGGCTGCAGGAAGCGCTGAGCGAAGGCGCAACCCACCTGGCTGAAGTGGTTTCCACCTGCGAAGAAGTACCGGACGAAAGCGAAGAGCTCGAAGCGCTGGAAGCCGACGAAGAAGCGCAGGCCGAAGAAGAAGCCGACGCGAAGAAGGAAAAGCAGGAAAAGCCCGGCAAGCAGAAGCCCGAAAAGGAAAAGGAACAGAAAGAGCCGGTTGAACCGCCCGAACCGCCTGCAAAGGAAGAAAAAGAAGTGATCCCGCCCGCAGAAGAAGAAAGCGGCGACACGTCCTCGGGCGGCGTCGGCCCGGCGGCCCCGGCAGGGGGCGAATGATGGAGGCCGGAACCCTCTCGGGCCGTTACGAAACGGCGGAGCGCCTCGGCTCCGGCGGGATGTCGAACGTCTACAAAGCAACCGACCGGATCCTCGAGCGCACCGTCGCGGTGAAGATCCTCGCCGAGCACCTCTCCGACGACGAGCGCTTCGTCGCCCGCTTCCGGCGCGAGGCGCTGGCGGTGGCGAAGCTGATCCACCCCAACATCGTCCAGGTTTACGACACCGGCGTCGACGACGGCCGCCACTACATCGTCATGGAGTACGTCCAGGGCCGCTCGGGGGCGCAGATCCTGCAGCGCACCGGGCCGGTCGAGCCTGAGATCGCCGCCGAGATCGGGATCCAGGCCTGCGCCGGGCTCGACTACGCGCACCGGCGCGGGATCATCCACCGCGACGTCAAGCCGGGCAACCTGATGGTCGTCGGCGGCCCAGTCGGCGGCGGCGAGATGACCGTCAAGCTGACCGACTTCGGGATCGCCCGGGCGATCGAGCAGACCCGGATCACCCAGGTCGGCTCGGTCGTCGGCACCGCCGCCTACCTGGCTCCCGAGCAGGTCCGCGGCGAGGAGGCGACGCCGGCCACCGACGTCTACGCGCTCGGCGTCGTCCTCTACCAGTTCCTCACCGGCCGGCTTCCTTACGAGGGCTCCTCGCTGGCCGAGCTGGCGGTGCGCCAGCAGAACGAGAAGCCACTGCCGCCCAGCGCCTACAACGACGGGGTGCCGGAGCCACTCGGCTCGGCGGTCCTGCGCGCGCTCGAGGGTGACCCGAACCGGCGCTACGCCAGCGCCGACGAGCTTTCCGGCGGCCTGCGCCTCGGCCTCGAAGGCGAGGACGTGACCCTGCCCCAGGAGGAGGACGGGACCCCGACCCGGTTCCTCGGCAGCGACACCGCGGCGACCAGGCACCTCGATCGCGGCACCGCTCAGACCGAGTACCGGCCGGTGCAGTCGCAGACGCGGCGGCCGGAGCCAAGGGTCGCCCCTCCCCCGCCGGTCGCCCGGCCGCGCACCGCGGCCGGGCCGAAGAAGCGCTCCGCCTTCTCGCGCTTCATGCGCTTCATCCTCGCCCTCCTCGCCCTGGTCCTGGTCGCCGGCGCCGTGGCGACGGCGGTGATCATCACCACCGACAAGGCGGCCGGGGTGAAGATCTCCAAGGTGACCGGCGACACGGTCGACAAGATCGCCGAAGAAATCAAGGACCTGGTCAGCAAGAACAAGGAATAGCGGCGGGCGCCGCCTGGGCTCAGGCGGTGGAGCTGGTGGCCTGCCAGGGGGACTGGCCGGCGAGGACAGCGGCGCGGTAGGCGTCGAAGCGGCCGGCCTCGATCGCAGCGCGAGCGTGGCTGGTCAGCTCATGCATGTAGGTGAGGTTGTGGCCGACGATCAGCCGCACCGCGGTCAGCTCCTCGGCCCGCGAGAGATAGCTGACGTAGTCGCGGTCGTGCCTCTGGCAGGCCGGGCAGGGGCAGCCCTCGACCAGCGGCTCGCGGTTGCCGACCCAGCCGGCCTTGCGCAGGTCTAGGCGCCAGCGCTTCTCAGGCTCGGGGACGAGGGCGACGCCGTGGCGGGCGAGCCGGGTCGGGACGGCGCAGTCGAAGACGTCGAGGCCGAGGGCGATGCCGCCGAGCAGGTCGTCGACCTCGCCAATCCCCAGCAGGTGCTTGGGCGCCGCCTCCGGCAGCAGCGGCGCCGTCATCGCCAGCACCGCGGCCATCTCCTCCTTGTCGCGCCCCAGAGTCCCGCCGATCGCGATGCCGTCGACGCCGGCCTCCGAGACCCGCTGGGCCGACTCGCGCCGCAGGTCCTCGTGGACGCCGCCCTGGACGATGCCGAAGACCGACTGGCGCTCGGGCCCCTCACGCTCGTGCCAGGCGAGGCAACGGTCGAGCCAGCGGTGGGTGCGCTCGGTCGAGCGGGCCGTGTACTCGCGGTCGGCGTGAAACGGGGTGCACTCGTCGAAGACGAGGGCGATGTCGGAGCCCAGCGCCGCCTGAACCCGCATCGAGACCTCGGGCGAGATGAAAAGCTCTGAGCCGTCGCGGTAAGACTGGAAGCGGGCTCCCTCCTCGCTGATCTCGACCTTCGAGCCGTGCTCTCCGCCGGAGCGGCCGCTGCCCTTGACCTCGTTGGCGACGCCGCCGTGGGCGAGCGAGAAGACCTGGAAGCCGCCGGAATCGGTGATCAGCGCCCGCTCCCAGCCCATGAACCCGTGCAGGCCGCCGGCGGCGGCGATCCGCTCCGGCCCCGGCGAGACGAACAGGTGGTAGGTGTTGCCGAGGATCAGCTGGTAGCCGAGCCCGGCCACCTCGGCCGATTCCAGCCCCCGCACCGTCCCCTTGGTCGCCAGTGGGATGAAGGCCGGCGTCTCGATCGGCCCGTGCGCAGTGTGGATCGTCCCGGCACGGGCGGCGCCGTCGCGGGCGCCGATCTCGAAACGGAGACGTTGCGGCTCAACTCTCATCGCGATCCGTTGGCGAGTTATCCCCCCTATGAGGGGGTCAACTCGCCACTCGCCCGGTGGTGAGCAGTGAGTGGCCGGTCATCGGCGCCGGCTGGGGGATGCCTAGCAGCTGCAGGGCGGTCGGGGCGACGTCGGCGAGGATGCCGCCGTCGCGCAGCTCCAGCCCCTCCGCGGTGACGATCAGCGGCACCGGGTTGAGCGAGTGGGCGGTGTTCGGCGAGCCGTCGGGCTCGAGCATGTGGTCGCAGTTGCCGTGGTCGGCGGTGACGATGCAGGCGCCGCCCTTGGCCAGCACCGCGGCGACGACGTCGCCAAGCAGCGCGTCGACCGTCTCGACCGCCTTGACCGCGGCCGGGATGACGCCGGTGTGGCCGACCATGTCGGGGTTGGCG
>OUNO011323077.1_pt1 | contig 27291 bp, 24 predicted proteins | sample 1779811 | NCBI WGS metagenome assembly OUNO01 (sample SAMEA3914804, study PRJEB12502) | metagenome | biome: forest; material: soil | place: Canada | collected 2010-06-25 | depth 0.3 m
CTGGGACGCCGAAGGCTGCGCCGGTGCGTGCCGTGGCGCGTGACCATCCACCCAATCGATCGCGTCGATCGCGTCGATCGCGTCGAGCTGTGCTCAGCCCGCTTCGCCGAGCGCCGATAATAGCTCGGCGAAGGCCGGCTGTGCCTCGGGCAGCCCAATCGACACCAGGCCGGGCACGACGTCTTCGCGCATGCCGTCGAAGAAGCAACGCGCGTAGCCGGCGGCGCTGAGGGTGCCGAAGTTCGGACCGGGGTCGCTCCAAGCATCGCTGGCGACGGCGCTGGGCGAACGGGTGGCGCTACACAGCCGCGCGTAGTGTCGAAATAGCTCCGGAAGCGCGGCGGCCAAGCTCGCGCGCTCCGCTTCGAATGCGGGGCCGTCGTTGCGCATGAGCAAAGCGCCGAGCTCCCAGCCGAGCTCGGCGTGGAAGGTTTCGTCCGTGACGATCGCAGAGACGACGTCGCGTGCCAACGGCACCGTCGTGTGCCGCAAGGCCTGGCGAAACATGCGCCCGCTGATGGTCTCGCCGATGCAGAAGAGCGAGACGACCATGTGTCGCAGCGTGGCGCGCGTTGGAGCGCCGCCCAGCAATTGCAGCGCGCGGGGATCGATTTCGGGGTTGGCAGGCCGACCGAGCACTTCACACAGGCGCATACACAAGTCGGTGTGCCGTACCTCGTCGGCAATCATGCGCGCGAACGCGCCAGACCAATCGAGCGGCGCGCCGAACGCTTGTAGCTTGCCGCAGAGCTCGGTGAACAGCGCGAGTGAGCTCATCTCTTGAACGGCGCGCGTGCTCCAGAGCTCGGCGGCGCCGTCGAGCTGATCGCTCGAATAGGCGTTGGCATCGAAGTCGCCCCACGCGATCTCGGTGACCCGCGGCCGCGCGATCTCTTGGTGCTCGCGCGTGAGAGCCAGCGTGCCACCGCTCAGCCGGCGCAGCGTGAACATCAGGGCTTGGGCGGCGCGTTCACGGTTTTCGGGGGCGTGGCGGTAGCGTTCATGTGCGGTACGAAGGGCGGCCTCGACGAAGCGCTTGCCGTCGGGCTCGTTGCGATCTGCGCGGGTGCACCGCCGCTCGCGTTCACGGCGCTCACGCCCGCGTCGGGCGGCACGTAAGGAGCGTTCATGTGCGGCTGCTCAACGGGCGCTGGTCCCGCATCGGGCGGCGTGTACGGCGCATTGATGTGCACCGTATCGGGCGGTTCGCCGTGACACGGTCTCCACGCCGCCGAGTCCGAGCAACACGACGCCTTGGGTCAGTAGCTGCAGGCGCTTCAATCGATGTGCACGCATGCGGAAAGCGTAACGCACATCCGCGTCTCGGTGCGGGCGTTCGCAGAGGGATCCGCGACGATTGCCGGCGCGCGTTTACGAGCTCCGTACGCGAGCTTCGGGCGGCGGCGCCGATCGCTAGACCGCGGCGCCGGATTCAGCGGCTCCGTCGCGTCCTCGAGAGTGCTAAAAAGCAGCGGATGTCGCAGCTGACTCCGATCGAGGTTCGCCGCTACGGGGCGGGCGATCGAACGGTGGTGGTGCTGCACGGTGGGCCGGGGGCTCCCGGGTCGGCTTCGGGGCTCGGGCAAGCCCTGGCGAAGGATTTTCGGATCTTGGAGCCGCTACAACGGCGCTCGGGGATCGTGCCGTTGACCGTTGGGCAACACGTGGCAGACTTGGCCGTCGTTGCGCCGAGCCCTGCGATCTTGATCGGCTGGTCTTGGGGAGCCATGCTCGCGCTGTCGTTCGCGGCCCGCTTTCCAGAGCGAGCTTCGGCTCTCGTGCTGGTGGGCTGCGGCACGTACAGCCTCGAGACACGGGCGCTCTTTCAGGGCGCGCTCGAGCGGCGCTTGGGAGAACAAGCGCGAGCCAAGATTCACGCGCTCAAAGCTCGCCTGAGCGCGGCGTCCGACCCGGCAGCTCGAGACGCGGCGCTGGCCGAGCTCGGTGCCGCATACATGGCGGCCGAGTCGTATGACCTGCTTCCAGATCTCGAGCCAGTCAGCGAGGCGTTGCTCCCCGATCAAGCGGGACACGCACAGACCTGGGGCGATGTGCTGCGCCTGCAGGCGCTGGGCAGTGAGCCGGCGAGCTTCAGCGCCATTTCCGCGCGCACGCTGCTGATTCACGGTGACGTCGATCCGCACCCCGGCGCCGCGACACGTGACCTCCTTCGGCCGTTCATCCCGGGCCTGCAATACGTGGAGCTCGATCGCTGTGGGCACGAACCATGGCGTGAGCGGCACGCGCGCGATCGGTTCGTCGCGCTGGTACGCGAGTGGCTGGACTCCGGGCCCTGACGTCCACCCTGGATTCGGTCGCGGTGAGCTCGCTGCGCGGGCGTGGCTGCCGCTGACATTCACGTCACAGTGCGCGAGAGCGCACGGACGTGCGGTATGTCGATTGCTAGACGCCGTGCAAAAACTCTAGACGAGGCCGAACGAGTATGGCTTTCTGAGCGCCAAGAAATGGCCAAGGGGTGGCCATGGGGCGCGCACGCGCGCAAGTGCAAGGGAGAGCAACATGAACAAAGTATTATGTGTGTTCGGGATCAGTGCAGTCGTGTCCGCGGTGCTCGCGTACCCGCTGACGAGCCAGGCTGGCTGGATCGGCCACGCGTACGTCGACTGCGTGCCGGAGATGGACAATCAGTCGGGGACGACGCACGCCTACTATTATCAAAACGGCGGGAATCAGGGGCCGCACGAGATGAGCTTGTCGTGCGCAGTGGCCGAAACCAGCGAGCGTCCGAAGAACACTTACACGTTCGTCAACATCAAGGCGCGCGACTACAACTCGTCGACCGCGATCCGCGCGATGGCTTGCTTGAATTCTGAATCGGGCTCGGGCGGCGGCTGTAGTGCGATCCACTCGACGACCGGGTCGACGGGCGCGATCGAGACCCTCACCATCCCACAAGCCGACTTGGTCTCGATGTGGCCGAGCTCCTCGGGCTACGCCTACCTCTCGATTCGCCTCCCCGTACCCTCTAGCAACGGCAGCGTATCGTCGGTCATCGGCTATTACTACGGCAGCTGAGGGCCGGTATGAGCCACCTGTCTTCTTTGGGAATGGCCTGGGCAGGGGTCGCAGGCGTTGCGGTCGGTGTGCTGGGCGCGGTGTTCTTCGTGCCCGGCCTCGTTCACAGCGGTGGCGAGCACGGGCACGCCAGCGAGTTGGCACACGAAGCGCCCCGTTCGCTGGCGCCAGCGAACGGGAATGACTCGGCGCAGGAGAGCGCGCGCGTCAGTGCGCTCGAGCAACGGCTCGCGGCGCTCGAGCAACGGCCGATGCCTGCCGTCCAGACGAACGCGCCCACTTTGGGCGCGGCGGCGAAGGATCCGGAAACAGCCGCCGCCGATGAGCGTGCCACGTTTCAGGGCGCGCTCGACGCGCACGAGCTCGAACCGCGCAACACCCCTTGGGGCAACCGTGCCAGCCCGGAGCTCACGGCCGATCTCGGTAAGCTTGCTCAGCAAGGCAACTTCTCGCTCGACCGCGTCGACTGCCGAGCTTCCACCTGCACGGCCGAGGTCGACTGGGCTTCAGAAGCCGAAGCGCGCGCCGGCTGGCACGCGCTCCTGACCTACGAGTACGGCGTCAACTGCCAACGCAACGTGCTGCTACGCGAAGAGCCCGATGCGCGCGGCCGCACGCATGCGGACTTGATCTTCGATTGCACAGGGGCCGCCCAGGCGTCGAACTAGCGCCAGCCTCACGCGTCGCGCACGTTGGTGAGCGTGCGCGGCGTGTGGCAAGCTCTCGCTCGGGTGCTGCCATGATGAACGCCGAGCAGGCCGAGCGCGAAGCCGAGCGGCGCTTCAGCGGCTACGAAGCTGAAGCCCAGTGCACCTGCGGCGTGTACCGCCTCGCGCTGAGTCCCAAGGCCCCCCCGGGGCCGGGCGAGCCGCGCTTCGACCCGACGGACCGGCGTCTGTACAGCGAGGGCAGCTCGTATGAAGCGGCGCTCGCTGGCGCCAATCCGCCGCCGCCCAGCGCGCTCCGCCGTTTGCCCTGAGTGTGCGTACTTCACTAACTGGGCCGCGCGCATTCCACTGAGAGCGGCCGCTGCTTCGGCGCGGCTCGGAAAGGCGGTGTACTTTGTCGAAGGTGCTCATGTCGGTGGCGCTGGGTTTCGGCATGCACCGACCCTGACCGCGTGACGTGATCCGTGCGGTCGCTCTCGTTGGACGCAGCCTGAACCAGCACTGTGCGCAGCGCGCCGACCGAGAACGTTCTTGACGTGCCGTTTATACGCACTCGGTTCGCCCGCGCTGCCGACAATGTAGGCGGGCGCATGCGGCCATGAACGCGCGACCGCGACCGCGCTGCGATTGTAAACAGGACATGAAGGAATTGCGGCTCCTTGCGTTTCAGAGCAATATCGTAGGCTATTGGCGGAGGGCCTGCGCGAACGCAGTCGCCTTGCCCTCCGCCGTTGAGGAACCCATCGCATGAGAAGCTGGCTTGGCTCCGTCGTATTCGTCGTTCTAGGCACCATTGCTCTCGCATCGGGCTGCGGTAGTCCCGAGGTCGTCAACGGCGAGGCAGACCCAGGCGCGGGCGCCACGAGCGGCAACGGTCACGGCGGCAACGGTTCCGCGGCGAGCGGCGGCTTGATCTTGGGCGACGGCGGCGACAACGGCACCGCGAACGGCTGCCCCTCCACGTGTGAAGATCTGAACGCGAACTGCGGCTTCGTGAGTGACACGCGCTGCGGTGGCCTCGTCGAATGTGGCAAGTGCACGACGGCGGGTGAGTTCTGCGGCGGTGACGGCCCTAGCCGTTGCGGCTCGGGCTCGAGCGGTGGTGAGGGCGGCGCGTGCACAGGTGACTGCATGTCCTGCGAGCCGAAGACGTGTCAGGACCTCGGGTACACGTGCGGCCCGGCCGGTGACACCTGCGGTGGCAAGCTCGACTGCGGTCCGAACACGTGCGGCATTCTGGGTTGGACCTGCGGTGGCGGTGCCAAGAGCGGCGAGTGCGGCTGCACCGGCGCCTGCGCCGACATCCCGGATTGCTCGGACAAGCCGATCAAGACCACCACGCTCACGGGCACGGTCTACGATCCCGCTGGCAACAACCCGCTCTATCACGTGTTCGTGTACGTCGCGAACAACCCGGCCGATCCGAATCTGAAGAATTTCCCCAAGGGCATCACGTGTGACGTGTGCGGGGCGACGGCAGCGGGCGATCCGCTGCTCTCCGAGGGCGACCAATTCGGCACGTACACCGGCGTCGACGGCAAGTTCACGTTGAAGAACGTGCCGGTCGCCAAGGGCGTCAGCGTCGTCATCCAGCTCGGTCGTTGGCGCCGCGTGTTCACGGTCGACATCGACAAGCCCTGTGACGCGAACCCAGTCGCCGACAAGACATTGCTCATGCCGAGCAAGCAGTCGCAAGGCAACATCCCGCTGATGGCCATGGTCACGGGCGATGCCGACTCGCTCGAGTGCGTGCTACGCAAGATGGGCATCGACGCGACCGAGTTCACGAACCCGGCCGACGGCGGCCGCGTGCAATTCTACCTCGGCACCGGAGACTCCGACACCAACGGCAAGTCCGGGCAGAAGATCAACAACGCCACGCCCGTACAGAGCAAGCTGTTCGTCAACGACGCGGCCGGTAGCCCGGTGATCAACGGCTACGACATGACCATCCTGGCTTGCCAAGGCGGTGAGTTCACCGAGTCCGCGGCCAATCAAAAGACACTCCGCGCCTATGCTGCGGGCGGTGGTCGCGTGTTCACGACTCATTACAGCTACACCTGGCTGCGCAACAACGACGAAGCCACGGCCATGGCGGGCAAGGCGGACAACTGGAGTGAAGTTGCGAAGTGGAAGGTCGACGAAGGCGACCGCGCCAACAGCGCAACAGGCCACATCGACCTGATGAGCAACCCCAAGGGCGCCGATTTCCAAGGCTGGCTGGAAGCGGTCAATGCCTCGACACCCGGCTCCGGAACGGCCGTGGTGGACGTGATTCGGCACGACACCGACTTGATTTCTTCGGTCAGCGGGCAGACCCAGCAATGGCTGTATCGCAACGGAGAGAACAAGCACACGACCTGCAGTCGGTCGGGCAACGCGTGCACGAGCGACGCTGCGTGTACCCCGAAGGTTTGCAGCGTGAACACGGCGCTCGCTTGCACCGCGAACGCCGACTGCGGCGCCTCGAAGGTGTGCAAGAACAAGGCGGGCTTCCCCACTTGCAACAACAACAACGACTGCGGTGGCAACAACAACTGCGTCAGCCAGACCTGCCAGACCAACACCTGCCAAGGGACCGACTACACCGGTACGCACGTCCCGCTGCATTTCACCTACAACACGCCGGTCAACCTGGTGCAGGATCTGACCGCGGATCCCCCTGCCCTGCAATGCGGTCGCGTGCTGTTCAGCGATTTTCACGTTCAGGACGCGCACGAGAACGGCAAGGTCTGGCCCGCACAATGCGACAACGCGCCCATGACGCCGCAAGAGAAGCTGCTCGAGTTCATGATCTTCGATCTGGGCTCGTGCGTGCCTCCGCCGAAGACCTGCGTGCCGGCCGGCACGTGCCCGGCGGGTGCTGATTGCGGTTATGCGCCGGACGGCTGCGGCGGGCTGATCTCGTGCGGCGAGTGCCCGACGGGTGAAGCGTGCGGCGTGGGCAACCCGCCCGTGCCGAACAAGTGCGGTAAGGGCACGCAAACCTGCGTGCCGCAAACCTGCGCCGCGCAGCAGGTCGAATGCGGTCCCGCTGCCGACGGCTGCGGCGACAAGATCGACAGCTGCGGGACCTGCGCTGCCGGCGAGCTCTGCGTGCAGGGCAAGTGCGCGCATGTGAACTGACAACTCACGATGTAGGCAAGATGAGCGCAGCGAGTGTCGAACGCTCGCTGCGCGGCGCACGGTAGAACGCTTCCTACTCGTCGAAGACGCATGGCGGGCGGGCGCCTTCGATCATTTCTGTGCATCGCGAGGAGCGCTTTCGAACACGAGATTCACTAGCCGCCGGCAATAGTGACAGTATGAGAAACGTATCGACCTGGCGCGCTTCCGCAGTGCTGGGCTTGCTCGTGGTGGGTGGTCTGTGTGGCGCGTGTGGTGCCGAGGCTGGGAGCGCTCCCAGCACCAGTGGCGCGGGCGCCGGAAGTGCTGGTCTGACTGGTTCTGCGGGCGCTCCGCTCGGTTTGGCGGGCGCCGGGGGTGCGCCGGCAGGCAGCGCGGGCAGCGCCTCGAGCGGCGGCGGGGCCACGGGCCTGGCAGGCTCGGGCGGTGCTTCGGGTGGCGCCGGCGGCAGCGCCGCGGGCAGCAGCGGCAGCGCGGGCATGGCCGGCGCGCCCGCCGTGACCGGAAAGACCGAGTATGCGCCGTACTACGAGATCTACTCGGACACGGGCGCCTTCAAGAGCCTGGTCGATCTGCAGAAGAAGGCCGGCCTCAACGATGTCACCTTGGCCTTCGTGCTCAAAGGCAGCGGCTGCAGCACGGACAAGACCGTGTCGGACAATCTGGACGACATCAAGGCGTTCATCGCGGCGGGTGGCCACGTGAAGGCGTCCTTCGGCGGCGCCGGCGGTAGCTACGTCGAGACCGGTTGTGCCGACGCGACGGCGTTGGCCGGCGCCATCGGCAAATTCGTGGACGAGACCGGGATCACGGATCTCGACTTCGACATCGAGCAAAACGGCCCGCTCGCGACCGACATGAACGTGCGCCGCGGCCAAGCCCTGAAGATGCTGCAGGACTCGAAGCACATTCAGGTCTCGTTCACGCTGGCCGTGAACGATGACGGGCTCCCGTCGAAGCCGCTCAACTGCCTGACCAGCGCGCTCGATGCAGGCGTCAAAGTCAGCCACGTCAACATCATGGTCATGGACTATGGCGACATGCCGCAAGGCACGGCCATCGCTCCCATCGCCATCGGTTCGCTCAATGCCACCAACGCGCAGCTCAAGAAAGCGATCCCGGGCCTGACCGACGAGCAGGCCTGGGCCATGCTGGGCGCCACGCCCGACATCGGCCAAAACGACGACAACGAGATCTTCACGCTCGCCGACGCCCAAACGCTCACCGACTTCGCCATCCAGCACAAGCTGGGCTTGATCACGTTCTGGAACATCCAGCGCGACCAAACTTGCGGCACGGGCGAGTGCAGCGAGCACAACCAGGCAAACTTCGATTATCATCGGATTTTCGAGACGGTCTTGAAGTAGGCCGACGTTCGCCCTCTCCTCTGCGGCCGCCGCTCGGTGCTATCTTGGGCGGCGGCATGACCGAGGCTCCGACGTTCAAGTGTTCCGTCTGCGGCGCGCCTGCTCACGCGGGTGACTTCAGCTGTCGCTACTGCGGCGCGGGCATCGCGACCGTGTGCTGCAGCCGCTGCTTTCACATGAACATGACGCACGCGCACCACTGCTCGGGCTGCGGTGTGGAGCTCGGGCTGATCGTCGAGACGGCGCTGCAAGGCAGCCAGTGCTCGGACTGCCACTTGCCGCTCGAGGCCATCAAGGAAGAGGCCGGCAGCTTGCTCAACTGCAAGAAATGCGGCGGCCAATTCGTGGAGCACGCGCTACTCCGCCAGCTGCTCGAGCAGCACGAGCTCACGGGGCAAGCGTTCCCCGACGCGCCGTATCAGAAGCCGCTCGCGAAGCCGAGCATCGAGCGCGTGCATTACCGCCCGTGCTCGGTCTGCCAACAGATGATGAATCGCAAGAACTTCGGCGGCGCGAGCGGCGTGATCGTCGACGTGTGCGCCCGGCACGGCACCTGGTTCGACGCGGGCGAGCTCCCGCAGGTGCTCGAGTTCGTCAAGAGCGGCGGTCTCGTGCGCGAACGCGCACGTGAGCAAGCGCGGCAGCGTGAGGCCCGAGCTCACGAGCGGGAAATGGCGGGCGTCGTCTCGTCACCGCTCGCGTTCGATTCGCTCGTCACGAGCGGTGATGATCACGGCAGCTTCGCCAAGGATCTGTTGGCGTTCGTGATCGACGTATTGACGGGCCACTCGCACCGCCCGCCGCCCTAAGCGAGGTCGGCGAGGATCGCCTGCAGCGACAAATCGGCGACGCAGGTCACGCCGTCGGACGCGCCGTAGTAGATCCGCACGACGTCGCCGTCGTTCACCAGGCCACAGGTGAACGTGACGTTGGCGAAGAAGCCTTGCAGCTCGTACGGCGCCTCGGGAAACAGGATTGGCGAGCGCGAGCGGCCGAGCACACGCCCTGGATCTTCGGCGTCGAGTAGCAGCGCACCCAGGGAATACGTCAGCGGCGAGGCCGTGACACCGTGATACACGGCGAGCCACGCGGGCTTGCCCTTGAACTGCACGCGGAACGGCACTGCGCCCCCGCCGATCTTCAAATCGTCCCACATCCCCGGGCGCGCGCTGGCCACCAAGCGGTGTTCCCCCCACGCCTTGAGATCCGGTGAGGACGCGAGCCAGATCGCGGGGCTGCCGATGTCCTCCGGCATGGGCCGGTGCAAGGCCCAGTAGCGCCCGTGGATCTGCTCCGGGAAGATGGTCACGTCCCGATTGGGCGGCGAGAAGATGATGCCGTGCCGCTCGAACGTCAGTAGGTCGCGGCTCGAGGCCAACGCCGTGGTGATGCCAGCGGAGGAAACCGCGGTGTAGTTCACCCAGAAGGTGTCGCCGATGCGGGTGATGCGCGGGTCTTCCACGCCGAACGCCTCCAGCGCGTGCCCGGCAGAAAACACGGGCGTGCGGTCGACCTCGAAGTGAAAGCCGTCGCGTGAGCGCGCGCGCCGGAAGTGCGAAATCGAAGTGAGCGTGATGTCCCGCCCCACCTTGATCAGCCGGCTGTCGCTCAGATCGAGTCCGGGCGTGTCTTTGCCCCAGGTGTGAATTCGGATCTCGCCCGACTCTGCGTCGTAGATCGGCGAAGCGACCTGATCCGGATCGACAGCGAGCGGCGCTTCCGCGACGCGGAGCAAGAGGACGGTCTCCTCCCCGACGCGGATCGCGCCCGGATTGAACACGCCGACGACCTCGAAATCCGGGCGCGAGGGAGCGATCTGGCTCGGTACCAAAATCGGGTTATCGGTGTAGCGGCGAACCGTCGAGGGATGAGCGCTCATGCGCCCCTAGCCTGTCAGATCCGCCGCGCGCCTACGAGCGCGCATCGCTGCTCATTTCGGCCACAGAGCGGCGGTCAGAAGTCAACGCTGCCAGCGGCTCCGGCAGAGCCCGGATCCGGATCCGGAGTCGGATACGTGCAGGGAAGATCGATATAAGCGTTCGAGAGCGCGTTAGAGTTGCTGAGCGTGATCAAGTTTGCAGCATCACACAACAGCGGGCTGCCGCTGACCCGTGTCGCTCCCTTGGTGCGCAAGTCCAGCGAAACCACGAACCGCGCCAGCAGCGGGTTGTCTTCCACGAAGATCGCGCTCTCGAGATCCGCATCGCCCGTGATCTTGATCAAGCCGGGTAGCTCGACGGTCTTCAACGCGGCGTTTGCCTTGAGATACAGCTCGCCATCGAGCTGCCGTAGGTTCGGGATCGAGATGCGCGTGAGCTTCGCGTCCCGGGCAAAGTGCAGCTCGCCTTTGACGGTCGTCAGCGTGGGCCAATCGATCACGAGTGGTTCGGCCACGTCGGCCACGAAGACGCCGTTGAGATTGGAACAAGCGGACACGCGATCCGCATCGTACTGAGAGGTGATCGTGACCTCATCGAGGTAGTCACAATTGCCCACGGGCGGTGCGCCCGCGTTTCGAGCTTCCGGCGGTTTGCGCACCCGACGAGCCACCGCTGTTGATGGGCAGCCCGCCATAGCTGGTGCCGGGGGAACCGGCTTCGTTGCTGACCGCGCCGGGATAACCCGCGCCGATCAGGCCGCCGCCTGCGCCTCCCTGATCCGGTGCGCCGCCTGGGTGCGACGGGTCCGATTGCTCGTGCGCGCTGCCACCGCAGCCCCAAGGGCTCACTACCAATGCCAAGCCCGCCCACCTCAGCCACTGCGCTTTCATTGCCCCCCCTTGTAGCAAAGCGCATACCGAGCGCCATCTCCGAATTCCCCACGCCGCACATGAGCCAGGCTGTGCCAATTGCTCGGCGAGCGCGACAGCCGAGTCGCACCGCTAGCGTGCGAGTTGCTCCCGGTAGCGTGTCTGCACGTCGTTGTAATCGGCTTGGCTGAGCCCGAGTGAGCTCGTCACTTGGCGCAGCAGGTTGATCTCGCTCAAATCGATCGAGCCGTCGGCGGCAGCCAGCGCGACCAGCGCCTCCAGCACTTCCAAGCGCAATTCGCGATCGCCCAGCTCGCGCAGGGCTCGGCAATGGTGCGGGATACCGAGGCTCGAAATAGTGACTACGTGTTTCGCAAGACACTGACAATCGCGGCAGCGCCCGGCTTCGTCATGCCTTGAATGCGCTCCAGGTCGAGTAGCAGGCGGCGCTCCTCGGCCTCGGAAAAATCACGATCGGCGTAAGCGATCGCGCCCAGGAGCCCGGTCATCGCCGTGACGACCTGCACCGTCTCGGCGTCCGCCTCGGGCAACTCGCGCCGCACGGCTGCGGCCAGCGCCTCGCTACCCGTGAGCTCGATATCTTGTCCTCGAGAGAGCCAGCGCCCGAACATCCGCGAAGGCTAGTGCAAGCCACTGCAAAACGCCCCCAAAAAGCGCGCAATTTGTCGACTTTTCTGGGCCTTGCTCGGAGCGCTCGGCTCGCAATAAGGTGGGCGCTTGCGAGCCACCGCGTCCGATGCCACCGCCGACAGCAGCCGAACATCCGAGCCGACGGGCAGCGCGGCGCCGCCCATGTCGCTCACCTTGGCCTTGTTCGTGCTCTCGGGCGCGACCGGCCTCGTCGATCAGCTCTGCTTCTCGAAGTACCTGAGCTACATCGTGGGCTCGACGGCCTACGCGGTCAGCGCCGTGCTGGCGGCGTTCATGACCGGCCTGGCCATTGGTGCCCACTTTGGCGGGCGCGCCTCGTTGCGCGTGAAGCGGCCGCTGCGCGCCTACGGCCTTCTGGAGCTGGTGGTCGCGGTCGCCGTCGCGCTGACGCCGCTCGCGTTTCATGTCTTGACCCCGCTCTATGCGGGCCTCGCACGCAGCATGCCGACTTCGCTGCTCGCCCTCAGCGGGTTGCGCTGGCTCACCGCGCTCGGCCTCGTCGTGGTGCCGACCATGGCCATGGGCGCGACGCTGCCGCTCTTGTCGCGCAGCTTCGACACGGGCGAGGCCAGCGCCGAGGCATCGGCCTTGCGCGAGCGGCGTTTGGGCGCGCTGTACGCGATCAACACCTTGGGCGGCGCGTTCGGTGCGCTGGCCGCCGCGTACCTGATTTTGCCGGCGCTCGGCGTCGACGGCACCGTGTTCGCTTCCGCGAGCGGCAGCGCATTGATCGGCGTGCTCGCCTTGACCTTCGGCTCGCGCCTGGTGGTGGCGCCGAGCAGTACCGTGTCGGGCGAGCTCGGGACGCGTGACCCGCAGGTCAGCGAACGCCGCTCGCTGTTCTTCTTGGCCTTCGTTTCGGGCTGCTTGGTGTTCGCGGCCGAGGTCGTGTTCACGCATTTGCTGGCGCTGATCATCGGCAACAGCGCCTATGCCTTCGGCTTGATCTTGGCAGCGTTCTTGAGCTGCTTGTTTTTGGGGGCCTCGCGGGCGTCTTGGGCCCAGCGTCAATTCGGCGATGCCGCGCTGCCCTTGGGCCTCGCGCTGAGCGGCCTGGGCCTCGCGGCGAGCCTGCCGCTGTGGGACAAGCTGCCCTACTTTTTCGACAACACCGGCAAAGTGCTGACGTCGTTCGCTGCGCGCGAAGCAACGCGCGGAGTGGCGGCCTTCCTGATGCTCGTGATCCCCACGACGCTGATGGGCCTCACCTTCCCGCTGTTGCTGCAGCGTGTGGCGCGGTATGCGCACGTAGGGCGCTGGGTGGGCCGGCTCACGGCGATCAACACGCTCGGCGCAGTGCTCGGCGCGCTACTCACCGGTTACGCGATCTTGCCCTGGCTCGGCTCGCAACGCTCGCTCTTGGCGATCGCGCTCTGCTTCGCCGCGTCGAGCTTGGTGGTGCTCGGCTGGGCCAGCGCGCGGCAGCACAGTCGCCGCGTGGTGATCGGCGGCTCGCTCGCGACGCTGCTCGTCGCGCTGCTCGCGCCGCGTTGGGATCTGGCCATGCTCACGAGCGGCATCAACGTGTACTTCGACGGCTACCACGCGCCCGACAAAATCCTGATGCTGCGCGAGGACGTGCACGGCGGCGTGACCAGCGTGACCGACACCGACGGCGTGCGCACGCTGCTCACGAACGGCAAATTCCAGGGCAATACCGGCTGGGAGATGAACGCGCAGCGCTTCTTCGCGCACTACCCGTGCCTGTTCGTCAAAGACTACGAAGATCTGCTGGTGATCGGCCTCGGCACGGGCACCACCCTCGGCACGCTCGCGGGCTATCCGTGGCGGAAGATCGACGTGGCCGAGATCTCGCCTTCGATCTTGGTCGCGGCACGCAGCTACTTCACGGGCCCGAATCTGGGCGCCATCGACGACCCGCGCGTCACCATCCACCACGCTGACGGGCGCAACTTCGTGCTCGTGCAAGAGCAGAAGTACGACTTGATCAGCATGGAGCTGTCGAGCGTCTGGTTCGCCGGAGCAGCCAGCCTGTACAGTCGCGAGTTCTACGCGCTCGTGCACGCGCGCATGAAGCCCGGAGCCGTGTTCCAACAATGGGTGCAATTGCACCATATTCGTGAGCACGATCTGGCAACGATCATCAACACGCTGCGCCGGCAGTTCGCGCACGTGACCCTGTTCTATGGTGGCGGCCAGGGCATCTTGGTGGCCTCCGATGCGCCGCTCGTCGCCTCCCAGGCGCGTATTCATGCGCTCGAGCAGACCCCGCACGTCGCGGCCACCATTCCGCGCGCGCGGCCGCTCGCCGACCTGTTCAACGACGTGCTGCTCACCGATGCGGGCTTGGACGCCTTCTTGGCCGACTCTGCCGCAAAGGCCGGCGAGCCGGTCGAGCAGATGGTCTCCACCGACAGCAACTTGTACCTGGAGTACGCCACTCCCCACGGCAACGTGCTGCCGTGGGACGCGCGGGAAGCCCTGGTGACCGACCTGCGCCGCTATCACGATCCCGCCGCGGTCGCTGCGATGCTCGCGCCGTAAACGTCCGGGCCAGCCAGTGACGGCGCGGCGCTCGCATGTTAATTCGCTGGGGGATGAGAGCTGTGTGCGGCGCCCTGCTGTTCGTTACGATGGGGTGCGCTTCGACGGTGACCCGCCTGGACGGTGAGTTCCCTGCCCCCATCGGTCCCGCGCGTGGCGCTTGCGAGCAAGCCGATTGGCTCGTGGTGGCCCCCACCCGCGTGCAGTTCATCGAGAAGACGGGCGCGCGCACCACCCCGCGCGACGACGGCGTGGCGCTGTACCGCGTGGGTGCTGCCAAACCCGATCCGATCCCCGATCATGCCGACTCGCTGCGTACAGCCCTGCCGAGCATCGACGAGCACGTCGATCGCGCCCACAACTACGACACGAAGACCTGGGGCGCGGCCGGTCTGGGCGTGGCCGGCATCATCGCGATCGGCGTGGGCACCGCGCTCTTCGTGTCGTCGTTCAAGACCGACCCCGTGACGCAAAACCAAAAGATCGACGGCACGGAAGCGGGCGTCGGTGGCGCCTTGGTGCTGGGCGGCTTCGGGCTCGGCATTGCCGGCTTGGCCCTGAACCCCGGGCAAGCCGAACGCTCACGTGCCGAGGCCGCGCGCTACGCCTTCCTTCCCCCGAAGGACACGCGCGAGGCCGTCGTCACCTGGACTCAGACGTACAATCAGGCCGTGCGCGAACGCTGCACGCGCGCTCCGTCGCCCTGACGGCGGCGGCTGCGCACGACGCTCTGCTCCTCGGCGTCGACCGCGAACGAGGGCGCTTCCGCGGCCACTTCGACGGTTGCCGGGCGGCGCGGCGTGCCCGTGTGCAGCATCGCGCGCTCCAAGATCGCCTCGCACAGCTCCGGAAAGCCAAAGCCGGCGGCTCCCGCGATCTTCGGCAGCAAGCTGGTCTCGGTCATGCCGGGCAGCGTGTTCACCTCGAGCACGTACTCGTTCTGCCCCTCGGTGACGAGCAAATCGACGCGCACCGCGCCGCTCGTGTCGAGCGCTTGGGCAGCGCGCTCGGCCAAGTTCAACACGCCGCGGTAGCGCGCAGCGGGCAGGCGCGCGGGCATGAAGTAGTCGGTCATGCCGGGCGTGTACTTGGCGTTGAAGTCGTACATGCCCGAGTGCGGCGCGATCTCGATCGCACCGAGCACGCGGCCATCCAAGATGCCGACCGCGACCTCTTTGGCTTCGATGAAGCGCTCGACCAGCACGCTCGAGTCGAAGATCAGCGCGTTCTCGATCGCCTGCGCCAGCTCGCTCAGGTTGTTCGCGCGGGCCACGCCCAAGCTCGAGCCCTCGCGGCGCGGCTTGACGATCACCGGAAAACCGAACGAACCGTGCACCTCTTCGAGGTCTGCCGCGGCGTGCTCGGCGTTGAACATGTAGTACGGAGGCGTCGGCACGTTGTGCAGCCGGAACAGCTCCTTGGCCTTCATCTTGTCCATCGCGAGCGCGCTGGAGAGCACGTTCGAGCCCGTGTACGGAATGCCGAGCAGCTCGAGCACGCCCTGCACGCAGCCGTCTTCGCCGAGCCGCCCGTGCAGCGCGAGAAACGCGACGTCGAGCTCGGCCTTGGCCAGCTCCGTCAGCGCATCAGCGCCCGAACCGAGCACCACCGGCGTCACGTCGTAGCCGAGCCCGCTGAGCGCACCGACAACGGCTTCGCCCGAACGGATCGAGATCTCCCGCTCGGCGGACGACCCACCCATAACGACTCCAACGCGCGTGGCTTTCATTCGTAGCGACTCCTTCCGGCACGGTTGCCAGGGGGTATCGCTATCTAAAACGCCGGACTGGGGCCAAGAATTCTGACGAGATCCGTCGTCAAGAGGGGGCGATCCCAGGCCGCACCCAGCACCTCGAACCCCGCCCAACGCCCGCTTCGGCTCTTAAGAGACTTCGACGACGACCGCGGTAATATTGTCTTTGCCGCCGCGCGCGTTGGCCAGCTGGATGAACCTCTCGACCGCAAAATGCCCGCCGTCCGCCATCATGCCGGGGATCTCTTCAGGCTTGAGGTAACCGTGCAGACCGTCGCTGCACAAGAGGTAGGAATCCCCGAGGCCTGCTTCCCAAACACTCGTATCTACTTGCACATAGTCGCGGCTGCCCACGGCGCGCGTGATCACGTTGCGCTGTTTGCTGACGCGCGCCTGGTCGGGGGTGATGAGGCCCTGCTTTAGCTGCCAGGCAATAAGTGTGTGATCTTCCGTGAGTTGTAGCGCCTCGCCCGTGCGCACTCGATAGATGCGGCTGTCGCCGACCTGGCCCAGCACCACGCTGTCGCCGAAGCGCATCATCGCGCTGATCGTCGTGCCCATGCCGGCCTTGCCGCGGTCGAGCTCGGCCATCGCGAACAAGATGTACGTCGCTGCCTGCACGGCACCTTCGAGTAGACGGCAGGCAGCGCGCCCCTTCTCTTCGGTGGTTGGACCTTCCAGGTTGAGCGTGGACTTGCCGCGCTTGACCATGCCGTGAATGGTGTCGATCGATTCTTGGCTGGCGACCTCGCCCGCTGCATGCCCGCCCATGCCATCGGCCACTACCCAAAGCCCGACCTCGTCGTCGCACAGATAAGCGTCCTCGTTGACCGAGCGCCGACGACCAATATCGGTCCCCCCGTAGGAGTGCATGGTGTACGGCTGGGCCACGACAGGCATTCGATCTCAGGGTACCAATGTTTCCTGCCGACGGAAGCCGTTTGCGGCCCGGGGCCCAAAACGACCTCGCCTTTTTGGCCGGCGTCGCCCTGCTGCGCGGCGCTGGTAGATGTCGGTCTTCCTCTTGCAGGCGGCGGGGCCCCGAAATAAGGTGCGCACATGAGGGCCTCAGCAATGAGCTTGCTCGTCCGCGGCGAAAGCCCGGCGCGGGTGGTCAGCTCGCTGCGCGAGGCAGCCGCGGTGCTCGGTCCAGCGCGCCCGGCCGGCGGGCTCGTGCTGGTCACCGGCGGCATGGCGGGCAAGCTCCAGACCTTGGCCGAGAGCCTGGGCCGCGCCGAGCTGGGCTTTCCGATCCTATTGGCCTCCGGTGCGGGCGTGCTGACTGACCGCGCTGAGATCGAGGGGGAGTCGGCAACCGCCGGTCTGCTGTGGCTCGGCGGCGCGACGGACGCCTGGGTGGTCTCCTCAGCGGAGCCCGAGCTGTGCCTGGCCATCGGCAAGGAGCTCTCGGCGCGCAACGCTTCTTCACGTGCCGAGACGGCCATGGTGTTCGTGCGCCCCAATGGCGTCCAGCCGCACACCATCGAGGCCCTGCATGGGGTGAAGGCGACGCGCATCTTCGGCGCAGGCACGCTGGCGGACAGCTACGTGTTCGCAGTCGCGGCCTCGGGCACCGTCACTCGGGGCGCGGCCGGCGCGCTCACGATCCGCGGCTTACCCCAACCCCTCTTGGCCTCGTCGCCGGCCTGCAAGCTGCTCATGCCGCTGCGCGAGATCAGCGAAGTGCGCGGCCCGATGGTACTCTCGATCGAGGGCGAGCCCGCGCTCGAGGTGCTGAGCACCGTCGCTCATGCGTTGGTCGATCAACCGCTGGTGTTCGTGGCCTTGGCTACCGAGCGCGGCGTCGACAGCGTCCGCCCGCCGCTCTTGTTGCGGGCCGTGCAGGGGGTCGACCCGTCACGGGCAGGCCTGATCGTGTCCGAAGAGGTGAAGGCGGGCATGCGCATGGCCTTCGCCATCCGTGACGCCAGCGCCGCGCGCGCCGACTTCGAGATGCGCATCCGCGAGCTCGCCCGTGAATCGGCGGGAGCCGCGCCGCGCTTCGGCGTCTGTCTCAACTGCGCGGGCCGCGGGGTCTCCCTGTACAAGAATCCGGATACCGACCTGCGCATGCTCAAAGCGCGCTTCGGTGACATCCCGTGGGTCGGCTTGTTTTCGAGCTTCGAGATCGCGCCGCACGGCGGCGAGCCGGCATTGCAGTTGTACACGGGCGTGGTTGGCCTGTTCACTTCACCGAGTTGAGTCCGGGTACCAGGGGGAAATTGCAGTATGGCCAGTCCTTCTCCGCTGAACTTGGCGCGTCCCAAAGCGCGCTTCAGCATCGCCGATGCCGTGCTGGCGGGGATCGTGATCGCCGTCGTCGGCTTGATGGTCGTGCCCTTGCCGACCTGGCTGCTCGATCTGCTGATCGCGTCGAACCTGGCCGGCTCGGTCGTGATCTTGCTCGTCGCCATGTACGTGAGCGAGGCCTTGAAGATCGCATCGTTCCCGACCCTGCTCCTGATCACGACCCTGATTCGCCTGGCACTGAACGTCTCTTCCACGCGCTTGATCCTGCTGCAGGCCGATGCGGGCGAGGTGATCCGCGCCTTCGGCACGTTCGTGGTGCGCGGCAATTACGTGGTCGGCGCGGTGATCTTCCTGATCCTCACGATCATTCAGTTCATCGTGATCGCCAAGGGCAGCGAGCGCGTCGCAGAAGTCGGTGCGCGCTTCGCGCTCGACGCCATGCCCGGCAAACAGATGGCGATCGACGCCGAATTGCGCTCCGGCGCGATTGACGGCAATGAAGCGCGCGTGCGCCGCCGCATGCTGGTGCGCGAGAGCCAGTTCTACGGCGCCATGGACGGCGCGATGAAATTCGTCAAAGGCGACGTGATCGCGTCGCTCTTGATCACCGTCGTGAACATCCTGGGCGGCCTGGCCATCGGCATCGGGCAAAAGGGCCTCGAGCCCGTCGCAGCGCTCAAGCGCTATGGCTTGCTCACGATCGGTGACGGCTTGGTCACGCAGATCCCAGCGCTGGTGATCGCTACTGGCGCGGGCGTGCTGGTCACGCGCGTGGCCAGCGAAGAGGCTGACACGCCGCTCGGCGCGGAGCTCGCGAGCCAGCTCTTCGGTCAGCCACAGGCGCTGCGCGTGGCCGGCTTCTTCGTGCTCTTGCTGTCGTTGATCCCGGGGCTGCCCATCGTGCCGTTCTTGGTCATCGGCGCGCTGCTCCTGCTCGGCTCGCGCGCACGCACCAAGACCTTGCGTTCGACTCAGGATGCCCCGATCACCGAGGCGCCGCGCCGCGCTGCGGGCACGAGCGCGCTGCGTTTCGTGCCCGTGGTGACGCCGTGGGGCCTCGAAGTGTCGACCGATCTGGCCCCGTTCGAGGAAGACGACGTGCGCGGCAACGAAGTGCGCCGTCCCGGCCTGCGCTCGGCGATCAGCGCGGTCCGCGAGATCATATTCCGGGATCTCGGTGTGCCGCTGCCCCCGGGGCGCTTGGCTGCGAACGCGCAGCTCCCGCCGCGCCATGTGGTGCTCTCGATCCACGAAGTGCCCGCGCGTGTCTTCGCCATCCCCGCTGACGTGAGCGACGCGCTGATCGCCGAGTTCGTGGTCGGGCAAGCGCTGGGCGTACTGCAAAACCGCTCGGTCGATTTTCTGGGCATCGCCGAGACGCAGGGCCTGCTCGACGAGCTCGAACAGATCGCGCCCGCGACGGTGCGCCAAGTCGTGCCCAAGCCGATCACGGTCACGCTCTTGGCGGACGTGCTGCGCCGGCTCGCCGAAGAGCGCGTGAACATCCGCGATTTGCGGGCAATCTTGGAGGCGCTGGCCTTGGTCGGCAATGTGGAGCGCGATCCCCTAAACCTGACCGAGTTCGTGCGTTCGCAGCTACGGCGACCCCTGACACACGCGCTCACGCAGGGCGGCCGCGAGCTGTCCGTCGTACTGCTCGAGCCGCAAATCGAGGAAACGATTCGCAGCGCCGTGTCGCGCACGCCCGCCGGCAGCTTCCTGACGCTCGCCCCGGCCGCCGCGCGTGACGTGGTGAGCGCGGTGCGCCGCGCGCTCCCGCCCGCGCCGTACGAGGGCCCCCTGGTCGTTCTCACGCAGCCCGACATTCGCCGCTTCGTGCGCAAGCTCTTGGAGCTCGATCTGCGCGACGTGCGCGTGGTGTCCTACGCCGAGCTCCTGCCGGAAGTCGCAATCCGCCCGAGCGGGCGCGCGACGCTCGCGGGGCTCTGAGCCCTGCGCGAAGCGCGGACAGACCCGTGCCAATTTTGCGAGTGCGGGCACGCCGGGCCCCCAAAACGTGGACGAATGGCGGTCTGTCGGCCGATTGTCGCCTGTAATCCGGCGTTAGTGCTGAGCAATCTGGCATATTTCCCGCGATAAGTAGCGAAGCGCGCAGCCCGTGCTTAACGTGAGCGCGTGTTTCTGATGCTGTTGGTCATCGGCCTGGTGGGGCTCGCGGCGATGGCGGTCCCGGCGTTTGGGCACAGCCACGGCGCGCTGTCGGGCCACGGTGGCGGCATCGCTCATGGCGGAGCTCACGGCGCGGCTATTCCGCATGCCAGCGCCACGCCCGTGCTGGGCAGCGCGCGAGGCGCGCTTCAGCATTTGCTACCGGCGGACGCGGCGCACCCGAGCGGCTGGCGCTTCATCCCCTCGCCGCGCGCCGTGTTCAGCGTGTTGGCGCTGTACGGCGCGTTCGGTAACGCCGGTGTGCACGCCTTTCACTTGTCGTTCGTGGTCGCGGCGCTGGCGTCTGCCTTGCCCGCGCTGCTCGTCGAGCGGCTGCTCGTGCGTCCATTGTGGAACCTGGTGTTCCGCTTGGAAGCGCCAGCCTGTTCGCCGCTCGAGCAGCTCACTCTGAGTGAGGCCGAAGCGGTCACGCCCTTCCGCAATGGGCGCGGCATGGTGTCTACCGTGCGTGACGGCCGGCGCGTGCAGCTCGTAGCCACGCTCCGTGACGACCAACGAACGCAACCGGTCAAGGTGGGCAGCCGCTTACTGATCGAAGACGTGGACGCCGCCAACGAGCGCGTCACCGTCTCGATCGTTCGCGATTGAGCGCGCGGCGACCGACGTTCGAACTCGATTCCAGGGCTTTCGGCTCGCACTAGGTACACAGGAGTAAGTCATGATTGTTGAACCATCGCTGATCATCGCTGGCGTCGTCGTGCTCATGGTGTTGGTGCTCACGTCGGTGATCATCACGGCCTTCCTACGCAGCGTCGACGCAGGTGAGATCTTGCTCGCCAGCCGCGGCCGCAACTTGAAGATCTACCGCGGCCCGAGCAAAGCCTTGATCGTGCCGGTGATTACCCAAGTGCGGGTGATTCCGGCGCAAGCCATCAACGTCGACATCGAAATCACCGATCAGACCGCTGACGTCGATGCCAACGGCCGCTCGGCCCCCGTCAAGGTCACCGTGCGCGCCTCCGCCATCGTCAGCGTCGGTGAGGACGAAGCCATGGTGAACACGGCCGCCAACAAGTTTTTCTCCAAGTCCGGCGGAGAACAGCTATCGACGCTGACCGACGTGCTTTCGTCTGCGGGCCGCCGCGCGATCAACTTGCTCAAGCACGATCAGCTGTTCAACGCGCGCTCCGCCTCCGCGCCCAGCACCGCGCTCGCCACCACGGGTCCGACCGACTTGGCCGTGCCCAATCGTAGCGAAGACGACGAATTGGCCGTGATCATCAAGGATGCCTGCTCGCGCGAGCTGATGGATCTCGGTCTGTCGTTCAACAGCTTGAACATCAAAGCCGTGCTCAGCGAGGTCGCCGAAGCGCGCCGCCGTGAGTCTGCCGCGCGCGCCAAAGCCGACGCGGACGTGGTGCAGGCTCAAGAAGAGCAACGCGCACGCATCGCCCAGCTCGAAGCCCAGCAAAAGGTCAACGACCAAGAGCGCGCGCTGAACATGCAGATTGCCTCCAATGGCGCCTCGATTGCCAAGGCCGAGGCCGACAAGCAAATGGCCGTGCGCGGCCAACGCGAGGCCGAGCTCGGCGCAAACCAGTTGACCCAAGCCCGCGCCGACGCCGAGCAGAACGTGATCCGGCAAGAGGCGGAAGGTCGCGCCCAAGCCTCGCGCATTCGCTTGATCGCACAAGCTGAAGCAGAAGCCATCCGCATGAAGGCTCAGGCCCTGTCTGAGGTCGGCGGCGCCTATTTGGACCTGAAGCGTCTGGAGCTCGCCCCGGAGCTGACCGCACAAGTCGCCTTGGCGCTTCAAAATAGCCAATTCGTGAACTTCGGTGGCGGCGGCGGAGGCAGCGAGCACGGCGCCGTCAGCAACGGCTCGGACGACGTGCTGCGCGTCGTGCAAACCTTGATGGCCGCTCAAATCGTGACCGGCAACGGCGCTCTGGGGAACAATGCCAACGGCGCGACCAAAGAAGCACGCCCCGTTACGCCCCCCGCACCCCGGCCGCCGCGCGGCTGATCAGGCGCGAAGCGCGGGCCGGCGCCGACGGCGCAGCGCCGCGTAGCCAAGCAGCAGGGCGAGCACCGGCGGCGCGCTCGCGGCAGACGCGCCGCCAGCGGCACGACACCCGCAAGCGCTCGCCGCCGGGTCTCCAGCGTTGCCGCTACTGGCGGCACCAGCGTCGGCGCTCCCGGCTTCAGCGCTGGGCGTTCCTGAGCCCGCCGAGCCCATCGGCTCGCTGGGCGGCTCGCCCGCTGCGCCGCCGTTACCAATCGCCGCAGCGCCGCCGTTGGTCGCGCCAGCGTCGTCGCTGCCTGCACCGGCTCGGGCTCCGCTGGCGCCGGCAGAGCTGCTCGCGCCTGAGCCGCCGCCGCCAGCGTTCTCGGCACCGGCGCTGCCCGCCGCACCGCCTTCGCCGTTCGCCGTCTCGACGCACTTGGCCGCGATGCATTCGTAGCCAGCCTTCACGTCGCATTGGGCGCTCGAGCTGCAGCTCACTGCGCAGACATTGATCTGGCACACATAACCCAGCAAACACGCGGCGGGCGTCGGGCTCGTGATGCAGCTGCCCAGCCCATCACACAGCGGTGAGCCCATCACGCTGGTCGACGTGACACACGGGTGGCTGCCGCACACCGTGCCCTTCGCGTAGAGCTCGCAGGCGCCGTGGCCGTCGCATTGGCCATCGAGCCCGCAGCTCGACGCCGCCGCGACGGCACAACCGTTCAACGGGTCGGTGCCCGTGAGCACGTTGTCGCAGACGCCAGCCGCATTGCCCGTATTGACTGCCAAGCACGACTGGCACTTGTTGCCGCTGCACGCGCTGTTGCAGCACACGTGCTCGACACAAAAGCCACTCTGACACTGCCCGGCGACCGCGCAGGCCGTGCCGTTCGCGTAGCCGTCTCCGAACTCTTCGGCGTACACCGCGCCCTGCGCCAGGTTTACCGGTGCGCCGACCAGCGCGACCGTGCCGGCCACTGCGACCGCGCTGCCGAACCCATCCGTCGCCTGGCCGTCGGTCGCCGCGAGCTTTTGCACCTGCTTCCAGGTCGAGTCGCTGCCGCTGAAGACGTACACCGCGCCGCTTGCGTTGCCAATCAGCAGGGTGCCGCCGGAAACGGCGAGCGCGCTGCCGAAGCCGTCGTTCGCAGTGCCATCGCTGGCGCTCAAGGTGGCGAGCAGCTGGTGACTGATACCGCTATTGTCCGCGGTGCAAACGAACACGCGCCCTGGGACGCCTACCGAGTCGCTCTTGATCAGCGTGTAGGACTCGGAGAGCGCGACCACTGAGCCCGAAGGCGCGGGGATCGCCATGCCGCGGGCGCTCGGCCAAGTCGCGCCACTCTTCGTGCTCCAGTAGAAGACCACGACCGTTGGGTTGGCGACGACCGTGCTCGGATCGACGGAGAACGCGAGCACGTTCTGAGCCAGTGCCATGGCGTGCCCCAGGTGCCCGTTCTTGTTCGAAACCTTCAACACCTGGCTCTGCGCCCAGCCGCTGGAGAGCTGCGCGAACGAGTAAATCGCGCCGCTCTCGAGGTCGTTGTAGAGCAGGTGATGCGGCGCACCGACGAGCGCCGTATCGGCGTCCAACGCGACCGTGACTCCGAATTGATCGTTTGGTGCCGGCGCGTTCACTGAAACGTCCGTCGGCGAGGCGGCGGCCAAGAGCTTCTTTTCCAAGCTCCAAACCGCGCCCACGCGCGTGAACAGGTACGCCGCGCCCGCGTCGGTGCCGCTTTCGTTGTCATCGCCGGGGGCGCCAACCAGCGCGCGGTTTCCGAACAGCGCCACCGAGGCACCGAATTGGTCCAACGTCGCACCATCGGGGGCGGTCAGGATCTGCTGTTGGGACCAGGCTCCGGTTGCATCACGAACGAACACGTAAGCGGCGCCGATGATCACGTTGTTGGGCGCCGCGAACGGCGCGCCGATGATCGCCGTGTCGCCGGACAATGCGAGCGCAGTACCGAACCGCCCGTTCACGGAGCTGACATTGGGCAAGAGCTTCTGGCGCTCGAACCACGCGGGTGCGCCCGTGAGCGCATGGCTCTCGACCCGCGTCGCTTCCGGTCGAGCGTCGCTGCACGCTCCGACACCCAGCACGCCCAACACCAGCAGAACAAACCAACGCATCGATCCCTGCACCACGCGGCAGGCTCGCGCGGCACTGGTTTCAGCCGTGCGTCAGCCAGCGCGCGCCGGCGTATCGACACATTGGGTCACGAATCGAGAGAGCGTGGGGCGCTCAGACGCGGCGCTGCACGACCATCTTGCGCGGGACGGTGCCGCTTTGCTCGACCAGTGTCTTCGCTTCCTTCTTCAGCAGAGGGTGCGAGCGCTTCATCATGAAGCCGCCGAGCAGGCGCACGTCGAGTGCCGCCAGCTTCTTCAGCGAGCGCTTCATGCCCTTGAGATCGTTCGTGTACGCGAAGCCGTAAGCTTGGGCGCGGTACAGCTGCGGCCGCAGCTTCTCGTAAACGTCATCTTCGGCGTCGATCAAACCCAGGGTTTCGACGCTCTTCTTGGCGTTGCCCGTGCGGGCCCAGGCTTCGCTCGACACGGCCGTGAGCATGGCGCGCGTCTTCGGATCGCGGTGGCGGCTCAAATCGATGTTGTCGACGAGCTGGCGCGCCGGGCCCACGTCACCGAGCGTGAGGTGGATCATGGCGCGTTGCGCGCGCGTTTCGTCGGCCACGGTGGCCATCACCTTGTTCAGGTCGATCTGCTCGAGCGTCTTCAAGGCCTGCTTCGGGTCGTCCTGCATCTCGAGCTGGGCGCGCGCGAACACAGCCGTCGGGTCGTTCTTCTTGTACGAAGCGTCCAGCTGCGCGATGGCGGCCTTGCGGTCCTCCGCCGTCTCGACCCCGCTCAAGATGCCGGCCACGCCCTGGGCCTTCTTCGATTGGCGCATCGCCCAGAAGATGACGGCCGCCGCGAGCAAAGTGAGGATTGCAGGAATCGCGATCGCGACCACGCGCACGACCGTGGTCTGCGTGAATGCGGCGACCAAGCCGCCGATGAACCACGCCCCCGCGACCGGGATCAGCAGGCGGCTCAGCATGCCCTTCATCTGATCGGCACCGAGCGGGTTGTCGATCGCTGACTTCACGGGCGGTTGCAAGCTCCCGTCCGAGCCCTTGGACTCGCCGGACTGACGTTCTGCCGCGCGCTTCAGCTTCCTGGTTTCGCTTGCCACGCTGGGGCTATAGCCGGGCGTTTGCGGCCAAGCAAGGGGCCGAAGCGGCCGCTTGCCCCGAAACAACGTTACTTAATCTGCCCCGGCAAGAGGCTGTCGGGGGGAGCGTCGGGCATCGCCTCATAGCGGAAATGGTTGAAGACGCCCTGCGTCAGAGACAACACGGGCACGCCCAAGAGCGCGCCCCAAATCCCGAAAAAGTGCTCCCCGGTGATCAGCGCCAACACCACCAAAACCGGGTGGATCTTGGCTGCGGTGCCGATGATCTTCGGGTTCAAGAGGTTGGCCTCGATCTGGTGAATCCCAATGATCCAGATCAGGACGGAGAGCGCAGTCCACAGCCCCTGAGTGAGACCGATCATCACGGCTGGAATGGCGCTGGTGATCGAGCCGAAGATGGGCACGATGCTCATCACGGCCGCGACGATGGCCAGGATCGGCCAATATTTCAGGCCAAACAGCGCAAAGCCGATCGCCGAGAGCACGCCGTTCACGCAGCAGATCAAGAGCTGCCCGCGCACGACCCCGGACAGACCGCGGTCGAGCCGCGCGACCAGCCGATCGAAGCCGATGCGCGAACGTGGCGGCGGCAGCGAGCGGAAGAAGGCCAGGATCGTTTCGCGCGTGTGCATGATGTAGCCGGCGACCATCAGCGTCATGAAGAGCAAGAAGATGCTGCGCGCTATTTTCTGAATCACCGCGTGGCCGAGCAAGATCAGCTCGAACGCGTTGCGCTTCACGTAGCTGAAGCCCTCGTCGAGCCCTTGATTGGTCAGCGCCGAGACGCTGAAGCGCCCGCCCCCCTTGAGCTGCGCGGGAACCACACGCCAATGGCCGGGCCCGCGTTGCACCACGTCCAAGCCGCTGCCCACGTCGATGTCGAGCACGCCGTCCGGACGCTGGTGCACTTGCAAGGCGGCCGTCGGCTCGTCGGGCGTCGGCGCTTCGGGCGGCTTGCTGCGCCGATGCTCGAAGCTCTGCACCCAATCTTCGATGCGCGGTCCCCAGGTCTTGGAGGCTTCGTCGAGCAGCGCTGGCGCGTCGCGCGTGAACTTGGTGCTCTCGTCGTAGATGCGCGGAGCGATGGCCGCGAACGAGAAGTAGATGATGCTGAGCGTGACGGCGTACACGATCAGGATCGCGGCCGGGCGCGGCACCCGCGCTCGCTCGCAGCGCGCCACGAGCGGCGTCAGCACGTAGGCGATGATCACGCCCAGGATGAAGGGCAGCAGCACTTCGCTGGCCCAGATCACGAACGCCACGGCCAAGAGCGCGCTCACCGACAGGAACACGATGCGCGCGCGCGTCCAGCCCCCGATCATGCGGCCTGATGGCGGAGTATTCAGATTCGCTGGGCTCGACACGTCACCACCAGACTTAGCGCATATCGTCGAAGCCAGCCCCACGCAAGCACGCAGACCCGCGCTCACTGCGAGCGCCAACCCCAAAACAACGGGGCTCGATTCGAGATGGGACCCTAAAACGACGAAACGGTAGCTACCGATGATTGGTAACTACCGTTCGTTGGTAGCTACCGTTTCATTCGGTAGCTACTGCGTGGAGCCGAAGCTCAGTTCGACTCGCTGTCCTCGGAGGGCGGCGGCGGCGGCTGGCTGGCGCCTGCCTTGAGACCGGCGAGCTTGTCCTTGAACACGTCGCCCAGGGTTGCACCCTTGCCGGTCGACTCGCGCTTGAGCACCTGAATGTGCTCGGCTTCGACGCTCTCGCCGGGCTTGCGCATGGTCAGGGTCAGGCGGCGATCCACCGTGTCGATGTTCTGCACTTCGGCTTTCACCTTCATGCCCGGGGTCAGCTCGACGCTGGC
>OUNO010018036.1_pt1 | contig 27259 bp, 31 predicted proteins | sample 1779811 | NCBI WGS metagenome assembly OUNO01 (sample SAMEA3914804, study PRJEB12502) | metagenome | biome: forest; material: soil | place: Canada | collected 2010-06-25 | depth 0.3 m
CGTCGCTGGAGGAGATCTTCCTGCACCACTACGACGGCTCGCAGGCCGGTGTCGGCAGCTAGCCCGGCGTCGGAGGCGACCCCGCCGATCGCGACGATGGGCGCCCCTCGAGAGGCCGTGCGGGCGCTGGTCAGCCGCAGCGTGCGCGACGCTCGAACGCGCGCGATCGGGTTCGGCAGCCTGTTCGCCGTCTACTCCTACATCCAGCCGGTCGGCTACGCCCACGCCTATCCGACGCTCGCGAGCCGCGTCGACTTCGCGCGCAGCTTCGCCAACAACGATGCACTGCGGCTGTTCTACGGCTACCCGTTCAGGCCGCTCACAGTGAGCGGCTACACGGCGTGGCGGGTGGGGGGGACGTTCGCGATCCTGGCAGCGGTCTTCGGCGTGCTCGGCGCCGTGCGCTCGCTGCGCGGCGAGGAGGACAGCGGTCGCACGGAGCTGGTCCTGTCCGGCATGGTCGGACGGCACACCGAGTTCCTCTCGGCGATGGCCGCGGCCGCGGCCGGCGCTCTGATCCTGTGGCTCGCGGAGCTCGCCGGTTTCCTCGCCGCCGGGTTGCCGACGGCCGGCTCGGCATACCTGGCCCTGGCGACGGCGTCGGTGGTGCCCGTGTACGTCGGCGTTGGCGCTCTCGCGAGCCAGCTCGCGCCGACCCGCCGCATCGCGCTCGAGCTCGGCACCGCGGTCGTGGGCCTGTCGCTGCTGCTGAGCGTGTTCGCCGACACCTCGCCCGGCGCTGCCTGGCTGCGCTGGGCTACGCCGCTCGGGTGGGCCGAGGAGCTGCGCCCCTTCGCGACGCCTCGGCCGCTGGTCCTGGCGCTCCCCGTCGCGGTGAGCGCGCTGGTGGTCCTGATCGCCGCGCGGCTCGCGGGAGAGCGTGACATCGGGACGGGCCTGCTTTCCGGTCGCGACACGGCCGAGCCCAGGCTGAGGCTGCTCTCCTCGCCGATCGCCCAGGCTCTGCGCCTCGAGCGCGCCAGCCTGATCGTGTGGGCGGGCAGCGTCGGCGCTTTCGCGTTCATCCTAGGCACGGTCTCCACGAGTGTCTCCTCAGCCGGGATCTCGAGCAGCGTGCGACGCGAGATCGCCAAGCTCGGCGCCGGCTCGATCGAGACGCCGAGCGGCTATCTCGCGTTTGTCTTCATCTTCTTCGTCCTCGCCGTCAGCCTGTTCGGATGCGCGCAGATCGCCGCCGCACGCCGCGAGGAAGCCGAGGGACGGCTCGAGACCCTGCTCTGCATGCCCCTGGGCCGCCGTCGATGGCTCGCCGGCCGCCTGCTGCTGGCGAGCTGCGCCGCCGCGGCGATCTCTGGGATCGCCGGACTGCTCGCGTGGGCGGGCGCGGCCTCGCAGGGAGCGGGCATGTCGCTGCCGCGGATGCTCGAGGCCGGCGCGAACTGCCTGCCCGTCGCGCTTCTATTCCTGGGCCTCGCCGCGCTCGCCTACGCAGCTGTGCCGCGAGCGAGCGCAGGGATCGCCTACGGCCTCGTCACCGTCGCCTTCCTGTGGCAGCTGACCGCCTCGGTGCTCAACGCTCCCAGGTGGCTCGTCGACGTCACGCCGTTCGCACACGTCGGGCTCGTGCCCGTGCAGTCGTTTCGCGCCACCGCGGCCATCGTCATGCTGATCATCGCGGCCCTCAGCGTCCTCGCCGCCATCTCGATCTTCGAGCGGCGCGATCTGATCGGCGAGTAGGAGCGCGTACGGCTGCACGCCGATCTGACCGTCGGCCTAGGATCGGCCGGCCCTCCCGGCGCGGGGCGCGGCTCAGCGCTCGCTGCGCGTCGGGAGGACCCCCTGTCGGCCGAGGTCGAGGGCGACGGCGAGGATCAGGGTCGCCGCCCACGTATTGACGGGATTGAAGATCAAGGGCTCGTGCCGGCCGATGCTGTTGGCGATCAGCCAGACCACGAACCAGATCAGGGTCATCGCAGGCCCATCCCTAGAAGAACCCGAGCGGCTCCGGGTCGTAGCTGACCAGGAGGCACTTGGTCTGGGTGTAGTGGTCGAGCATCATCCGGTGGTTCTCACGCCCGACGCCCGATGACTTGTAGCCGCCGAAGGCGGCCGCGGCGGGGTAGAGGTGGTAGCAGTTGGTCCACACGCGCCCGGCCTTGATGGCGCGCCCCATGCGGAAGGCACGACTACCGTCGCGCGTCCAGACGCCCGCGCCCAGCCCGTACACCGTGTCGTTGGCGATCTCCAGCGCCTCGGCCTCGTCGCGGAAGGTCGTCACTGCGAGCACCGGGCCGAAGATCTCCTCCTGGAAGATCCGCATGTCGTTGGTGCCCTTCAGGACGGTCGGTTCGAAGTAGAAGCCATCCTCGAGCTCGCCGTCCATATCGGCCCGGTGGCCGCCGATCAAGAGCTCGGCCCCTTCGTCAAGCCCGATCTGCACATAGCTCTCGATCTTCTCGAGCTGAGCTTTTGAGACCTGCGGTCCGATCTGGGTGGAGGGGTCCAGTGGGTTGCCCTGGCGGATCGCGCGAATGCGCTCCAGGGCACGGCCCATGAACTCCTCGTAGATCGACTCCTGGATCAGCGCCCGTGAGGGGCACGTGCAGACCTCGCCCTTGTTGAACGCGTACAGCACGAGGCCCTCGATCGCCTTGTCCAGCAGCTGATCGTCCGCGTCGAGAACATCGGCGAAGAAGATGTTCGGCGACTTGCCGCCGAGCTCGGTCGTCGAGGGGATCAGGTTCTCGGCGGCGTAGCCCATGATCAGCCGACCGGTCACGGTCTCGCCGGTGAACGCGATCTTCGCGATCCGCTTGCTCGAGCCGAGTGCGCGGCCGACCTCGGAACCGGAGCCGTTGACGATGTTGATGACCCCTGCCGGGACGACGTCTTCGATCACCTCGGCGAGCTTCAGCAGCGACCACGGCGTTGGGCTTGCGGGCTTGATCACCGTGCAGTTGCCGCCGGCGAGCGCGGGCGCGATCTTCCAAGCCGCCATCAGCAGTGGGAAGTTGAACGGAATGATCTGTCCGACGACGCCCAGCGGCTCGCGGAAGTGGTAGGCGTAGGTCTGCTCGTCGATCTCCGAGATCGAGCCCTCCTCGGCGCGCACGGCGCCGGCGAAGTAGCGGAAGTGGTCGATCGCCAGGGGCAGGTCGGCGCCGAGTGTCTCGCGGACCGGCTTGCCGTTCTCCCAGCTCTCGGCGATCGCGAGCATCTGCAGGTTCTCCTGCATCGCGTCGGCGATGGCATCGAGCACCGCCGCGCGTTCCGCCGGCGAACGCCGGCCCCAGGCGTCCTTCGCGGCATGCGCGGCGTCGAGCGCGAGCTCGACATCCTCAGCCGTGGAGTCGGCCACCTCGCAGAACGCCTCGGCGGTCGCGGGAGAGAGGTTCTCGCGGTAGCTTCCGGCGCGTGGAGCGACCCACTCACCGCCGATGAAGTTCTCGTAGCGCGTCTTGCACTCGACGACGCTGTCCGGCTGGCCGGGCGCCGCGAACACGGTGGGGGTGTCGACTGCAACTGCCATGAGAGTTCTCCTTGTCGGTCGCGATAGCGGGGATGGGTGAGGCGGTTGACTTCGATTCACGCCGTGGCGGGCACGCTCGAGCGCCTTGCGGTCGAGCTCGGCACATCGGCCATGCGAAAGACCATCCGCGGGGCCGGCGCGCTGCCGTCGAGCACCTGCTCGATCGCCTCGTTCACGTCGTCGATCTCGCGCTCGACGCGCTCGACCTGCGTGCGCCCGCGGCGGTGCAGCTCGAAGACCTCCTCGAGGTCGTGGTGCGTGCCGACGATCGAGCCCTTGACCGTCAGGCCCCCGAGCACGGTCTGGAAGATCGGCAGCCTCATCTCGTTGTGGGCCGGCAGCCCGACGCAGACCAGCGTCCCGCCACGTGCCAGCGACCCCAGGGCCTGCTCGAAGGCGGAGGGCGTAACGGCGGTCGAGATCGCCTGGTCGGCGCCGCCGAGCGCCTGGATCGCCGCGACAGGGTCCTGCTCGCCGACGTGGACCACGTGCTCCGCGCCGAGCGCGCGTGCCGTCTCGAGTCGCTCCTCGTTGATGTCCACCGCCACGACGGCGGCGCCCGTCGTCCGCGCGTACTGGATCGCCAGATGCCCGAGGCCACCGGCGCCAAACACGGCTACGAGGCCCGCCGAGGAGGCGCCGGAGACCTTCACGGCCTTGTACGTCGTGACGCCCGCGCACGTCAGCGGCGCGGCGTCGAGCGGGTCGACGTCATCGGGAACACGCACGACGTGCCGGGCGTAGCCGACGGCGTACTCGGCAAAGCCGCCGTTCATGCCATAGCCGGTGTTGATCTGCGATTCGCAGAGCGTCTCGGCGCCGGAGTTGCAATAGCGGCAGTCGCCGCAGGCGTAGCCGAGCCATGGGAGCGCGACACGCATGCCGGCCTCGAGACCGTGGGAGTTCCCGGAGCCGACGCGCTCGATGATGCCGACGCCCTCGTGGCCCGGGATGAACGGGGGTGCCGGCTTCACCGGCCACTCGCCGCGCGCGGCATGGATGTCGGTGTGGCATAGCCCGCAGGCCTCGATCCGGACGAGCACCTGCTCGGGCCCTGCCACCGGTATCGGGACGTCCTCGATCGAGAGCGGCTGGTCGAAGCTGTGGACAATCGCGGCCTTCATCGCTGGCTCCTCGGGTAGCTCGGGTAGTGACGTCCAAGATCGCATCGCGTCGAGGCCGCGCCATCCGCGAAGCTCCGTCTGCCCGATCGGTAGTCGCCACGGAGCCCAGCCGGTAGCGTTCAAGCGATGCCCGACAGCAGCGACCCCCAGGAGGACGGCGATATGCCATCGGCTCAGCCGATCCGCATCGTGCTCGCCGACGACCACGCCGTGGTGCGCACCGGCCTACGGCTGCTGCTCGACAGCGAGGAGGGCTTCGAGGTCGTCGCGGAGGCGAGCGACGTCGACGCCGCCCGCCGCTACGTGCTCGGGCATCACCCGAGCGTCCTGGTCCTCGATCTGAACATGCCCGGCGGCTCGAGCCTCGAGGCGATTCCGACGCTCCGCGAGGAGTTCCCCGACACGCAGATCGTCGTCCTCACCATGCAGCAGGAGCCTGCCTTCGCGCGCGAGGCGCTCGGGGCCGGCGCGCTCGGCTATGTGCTCAAGGAGGCCGCCGACGAGGAGCTCGTCGAAGCCGTCCGCAACGCCGCGGCAGGCGAGCGCTATCTGAATCCCCGCCTCGGGGCGCGGATCGCCTCCGAGCCTCCCCCCGGACCACCGGATGACCTCTCTCAGCGGGAGGTCGAGGTGTTGCGGCTGATCGCGCTCGGACACACGAATGCCGAGGTCGCCGAACAGCTCTACCTCTCGGTGCGCACGGTCGAGACGCATCGCTCCCACATCCAGCAGAAGCTGCGCCTCTCAACGCGCGCCGAGCTCGTCGGCTATGCGCTCCAGCGCGGTCTCATGGACTCGGCGCCGAAAGCGAAGTAGCCCCGGACGCCTGCCCGGCTGATCCTACGGCGTCATCACGACACGGCCGAATGCCTTGCGGGTCTCGATGTACGCGTGAGCGGCGGCCGCGTCGGCGAGTGGGAATGTCCTGTCGATCTCTACGCGAAGCTCTCCGGTTGCGACGCGTCCGATCAGCTCGCCGATCATCGCGTGGATGCGGGGGTACTCCTGCAGAAGCGCCCCGCCGAGGAACACCCCGTGCAGCGTGTTGTTGTTCGCCCAAAGATCTCTCGCCTCGATATCGGAGCCGGCGCGGCCCGCCACGCCGACGCTGATCAGCGAGCCGCGGTAGGCGAGCGCGCCGATGCTGTCGATGAGATTCTGGCCTCCGATCGAATCGACGATCACGTCTGCGCCCCGCCCGTCGGTCAGCTCGCGTGTTCGCTGCGCGAAGTTCTCGCTCGCGTAGTTGATCCCGTGGTCGAGACCGAGCTCGCCCAGACGTGCGAGCTTCTCGTCGCTGGATGCCGTTGATATGACGGTTGCGCCGGCATGCTTGGCGAGCTGGATCGCTGCCATCCCGACGCCTCCCGCCCCGGCGTGAATCAGGACCGTCTGCCCAGCCTCGAGATGGCCGGCGGTGAACAGGCACTCCTGTGCTGTTCCGAACGCGACCGGGACACACGCGGCGGCAGCGGCACTCAACCCGTCGGGGATGGGCCAGGTGGACATGGCGGGACCGGCTCGCTTTGAGGCGTGCGACCCGGCCGCGTTGAGGGTCACTACGCGGTCTCCGACATGGCGGTCGGAGACGCCGGCGGCGACCTCGATGACTGTCCCAGCGGCCAGATAGCCGACGACGTGCGGGACCGACGGCGGAGCGGACCCGGCGCGGGCGAGCAGGTCTCCACCCTCGATGCTGATCGCCTCAACGTCGATGAGGACACACCCCTCGGGGCACTCGGGGTCGGGTGCGTCCTCGTAGCGCAGGACGTCTGGACTGCCGTTCTCGTAGATCGCAGCTGCCTTCATGTGGCGCTCCTCCCAGGGGTAGCGGCCTAGGTTAGCTCCGCTGAGATCGCGGCGCACGCGATCAGGCGTGAGTCGGCGAGGGCCGCCAACCGGTGTGGCGGCGTCGGCGTACTCGGGCCCTCAGGAGTCTCGCGCGAGACGTTCGAGTGATCGGCGACGCGCCGGATCGAGGCTTGCGACCTGGCGTGCGAAGTGACTGAGCGCCAGGTCGCCGTACTGGGCGACGAGCCCGTCGATCTCGGCTGCTGCGCGAAGGTGCATGAACTCGTCCCGGCTGAGCTTCGGCGTGTAGAAGTCCGTCTTGCCTTCGCGCCGGCGGTCCAGCACGCCCTTCTTGTGCAGACGCGCCATGATCGTCATGTAAGTGGTGTACGCGCGATCGTTGCCCGCCCGGTTGTTGAGCGCCGCCATGACCGCGCGCACAGGCGCCTCGCCTATGGACCACAGCTCCTCCATCACCTCAGCCTCGAGCTCGTGCAATGGCGGGAGGACTGGCTCACCAAGCGTGCTCTTCAGGGTTCGCGGCGCCATCTACGACGCAGTGTAGCAAGGCGGCTACTGAGATACACCGGGCGGCTCCGACGGGGGCATCCGACGCATCTACGATGCAATGTAGTAGGATCGTGTGATGGCCGCGTCCTCGATCAGAGCAGCCGACTTCATCCGGAGCCCGGCGCTACCGTGCGCCCCGGCGCCACCGCGCGCTCGGCCGTGGCGGTTACTGACCGGTGGGTTGCGGGCGCCATCCGCCCAGCCGGCGCCCGCGTGCTTCGGGAGGCTCCCGGCCAAGGAGCAGATGGTTGTCAAGGGTCTGTCGGCGAGCCTCCGATGCTCGCCCGAGACGGGGGATTGATGCCGGCGAGCGTCTCTCGTTCCGCCCTTGCGGTCGCGCGACAGCGTCGCCCCGGGTCTCGTGCGCCTACGATCACCGGTAGACCCATGAGGACGTCTCCGTCACACCCGCGCAGAGGCGCACACGGGATGCCCGCCGAGAACGAGTCGATGGAGCCACCGGTCACGGCGATCGCCGCGCGACCGGCGGCGGCCGCGGCTGGTCGCGCATTCGCCGTGACGTTCACGCTCGGTGCACTCAGCGCCGGTTCGATCGTGTTCGTCCTCACCCGGCTTCTGGAGTCCTGGCAGGTCAAGTCTGACCCTGGCTCGCACGTTGCCACCGTCCTCGGGTACCGCGTCAGTTACCCCGTCGCAAACGCCGACGCGCTCGCTATCACCGTGCTGGCCGTGCTCGGCTTGCTCATGGCGTGCGCGGCAGCGCGGGCGGGCGCTCGCGAGCTCCTCGCCGCGCGCGGCTTCGCCCGAGCCGTCGGCGCGAGCGCTCCGCAATTGCTGCCCGCAGGCGACGTCTGGGTGATCGATCACGCTCGCCCGCAGGCGTTCTGCGCCGGACTCCTTCGGCCGCGGGTCTACATCTCGACGGGCGCGCTTGCGGCATTGGACGATGCGGCGCTCGCGGCAGTCATCGCCCACGAGCATCATCACGCAGCTCGCCGCGATCCGTTGCGCCTCGCGAGTACGCGCGTCCTTGCCAGCGCGCTGTTCCTACTTCCCGGCCTGCGTCGCGTTCTGCAGCGCCAACAGGCGCTGGTGGAGCTGGGCGCTGACGAGGCGGCCGTCGTTGGCGCCGGGGGAGACCGCGCGGCGCTCGCGAGCGCGATGCTGAGCTTCTCCGAGCTCGACGACGCCGATGCGGCTGGGGTCGATCCGGAGCGCATCGATCACCTGCTCGGCGAGCGCAGCGGATGGAAATTCCCGGTCGGGATCTGTCTCCTCGCGGCGTTGGCGCTTGCGACCTTCGTCACACTCGTCGTCCTCCTCGCGCACGCGGCCGCCGGATCTGCGACCCTCGCGCCGCCATTCGTCTCGAGCCAGCCGTGCGTCGCCGTGCTCGCGATGCTGCCCGCGAGCGCCGCACTCGCCGCCATCGCCCTCACTCGCGGCCGTCGGCCTCGGTTGGGTGCCGCCCCCGCGCGCCTCGCGGCCGAGGGGTAGCCGCCGGGGAGGCGCCGAGCGCCAGCGGGGACGGTGCGGTGATCCCGCCCGAGTCATCCCACAGGCTGTCCTGAATATCTCCTACGCAGTGTAGTAGAATGTAACCATGACCCTGACATCGGAGCGTGCGATCCTGCTTACCGGTGCCACCGGCTATGTAGGCGGCCGCCTACTCGAGCGGCTCGAGGCATCCGGCAGGGAGGTGCGCTGCTTGGCCCGCCGGCCAGATGCGCTCACGGCACGCGTCGGGCCTCGAACACGAGTGATCCAAGGCGATGTGCTCGATCGTGCGTCGCTTGCCGGCGCTCTCCAGGGCGTGCACACCGCCTGCTACCTCGTCCATGCGATGGCTGGTGGCGGCGACTTCAGTCAGCTCGATCGGCGCGCCGCGGTGAACTTCGCCGACATGGCAGCGGCGGCGGGTGTCGCGCAGATCGTGTACCTCGGCGGCCTGGGACACGAGCGAGACCTCTCGGCTCACCTTGCCAGCCGCCACGAGGTCGGGCGCCTGCTGCGCTCGCGCGGGGTGCCGACGGCAGAGCTGCGGGCATCGATTGTCATCGGCTCGGGCAGCGCATCGTTCGAGACCGTGCGCGCCCTGATCGAGAAGCTCCCGATCGTGCTTGCGCCTCGATCGGTCGACACGCTCTCACAGCCGATCGCGATCGCCGACCTACTCGACGCGCTGGTCGGATTGCTCGACCTTGAGAGGCCGGTCGACGCGGTCTACGAGATCGGCGGCGCGGACCAGGTGACCTACGCCGAGCTCCTGCGCGAGTACGCGCGCCAGCGCGGCCTACACCGGCGCATTGTGAGCCTCCCGATGATCTCGCCGCGTGCGTGCCGCGCCTTCCTCGGGCTGCTGATTCCCTCTCACGGGCGAGTCGCCGGCGAGATGGTTGACAGCCTTCGCAACGAGACGATCGTCACGAAGACGCCGGCGCACGCTCCGTTTCGAACTCGCCTGCTGGGGCTCTCGACTTCCGTCGAGGACGCGCTCCTCGCCGAGGATCGCGAGTTCGCCAAGGTGCACTGGTCGCACACCCTCCCCCCCCAGCCCTCATCCCGGTGGGGCGGACTCAGGTTCGGCCGTCGCCGGGTCGTGTCCTGGGTTCTACGCGTCAGTCTCGAGCCCGACGACGCTTTCGCCCCGATCCAGCGCATTGGGGGCAGCAACGGTTGGTATGGCATGAATTGGTTCTGGCGGCTGCGGGGCTCGGTCGACCGGGTCCGCGGCGGAGTCGGGTTCCGGCGCGGCCGACGCGACCCGTTTGAGCTTGGCGCGGGCGAGGCGCTCGACGGCTGGCGCGTCGAGCAACTGGAATCGGGGCGGCTGCTGCGGCTGGTGGCCGAGATGAAGCTTCCCGGGAGGCTCTGGCTTCAGTTCGAGGTCGAGCCGACGGCGGGGCAGGTGCTCGTTCGCCAGACGACTGTGTTCGATCCGTCCGGCTTGGCCGGCTTGGCGTACTGGACGCTGCTCTATCCGATCCACCGCGAGGTGTTCAAGCGGATGCTGCAGGGCATTCACCGCGAGATGCAATCGTGCCCTGGGTCGCGCCTACCGGGTGCAGGTGAGGGCGCAGTCGGGCTAGAGGCTCGAGCTCAGACGGGCGCTCGGTAATCGCGACCTACCCTCACGTGCCGGCCGCTGATTTCGGCCGAGGACTTCGGGCGCTGGGGAGGTCCGGCAACGAGCGGTAGACGCGGGTTTGGGCGCCACGTGAGCTGCCAAGCGCGGCGTCGTCCACCCTCAATCTGGTCGAGATCGCAAGCGACCAGGCGAGAACCGCGATGGTCGTGAGGATCAGAGCGCTCGCGATGCACAGCGAAGCGGCAACTCGCGGCCGCACCTTTCGCTCGCGCTGCAGAGGGGCGACGAGCACCGCCTCGCCGCCAGCGTCCCGCGGGTCGATGGGGCATTCCTCAACGAGAGGGGATCCGCCTCCGGACATCTGTAACATGGTTGATACAGTACTACAATGTGTAGTACGTCAGGAATTAGTAGCCAGAGCTCTCGAGCCGTGACCTGAAGCCCAGACCCAACTAGAAGAAAGCAGTGAGAGATATGCGAAGCCCGAACACCACCGACCGTCACCCTCGCAAGCTCGTTCCAACCCTCCTCGGCGTCCTCGCCGTGGCCCTAGCCGTCGTCGTCGCCGGCTGTGGGTCTTCGTCGGGAGGCTCCACGACCCCCGCCGGACAGGCCAACAAGGCGCCCGCGTCGACCCCAGCCGCTCCGCCGGCGGGTGCCGGCGCTGCGACGACGCCGAAGCAGCCCGCGACGACGCCGACGCAGCCCGCGACGACGCCGAAGCCCGCGACGACGCAGGCGACGGCGAAACCGGTGCCCGGCACGCCCCAGGGAAACGGCGGAGACGCCGACCCCGACAACAACGGCGGGCCCGACGACGGCGACGGCGGCATTTAGAGGGTCGCCGCCAACCGCGTGACCCCTTACTCTCAATCTAGCCAAGGAGCTCTGAAGTCAATGTCAACCAACGCCTCGACCCGAGATCGCGGCGCCGATGTGCGCACAGCCGTTCGAGTGCTCGGCGCGCTCGTGCTCGTGTTCGTCGGCGCCGACCATTACTACGAGTACGCAGTGGATCAGTACTCGGTCCTTCCAACGATCGGCACGCTGTTCCTGCTCAACTTCATATCCGCGACGGCGGTCGGTCTGCTGCTGCTGGCGCCGATCGAGCGCCTGCTAGGCCGGTTTGGCAGAGCTGCCCTGGTGATGACAACCCTCAGCGGGGCAGGCATCGCGGCAACATCCCTCGCTGGGCTGCTCGTGAGCGAGCAGACGAAGCTGTTTGGATTCATGGAGTCCAACTACCGGCCGGCCATCGTCGTCGCGATCGCGACCGAGGCGGCCGCACTGCTTCTGCTCGGCGTTCTGCTCGTCCTGACCCTGCGAAGCGGGCGGGATGCAGGCCGGCCGCAGATGCTCCCCGCGGAGCGAACCGGAGCCTCCGGCGCGGTGGATCCCGGCACGACATCGCGTACGGCACGACCCGCTCTGCTGCGTCACCGTCGCTCGACGGGCCGTCGGCGACCGTACAGGATCGGCGCTGGAAATGATCGAGCGACCGCGGCGGCGAATCCCCGGCCGCGAAATGATCGGAGCCCGAGGTGAGCGCGGACCGAGACCCCTCGTCAGAGCTGACGCGCAAGCAGCGCCGCGAGAGGGCGCGGGAAGAGCGCCGCGCCCACGAAGCGGCCCTTGTGCGCGCGGCGGCGACTCGTCGCCGGCTCAGGGTTGCGGGTGGTGTGACGAGCGTCGGGATCACGGCGCTCGCTGTGGTGCTGGTGGCGACGGGTGGAGGAAGCGGAGCGACGGTGTCCGAAGCCCGCTCGAAGGCGCACCTGAAGCTCGCGCCACTCGCGTCGCTCGGCTCACTCCGGGCGGCGGGCGCGCCTGGACCTCGCGGGCCCGAGGGCGTCCCTATCCCCGCCGCACAGCCCGCCGCGACGACGGCCACGATCGCCCACGGGCAGAACGTCGATGGCATCCAATGCTCGGGCAGCGAGCAGACCTTGTTCCACATCCACGCCCATCTCACGATCTTCGTCGACGGCGTGGCTCGGCAGGTCCCGATGGGAATCGGGATTCCGGACGCTGTCTCGGAAAACACGCCCGAAGGACCCTTTGTCGCCTCCGGAACCTGCTTCTACTGGCTGCACACGCACGCCGCCGACGGGATAATCCACATCGAGTCGCCGGTCGAACGCGTCTTCACGCTGGGCGATTTCTTCGACGAGTGGGGACAGCCGCTTGGCCCCGATCGAGTCGGCTCGGCGAACGGGCCTGTGACGGCGATCTACAACGGCCGGCGCGACAAGGGTGACCCACGCGACATCCCGCTCACGGCCCACGCCCAGATTCAGCTCGAGGTCGGCCGTCCGCTGGTGGCCCCTGCAAAGATCGAATTCCCGAACGGGCTGTGACGGCTCGACCGACTGGTCACAGGGCAGGTCCCTGAGCTTCGCGGCCTACACGAGCCTGGGCGAACTCGACGACCTGCCGCCCCATGATGTGGAGCCGTGAACGCAGCTGTTCGTCGGTCACCATCCCGTCGCGTACCGGTACCGGCTCCGAGCTGACGGTGACGCCGAGCGGTGTTGGCCAGCCGCGGAGGGCGTGGACGATGTTGCGCAGCGAGGCCAGCGTCGTCGCGGTCGCCTGCCCTCCGTATGCGCACACGACGCAGCCGACCGCGCGGCCGTCGAGATACGGGCGCGGATCGTCGTGCAGGTCCTCGAGATAGTCGAGCGCGTTCTTGACGAGACCCGACAGGCCTCCGTGATAGGCCGGCGACGCCAACACGAGGCCGTCGCATTCGCGGGCTGCTTCGACGAGTGCGACGGCGCGCTCGCTGCGATCGCTGATCGTTGGGTTGAACATGGGCAGATCGAGCGCGCCGGCGCTGAACACCTTCACGCGAGCGCCGCTTTGCTCGGCGGCTTGCAAGGTCTCGCGCAGACATGCCTCGGTGACGGAACCCTCGCGCTCGCTTCCACCGAGGCCCACGATGAGCGGGGTCCGGGCGGGCCTCAACTCACTTCCCTTCCTGTGCGTTGCCAGGAAGGGAAGGGTTCGCGGCGACTGGCGTCGGGGTGGCATAGCCGGGGCCGCGTTCTGGGGTGACGTTGCGCGTGTTGATCTCCTCGCCACAGACGTTGCAGGTGAGGTGCGGCTGGGTGGGATCGCCGCAGGTGTCGTGTCGCAGCACGATCGGCGGACCCTCAGGTCCGGCAAGGTGGATGTCGCCCCAGCGCATGAGCGCAATCACAGCGGGGAAGAGATCGCGTCCGGCCTCGGTCAGGCGGTACTCGTGGCGCTCCGGGTCGGTCGAGTACAGGACGCGGTCGAGCAGCCCGGCATCGACGAGCTTATGGAGCCGAAGTGAGAGGGTGGGTCGCGGGATTCCGAGGTTGCGCGCGAGCTGTCCATAGCGCCTGACGCCGAAGAACGCTTCGCGCAGGATCAGGATCGTCCAGCGCTCGCCGACGAGGCTCAGGGTCCGTCCGACAGAATCGGCCTGCAGACGGTGGGTCAGGTCAAGAGCGTCGCCGTGTGTTGGACCGCCCGTCATGCGGTAGCCACCGATCGTGTTAGCGGGCTCAAAGCGGCCAGAACTCGTCGTCCAGCGTGATCCTCGGCGGTGGCGGGCACGATCCCGACGTGGCTGGCTCCCGCCGCGTGGTACTCGGCAAGACGTGCCTGGATCTCGTGACTGGAGCCGATCGCGCAGACCTGGCTCAATAGCTCGACGGTGACTTCCGCTGCGAGCTCGCTGCGCTTGACGCCCGAGCGAGCGCGATCGACGAGGGCGCCGAAGCCGAGCTCGGCGAACATCTCCCCGTACCCGGGTGGGCGTAGATAGACGGCCATCTGCTCCGCCATCTGCGTGAGCGTCGCGGCGCCCGGGTTCATCGCGGCGGTGACCCAGACCGCGATCTCGGGAGGTGTTCGCCCGTGGGCTCGGGCCTCCTCGTCGACGAGCGACCGGACCTCGGCGACGCGCTCGGGCGTGACCAGATTGAGCACGACCTCATCCGCGACGCTCGCGGCCGCACGCGTCATCTCAGGCCCGAACGCGGCGAGTGAGATCTTGGCGTTCGGCTCGGGCCGGCGGAGGCGAAAGCCGTGGGTGCGAACGTGCTCGCCCGAGTACGCGGCTCGCTCGCCGGCGAGGATCGCGCGGACTGCTTCGACCGTCTCCCGCGCACGGGGGGCGAGGCCCGTCCACTGACGGTCGTGCCAGCCGTTGACGATCTCCGGGCTCGACGCGCCGAGCGCAAGGTCGGCGCGCGCACCGGTGAGGGCCGCGACCGAGGACAGGCCGAGCGCCAGGGCCACGGGACTGCGAACGCCGATCGCGAGCGGCCCGATCTTCAGCGCCAAACCCGGTGTCCGCAGGCCCACGACGGTGGCGAGCACGAAAGCGTCGAACGTCGCCATCTCGCCGAGCCACATCGTCTTGAAGCCGTTGCGCCACGCCTCCGCCGCTATCTCAACGGCCTCGTTGTCGGGTCGGTCCAGCCAGAAAGGCGCCACGACACCGAGCACGCCCGGATGGGCGGAGACGGCCGGGGTCACAGCTGTGCCGTCTTGGTCGGCAGGCCGAGCAGCAGGCGCCCGCTCAGCTCCCAGGTGGCGGGGTTGACCTGGAAGTGGGCGGTCGCGGCGTGGGCGTCGCGAAACCGTCGTTGCAGGGGCGAGTCCTCGTAGATCGCCGTTCCGCCGCCGAGGTCATACATCGATCGGGCAACCTCGGCCGAGGTCCTGACGGCGTGGGTGGCCGCGAGGCGCAGCCCGAGACGCAGAGGCTCTCCGACCGGTTCGTCGTGTTGCGACGCCGCCCACGCCTCATCGATGGCGTCGTAGTACAGAGCGCGCGCAGCTCGCAGGGCCGCCTCGGCCTCGCCGACCGCCGCCTGCGTTGCCGGTCGCTCGGCGAGGACGCGGCTCGAGCCCTGCCCGGTCTTGGCCGCAGCCAGCTCAGCCAGGTCGTCGATCGCGCCGCGCGCATTGCCCAGTGCCGCTGCCGCGATCGACAGCGCGAAGAAGCCGAAGATCGGGAACCGATACAGCGGCGCATCGACGCGCGGTCCGCCGTCGACGAGAGACAGGACGTGGTGGTCGGGGACGAAGAGCTCAGCGGCTACGGCGTCATGACTTCCCGTTCCACGCAGGCCGCTGGTGTGCCACGTGTCGAGGATCTCGAGCTCGCCCTTGGGCAGGGCAACCACCCGTAGCACCGGGCCGTCTTTGTCAGCCACGCCATCGTCGAGCACGCATCCCGCGAACAACCACTGCGAATGAGGGATTCCGCTGCAGAACGACCAGCGGCCCGAGACGCGCAGACCACCGTCGACGACGGCGGCCTTGCCGCGCGGTGCCCACACGCCGGCGGCCACGGCGCGCTCATCGCCGAACACCTCGACGGCACCCTCCTCGGGAAGGTAGGCCGAAAGCAGGCTGCTCGTGGCGGCGATCGAGACGCACCAGCCGGCCGACGCGTCGCCCCTGGCGATCCTCTCAGCACCGCTTAGCGTCACTGCCGGTGGGGCTTCGAGCGCGCCCAGCGCCGACGGGGCGCAGGAGCGCATCAGCCCGGTCGCGCACAGCGCGTCGACGAGCTCCGGCGGCAGTGCACGCTCACGCTCGGTGCTCGCCGCAAGCCGACGAGCGAGCGCCGAAGCTCGGTCGATCGAGTCATCGAGTTGGCTACCCGTAGGGGCGTGAGTCGGTGGAGCGGAAGGGGTCGACATGTGGCCTCTCCAGGGTTAGTACAGAAATATTATTGGTTCAATAACCTTATCATCTCGGGTTGAGGTGGTCAAGGCCCCGTCATTAGTCCGCGAGACCTTGAAGCCACTCATGGATCAGCGACCCCGCGAGCACGCGCGCCGCGGGCGTTTTGACGGTCCCGTCGGCCACCGCACCCCTGAGCTCGGCGCGCGTTGGCGCGATGACGGCCTCCAGCTCCTCGCCTGCCGTCGCGATCGCTGCGTCGGCGACACGCGCGACGAATCCAAGCATCAGGGAGTACGGGCCCGCGAAGAACTGTGCTCCGCTGTAGCGGACATCCAGCACGTCGAGCAGGGCCTCCTCGCGGACCTCGCGCACTGTCGCCTCCTCAGGCGTCTCTCCGGGCTCGACGAAGCCGGCGAGCGTCGAGAACCAGCCTGACGGCCATCCCGGCGAGCGGCCCAGCAGGCATCGCTCGCCGTCGTGGACGAGCATCTGCACGACCGGCTCGACGCGCGGATGCGACCGATGCCCGGATGGGCAGACAAGCACGTGACCCCCCTCGCGCAGGGAGTACCTCTGCCCGCAGCGCGGACAGAAGACATGGGTGCGCCGCCAGTTGGCGAGTCCCACGATGTAGTTCGTGAGGCCCGCCTCCTCGGCGGGGAGCGTCATCGAGGCGACGATCAGGTCGAGCCACCGGACATCCGGTGGCAGCAGGTCCTCCGCATCCTCGGCGAGCTCGACACCGAAGAGAGCCGCGCCGTCCAGGAGACCGAGGAAAGAGATCTCGCCCACGGGCACTCCGCTTTCGAGCACCGTCGACGCCGGCACGCGCACGAGCCGCGGCTCAAGCGATCCCCCCGAGACCGGGACCATGGTGCCGCGATGGAGGATTGCGAGCGCGTCTCCACTGTTCGCCAGCTCGCCGATCGAATCGGGTTGAGCACGGAGCTCGGCCGACCTGTCGAGCGCGGGCCTCATCGTCTGTCGACCCATCGGGCCGACCCTAGCGTGGAGCCCACGAGTGTGTACGCGTTCATGCAGAATGTAGGCGTGGTCAACGACCACATCCACGGCTGCTTCAGATCCGCCGGCTACAACCAACCTCCAACCGACGCCCGCCGGGCGGCGTGACCCGCGACCGACAGGAGGAATCGCAGATGCCAGACCAACTCGTTGGAACCGTTGAGGAGCTTGGGCCCGGATCGGTCCGAGGAATAGGAGGTTGGGCGGTGCTCAACGTCGACGGCGAGCGCTACGCCGTCTCACGGCGCTGCCGCCATCTGCGCGCCGACCTCGCAAACGGCAAGATCGACGAGGCCGGTTGTCTCGTCTGCCCGTGGCACCATGCCCGCTATGACCCGAGCTCCGGCCGGATGGTCGTCGGCCCGCAGGCGGGATTCGAGAAAGCGCCGGGGCTCGACACGGCGTTCATCCAGCTGACGAAGCTCTGGCCGCTCCGCCGCGCCGAGGTTGTCGAGCGGGACGGCAAGGTCTACGTGCGCGACTGACTCAGCGTCGGGCGGCTAACTGCTCCGCGCTTGCGGCTCGCAGCACCCAGGCTATTGGGCGCACCGCTGACTTCGGGCAGTCGGCGGGACCTACGAGAGATAGCCATGGCTCAGCGGTTGTGGTTGACGACCTCGACGTTGTGTCCGTCGGGGTCCAGGACGAACGCGCCGTAGTAGCCCGGGTGATAGACGGCGCGCTCGCCGGGACCGCCGTGGTCCTCGTAGCCCGCGGCGAGGGCGGCGGCGTGGAACGCCCGCACGGTCGCGTCATCCTCTGCCCCGAACGCGAGATGGACGTGCTCAGTGAGCGGGCGCTCGTCGTCCACCAGCGAGAAGCTGAAGTGCTCGCCGACGACCTGGATGCGGTCCGGCTCGTCGACGCCGATCCGTAGCCCGGCGTGCGGGGCGATCGTCGTGTAGAAGCGCCTGGACGCGGCGGGGTCGCGGACGCGGATCCAGAGGTGGTCGACGCGGCCTTCGGGCACGACGTCCCCGTCCTGGCCCTCGGCGTGCACCGCCTCCGCGCTGTTGCCGTCAGGGTCGAGCAGGAAGCCGCCGTAGTAGTGCGGGCCGTAGGCGGTGCGCGGGCCGGGCGCTCCGTCGTCGCGGTAGCCCGCGTCGATCCCCGTCTGCCAAAAGGCGTCCACGGCCTCGCGGGAAGGCGCGCGGAAGCCGACGTGCAGACCGCGGGTCACGGGGTGCTCGCGGTCGGTCGGCCCGATTGCCCAGTCGTCCCACTCGACGAGCTCGGCGTCCGCGTGACTCGGCTCGGCGCCGAGCGCGGAGAGGACGGTGCGGTAGAAGCGCTCGGACGCGGCGAAGTCCGCGGCGGCGATCCCGATGTGGTCGAACATCCCGCCGAGGCTAACGCCACGGCGCGGGCCATTCGGGGTTCGTTCTCGCGTAGTCTTTCGATGAGTGAGCGTTGACGCGGATTCGAGCGGGAATGGCGATGGTCCGCAGCGGGTGGGCGGCAGCAGGCGAAGGCCTTCAGTAGCGATCGTCGGAGGTGGCTTCGGAGGGGTCGGCGCCGCTGTGCTGCTTGTCCGCGCCGGCTACCCCGACGTCACCATCTTCGAGCGCGGCGAGCGGCTCGGCGGAGTGTGGGCCCACAACACATATCCAGGCGCCGCGTGCGACGTGCCGTCGCACCTGTATGAGTTCTCGTTTGAACCCAACCCGCGCTGGTCGCGGCGCTACGCACCCCAGACTGAGATTCAGCAGTACGTCGAAGCCGTTGCCCGGCGCCACGGTGTGCTCGATCGCGCAAGAACCGGCACCGAGGTCACACGCGCGCACTGGGACGAGCAGCGCGCGAAGTGGCAGCTGCAGACGAGCTCCGGATCGTTCGAGGCGGACATCCTGCTCACGGCGTGCGGACAGCTGTCGATCCCGAAGGCGCCCACGATCAACGGCCTTGAAAGCTTCGCGGGCCCGGTGTTCCACACAGCCGAGTGGGACCACGATGTCGACCTCGCCGGCAAGCGCGTGGCCGTGATCGGCACCGGATGCAGCGCAATCCAGACGGTCCCGGCGATCCAGCCGCTGGCCGAGCAGATAGACGTCTACCAGCGGTCGCCCGGCTGGACGATGCCCAAGATGGACTTCGCATACTCCGACCGCGCCAAGCGCCTGTTCGAGCGCTTCCCCGCAGTGCAGCGTCTCGACCGGATGGCGACGTTCGCGTTCATGGACATCGGTGCCGCGGCGATGACAGGCCAGCGGTGGCTCCTGGCGCCATTCCGCGCCGCCGGCCGCCGGCAGATCAACAAGGCAATAAACGACAGCGATCTGAGGGCCACGGTCACACCGACCGACGAGATCGGCTGCAAGCGGATCATGCTCACGGACGAGTGGTATCCGACCCTCGAAAAGCCAAACGTCGAGCTCGTCGACACACGGATCCAGCAGGTCACTCCCGCCGGCATCAGGTCCGAGGACGGCACCGAGCGGCCCGCGGACGTGATCGTGCTCGCCACCGGCTTCGAGAGCCACGCGTTCGTGGCGCCGATGGAGGTCATCGGGGCCGATGGGCAAACCCTCGCCGAGGAGTGGGACCCCGTCGCCCGCGCCTACCTCGGCCTGAGCGTGCCGGGCTTCCCGAACATGTTCCTGCTCTACGGCCCGAACACGAACGGCGGCACAGGCTCGGTCATCTACGTAATCGAGGCGGGCGTCGCGCACGTGATCGCCGCGCTCGACGAGCTCGAGCGCAGGAACGCAGACCGCATCGAGATCCGGCGGGAGCGCGCAGACGCATTCAACCGCGAGCTCCGTACGGCCCTCGCGGGCACTGTCTGGCACGCCGGCTGCACAAACTGGTACGTGGATGAGAACGGCAACGACGCCAGTCAGTGGCCATGGATGTGGAGCGCCTACCGACGCAGGACCCGGCAACTGGAGCCGGGCGCCTACGAGCTCAAGGCGCGCATGCTTGAGCGTGCTGAGTAACGGTGTCTCGGAGCGTAGTATCGGACACATGATCGTGGCATAATGGACACATGAGTCCGCTTGAACTTCTCGCTCAAGACGTGGGAGTGAGCGAGCGCACGCTTAGACGAGCGGTGTCGCAAGGAGCCCTGCGTGGAAGCAGGGCCAGTCCCCGAAAGCTTGAGATGCCCCTGACTGAGCAGCGGTACGTGCGGAGGTGCTGGCCGACGATCTCGCTCCTGCGCTCGGCGCTGCGTACAGAGCAAAACGTCCGGTTTGCGCTCCTGTTTGGCTCCTTTGCGACCGGCACCGATACAGCTAACAGCGACGTCGACGTACTAGTCGCGTTGCAGGACGCGAGCCTGCAGCGTCTCGTGGGCCTCAAGGGCAAGCTCACCGATGTCCTGGGTAGGCAGGTCGACCTCGTCTTACTCGACGATGCCGAGCGCGAACCATCCTTTCTGGCTCATGCCCTTGGCGAGGGACGCGTACTGATCGACCGCGACGAACGCTGGCACGGTCTCCGCGCGCAGGAGACGCGTTTGCGTCAGCGGGGCAGCAGACTCGATGCTATGCGGGTTCGCAGCGCGCTCGCGGGACTTGACCGGTTGCTCGCAAGCTAGAGACGCCCGGTGCCGACACTCAGGAAGGTAGACCGGAATCGGTGGCGGCAGACGATCGCGCGCCACCTCGACGAGTTCCCACGGCAATTCGCGGCTCTCGAGCACGCGATGACAGCCTTCGGCGACTTCGACCTCCAGGAGTTCAAGCGGGCGTTCGACACCACCGACGACCTCGAGGCCTACAACCGTGTCCAAGCCGTCGAGCGAGCGCTCGCGAGAGTTCAGAACTTCGTAGCCGAGCTCGCCCAAGCGGGCTCAAAGCTCGCGCAGCTACCTCTACCAGCCGAGCGCCATGTGTCGCCCGCTCAGACAGCCTTCTCGGAGCTGCGCGACGCCGGAGTGCTCAGCAAATCGCTATGCCGCCGGCTGATCAGAGCCCAAGACGCTCGCACCACGATCGAGCATGGGTACCTCGGTGCATCCGCAGGCAGAGTCCACGAAGCCGCCACGTTGGTTCACGACAGCGCGCGAGAATTCATCGGAGCATTCCGAGACTGGATCGAACCTTTCCTCAGCGACAAGAAGCTCGGTTGAGATATTGCGACTGGCGCAGTCGGTGAGCTACGCTCGGAACGATCATCAATGGGCGGACGCCGGCACTACAGTGAGCAGGAATTTGAGGAGCTCGTCAGCTCAGCGCTCGACGAGCTCCCGCCCGAGTTCCAACGCGCGCTGGAGCACGTAGCGGTCGTCGTTTCCGACCGCGGTGGCGAGAACCACGCGTACGGCATGTACATCGGCTCCAGGCTCCGTGGTTCCCCCTTCTTCGGGGGTGGTGGCATGCCAGACGAGATCCTGATTTTTCGCGACACACTCGTGCGCGACTTCGGGGGCGATCCCGAGCGTCTCCGGGCACACGTCACGCAAACGGTCCGTCACGAGGTGGGCCACCACCTGGGCTTCGACGAGGCAGGTGTTCGCAAACTCGGGCTCTGATGTCTCGGCGCTGGAGCTCCCGCCCAGCGCTGTTGTCGTGCGCCGTGCTGTAGTGCGGTCCGAGCGCTCTGCCTGAGGGTTTTTGCGGTCTGCACGGCGAGTAGAGTCCGATTGGATGCCCCTTTACATGGACCGTCACGACATTCCCGGTGCGAGCGCTGCGGCCATCGCGGCCGCTCACGTGCGCGATCTCGAGGTGCAGGACGACTTCGGGTCCGCTTCGTGACGTATTGGTTCGAGGAGGGCGCGGATACGGGCTTCTGCCTCATCGAAGGGCCCGACAAGGAGTCCGTCGAAGCTGCCCACCGCGAGGCGCACGGGCTGATGCCATCGCAGGTGATCGAGGTCGACCAGACCGTTGTTCGCGGCTTCTGTGGCTGGCTGAACACCCATCCCGCCGGCGAGCCCTACGTGGACAGTGCCTTCCGGGCGATTCTGTTCACCGACATCGTCGACTCCACCCGTCTGACGCAGGAACTGGGCGACCGGGCGGCGATGCTTCTGCTGCGCGACCACGACTCGGTCGTCCGGTCGGCGCTGGCGGGTCATGGCGGCAACGAGATCAAGCACACCGGCGACGGGATCATGGCCGCATTCGACTCGGCCTCCCGGGCCGTGGGCGCAGCCGAGCAGATTCAGCGCAAGCTTCATGAGCGCGACGGGGCCGAGCCGGCGCGGAAGGGTTTCGACGAGCAGATCGAGCACTTCGAGGTGCGCTGGCAGGACTGATCGCGACCGCGCGGGGACGTCTTCACGCCGCACCGTGTCCGCTGAGCTCTTCGGCGAGCCCGATGAGGAGTCCGTCGGGCCCACGGATGTAGCAGAGCCGATACGCGTCCTCGTACTCCACCACTTCGCTGCTGAGGAGCTGCGCGCCTCGCTTGGTGAGCCGCGCGAGCGTCTCGTCGAGGTCGTCCACGGTGAACATGACCCGCAGGTAGCCCAGAGCGTTCACCGGGGCAGTCCGGTGATCAGCGACCACAGGCGGCTCGAGAAAGCGCGAGAGCTCGAGCCGGCCGTGGCCGTCTGGTGTGCGCATCATGGCGATCTCGACACGCTGGTCGCCCAATCCAGTGACGCGCCCAGCCCACTCTCCTTCCACCATGGCTCGCCCCTCCAGCTCGAGGCCGAGCTCGCGAAATAACTCGATCGTCTGGTCGAGGTCCGCCACGACGATGCCCATGTTGTCCATGCGTTTAACCGCCACGTTCCTCCTCTTCAAGCATGTGCGCGCGCCGCGCCGGCATCACCCGGAGCTAGGTGCCGGGTTTCTCGTCGAGCAGCACCTCGTACACCTCGACCGAGGTCCGGGCGCCGCGCCCAGGAGCCGGCGTTAGTTCGTTCAGCGCAGCATCGACCCGTCGCAGGTCGTCCTTTGTCTCACAGAGGATCAGGTTCGCCCCGCGATTGCCCTCGCGATCGACCAGCAGCATCATCCGCGCGATGGCGTCACTCGCCGTCTCGAGCGGAGTGCCCTGCCCGCCGCTGCGAAGGCTCTCGCCGACGCTCTCGGCAAACTCGTCCCAGTTGCGCTCGCCACCCTCGAACCGCGCGATCCGTACGTACATTCTGCGCCCGTCCTCTCCTAGCTGATCAGCTCAGTCTCGCGACTCTAACGTCGGATCGTCCGCGTCGGACGACCTCGCGGTTGCGGCGGGCGGTTGGGGCGCGAGGCGCGGAGGTTCGAGCCGCTCGCTGGCGCGGATTCGGCGACGCCCTGGGCAGTCGGGGTTTGAATGAGGTCACTTGCGCGCAAGTGCCGCGCCCGACGCCGGTTGTGGCTAACTTGTGTCGCCACGACGACCCCGGATGACTGTCGCTTGAGCCCTGAAACCCTTCGACCTGGAGCAGGCGAGCGCCTGCGCGCGGCCTTCCGGCGCCCGGACGGCCAGTTGCCGGTGCTCGACAAGCTGTTCCCTGCGCCCCTGGCCTCCAAGGTCCCTGAGATCATCGCCCTCTTCTGGGCTGTGAAGATCCTGACCACGGCAGGCGGAGAGGCCACGTCCGACTACCTGAAGACCTACGGGAACTTCGGCGCCGGCGGCATCGAGATCGTGCTGATCTTGGTCGCGTTCGCCTGGCAGTTCTCGACCCGCCGCTATCAGGCCTTTGCGTACTGGTTCCTGGCCTACGCGGTCGCCACGACCGGAACCGGAGTCGCCGACTTCATCCACCTCGACCTCCACGTCCCCTACATCGGAACGACGATCCTCTGGGCAGCCGTCCTGGCTGCTGTGTTCTGGGGATGGCAGCGCAGCGAGGGAACCCTCTCGATTCACAGCATCATCATCCAGCGGCGCGAGGCCTTCTACTGGGCCACCGTGTTTGCGACGTTCGCGCTGGGCACCGCGCTCGGAGATCTGACGGCGATCTCGTTCAACTGGGGCTACTTGCCCTCAGGGCTCATCTTTACGGTGCTCATCCTGCTCCCGGCTCTCGCCAGGCTCCAGTTCGGGCTGAACAGCATCGCCGCGTTCTGGATGTCCTATGTCATGACGCGGCCGCTCGGCGCGTCGTTCGTGGACTGGATCGACAAGCCCAAGGGGACCACCGCACTCGGCGTTGGCAACGGGCCCACCGCCGTCGCCTTCGCGGTCGCGGTCTTCGTCCTCGTCTCCTACCTGGCGATCGTGCGGCCCGACATCCAGACCGCGGACGGCGGGTACCTCGAGAGCACGAAGCAGCCCCCCACGTACCGGCCTGGGGAGGCGGAGTTCGAGCTGGAGTAGCTCGGGCACCCCGCACCCGAAGCGCCGACACGGATGTGATCCCGCCGGCGCGGCGGCTCGGGCACGGTGTCCTTCAGCGTGCGGTCTGCCAGGCCCTGGCGGATGGGGTGCTGATGAGCCTTGGCGACATCAGGCGCGCCGTGGAGGAGCAGTTCGGCTCGCCACCGATGGGTTTCCGAGGTGGGCAGAGTCGACAGCTGCATGTCACGGAGCCCGGAAAGGAAGTAGCGCATACCTCAGCGTGCGGTGCGTCTCGGCCTTCGGTTCGACGAGCCTGCGGCTCAAGCCGGCTCTAACCGGACCGAGGTCTGTTTTAGTGCTAGTCTGATCAGCACAAGCGGACTGCGGTCCGGTACGAGTTGGGAGGTACACAATGTCCACGCAGCAAGTCGACCGATCCGTCGCACCAAGGCTTCAGGGGCCATGGCACGTGGACCCTTCTGCTGGCAAGCCAACGCTCATCAATCCATTGTCTGGCACCCAGCCGTCTGAAGGAGCTCTGTGAGAGATGAAAGAACGCGAATACGAATTTGGGCTTGACTCATTCATGGCGGTCACCGTTGGACTCGACGGTGAGCCGATCGGCGGCGATCAGGTGGTTCGCGACACGGTCGAGGAAGGTGTCCTCGCCGAGCAGGTCGGGATCGACTCGTTCAACATCGGCGAGCACTATCGCGACGACATGATGGATTCGGCGGCGCACGTGGTGCTCGCGGCGATCGCCGGGCGGACCGAGCGGATCAGGCTGGGCACCTCCGTGACTGTGCTCTCGACCCAGGATCCGGTGCGGCTGTACAACAACTCCGCGACGCTGGACGCAGTCTCCGGTGGCCGCGCGCAGCTGGTCCTGGGGCGTGGTTCGGCGATCGAGTCCTTCCCGCTGTTCGGCTACGACCTCCGCGAGTACGAGGAGATCTTCGAGGAGAAGCTGGAGCTGTTCGTGAAGCTGCTCCGCGGCGGAACAATCACCTGGTCCGGCAAGTACCGGACGCCGCTGAGCGACGTCGTGCTGACCCCGCCACTCCCGGCCGGCCATCTCCCGACCTGGGTCGGATCCGGCGGGAGCCCGGACTCGGTGATCCGCGCCGCACGGTACGGGCTGCCGCTGATGCTCGCCGTGATCGGTGGAAGGCCGGAGCGGTTCCGCCCGCTTGTCGATCTATACCGCCGCGCGCTGGCTGAGTACGGACATCCGACCGATCTTCCGGTCGGGCTCCATACGCTCGGCTACGTCGCCGCCACCGACGAAGAGGCGATCGAGACCCAATGGCCGTACTGGCTCCAAACCTTCGATCGCGCCGCGCGCGAGCGGGGTTGGCGCCAGCCGACACGTGCGCAGTTCGACGCCGAGAGAGCCCACGGCGCGATGTTCGTCGGCTCGCCGGAGACGGTCGCTCAGCGGATCGCGCCGGTGATGCGAGCGCTCGATGTCGACCGGATCGACCTCCACTACGCGCTCGGCCAGGTGCCGGCCGGGCAGCGGATGGAATCGATCGAGTTGTTCGGACGCAAAGTCTTTCCGCGGGTGCGGGAACTGCTTAAGGCCGACCCCGGAGAACACGAGGGCATGGCCGGCTCTGCGGCACCCGGAGACGTCGCGAGCCCGGTCCGCTCGACCCACGCGCCCGTAGCGAGGTAGGGCGTTGACTTCGGTATCGGCGGCGATGAGCAGGGGTCGCGGCAAGCGGAGGGTCGGCGCGGACGCAGCCGCCGCTCCCACCGACGTGGCAGCAACGAAGCGAGTAGGAATCGTCGGGGCGGGGAAGCTCGGGATGACGCTGGCACGCGCCGCGGCGGCCGCGGGCTACGAGGTAGCCGTGGCGAGTTCCGGCCCAGCCGAACGGATCGCCCTGTCGGTCGATGTGCTCGCCCCCGGCGCCCTCGCGTCGACCGTAGAGGACGTCGCCGATTCCGCCGACGTGATCGTCCTCGCCGTACCCGTCCACCGGTTCCGTGAACTCCCGGGCGACCTGTTCGACGGCAAGATCCTCGTCGACGCGATGAACTACTGGCCCGACACTGACGGCGAAGATCCCGAGCTGGCGACAGCAGACGGCGGCTCGAGCGTCGTGGTGCAAGCACACTTCCCTGGCGCCAGGGTCGTCAAGAGCCTCAATCAGCTCGGCTACCACGAGCTCGATGACTACCCACGCGCTCCCGGCGCACCGGACCGCATCGCCGTGGCCGCGGTCGGCGACGACCGGCTCGCGGTGCGCACCGTGATGCACCTGATCGACCGGCTCGGATTCGACCCGGTCGACGGAGGCCCACTCGCCAAAGGGAAGCTGCTCGAACCTGACGGCTCACCGTACGCCGAGACGCTATCGGCCGACGCGCTCGCCAGGCGGCTGTCCACCCTGTAGGGCAGCCGTACCCGAGCCGGTGCGAAGGAGCGACGCGGACCGATCGAGGTTTAGGGCCTTGTTGGGTTTACGGCCCGTGGTGGTTCGAGTCCACTCGGGCGCATTGGCTCCGGAACAGGGGGGTCGGACTCAAACGCTCGCTGGAGGAGCCGGGAGGTTTGAGGCCAATCCTGGCGCCCATTCCGGGGGAGCCGCGGCGGGCTGAATCGCGAGCGTCGGCACATCCGTTTCGCACAGGATGCGGTAGCGGGCAGACCGCCGTGGAGGACCGTCGCTAATCGTCCAAACCGGGCGTCCCGTGCGAGGGTCAACACACGCTCGCTGTCACCGCGAAAGCGGGAGCTGGGTGTTGTAACGACGAGAGTCCCACGCGGCAAATCTTGTGGAAGGACCAGCAAGATGGCCTAGCGCGATGGCTCGACGACGCTGGAGGTCGCAGACGTGCGTCTCGGGCATGTCGCTCATGCCGAGAGGGCTGTTTGGCTCCAAGGTGTCCAGCCCCGCCGAGTAGGGGTAGCCTCCCTTGGGTGTCCACCGATGAGGCCTTCGATCTCCCGGCGGCCGGCCTGCGCGCCGACGGCGCCGAACTGGCGACATCAATCGAGGTGCTCGCCTCTCGGCTCGAGCAGGCGCTGCCCCAGATCGCCCTCGTCGAGCGCCACAAGGTGGGAGGGTTCCGCTCCAAGCGCCGCGCGGTGCAGCGGATCTCGGTAGCCCTCGGCGAAGAGCAGTTCGAGCTCCGTCGTACCGACCGGAGTGTTCAGTGCACCCGCCATAAGGTGGTGCGCGGCATCACCCTCAACCGGCGGGAGATGGGAATGGCCGACTGGATCGACGAGCTCATCGCAGCGGTCGTTCGCACCGCCGAGGTCTCAGAGCACGACCGGCTCGCGCTCGGGGAGCTCTTGCGGTGAGCCCGCTCTTTCACCGTCGCTCCGAGGAGGAGAAGGCCGCCGAGAAGGCCGCGGCCCAG
>OUNO011323189.1_pt1 | contig 27214 bp, 28 predicted proteins | sample 1779811 | NCBI WGS metagenome assembly OUNO01 (sample SAMEA3914804, study PRJEB12502) | metagenome | biome: forest; material: soil | place: Canada | collected 2010-06-25 | depth 0.3 m
CCTCCGGATCCACGTTGCGCGGCCGCAAGCGGGGGCGCTTGGAGTCTTCTTCAGCGAGGTGCAGCAAATACTCGTAATGCTCGTGAGCTTCAGCGGCAGTAGCGCGTGCGATCACGAACGCGGACAACGCAAAACGCAGGGGCGTCAGGCCGCCGCGCGGCCTGCTGCGCAGGTCGGCGAGCAGCAGCTCGACCTCGTCGAGCGGGCGGCCATTGATGAACCAAACATCGCCCTGCTCGGCCACCAAGCGGCGCGCGGGCTCCGACTCGCCCCCGACGTAGAGGCGCGGGCGCGGGCGATGGGTGCCAGCCGGTCGGAGCATGTAGTCTCGCACTCGAAAGTGCCGCCCTTCGTGATTGAGCCGCTCGCCGCGCAGCAGCGGCAAGACGATGCTCAGCCACTCGCGCCCGTAAGCGTAGCGCTCGTCATGCGCAGGAAACGCGATGCCGGCATCCTCGAGCTCGGCCTTGTTCCAGGCGTTGACGAGGTTCAAGGCAAAGCGGCCCTGGCTGATGTGCTCGATCTGCAGCGCGAGCTTGGCCAGAACCACGGGATGATAGAGCAAGGGCTTGATCGCCGCGACGAGCTCGATGCGCTGGGTGATGGCGGCGAGGGCGGCCGCCGCGGTCCACGGTTCGAGCTCATCCAGCTGGTCGTCTCGGGGATTGACCGTGTGCTGCGCAAGCAGCGTCAGGTCGTAGCCGAGCTGCTCCGCCTCCAGCACCAGGGCGCGATTGCGCTCCCAGGAAGCGTCATAGGGCTCTCGGGGGTCACCGTGAGCGCCGCGGCTGCCGTGAACCAAGGCCCAGACCCCAAACCGAACGCGCGGATACTCCACTGCTGATATGTCTATCTAACAAGACACGGCTGGTCAAGGTCGGCCTCCGGCCTGACACCTGGCGCTTGACAGTGTCTCTTGTTTGGGTCTAATCGTCTCTTAAGAAAGACTAGGAGACTCGGTACATGGCGAACGCAAGACAACTCAAGCTGGGCGCGGTGCTGGTCGGCGTCGGTAACGACCAATTGGGCTGGCGCGATCCCGAGGTGCCCGGGAATGCCAGCGTCGATATCGGGTGGTTCATCGAGAACGCGCGGCTGGCCGAGCAGTCGAAGTTCGACTTCGTCTTCATGGTCGATAGCCCGTTCATCACGCCGGACACCACGCCGCATTTCCTCAACCGCCTCGAGCCGTTGACGCTGCTCTCCGCGCTTGCTGTCTCGACCTCCAAGATCGGCCTGATTGCGACGCTCACCAGCTCCTATTGGGAGCCGTACAACGTCGCTCGCTTGTTCGCCTCGCTCGACAACATCTCCAAAGGCCGGGCCGGTTGGAACGTGGTGACTACCGGTCTCGAGGGTGCATCGCGCAACTACGGTCGCGAAGAGCATTTCGATCACGCGGTGCGTTACCGCCGCGCGCACGAGTTCGTCGAGGTGGTGCGTGGCCTGTGGGATAGCTACGAGGACGACGCCTTTCCGCGCAACAAGGAGACTGGGGTCTTCTTGGACAAGCCGAAGCAGCACGCGCTCAATCACAAGGGCGAGTTCTTCTCGGTCGCGGGCCCCCTCGCGCTCAGCCGCTCACCGCAAGGACATCCGGTCATCTTCCAGGCTGGCATCAGCAACGACGGGCGCAATCTCGGTGCCCATATTGCCGATGGTCTCTTCGCCGGCGTCGACAACTTCGACGACGCTCAGGAGTACTACGCGGACGTGAAGGCGCGGGCGGCCGCGCTGGGCCGTGATCCCGAGCTGATCGTCGTCACCCCGGGTTTCAATCCGATCATCGAAGATACGGACGAGGCGGCGCTGGCGCGGGTCGAGGATCGCAAAGAGAAGCTCGACATCGACAAGCTCTTGGTGCAGCTGGGGCGTCCGTTCGGCTATCACGACTTTCGCCAGTACCCGCTCGACGGACCCTTCCCGGACGTGTCGCACCTGAGCCTCAACAGCTACAAGGGCCACGCCGAGCGCATCTTGAAGCGAGTGCGGGAGCAGAACTTGACGCTCCGCCAGGCGGCGCTCTCGGTGTCCGAGCGTCGCCAGAGCTTCGTGGGCTCGCCCAAAACCGTGGCCGACGAGATCGAGCGCTGGTTCGTGGAGCGCGCGGCCGATGGCTTCAACCTGCAGATCTCCCGACCAGGTGAGTTCAAGAAGTTCCGTGAGCAGGTCGTGCCGCTCCTGCAGCAGCGCGGCCTATTCAAGAAAGAGTACTTCGCCGACACGCTGCGTGGTCACCTCGGGCTACCTGTCCCGGAAAACCGCTGGTCGGCCGCGCACAAGACTCAAGCTGCCGAGTGAGCGCATGACAGAACGAGCTCCCGCTGGCGGTTCCGCGCCGCTACGAATCGAAGCAGACGTCCTGATCGCGGGTGGGGGAATGGCTGCGTGCTGGGCTGGCATTTCAGCTGCGCGCACTGGCGCCAAGGTCGTCTTGGTCGATAAGGGCTATGTGGGTACGAGTGGCGTCACCGCGACGGCGGGCCCCGGGCACTGGTGGGTGTCTCCAGAAGGTGACGCGCGCAAACAAGCGATCGACAAGCGTTTGGCAATGGCGGGCGGCCTCGCTGATCCGAACTGGATGGAGCGCATCATCGAAACCACGTGGCGCGTGCTGCCGACGCTGTCCAAGTACTATCGCTTCAGCGTCAACGATAAGGGCGACACCGTTTACAACGCGGTGCGGGGGCCCGAGTATTTGCGGGCGCTCAGGCACGCGGCGCTCGACGCCGGGGTCATCATCGTCGATCAGAGCCCAGTCCTCGAGCTGCTCTTGCATGATGATGGCTCCGTGGCAGGAGTGAACGGCGTACAACGCCAGCAAGGTCGCGCGTACACAGCGCGAGCCGGCGCGGTCGTTCTGGCGACCGGCGGTGCCGGGTTCCTCAGCGGGCTGCTCGGCAGCAGCACGAACACGGGCGACGGGCACCTGATGGCGATCGAAGCGGGCGCCGAGCTCTCTGGCATGGAGTTTTCCAATCAATACTCGATCTCCCCCAGTTGGAACTCGACCCGAACGCTCATCTATTCGTGGGCGCGTTACTTCGACGAGGCCGGCAATGAGCTCGACGTTTTGCCGACGAACGACGTGCTCGAACGCGCGCTGATCAAGGGCAAGGTGTTCGCGTTGCTGAATGAATGCCCGGACGGGCTCAGGAAAGCGTTGCCGCAAATCCAACCGATGACGCTGCTGCCTTTCGTGCGCAAGGGCATCACGGACGTGTATGAGAAACCGTTCGAAGTGAAGCTCTTCGCCGAAGGCACGATCCGAGGCACGGGCGGGTTACGAATCGTTGGCGAGCAGTGCGAGACCACGATCCCGGGCCTGTTCGCCGCGGGGGATACTGCGACGCGCGAGCTCATCACTGGGGCGATCAGCGGTGGCGGCTCACCGAACTCCGCGTGGGCGCTGACCTCTGGGCTGCTCTCGGGTGCCGGAGCGGCCGCGCTCGCACGTAGCAAAGGCCGCCGCGTCGACGGCCCGGTGCACGCACAGGGAACCGTCGGCCTTCGCCCACGCAGCAACGCGAAAATCGTCGACCGGCGAAGCGTGCTGAAAGCCGCGCAAGACGAGATCCTCCCCCTGGAGAAGAACGTATTCCGTTCGGCTCCGAAGCTGAAAAATTCACTGGCCATCCTCGAATCGGCTTGGGGCGAGCTGCGCGACCACGATCATGCCGAAGGCGCCGATGCCGTCATCGCTCGCGAGACCGCGAGCGTCGTGGCGACCGCTCGCCTCAGCTACGCTGCAGCGCTCGCCCGTGACGAGAGCCGTGGCATGCACGAGCGCGAGGATGCTCCGGCGCAAAAACCCGACCAAGCGCGACGTCTGCTAATCGGCGGCCTCGACGATGTCTGGACGAGACCCGAAGCCGTAGCGCAATGGAGGCCTACCCATGTTTGAGCTGGTCGTCAGTGACCGTTGCAATGGCTGCAACCGTTGCGTTGAGGTATGCCCAACGAACGTACTCGAGCCCCGGCCCGATCGCATTCCGGTCGGCGCGCGCGTCGAGCACTGCCAGACGTGCTTCATGTGCGAACTGTATTGCAAGGAAGACGCAATCTACGTGGGTCCGGATCGGGACAAGCGTGAGTCCGTGAACGAAGCGGAGATCGTGGCCTCGGGGTTGCTTGGACAATTCCGCCGCGACTCCGGTTGGGATGAGTGGGCCGAGGATCCTCAATACGATAATCAGATTTGGTTGCTCGGCCCATACATCCAAGCCGGCGGCAAGCGGTCAGTAGAGCGTGTCCAACTGCGCATTGCGGAGCGGGCAAAGCGAGCCGAACCGCCCGCGACCTCTCACCCAGAGCAACCCAAGCAGAGCGTCTGACATCGCGCATGCGCTGCGTTGGGCAACGAGCCTTTCCGATCCTCTGCGCCGCGTTCGCACTCGCTGGCTGCGGCGGTGAGGGCAAACGTCCACCCGTCACGCCGGCTGCGACCGTCGTCGGCGAGCCGCAGAGCTGCGTGCTCCTCCCGCAGCTCCGTGAAACCCGTGTCCGTGACGATTGGACGATCGACTTCGTCTCCGAGAACGGCCACGTCTGGCGTAACACGTTGCCCTACCGGTGCTCCGGGCTCAAAGTGGGCAACGGCTTCACGTACGAGACGTCACTCAGCCAACTGTGCAACAACGACATCATCTACGTGCCCGAGCTGGCCGGCGATCTGCATCGCGGCCCGGCATGCGGGCTCGGTGAATTCGTGCCGGTGACGCTAGCCAAGTAAGCGCGTCGATCGCGATCACCATGTCTGGCCGCTCGAAAGGTGTATCTCCTCGGGAACGATCGCGCTCGGCGCTTCATTCCGCATGCGCAGTTCGTGCCCCTCTAGGAGTCTGGGGGCGCGCCCCTCTAGCCTCACGAGGCCGAATGGCTTTCGAGGCGCTCGGCGCCGGAGTACCGCTTTCTGTTATAACGCTGCCCATGATCTTGTCCGACGCGGATATTCGCGCACGCTTGGCTCGCGGCGATTTGAAGGTCGCACCACTGGAAGACGAGCGGCTGCAGATCCAGCCCGCCAGTATCGACGTGCGGCTAGCCGACGAATTCGTGACCTATCTACCGAGCCAGGTCTCGTGCCTGGATCCGAATGACCCGCTGACGCTGGCTGTGGCGAGCCAACGCCTGCGAGTTCCGTACGGCGATGCCTTCGTGCTGCATCCGGGAGAGTTCGCACTCGGTTCCACCATCGAAGAGGTCGAGATCCCGGTCGATCTCGTGGCAACCGTCGATGGGCGCAGCAGCATCGGCCGGCTGGCAGTCGTGGTTCACGCAACCGCGGGCTTCATCGATCCCGGATTCCAAGGGCAGATCACCCTCGAGCTGTCCAACATTGGTGCGATCCCTGTCAAACTTTACCCGGGCATGCGCGTCGCCCAGCTCGTCTTCCACGAGTTGAAATCACCTGCTGAGGTGCCGTACGGGGCTGCGAATCGCGGCAGTAGTTATCAGGGCCAACGCGGTCCACAAACCAGCCGCATCCGTCTTTGAACATCGCCAAGTCACAGAGCGCGATCACGCCCGAGCTCGATGTCTCGGATCTGGAGACGTCGCTGCGATTCTACGTCGAGCTGCTCGGCTTCGAAGTCTCGTTCACACGGCCTGAGGAGAAGTTCGCATACCTGCTGGTGAACGGCGCAGGGTTCATGCTCGAGGAGATCGGCGCTGGGCGCAGCTTTCACAGCGCGCCGCTCGAACGACCGTACGGTCGAGGTGTCAATTTTCAGATCCGCGTCGAGGACGTTGGGCAGTTGCAGCGTCGCCTGCAAGCGGCGGCCATCCCATTCGTCATTCCGCTGGAAGAGCGCTGGTATCGCAACGGCGAAGAGGAGCGAGGAAACCGCCAATTCGTGGTTGCCGACCCAGATGGCTACCTGCTCCGCTTCTTCGAGGACCTGGGGACACGTGCGCATCGGAGCGACGAGCCCGCAGGCGACGAGTGAAGAGCGGCAACGTTCAATCATTCCGATCGGCTGGTGGCGCTTTCCGCCGCCGAAGGCCACGCCGCCACTCGTCGTATCGTGTGACCATTCACCTTCTGTCAGAACATCGAGCGCGAGGGGTCGTTGCTGCGTCGCGCGCAACGACTTAGAACTGTTACATTTTGTGACGGGCGGAATGCGGGTGAAGCGCTAAAGACGCTTGTCTTTTTAAATAGAGGATCGCACAATCGGCGCTCGAGACCCAAGGAGTCCAATCATGAGTGCCATTTTGGAAGTGAAAGATGTCAATGCGGCGGGGCTGTCTTACACGCCGCTGCACCCCACCATCGGCGCCGAGGTCGAAGGCGTGGATCTCAGCCAGCCCATCAGCGACACGGTGCGCGACGACATCAAGTCGGCGCTGCTGAAGTGGAAGGTGCTGTTCTTCCGCGGTCAGAACGTCAATCGCCGCCAGCATCTCGATTTCGCCAAGCGCTTCGGCCCTGTCTACACACCGCCCTACGCGCAAGATCGTCTGCTCGACGTCGATGGCGAGCGTGGTGTGCACCTGATCGCCGCCGATCCCCAGCAGAAGGAATTTTACGAGAGCCAGAGGCGCCCGGGTATCACCTATGATGGTTATCACTCCGACACCAACTGGCGCATCGTACCGAGCTGGGGCGCCGTGCTGCGCGCGGTCAACCTACCGCCGGTGGGTGGCGACACGATCTGGGTCGATGCAGCCAAAGCCTATCGCGAGCTGCCCGACGCCCTGAAGCAGCGCCTCGAAGGGCTGCATGCGATCGTCGACTTCCGCGCCGCGCTCCAGCGCGCCGGCCACGACTATCCGCTGGTGGCGCATCCCATCGTGCGCACCCATCGCGAGACAGGCGAAAAGATCCTGTGGGTCGACTTCGGCAAGCACCCGCAGATCGTCGGCTTGCCCGACGCCGAAAACCGCGAGGTCTTGCAGCTGATCCTCGACCGCTACCGCAAGTCGGAAAATCAGGTGCGCTTCCACTGGAAGCCGGGCTCAATCGCGTTCTGGGACAACCGCGCGGCGGTCCACCGTGCCGTGCAAGACTATGGCGATTTTCCGCGCACCCTCGAGCGCGTGCTGATCGACGACGAGCCACTCTGGCGCAATCTCTGAGCGCAGGATGATGCGGATGGGCCGGGCACTCCGCTCGCGCCCATCCCGTCATCGCCTCGCGAGCGCGCGATTTTGGTAGGCTGGCACGCGGTGAAGACATACCAAGGCTCGTGTCACTGCGGGAAAGTGCGCTTCGAGGTCGATGCTGACCTGACCGACGTCCGTGTCTGTGACTGTAGCGTCTGCCGTAAGCGAGGTGCGCTGAATCACCGCGTCGAGGCTGCTTGCTTCCGGCTGTTGACTCCGCTCGAGGACCTGCGCACGTATCAGTGGCATACGCGCACTGCGACCGACTATTTCTGTCCGGTGTGCGGCATCCTACCGTTTCGTCGACCGCGAACGGCGCCCCAGCTGTGGAGCATCAACGTGCGCTGTTTGGACGACGTCGAGCTCGACGCGCTGCCAGTCAAGTTGGTCTTCGGCAGCAGCCTCGCCTGAGGTAGGGTCGCAGCTCGATGGACCGAGCCGAGCTTGCATCTTCGATCATGCGCATCGCCCACCTGACTGGCGAATTTCGACTGCGTTCGGGGGTCACGGCGAACGAGTACTTCGACAAGTATCGATTCGAGTCGGATCCGCGCCTACTGCGTGAGGTAGCGCGCCACCTGGTGCCCCTGATACCAACGGACACCGAAATCCTCGCCGGGCTGGAGCTCGGGGGCGTGCCGATTGCCGCCGCGCTCGCCTTGGAGACGGGCCTGCCCGCGGCCTTCGTTCGCAAAGAGGCCAAGGCTTACGGCACGCGTCGTCTCGCGGAGGGCGTCGACGTGGCTGGTCGCCGGCTGCTCGTGGTGGAAGACGTGATCACGTCCGGCGGCCAAGTCGTGATCTCGACCGAGCAGTTGCGCGCTTTGGGCGCCTCCATCGCGTCGGTCGTGTGCGTGATCGATCGGCAGTCGGGGGGAGCCGAGGCGCTCTCGAAGATTGACCTTCGGCTGTCGGCGCTGTTCACCAAAGATCAGCTCGAAGCGAGCGTGGTCCGCTGAGCCAGCGGCTACGCGAGTAGCTGCAGATCGGCGCACGTTTGCCGCGAGCACGACCGGCGGAGCGTCGTCGAGGCTCATGCGTGGCAGAGGGCGAGGTAGCGGCGGGTGGCCTCTGCAATACCGAGCTCGAGCGCGTCCGCGATCAGCGCGTGGCCAATCGACACCTCGTCCACACGGCCCACGCCTTGCAGGAACGCGCTCAGATTCTGCAGATTCAGATCGTGCCCGGCGTTCACACCGAGGCCGACGTGGCGCGCGGCGTGGGCGGCTTCTGCATAACGAGCGATCGAATCGGCGGCGGCCGCGGTCTGCGCAGCGACCGCATAGGGCTCGGTGTACAGCTCGATGCGCTCGGCGCCCAATTCTCGTGCAACCGCCATCAATTCAGGCACCGGATCCAAGAACAGGCTGACGCGAATGCCGTTGCCCTGCAGCGTTTGGATCGCGAGTCGAAGCGCTTGTAGCTGCTCGCGGCCGAGCGAAAGCAGTGCCCAACCCTGGTCGCTGGTCGAAGCCTCCGGCTCATCGGGGACGAGTAGGGCCTGGGTCGGACGCACGCGCAGACAATGCTCGAGCAACCCGTGGAACGGATTGCCTTCGATGCAATATTCCGCGGTCGGATGGCTCTTCAGCAGCTCCGCTAACGCGTCTACGTCGTACGCTCGGATGTGGCGCTCGTCGGGGCGCGGGTGGACGGTGAGCCCTTGCGCGCCGGCTTTCAGCGCCAGCTCCGAAAGGCGCACGATGTTCGGGATTTCCCAGCGCCTGGTGTTGCGCAGGGTCGCGAGCTTGTTCACGTTGACGGATAGTCGAGTCATGCTCACACCGCGCTGGAGGACCCGCCGTCGATGTTGATGCTTGCGCCGGTAATGTAGCTTCCCGCGGCGGACGCCAGGAAGACGATCACGTTCGCGACCTCTTCCGCCTCGCCGACGCGACCAAGCGGTACGCTCTTGCCCAACTCGGCGTAGTGGCGCTCGAGCTCGACACCGAGCTCGAGCGCCTTACGCTCGTGCTGCGCGCTCTTGATCAGCCCGACGCAGACGGTGTTCACCAGGATCCGGTACTCCGCCAAATCTTTGGAGAGCGCTTTGGTCAAGGCAATGCCCGCCGCTCGGCTGACGGACGTGGGCAATGACTTCCCGCCGGGGTGTTTACCGCCTGGCGTCGTGACGTTCACGATCCTGCCGCCACCGCGCTGCTTCAAGTGCGGCAGCGCTGTGCGAGTGGTTCGGATCGCGGCGCGTAGCTTCACGTCCAGATCTGCGTCCCAAGCTGCGTCATCGACCGATTCGAAATGACCGGCTCTGCCGGTGCCCGCATTGTTGACCAAGATGTCGAGGCCGCCGAATTCGGACACCGTTGCTCGGACTAGCCGCTCGACATCGTCCGCGTTGGTCACGTCCGCAATCACGGGCAAGACCCGCGCGCCCAGCTTTCGCACCTCTGCCGCGGTTGCCTCGAGCACCTCGGGCCGCCGCGCGGCGATCGCCACGCGCGCGCCGTGCCGTGCGAAGGCGAGCGCCGTTGCGCGCCCAATTCCTTCACTGCCACCCGTGACCAGCGCTACTTTTTCTTCGAGTTGGAATTGCATTTTGTCTTCTGACTTTGGAGCGTGCCGTGGCTTGTTCGCGCGAGTCCTGCATGGTAGACGATGCGGCGCTTTTGAGGAACGGCTACGTCGGCGGGATATTGCAGGCCGTGCGCGCCCGGCCGTTCGCGTCCGCCGAGCCCAGCCGCATGAATCCACAGACGTTGCCCAATCGCCTCCTGCCGTTCGCGTTCCATTTCTATCGGCAGTTCCGCTGGACCTGTCTCGGTCTGGTGGTCTTCCCGGTGCTCAGCCGCGGTGCGTTCGCGTCGATTGCGTACGCGACCAAGCGATTGACCGACACCGTGCTGGCGATGCACGATCCGGCGGCCGAGTCCGGCAAGCTAGTTGGGCCGTTCGCCCTGTTCCTGGGCTTGGTCGTCTCGCGCTTCGTGCTGGATGCGGGCGCGTGGTTCAGCTCGTACAACACGCGCTCGCCGATGTTGCTCCGCATCAAGGAAGAGGTCTTCGCCTACACGCAGCGGCTCTCGAGCTCCTACTTCGAGAACACGCTCTCGGGCAAGATCGCTCACCGCGCCATCATGCTGCCCGATCAGATGCTCTTGCTGTCCGACATGGTGGTGTTCGATTTCATCCCCAGCGCCTGCTTCTTCGCCTTCGTGGCGGCCTTCTTCTATCTTGCCAGCCCGCGCTTCCTGGCCGCGGCTGTGCTGGCCATCGTCACGTATTTCACGGTCAGCTTGTTGGTCGGGCGTGAATGCACGCGGCGCGCGACCGCGAGCAACGAGGCGAAGGCTGCGGTCACCGGCCGCATGGTGGACGTGCTCACCAATATCCGGAATGTCTTCTTCTTTGCCAATCAGCCGCTCGAAGACGAGCAGCTCAAGCGTTACACAGGTGAAGAGCTGGAGTGCCGCCGCGCGTCCTACCGCGCGGTCGTCCGCTTGCGCTGCGTCCAATACACAATGGACATCAGCATGTGGATCGTCTTCGTGGGCGGCGCGCTCCATGCCTGGGTGCATCATCTGATCGGCGCGGGCGATTTCGTGATGATCACCTCGCTCACTAGCTCGCTGTTGCAGACCGCATACAACCTGGGCCAGCGGATTCCCGAGTTTTATGACCAAGTGGGCTCTGCTCGGGAGAGCCTCGACACGCTGATCGTCCCGGCGACCGTCACCGACAAGCCGGGCGCAGCTGCGCTCGCGGTGACTCGCGGAGTCATCCATCTCGATCGTGTAGCCTTCGCCTATGAGCTGCCAAAAGCAGGCGAGGTGAGCCGTTTGCGCAGCGTAGTCGATGATTTCGAGCTGACGATCCACGCGGGCCAGCGCGTGGGGCTCGTGGGGCCGAGCGGCGCCGGCAAAACCACGCTGATGGGCCTATTGATGCGCATGCACGACGTGACGGGCGGTGCCATCTGCATCGACGGCACGGACATTCGGGACGTTACTCAAGAGAGCCTGCGGCAATCGATCGCGCTCATCCCCCAAGATACGACGCTGTTTCACCGCAACCTGCGCGAGAACATCCGCTACGGCCGCCCCGATGCCACGGATGAAGAAGTCGAGCAGGCGGCGCGGCGTGCGCACGCACACGAATTCATCATCGAACAAGAGTACGGCTACCAGACGATGGTCGGTGAACGCGGCGTCAAGCTTTCGGGCGGTCAACGCCAACGCATCGCGATCGCCCGGGCGATTCTGAAGAACGCACCGCTCTTGTTGCTCGATGAGGCGACGAGTGCGCTCGATAGCCACAGCGAGCAAATCATCCAAAGCGCCATGCGCGAAGCGATGGCCGGCAAGACCGTGATTGCGATCGCCCATCGCCTGAGCACGGTAATGGACATGGATCGCTTGATCGTGCTGGACCGCGGAGTGATCGTCGCCGATGGCTCGCACGCTGAGCTGCTGCGTCAAGGCGGTTTGTACGCCGAGCTGTGGCGAAAGCAGTCGGGTGATTTCAACCCCGTTGCGCGCCGCGCCGCGCTGCTCGATGGCAAGCCGGAGCAAACCGAGCCGGAATTTGCGCCAGTCGCGCTCGGGTAGATGCGCTAAAGGCGAGGCGAGTCCTCGACCGGTCGCCTGGGCTAGCTCGCTACGCGATGCCCAGGTTTCCGCGGAAGGTGGTGCTCTCGTATTCTTTGCGGAAGCGGCCGCGCTTCTGGAGCTCGGGAACCAACCAGTCGACGAGGTGATCGAGGCCATCGACGAAGCGGTCGATGTTGAAGTTGAAGCCGTCGCAGGCCGCTTCGTCGACCCAGCCGAGCAGGTCGTCGGCGATTTGCTGAGGCGTGCCCACGATCACGCGGTGACCGCCGGTGACGTGGTTCAGCAGCACCTGCTTCGTGCTGAGGTTCCGGACCTTGGCGTCCTCGACCAGCTTGGCGCGACGGATGATCAGAGTGTCCCTATTGGGGTTGTCGAGCGGGATTTTGTCGTAGGGGAGCGGCTTGGACAGGTCGAGGATGGCTGACTCGACGCCGAGCTGTGTCGCGAGCTGTCCCTTGATGTGCTCGAGGTCCAGCAGCTCATCGAGCTCGGCTTTGCGAGCGATGGCCTCGGCCTCGGTCGCGCCGAGAACCGGATACACCCCGGGGACGACGACCAACTTCTCTGGGTCGCGCTGCCAGTTTTGGGCGGCGAGTCGCTTGACGTCGCTGTAGAACTCCTGCGCCTGACCTTTGAGCCAATGGCTCGTAAACAGTGCATCGGCCCATTTGGAGCCAAACTGCTTGCTCAACGCCGAAGCGCCGGCCTGCAGCAGCACGGGCCGTTTTCCGTTGTAGGGGGGAACGCTGAGCAATCCCGCGGATCGGTAGTAGGCGCCTTGGTAGTCGATCGGGCGCGTCTTCGTCTTGTCGATGTACTGACTCTTCGCGCGGTCCGCCACGATGGCTTCTTGCGGTAGCGAATCCCAGAGTCCGGTGACGATGCTGACGAATTCTTCGGCCTTGTCGTATTTCTCGGCTTGGGTGAGCTCTGCGTCGAGCCCGAAGATCTTGAGCACCTCATTGCCCTGGCTCGTGATGATGTTCCAGGCGGCTCGACCCTTGCTGACGTGGTCGAGGCTCGCGATCTCGCGAGCGAGCGTCGCTGGGTTGCCGTAGAGCGCCGGGCTCGTCACCACGAGCCCGATGTGCTTGGTGTGCGCGGCGAGCGTGGCCAGCAGCACCGAAGGTGCCAGCGACCGGAATGGGCGACGAAAGTTCTCTTCGCCGACGCCCGCGTGACCGTCAGCGAGGAAGATGCCGTCGAGCTTGCCGCGCTCGGCGGTCTTTGCGATCTCGATGAAGGTATCGATGTCGGTCGACAGCTTCTCCGGATTCGGGAGGGTCTTCCACGAGGCATTGTGACGGCCTGTCGCCAGCAGGTTGATGGCGAGGTGGAGCTGCTTCTTTTGGGCCATGTGTCTCGTATAATATAAAAACGTCTTGAGTGGGGGCCCAATTCGGATCGCTGCCGCGGTAACAGCTGGCTCGGCGGCAAGCGCGCTCGAGGCTCTGCCTCGAACTGCTCGTGCTACTTGCTGCGGGGGGAGCCGCCGACAATGTCGAGGAAACTGCGCATCGCGACGCTCTGGCGCAGTGCGCGCCGCCAAAGCACGGCCGTGCGACGCCGCAACTTGCCCACGCCGCGCGGCTCGACACGCGCGAGCGTGCCTTGACGCAGCTCCTCCTGAACGGTCGTGATGGGCAGGAATGAGGCCCCAAGACCGACCGCAACGAAGCTCTTGATGGCTTCGACGCTGTCGGTCTCCATCTTGACGCGGAAGGCTTGTCGCCGTGTGCCGAGTCGCTGGTCGAGGTATTGCCGAAAGCCAGTCGTCTTCGGAAATAGGATGAGCCCGAGGCGCTCGACCGCGACGTGCCCGGCCTTCGCTGCGGCGGGCTCGACCACGAGCACGATCTCTTCCTCGAACAGCCGTTTTACCAGCAAGTCCTGTCGGCGCGGTTCCGAGGTGACGAACCCCAAGTCCACTTCGCCCTCGAGCACCCAATCTTCCACCGCCCGGCTCGTGCCCGTGCGCACGCTGACTTCGATCGCCGGGTGGCGTTGGCGAAACTGGCGCAGCCACGCCGGAAGTCGCTGCACGCACGTGGTCACGCCCGCGCCGATCACGAGCTTGCCCGCTTTGCCCTGCTGTAGGTCCGCGAGCGCTCGCAGATAATCTTCGAACAGTACGGCGGCGCCCTGACCAACCTCGGCCAATGACACGCCTGCTTCAGTGAGCCGCACGCCGCGCCCGTGGCGCTCCAAGAGCGGGCTGCCGACCGCCGCTTCGAGCGCGCGCATCTGCTTGGTCACGGCGGGTTGCGAGAGCCCGAGCGCGCTCGCTGCCCGGGTCACGCTTCCTGTCTTGGCGATCTGCAGGAAGCTGCGCAGTGGCCCGCTCATGAATTCGATAGCCATGGGTTATGTTTATACGTGAAAGCATTCATTGGAGCCATGGCTGCGGTTGGCCAAACATGGCCGAGCTGCACACGAAAGCTCGAACGCGATTGGTTCGCGTTCCGTGATCAGGTCTCGCAGCACGGAGCAATGAAATGACTGAATCCCGCAACATCACCGCGGTAACGGGCGCCAATTGGGGGGACGAGGGCAAGGGTCGCATGGTCGATGCGCTCGCTGCCGAGCATGAATTCGTGGTGCGCTTTCAAGGCGGCGGAAACGCGGGCCACACCATCATCACCGAGCAAGGCAAGTTCGTGCTGCACCTCTTGCCGTCGGGCGTGCTCCGCCCGGGCAAGGTCAACGTGCTCGGACCGGGCGTCGCGTTGGACGCCGCGCTGCTCGGGCGCGAGCTCGAGGACTTGAGCACGAGGGGCATTCCGAAACCAGAGCTGTGGGTTTCGGATCGAGCGCAGTTGCTCCTTTCGTACCACCGCTTACTCGATCGGTTGGAGGAAGAGAGACTCGGTGCCCGAAGCTTCGGCTCGACGCGCGCCGGGATCGCGCCGTTCTACGCTGATAAGTGCGCGAAGGTCGGAATCACCGTGGACGACCTGTGCGACGAGTCGTCCTGGCGCGAACGATTGCAGCCCAGCCTGGCCGCGAAGAACGCCTTGTTGGCGGGTTTGTACGGCCAGCCCCCGATCGAGCTCGCACACGTACTCCAAGAGCTGCGGCACGCGCGCGAGCTACTCGCGCCCTACGTTCGTGACACGACCACACGGCTCCAGCAGGCTGCGCGAGAGGGAAAGCGCATTCTGCTGGAGGGACAGCTCGGAGCGCTTCGCGATCCCGATCACGGCATCTACCCTTGGGTCACCTCGTCGTCCACGCTCGCCGGCTTTGCGAGCGTTGGTGCCGGCCTGCCTGCCGCGTCCATCGGCCGGGTGGTGGCGGTGACGAAGGCCTACTCTTCGGCCGTCGGTGCAGGCCCGTTCGTGACCGAGCTTGCTGAGCCGGCGGCGGACGAGCTACGGCGGCGCGGTGGGGACGCGGGTGAATATGGGGCAACGACGGGGCGCGCGCGTCGCGTCGGTTGGTTCGATGCCGTGGCCACGCGCCACGGTTGCCGAGCACAAGGGGCAACCGAGGTGGCGCTGACCAATCTCGACGTGCTCGGCTACCTGGACCGCATCCCGGTCTGCACCGCTTACCGCGTCGCCGGAGAGTCGAGCTCGCTCTTCCCGACGACGCGGAAGCTGGCGCAAGCCGAGCCGGTTTATGAATGGCTCGAGGGTTGGCGCCGCCCGCTCGGCTCGGTCAGCTCGTTCGAGGATCTGCCCGCGCCGGCGCGCGCCTACGTGCATTGCCTCGAGGCCTTGCTGGAGGTCCCGATCCGCTGGGTCTCCTACGGTCCTCGGCGTGAGCAGTTGCTCGATCGAGGTTGAACAGGGGTTCGGCCTGGGCCGTCGAGCGTCGTGCTAGGTCTAGTTTAGTAGACATTTGGCTATCGCGACGCTAGATGGGCTTCAGCGAATGAGCGCTGAATCAAGGTGACGAAAGGGAATGCATGACTGATCTCGCGAAGCGCAAACTGGGACGCACGGGGCTCCACGTGACGACGTTGGGCTACGGCGCCATGGAGCTACGTGGCGCGCCGCGACGCGCCTCGACTTCACGTTGCGCTTCGCCTTGTCCCACCCTGGGCTGCACACGACCATCGTCGGCACGAAGAACCTCGAGCACCTACGGGCCAACGTGCGCGCGGCGAAGCTCGGCCCGTTGCCGGCCGACACCGTGGCGGAAGCCAAGCGCCGCCTCACGCAAGTCGCGACGAATACGGCGTAACCTCCCACTCATCGCCGAGCCCCATTGCGCTTCGCCAAGTAGCGAACTATATATCGCTTAAAGACGAAACAAGATTCGGCCAAACTAGAAATCGATGCCCTGATCCCGATGCCGAAGCAACCTGCGCCCGACGTGGCCGAGATCATGAAGGCCCTGGCCCACCCGGTGCGGCGCGAGATCCTCTCTTGGCTAAAGACCCCGGAGAAAGCGTTTCGTCAGCAGCATCACCCCTTCGAGCTGGGCATCTGCGCCGGAATGATCTTCGAAAAGGCCGAGCTCTCCCAGTCCACCGTCTCGGCGCACCTCGCTACCCTGCAGCGGGCGGGTCTGGTGACCACCCGCAAGGTGGGGCAATGGATTTTTTATTCGCGCAACGACGTCCTGATTGCCCAGTTTCTGAAACGCATGCAAAGCGATCTTCAACCTATCGTTCACTCGAGAGAGAAGACATGACAAGCCTGTTCGATCCCATCCAGGTCGGCGATCTACTGCTTCCCAACCGCGTCGTCATGGCGCCGTTGACCCGCTGCCGCGCCGGTGCCGGGCGGGTGCCCACTGACCTGATGGCGGAGTACTACGCCCAGCGCGCCAGCGCCGGGCTGATCCTGTCCGAGGCGACCTCAGTTAGCCCCACGGGCGTGGGCTATCCCGACACCCCGGGGATCTGGTCCGACGCCCAAGTCGAAGGCTGGAAGAAGGCGACCCAGGCGGTCCATGCTTCTGGGGGCCGCATCTTCTGCCAGCTCTGGCACGTGGGCCGCATCTCGGATCCCGATCATTTGGGCGGCGCACTGCCCGTGGCCCCCAGCGCTATCGCAGCCAAGGGCAACGTCAGCCTGCTGCGTCCCCAGCGCGCGTTCGTGACCCCGCGCGCGTTGGAGACGGCCGAGATCCCCGCCATCGTCGAGGCCTACCGCCTTGGCGCCGAGAACGCCAAAAGAGCCGGCTTCGATGGCGTCGAGATCCACGGCGCCAATGGCTACCTGCTCGACCAGTTCCTGCAGGACAGCAGCAACGAGCGCACGGACGTCTACGGCGGCAGCATCGAGAATCGCGCTCGGCTAATGTTGGAAGTGACCGACGCCGTCATCTCGGTGTGGGGTCCAGGCCGGGTCGGTATGCATCTCGCGCCTCGGGGCGATGCCCACGCCATGGGCGACTCCAACCCCTCTGCGACCTTCGGCTACATTGCCGAACAACTGGGCAAGCGCGGCATCGCCTTCATTTTCACCCGCGAATCGTTGGGCGAGAACCGGATCAGCCCCGAGTTGAAGAGGCGCTTCGGTGGCGTGCTGATCGCCAATGAGAGCTTCAGCCGAGAAACCGCGCAGCAGGTGCTGGACGCGGGCGAGGCCGACGCCGTGTCCTTCGGCAAGACGTTCATTGCCAACCCGGACCTACCACGCCGCCTACAACTGAACGTCGCCCTCAATCCCTACGACAACACCAGTTTCTACGGCTATGGTCTGCCCGACCTCGCTGTGGGCTACACCGACTATGGCCGATGGCGAGCTCCCTCGCTGGGGACCTCATCGGGTTTGGAACCGCGATCGGCCTAATCCATAGGAGTAAACATGAGCAAGCCCAAGCCGCCAGCGAGCGCCCAACGTGAAGCCCTCCGCAATTTCGCTCCAAAACTGATCGACCTCACCGAAAATGTCCTGTTCGGCGACGTGTGGGAGCGCCCCGAGCTATCGAAACGGGATCGCAGCCTCATCACCTGCGCGGCGTTGATCGCGACCGGCAAGACCGAGCAGATGGAGTTCCACTTTCCGAACGCGATCAAAAACGGTGTGACGCAGGCGGAGCTGATCGAGATGATCACTCATCTTGCGTTCTACGTGGGCTGGCCGAGCGCGATGTCCGCCGCGAACCGGGCGAAGGTGCTGTTCGAGGAGAAACCGTAAGCGGGCTCCTCAGCTACTCCAGATGGCAGAGTACCAACAAAGGACAACCGGACGATGTTGCGCTTGAACCTCTCCGCCGGCTTCGAGGTCATCGGCACGTACACACGCAACTCACTACCGCGAGTCATCCTTCGAAAGCGTCTCGACGCCGCATGACCACGCAGACCTCGACCGTGTTGCCATCGGTTGGGCCGGGGGGTTGATGGTCACGCGCCTCGGAAGTGCGCGGCTCAGCCTTCGGCGGCAAGGGGCGGGAACCCACTGTCAATCCGAGGTGCGATGCGGGATCTCGTCACGCGCGACAGCGGCCTCGACCTCTAAGCGTCCTGGTCGTTGAGCCATGCTTCGAGCATCAGAATCGACGGAATGCCACCCGCGCCGACGCGCAATGCACGCAGTCCAGCGTGGCTTGCGCCCTGGAGGTCGGAGACTGGGTCGTCCCCGACGAATACCACCGACTGTCGTGGCAATCCCCAGCTTGCAATTCCGAGCTCGAATATGCGCTCGTCTGGTTTTCGAACTCCGACTTCGCCCGAGATGATGATCGGGTCGAACAGCTCTTCGATCTGGAGGCTCGAAAGCTTCGCGCGTTGCGTTGCCCCCGTCCCATTCGTGATCAACCCCAGACGGTATGCTCGACCGAGCCGTACTAGTAGGTCACGGACTCCGGGCTCCAACTTGACGTGGCCGGCAAGCCCGGCGGCAAATCGACTCACGCGTTGCTCGTGACTCTCTTCCCCCCAGCCGAATACGCGACTCAAATGCTCGAGGAGCTTCGTTTTGTCGCCTCGGCCGCGGGCGTCGAGCTCCGCAATTCGCTCACGCTCGATCGCGCCGCCCACGCGACGCGCTTCGGCTTCAATCCACGCCCAAAACGCCGATTCACGAGAATGGATCGTTTCGTCCAAGTCCAGGAGAACTCCGCGAATCAATTCGTAGAGCTCCGTGCCAGTGGGATCAAGTGAGACCCGGTCAAGAGCAGCAGCACGCGGGCACCGGGTGCGACTCTGCCCGTGCGCCTCGCTTCGCGCAGGGCTGCGAGCGTCGCGGCGCTTTCGTAGCCCGCACCCAAGCCGTTGCGCCCCAGATCGACGAAGGCTCGCTGGATGGCTTGCTCTTCGACGGTGATTGCGAATCCCCCGGAGTCACGCAAGGCCGAGAGGATGGCGTGCCCCATGATCGCTCCCGGGACGTCTAGCCCATCCGCGAGAGTGCCTTTCGAGACGACCGGCGTGACCTCTTCAGCGCCGGCGGCGAAGGCCGAGACGACCGGCGCGCAGTTCGCCGACTGCACACCGATCAGACGAGGGAGTTTCGTGTGCGCCGGATCCGCGAGGCCCCACGCGCGGAGCTCGTTCAGCGCCTTCCAGATCCCGACCAGTCCCGTGCCGCCCCCGGTCGGATAAAACAGAGCGTCGGGTAGCTGCTCACCAGCGAATGCTTCTGCCAGCTCGAAGCCCATCGTCTTCTTGCCCTCCAGCCTGCCCGGTTCGAAGAAGGTGGACATGTCGACGTACTCACCGGTCGAAAGCTCGGCCTTCAAAGAGTCACGTAGGTGCTTGCCTGCAGCGGCGATATTTGGGCCGGAGAAATGCACTTCGCCGCCGAAGTGAGCGCAGGCTCGGTGATAGACGGAACCCTGGTAGCCGTCCGGCATGTACACGAGTGCGCTCGCCAGGCCCAGACGCGATGAAAACAGGGCGGCGGCGACACCCGCGTTGCCTTGAGTCGGTAGGCAGAAGCGGCGCGCCCCGCAAGCTACGCCAAACGCGATGCCCATCGCGAGCCCTCGATCCTTGAAGGAGCCAGACGGATTGCCGGACTCGTTCTTGATGAAGACCTCCACGTCGAGCTCGCTCGACAACCGCTCGTGACGAACGACCGGCGTCCCCCCGACATCGCTCGCGTAGTCCGCTGGAAGCCCAACGACGGGGAGGCCCGCCGCGAACCTAAAAAGGCCGGGGCAGCGCGTGCCTTGGGTCGCCCACGCTTGGGTTACCCGCTCTCGGTCATAGTGCACCAGCAAAGGCTTTCCGGGGGCGGGGCAGCACGAGCAGAGCCCGAAGGGAGAGCTAAAGCCGTTCGTCGCAACCGTTCGCCCAGTTTTCGAGCACGCGATTGCTGTCACTGTGGGGTTGATTCGCGGAATGATCATCGCTCTCTAGTTCTATTCGATCTCCGTGCTCGTCACCTCGTGTTGTCGCGCGCTGGCCTGCCAGTGGCGCTCCGGATTCGCTCGCATTGTCTCGGAGCGTAGTCAGCGACAGGGTTCATTTGGTGAGTGGCGTGTCTCGTATGGTAGACGCGGGCTCGGTCGTATGCCAAGGTCTGCCTGCCACCTCGCGAACGTTTTGGGTGGTCGAAGCCCTCCGCAATGTCGAACCCACGCCTCGCCTTGTCTTCGCTCGCTCCCGATTCGAGTGCGCGCGTGACCACGCCGACGCCGCTCCCGCGCCGGCCCCGGAGCACGGTGGATGCCAAGCGTCGGCTTCAGCTGTTGTCCTGGCTCGCTCCGCTCGGGCTGCTGGTCCTCTGGGAGGCGCTGGCGCGCCTCGAGCTCATCCCAACTCTGGTGTTGCCGGCTCCCAGCTCGGTTCTCGTGACGGCCAAGGGCTTGCTCGCGAGCGGCGAGTTGCAAACGCACTTGGCCGCCAGCTTGCGGCGCGCCGTGCTCGGTTTCGGTGTTGGCGCGGGGCTCGGCTTGGGGCTCGGGTTGATCGTCGGGCTGTTCCCGCTCGCCCACGCGCTGCTCGATAGGAGCCTTCAAGTGCTGCGCGCGGTGCCGTTCTTGGCAATTCTGCCGCTCGTCATCGTCTGGTTCGGCGTGGGTGAGTCCGGCAAGGTCTTTCTGATCGGGCTCGGCGCACTATTTCCGATGTACCTGAATACGGCGCTCGGCGTGCGCCAAGTCGATCCCAAGTTGCTCGAAATGGGGCGGCTGATGGGCCTCGGGCGTGTGCGGCTGATCGCGTATGCGGTGATCCCGGGCGCATTGCCCTCGCTGCTCAACGGGCTCCGGCTCTCGCTCACTACTTCGTGGCTGGCCTTGGTGATCGCGGAGACCGTGGGCGCCAACTCGGGCATCGGATTTCTCGCCACCAACGCACGCGAGTTCTTGCAGACGGACGTGATGGTGCTCGTGATCGCCATCTATGCGTTGATTGGAGTCGCTTCCGACCTCACGGCAAGGCTCTTGGAACGCTGGTTGCTCGCCTGGCACCCGAACTACGCCCGGGCCCGCGCCTGAAAGAGGCACACGATGACGGAAGATCGATGCTGATTCCCCGACGTTCTTTGCTCGCTGGTGCCGGCCTGATCGGGCTCGGCCCTCTCACTGCAGCGTGCAAGCGTGCGTCGCCAGCGCCGTCCGATCGGCGCAAGGTACGGCTGACGTACGGCACCGTTTCTGTTGCCAAGGAACGGGGCGTACTCGTGCAGACCCTCCGCCAACAGGGCATCGATGTCGAGTGGGTCGGTCCGTTCCCCAACCACGCGCCCACGCTGCAGGCGGTCGCCGTTGGCAGCGCCGACTTCAGCTTCGGAGGCAGCTCGACGCCGGCCGCCCAGGCGATTCTTTCCGGGGCCAAGCTGAGCTTCGTGTCGTGGACCGTGTCCATGCCGCGGACCACGTCGATCCTGGTCTTGCCGAAGTCGGGCATCACCAACGTTCAGGGGCTGGTCGGTAAGACCGTGGCGGTCAACCGTGCCGGGGTCGCAGAGTTCCTGGTCGTGGCCGCACTGGAGAAGTACCACGTGCCTCGCGACCAGGTGAACGTCGTGTACATGAACCCGCCCGACGCAGCGCCTGCGTTCGCTGCAGGCAAGGTGGATGCCTGGGCGATTTGGTCCGGCGGGCTGGAAATGGCCGAAGTGCAGTACGGAGCGCAACGCATCTTCGAAGAGGGCAAGGAGTTGGACCAAGCCATCGACTTCGGCACCTTCTTGGTTCGTGAAGAGTACGTGCGCAAGGACCCAGAGCTGGTGCGTGCGGTCGTTCGGGCGCAGCAAGCCGAAGTGGAGTGGGCGAACGCCCACCGCGCCGAGGCGCAAGCCATCGGCTATCGCACGTCGAAGTATCCACCCGCCGTAATCGAACGGCTCAACCAGCACGTGCTCACCAGCAAGCTCAGCTTCATGAGCCCCGAGGGGGAGGCCAACTTGCAGCGCGGCGTCGACTGGCTGACCGATCGCAAGGTGCTTTCTGGAAAGCTGAACATCGCCCAGCACTCGGTGCGCCTGTGACGGCCGTGGCAGCCCAAGAGCCAGCGCTGGTCGAAGTTCACGAGTTGCGTCGCTGGTTCGGTGAGCGCGCCGTCCTCGACGGCGTCGAGCTGTCCATTCGGCGCGGCGAGTTCGTGGCGCTACTCGGCAAGAGCGGTTGCGGTAAGACCACGCTGCTACGCGCGCTCTCCGGTCTCGATGCGGTGGACGCCGGGACGGTCGTTGCGCCCGAGGCGCGCACGGTAGTGTTCCAAGAGCATCGGCTCATGCCCTGGTTCCGCGTCTGGCAAAACGTCGTCATCGGGCTGCCTTTTGGCAAGACCCGTGAGCGAGCCCTCGCGGCGCTGGCCGAGGTGGGCTTGCGCGACCACCACGACGCCTGGCCAGCCACGCTCTCCGGCGGCGAAGCGCAACGGGTCGCCCTGGCCCGAGCATTGGTCCGCGAGCCGTCGCTCTTGCTGCTCGACGAGCCCTTCGCGTCACTCGATGCGTTGACGCGTTTGAAGATGCAAGCATTGGTCCGCGCGCTGTTCGAAAAGCACCGCCCGGCGATCCTGCTCGTCACGCACGACGTCGACGAGGCGATCGTGCTTGCCGATCGCATCCTCGTGATGCGGGATGGGCGCATTGCGTCCGAGCATCGTTCCCCCGTGGGGGCGGCCCGTAATCGACGCGACGCCGAGTTCGCCGAGCTACGCAAGCGATTATTGTCCGAGCTCGGCGTGGTCGAAAGTTGAGCAGACGAGCGAGGATTGACGTGAGTACATCGCCACTGGCCCCGTTGAATTTTCGCGATCTAGGTGGCGCGCCCGTGCCCGGCGGAAGCGTCGCTCGCGGGCGCCTGTTTCGAACGGCGCATCTTTCGGACATCAGTGAAATATCCGCAGGTCATCTGCAGGAGTCGCTCGCGATCGGCGTGTACATCGACTTTCGACTCGACCACGACATCGTGCTAGACGGTGAGCCAAAGCCACTGCTGGCACGCGGCGTCCGCTGGCAACGCCACCCGTTCGACCTCTCCGATGCGATCTTCAATGGGATCGCTGCGCCTCGTCCCGAGGACTGGCGGGGGATGTACGGGCGCGGTTTTCAGCGCCTGCGCCAAGAAGTGGCCGGCGCGATACAGCTGATCGCACTGGCTCGAACGCCCGTCGTCTTCGGGTGTTGGGCAGGTAAGGACCGCACGGGCATCGTCGCCGCGCTGCTGTTGTCATTGCTCGCCGTCGACGACGCATGGATAGCCGATGACTTCGCGAAGACCGGCGCAGCTCTGCTCCCCCGCAAGGATCGCTTTGCTTTTCTCTGGAGTGGCAGGCCGGAAGCCGAAGCAGAGATCCTTCACGCGCACCTGCGTACGGAACCCGAGACGATCATCGGCTTCTTGAACGACGTCCGCGAGCAGTTCGGGTCGCTCCGTCGCGCCCTCGAGCTGCCGGATTCGGTGCTGAGCGCGCTTTCGGCGCGCTACGTCGAAGCCTCGCCCGTGAGCGCGCCGAGCGCTAGCTCGCGTGCCTTGACGTGAAAGCGGCCGACCAAGGCAATCGCGGCGCTGCCCAAGCCGGCGGCCAGACCCAGCCATAGGCCGACCGCACCCAGGTCGGTGTGAAACGCGAGCCAATACCCGAGTGGCAGCGAGATCACCCAGTAGGCGACGAACGTGATCGCCATCGGCAGGCGTATGTCCGTCAAGCCGCGGAGCGCTCCCACGCTGATCACTTGAGCGCCATCGAACAGTTGGAAAAGGGCAGCGACCGTGAGCAGACGTGACGCGAGCGCGACTACTTCACTCGCCGGCGTGAAAGCCGAGCCGAGCGCTCTGCCAGCAAACGCGAACACGAACGCACCGAACAGCATGAAGCTCAGCCCAGCGCTCAATGCGCCCCAACCGATCGCAAGCAATGAGCCGTCTCGACCGGCGCCACGCGCGCGGCTGATGCGGACGCTCACCGCATGCGAAAGCCCGAGCGGCACCATGAACGTGAGTGAAGCACAACTGAGCGCGATCTGATGTGCTGCCAAGGGCAGCTGCCCCAGCCAGCCCATCAGAAACGCCGACGCACCGAAGGCCCCCGTTTCGAAAAGCAGCATCGCGCCGGCCGGAGCTCCGAGCCGGAGGAGCTCGACGAAGCGGGCGCGTTCCCAAGCGCGCGTGCGCGCGGCGCGCAGCGCGTCGAACCGGGGTGAGTAGCGCAGCCAAACGCTGCACGCGAGCACGGTCCACGAACGCGCCAGCAGCGTCGACCAACCGGACCCAACGAGACCCAACGCTGGGCTGCCCCAGTGCCCATAGATGAAGACCCAGTTCAGCAGCGCATTGAGCAGCACGCCGCCGAGGATGATCAGCATCGGACCTCGAGGGTGTCCCACTGCTTCTGCAAACTGGCGCTGCGCTTGAAAGACGAGAGACGGCACGAGGGACGCCGCGATCAACAGGAAGAAGGGCCGCACGACCGCGATCACGGCAGGAGGCTGACGCAGCGAGTCGAACTGTGTGGAGAACAGCGCCAGTAGTCCGAACGCGAGCGTGCCTACGGCCAACGCGAAGGCTCGGCCGTGCTGCAACCAAGCGGCGCTTCCCGGCGCATTTCCCGCCCCGTAGTCGCGCGCGGCGCACACCCCTGCGCCGCTCAGCAGGCCGACGCCCACGACATAGAACATGCCGAAGATGCCGGAGGTGAAGGCGGCCGCCGCCAACGGCACTTCGCCGAGTCGACCAATGAACGCCGTATCCGTGAGGCCGAGCGACATTTGCGCCAGCTGTCCGATGACGATCGGCGTCGCCAGCGCGAGCGTTGGCCACAGCTCACGGCGCAGTTGCGACGCGAGAGTCAACGGACCACTTGCCCGATGACCACGTGCGCCCGGGAGCCGCGCCGAAGCCGCCCGCCGTGCTCGTTCACGGGCTCGACATCACGCAACTCTTGGCCAAAAAAGCGCGCCGCGTGCTCGCGGAAAAAGCTTGGATCGCTCGTGCACTGGGCCAGGATCTGACCGCTGCCTGGCGTATCGAATTCCGGATGTCTGCTCAGCCACTCCGCAAGTCGTTCGGCCACGAACGGCGCTGGGTCGAGCACACGCGCAGTACAGGACGACAAGAACGCAGGCATGAGCAGCGGGTAGTGCGTGCAGGCGAGCACGAGCGTATCGATGCCCTCGAATTCCAGTAGGTAACGCGCCACCGCGTCGCGTGCGATGCCCGTGCCCTCCCAGCCCTCTTCCACGAGCGGGGCAAGCAACGGTGCCGCGCGCTGCGTGACGCGCTGCGGCCCGAGCTTTTTGAGCTCCGCCTCGAAGGTGCCTGACTGCACGGTTCGTCTGGTGCCGAGGATGCCGATATGACCTTCGCTCACGGCGACGGCAGCCTCGGCCGCGGGAATGGTCACGCCCAAGACTCGCCGCTGCGAATCGGGGCCCGCGTATCGGCGCTGGAGATGACGAAGCGCGACGCACGAAATCGTATGGCACGCGACCACCACCAGCCGGCAGCCAGCGTCGAACAGGTGCTCGGTACACTGCTCTGCGAAGCCGAGCAGCGTGTCCGGATCTCGACCCCCGTAAGGAGCGCGTCCGGAGTCGCCCAAATAGAGAAAATCTCGCTCGGGCAAGCGCGCACAGAGCTCGCGCAGCACGGACAAGCCCCCGAATCCAGAATCGTAAACGCCGATCATGAGGATGCAACGAACGCGGGCGACTTGCGTGGCGCCGCCTCGTCTATTATAGAAGACATATGTCGTCTCTGAGCCTTGCTCTCGATAACCCGCAGCTCGCCGAGCATTATGATTCCGTCAGCCTGGATCGCCAATTTCAGGCGGGTAAATTGCTCGTCGAGCGGCTCGCGCTCCGCCCGGGAGAGCACGTGCTCGACGTCGGCAGTGGTACGGGGCTCCTGGCCGAGTACGTGGCCGACATCGTGGGCGTTACCGGCTCCGTGCTGGCAATCGATCCTTTGCCGCTGCGTATCGACATTGCGCAGCGCCGGGCGCGGCCGAATCTCACGTTCCGCGTGGGGGACGCGTACGACCTCGAGAGCTACGCGGCGGCCAGTTTCGATGTCGTGTACTTGAACGCGGTGTTCCATTGGCTGCCCGAAAAGCTCGGCCCGCTCCGACAGTTTCATCGCTTGCTCGCGAACGGCGGGCGTCTGGGCATTACCACGGGCGCCGGTGAGCGGCTCGGCACGTTGCAAGCGATTCGCAAATCGGTGTTGAGCCGCAAGCCGTACGCCAGTTTTCCGGAGTCGCGGGATGGCGCGGCGCACCGGGTGACGCTGGTCGAGCTGCAAGGCCTGCTCCAGCAAACGGGCTTTGCGATCTCGTCGATCGAGGTCGTACCCAACGTCACCATTCAACCTTCGCCGAGCGCCGCGATCGAGTTTTCCCAAGCCAGCTCGTTCGGCAACTTTCTCGGTCACTTGCCGGATGACCTGCGCCGCGCCGCCCGCGAAGAGATCGAGCGCGAGCTGGAGGCTTTTCGCGTTCCGGAAGGCATTCGCTTGGAAGGCGCGCGGATCATCGCTGTGGCACAGCGTCTGGATCATTGAGCCCCGGGGGCCGGCTCTACGGCTTTTCAGCGAGCAGCCGCTCGACCGTGGCGCGTAGCTCGGCCTTGAGTCGTTGATGAGCAACGCCCGTGGCTTTGCCGGCAAAGCCTGCGTGCGCGCCCCGAACGAGCCCATCACGACCGATGAAGAAGGTGGCTGGCCAGGTGTTGAGGTTGACCGCTTGCGGCAACTTGGCGCCGAGCTGGCTCGGTTCGCCACCGAGCAGCACCGTGTACTCGATGCCATATTCCTTGATGAAGGCGCGCAGCCGATCAGGATGCGCGAGCTGCTCCGCATCCTCGAAGGAGATCGAGACGATCTGAAGACCGCGCTTGCGATACGTGCGATCGAGCTCGGCGAGGAACGGCGCTTCGTCGTGACAGTTGGGGCACCAGCTGCCCATGATGTTGACGAGCACGACCTGGCCTTTGAAGCGTGGGTCGGCTTCCGTTACCGCCTTGCCCGCAAAGTCGACACCCGAAAAGGTCAGCGGCTTGCTCGGGTCTTTCACGCTCGTCCAGCGCGAAGGGTCGGCAGGCTGTGGCAAGTGCTGGGCCCGCGCGGCGCTGCTCTTGACCGCCGTGTAAGCCTGCTTGCGGTTTTGCAGCAGCGCGAGCGTGCCCTCTTTGCCCGGAGTCACTTCGAGCAACAGCGGGCGAGCACCCGAGAAGTGGCTCAGCACGAAC
>OUNO011322203.1_pt1 | contig 27204 bp, 26 predicted proteins | sample 1779811 | NCBI WGS metagenome assembly OUNO01 (sample SAMEA3914804, study PRJEB12502) | metagenome | biome: forest; material: soil | place: Canada | collected 2010-06-25 | depth 0.3 m
AGATCCAGGATCCCGTTCTGAACGGCAAGTGCGATCGCAACTACATGGTGACAGGGCTCGATTTTGCTGCCACAATTACAGTGAGAGTCGTTATCCTTCGGCCAGATCGTCACTTGGAAAGCAAGCATGCGCTCGGTTGTCTGGATCTTGAATTTCATTTCCGATTTTTCATCCGGATTTGATACGCGCTCGATCGACTTCGAGTTTCGCGATAGCGCCACGCCCTTCGACCACACTCCGGGCAAACATTCTTCTTTTAAATAAGTCAAAAATTCATTCATAGAGACACAATTTTGATGAAATCCGTTCCTCATCCTATGATACTTTTTAGGTGTGGGGGAGGAATTTTTAAAATCAATCCCCACAGGAACCAAAAAGGAGCTCCACTTGAAAAAAGCCTTCATCTTAGACACGAACGTACTGCTTTTTGACCCCTTCGCGATTTACAAATTAGGAGGAAATGACGTGATCATCCCGATCGTCGTCATTGAAGAGATCGATCGTTTCAAGCGTGAAATGAGCGAAAACGGACGTCACGCACGTCAGTTCTCCCGTCTCGTGGATGACATGAGAAAAGATGGAAATCTTTCTCAGGGTGTAAAACTCCCGAATGGCGGACAGCTTACCGTGGAGTTGGGTGGCGGCGATGTGCCCCTTCCTTCCGAACTCGCGATGGACAAGGCGGACAACAAGATCCTCGGTCTGGCCCTCATGCTCAAAAAAGAGCAACCCCGCCGTCCGATCAAATTTTTAACCAAAGATTCAAATCTTCGAATCAAAGCGGATGCACTCGGTGTGGAAGCGGAAGATTACGAGCCGTCCAATGTCGAGCCGGACGAACTCTATTCCGGGATGATGACCATCAAAGTGGATCCCACTCTCGTCGATGAATTCTACGCAAACAAGCGCATTCCGAATTCGGAAAGAATTTTCGAACACGACAAGGAAGCTGGAAAAAATTTCCATCCGAACCAGTACGTGATCCTGAAAGACTACGCGAACCCGACCCACACAGCGATGGGCCGTTTCTCGAAAGAACTCGACTCCATCGTTCCACTGGTGAAACCAGCGGAAGGACTCTGGGGGATCTTCCCGAAAAACGCGGAACAGGCTTTCGCGGTCGATGCTCTCCTGAATGACGAGATCAAATTGATCTCTCTCCTCGGTAAAGCGGGTACCGGTAAGACCTTGTTCGCGATCGCAGCGGGTCTTGCAAAAACCGTGGATGAAGGCGTCTATCATCGTCTCCTCGTTTCCCGTCCAGTCTTCCCTCTCGGAAAAGACATCGGGTTCTTGCCAGGAACGATCGAAGAGAAGTTGAATCCATGGATGCAACCGATCTATGACAACGTGGACTTCCTCTTCGGATCTTCCGCAAACCGCAACCGTCGCGGAGCAGGGAAGGGCGCACAGGAGCTCATGAATCAAGGTCTCCTTCAAATCGAGCCACTCACTTACATTCGCGGTCGTACGATCCCGCAACAGTACCTGATTGTGGATGAGGCGCAGAACTTGACCCCGCACGAGATCAAAACGATCATCACCCGTGCCGGTGACGATACTAAAATCGTCCTGACCGGTGATTCGTTCCAGATCGATAACCCTTATGTCGACTCCGCGAACAACGGTCTCGTTTACCTTGTGGATCGTTTTAAAGGGGAATCGATTTCGGCGCACATCACCTTTACTAAAGGTGAGCGTTCGAAATTGTCTGAGCTTGCGAGTAACTTGCTCTAAGATCTTTCAAAAATTAGAAATGAAAACGCCTGGGGAAGAGATCTTCTCCGGGCGTTTTTTATTGTGTTATTCTGAATCTACAGGAGCCTATTCATGAAAATATTATTGTCCATTGCTGCCGTTCTCGTCCTCTTCCTTGGTTATGTATCCACTCGTAACGGCGAGTTTCATTACGAGCACAGCGGAGTGATCAATGCCCCGGCGGACAAGATCTATCCTTACCTGAGCAACTTCAAACTCGGTTCTCAGTGGAATCCGTTTGCCCGGAAAGATCCGAACATGAAAAGCGTCTTCAAGGGTGAAGATGGAAAAGTGGGATCGGTGATGGAATTTGAAGGAAACAGCGAAGCGGGTGCGGGAAGTCTCGAAATGCTGAAAATGGTTCCGAATGAACTCGTTGAGATCAAGCTGCTGATGTTGAAACCGTTCAAGGCTGAAAACCTGATTCGTTACCGTCTGGCACCGGAAGGAACTGGAACCAAGTTCACCTGGGAGATGAGTGGAAATGGTGGTTTCATGGGGAAACTCATTGGCGTCTTCATCAATTGCGAGAAGATGCTTGAGCCTGATTTCACCAAAGGGATCGCGGATCTGAAAACCACGGTCGAATCACAGAAGTAGCCTTGCGGCCCCTGTGCGGACGACTTAGTGGCTGAAGCCCGTTTTTTTCATGTGCGTTTCGATTTCGCACTCAAGGTGGCGGCGATAAGAACTGGCGAGTAAACGAAGTTCGTCGGTTTCCGCGTTGATTTCGAGGGCGCGGAAAAGGATCCGGCCTCTGACCATCATGGTAAGGCTCATGTCCTTGGAGCCGCGCTCTTCTTGAAAGCGGACCATTTCTTCCAAAAGTTCAACCTTACCCATGCGATTGATTTGCATCTGGTAGTAAGGATCGTGCTTGGCTGTGCCGCGCTTGTTTCGTTCTGCTACAATGTCGATTACGTCTGCTGGTTGTTGCTTCATACGGTTTCCCATTAGTGCGAGCTTTGTGCCACCTGGGACCCGAATCACAATTTTTAAATTAATGAACGATAACAATCCCTTCCACAGTGTTAAACAAAACGAATTTAACAGTAAAAACAAAGGGATCAGGAAATAAATACAGTCTTTCCACAACATTGAACAAAGTTTAGACAAACTCAAAGACTGAACGGTCCCAAAAGAGGGGTGTTGGTCGTCTGACGGAAGCCCCTCCCGGGGGCGCCTTGACCCGGTCCATGACGCAGTTTTTAACCAAAAGGTGCCGGACACCTTCGGTATCTTTAAGATTTTCATGAGTTTCGCCGAAAGGATTCATGAGGATGAGTGTATGGAACTGAAAAATGGACTTTTTATTCTGGCGATCGCCCTGGGAATCAACGTTGTTTCCGGGACCGCACACGCTGTAGTTTTCCCCGATCAGGAAGTGATGAACGGCGCAACCGAAGATGAAAACGCAGATGCGGTTTCCAGTTTCGGCGAAACGAAGCGCAAGGTGGTTCAGAAGACCACGAGAAACCTCACACCGATCTCCGAATCCAGTTTTGCACGCGAGAACGGACGGGCTCCGGCTTCCAGTCCCAATCGTTCTCCTGCGGGAGCAGGCGTGGTGCAGGTTCAGCCGCACAGTACTTCGAAGGCTGCAATCGCCCGTGAAGCAAAACAATCAAAAGCATTTCAGGAAGTCGCGGTCATCGCAAATGATCTCGGATTCTTCCCATCAACGCTCTTTCTGACTGAAGGCGTTCCAGTTCGTCTTTTCATCACCGGTGCTTCCCAGAAGTCCCAGTGCTTTATGCTCGATCAGTTTGGCGTTCGTCGTCAGATCAGAAATCAGAAGATTGAAGAAGTGACCTTCACTCCGGATCAGAGTGGAACATTCAGTTTCCACTGCCCGATGAACGGAGCCAAGGGAACGGTCGTCGTGAAGGAAATGGAAATTGCATCTGAACGGGTTCCAGCTTCCACAGACGAAGCGGGATCCAGCGCTTCCATCCCGGCAGCAGCCGCTCCGGTTGAAGCGAAACGGGAAAAACACAAAAGCATGATTCGTGACGAGGACTTCACTCCGGAGTTCAGAAACTAGGAAATTTTTATGAGTGGCGGTGGCGGCGGTAAAGCATCATCAGCGGTTTTCGAAGACTCGGTAGCGACGTTCCTTTCACCGATCAAGGATTTTCTCGCCGATGATTCGGTTTCAGAGGTCATGATCAATGGACCCGATGAAATCTTCGTCGAGAAACGGGGCTTGATCGAAAGAACATCTGCGACTTTCCGGGATGAGCAGGCGCTCATCGCGGCCGTGAGAAACATTGCTCAGTTCGTGGGTCGCCGGATCGATGAAGACCATCCGGTTCTCGATGCCCGTCTTCCCGATGGCAGTCGTATTTGCGCCGTCCTCCCACCGTGTTCCCGCAAGGGAACGACGATGTCGATTCGTAAATTCCAAAAAGGGGTTCCAAGCTTCATTGATCTGATCAATCGCGGTTCGATCACCAAGGAAGCGGCCCGCTTCCTCGATGTCTGTATCTTCTTAGCGAAGAATACGATCATCTCGGGCGGTACCGGTTCAGGTAAAACAACTCTCTTGAACGTTCTCGGTTCCCGGATTCCAGCTTCACAGCGGATTCTGATCATCGAGGATTCGTCGGAATTGAAAATTCAAACCGACCACGTTGTATTTTTTGAAACCAAACACCCTGATGAAGAGGGAAATGGCGGAGTCTCCATCCGCGATCTCATCAAGGCTGCCCTTCGTCTGCGTCCTGACCGGATTGTGGTGGGGGAAGTGCGGGGGCCCGAAGCTCTCGATTTGATTTCAGCCATGAACACCGGTCACGGCGGTTCGATGGGAACGGCCCACGCCAATACTCCTTACGATGCACTCGTGCGTCTCGAAACTCTTGCCATGATGGGGGAAGCAAACGTTCCACCGGCGGCGATTCGTCGACAAATTGCGGCAGCGATTCATCTTGTGGTCCAGATCAAACGTCTGGGCGATGGATCCCGTAAAGTCACTCATATCACCGAGGTTTTGCCGGAAGTGGATGAGTTTGGACGTTATTTGGTCCGCGATATTTTCAGATTTATTCAACGGGGACGTACCCAAGATGGCAAAATTGTGGGAGAGTTGATCCCGGTCGGAAATTTACCCACCTTCATGCACGAGATTGAAACCAATCGCCTGCCTTATACCAGAGATAAGTTCCAGGCCCCGGATTGGTATGTCGCAATGAAGGACGCCGATAAAAAAGCTGCTTGATTGAGTTGATAGAGGATGACAATGGAGCCAATTCGCTCGCGTGTGGAGACAACTGATTTCGATTTAGTCGTGATTGGGTCGGGTCCAGGCGGGCAGAGGGCTGCATTCCAGGCTGCGAAGACTGGCAAGAAAGTCGCGCTCATCGAGATCCATGAAAAGATGGGGGGCGGCTGCGTCCACTGGGGAACTCTTCCTTCCAAGTCACTTCGTGAATCCGTTTACCGCTGGTCTCTTGGTTCCAAGGGTGTTCTCGGGAAAATGGATCAGGGAAATTTTGTCTGCGATCTGGGCTCGGTCGAGCTCCCGGACATGACCAGACTCATGCGCCGGAAAGAGCGCGTAGTCGAAAACGAATCCCGCATCGTTCAGAATCAGCTCATCCGGAACAAGGTTCACACTTATCACGGCGAAGGCTATTTCACCGGAGATCACGAACTCAGCGTGAAACATGAGGATGGAACCACTTCCGTTCTCAAGACAAAATTTGCCATCATCGCAGTCGGAGCGAGACCGGTTGCTCCAGCCCAGTTCGTAGTGGATGGAAAACGCGTGCTCGACAGCACGAGCGTATTGAATCTTCGGACCACTCCAAAATCCATGATCGTGATTGGAGCGGGAATCATTGGTTGCGAATACGCATCAATCTTTCAAGCTGCCGGAACCAAAGTCACGCTCATCGACAAGCGTCCTGAAATTCTTGCAACCATTGATCGCGAAGTCGTGTTCCACCTTGTGGATCGTCTGATGACTCTCGGAATGGAATTCATTCTGGAGGCGGATACTCGCAAACTCGAATGCACCACCGACGGAGTGAAGATCACGCTTTCAAATGGTCGCGAAGTTGAAGCGGACGTCTGTCTCGTTGCCATGGGAAGACAAGGCAACACCGAAAATCTTTCTCTTCAAACCGTGGGCTTGGCCGCCGATGCGCGCGGACAGCTCAAAGTGAACAAACAATATCAAACCTCCGTGGACTGGATCTACGCTGTAGGGGACGTGATCGGCTTCCCGGCACTCGCCTCCACGAGCATGGAGCAGGGCCGGATCGCGGTCTGCAACGCATTTGCGATCAGCGAACACGTCTCCGGTCTCGATGTCTATCCTTACGGGATCTATTCTATTCCAGAAATTTCCACGATCGGTGAGACGGAAGAATCCCTGATCGAGAAAAACATTCCTTTCGTCGCGGGTCGTGCCCGTTACAAGGAAATCGCCCGCGGTCAGATCGTCGGAGACGAGTGGGGTATCCTGAAGATGCTCATTCACCGTGAGACTCAGAAGATCCTGGGCGTTCACATCATCGGTGACAACGCCGCCGACCTCATTCACATCGCCCAAGCCGTCATGAGTTTGAATGGCGACCTCCAGTATTTCATCCGGAGCGTCTTCAACTACCCGACACTGGCTGAAGCCTACAAAACCGCAGCCTTCAATGCTTACAACCAGCTAATGGGTCGTCCGTCCCAAGAATAAAAAGGTGGTCGCCTACTTTTGGTAGCGCAGTTGCGTCACCCAAAAAGGTGTCCGGCTAATTTTGCTAGAGAATTGCGTCATCGCAGTTTGTTCTCTGTTTAATCCAGTCTATACTTTTCACAATGACACAAGCCTCAACCAAAAGGCGCCGACCACCGTTTTTCATGACGCAAATCTTCACCAAAAGGTGGGCCAGACCTTTTCTGCTTTTGCTTTGTTGCTCGTCCGCGCACGCAACCATGACGGTTCGTTATGAAGCGAGCGATTTGTTCTGGGATGTGCTCAACCGCATCCAGACCGGAGTCAGCACCACCCAGCAGGCGAATGATCTTTTGAATGAGACTTATGGAAAACCGGCGGGCGCGGAAGTGGCGCTCATTTATCAACCGGAGACCATCGATCCAGATGACTTCATTATCCGTGAAGCGCGGATCATGCAGGTGGGATATGCCGTTTCGTCCAATCCGGTTCTTCCGCGACTGACCGGATTCGAAGGCCAGGAACTGACTGCAACCGTGGGCTGGAAGTTTGTTGAAGCTTATGGTGGACGAGTGTTCGGAAAAAGCACCAATGCGGTGAGCACGGACCTGATCGATCGGCGACTTGTTCAGGAAGATAACGTGAATCTTTTCGGATTCGGAATCCGCTATCACTATGACTTTCCGAAGTCCCGCTCCCTTTCTTTTCCTCTGACGTTCGATGCTTTCACTCGCGATACTTTCTTCTTTCCTGAAATTGGAGATGCGACCTTTCTCAACCGCTGGCGCCTCCGGATGGATGCGATCCCGGATGGATATGATTTCTTTCTGATCCTGGGTCAGAACCCGACGCCTGATTTTGATGTGAACGGGTTGATCTGGGATTATATCTGGAACATCGAATTGTTTCCGGATCCGTTAAGCCTGGTCGGCTTGGGGATGAAGTTTCCAAAAATCAATTTCTTGAACACGGTCATTCAAGCGGGTTTCTTCGGAGGCTATGTGGGTGGGGAAGTGACGTTCGAGCCGCTTGAGGCTTGCCGGATTTCCATTCATTCCTATGGATTTGAAACGACCTCCGCATTTCAGGCGCAGCAGCTGAGACTCACAGGAGCGAGCGTTTCCTTTATCTTCTAATACAGATTGAAGTGAACCCATTCTTCGGAATGGGCATAGAGGGCGGGAAGAGTCCGGGCCTTTGAGCCGTCGGGCGCATCGAGAGTGGCTTTTTCAATCAGGGCTTCCATCTCAAGTGAAACCGAATCGTACCAGTTCGCGAGTGCTTGGAAGTCGGGCTTGGAATCGACGCCGAAATGATCGGCGAGTGTTCTCTTCTCGAAGTCCTCAAAGTCTTCTTTGAAGATACCAAGCGATTCTTCCCCCGCATCATCGCGGAAGGAAAGCCACTCTTGGATCAGTACTTCCATCTTTCCCGTCTGAATCCGGATGTCATCCACGGCATTGAAGAGGAGTTGCGCATTTTCCTGGGTCCAGCTGCTCCGGATTGCAATGATGGTCCGCTGGATGATTTTTGGAAGATCGGTCATTTTCACCAGATCATCCACATCGATTTTTCTCAGATCAAGATCACTCACTTTTTCCGGGACGAAAACTGCTCCGGGAGAAAGCATTTCACTGAAAGCCTGATCGAAGAAGCCACCTTCCATTCCATCGATTTTGAAACGGAGCTGATTCAGTTCACTTTCAAGGGCTCCGGCGAAGGACTCAACATTGTTTCCTTCGGAATTTTTCAGACGGGTTCCTTCGGCAGCCGCAGCTTCCCGCACGGAGGCGAGAAAGAACTCAAGGAAGTCCGACTCTGAAAAGTGACGGGTAAGATAGTAGTTATAAGATCCGATCCGGATCAGCGGTTTGTTCTGATATTCATTCAGCGACTCACGAATCCGATCGTAGGAAAACAGCAGGCGTGTGATGCCTGCAAAGAGAGAATCAAGTGATTGTTTCAGGTACCGGATGGAGTAGCTCGCCGCCGCGATCTGAAGATTGCGATCGGTTTTCATTTCAGGCACCTGATATTGTGGCGGCGGGCTGATCAAGCGTTCGTAGTCCTTGACCGCCATTCCCATCTGGATGAGGGCGAGAAGCAGATTGATGTCTTTTCCAGTCCCAGCCGGGTTTGGATTCATCTGGTTAAAGAGGGCAAGCCCCTTCAAGAGATCCGGCTGATCCGGTTCCGGAAAATGATTCAGTTTCACGATCGGAAGACAGACGAGCGGAAACCCTGCGGCATCCGGAGTCTTCGGGCAAACTTTGTTTTCGGGTTGATTCGTGAGTTCGAGTGAGTTGAACGACCCAAGCGACCGGACCTGGCTCGCCATCTCAAGCAACTCGATGCCTGAGTTTCCAAGATAAGCGTATCCAAGTTGGATTTTTAATTCTGTCTCGGGATGATTTGGAATTTCTTTTTCAAGCAGATGAATTGCATCCGGATAGCGGCGTTGATCGATCAGTGATTGAGCCTCCTCCGAGATCGCACGCTCCGATCGCGAACAAGCGGTCAGCGTGCCGGTTAGAAGAAAAAAAGTAAGAAGAAAATCCCGTGTGCGTCCCATCGTTGGGAAAAGAACTTATCGAGTGAGGTTCTGCCTTGTAAAGGTGCACGCCGGGAAGAGCTGACTAGTTAAATTATTTTTGCCGGAGGGAAAAGCTCAATGAAGAGGGAACTGGTTTTGTTCAAGAGGAAAAACACGAAGCGGGGAAGCTGATGAATCCACAACGCATTCAGGAGTTCTACGTGTGTGTCATGGATGCCGGTTTTAAAGTTACTTGAATAAAAAACCCCGAATCGGAAAACCGATATCGGGGTTCTTGTAGTTTGGATGGAGTGGAAGTCTAGCGGCGCCCCGGTCCGTTGTGGCCATTCTGGCCTTGATTATTTCCTGGTCCGTTATTGCCGTTATGGTCTTGATTATTCCCCTGACCGTTGTTGCCGGTCTGGCCTGGGTTGTTCCCTGGCCCATTATTGCCATTATGGTCCTGGTTATTTCCCGGTCCGTTATTACCAGTATGATTGCCTGGCGTTGGAGTCGGTGTTGGAGCTGGAGTCGGAGAAGCGCTCGGACCGTGTCCAGGTCCATTGTTACCGTTCCCTGGACCCTGAGGGCCGTGTCCTGGTGTAGGAGTTGGGGCTGGGGTTGGTCTCGGTGTTGGAGTCGGAACCGGGGTTGGTCTTGGTGCAGGTGTTGGAGCCGGAGTTGGCGAGGTTCCAGGACCCTGTCCGTGACCATTATTATTGCCAGGGTTGTTTCCAGGTCCATTGTTACCGTTATGGTCTTGGTTATTTCCAGGACCGTTGTTTACTGGTCCATTGTTTCCATTATGGTCCTGGTTATTTCCCGGACCATTGTTGCCAGATCCGTTATTATTTCCTGGACCTGGACCGTTATGGTCATCATGTCCCGGGCCATTGTTATTTCCCGGAGGGTTGTATCCGCCGCCGTGATCGTCATGTCCAGGAGGATTGTAGTTGCCTCCATGGTCACCAGGCCCCGGAGGATTGTATCCCCCGTTTCCTTGTGGTCTGTTGTAGTCGCACGTTCCGTTTGCAAGATAACTGCGAATGGATTGATCGAGGAGATTCACCTGAGCAGTGGTGTAGTTCCCTCTGAAGATACCGCGAACAAAAAGCTGATGATATTGTCCGGCTACATAGTAGCTCACGGTGCAACCATTGATTGCTCCAGACTGCGCATCTTGAACGGTCTGCGGGAAGTTGCGAGTATCGTAGAATTCGATCGCAGCAACGAGTGCCGCGTTCTGAGTTTCATCGTAGTTTCCGGTGAAAGTTCCGGCAACGTAAAGCTGGTTATAGGTTCCGCTCACCCATGGCTTGACGGAGATGTAAGGATACAGGCCCGCTTCAGCATCGAGAATCTCGCGAGGAGTGTAGTTGTACGTTCCCGGATAGTTGCCGATGTAGGCACATCTTCCGGTTTGCAGGTGAGTTTGAATCGCATTCGCGAGGCTTGCAGATTGATCCGCAGTGAAGTTCCCGGCAAAGGCGCCGCGAACATAGAGCTGGTTATAGGTTCCATTCACCCAGAGTTTCACCTGACAACCGTCGATGCGATTCGCAGCGGCGTCATTGATGATTTGGGGAAGGCCCGTTGCGTGGGCGTTGCTGAGAGTGAGGGCTGAAATGGCGAGAGCCAGAAGACCGGTCTTTTTCACGATATACTCCTTAAGTATGATCGCCTTCAAAACCACATACGAGACGCGAAGGCATGTTTAACGTGGCGGAAGCTATCAGGCGACGGGAGTATTATCAATATTTAAAGTTTAAAAATATATTAATCTGAAATCACGTTCGAAAACAGCCTCGAACTGTTTCAGGAGTGTGGAGGGGAAAGGCCTGGACCCTGGATCTGAGGGTTTATTGATCTTCGGTTCAGCCCGGAGGCCAATGCATTTCGCGGCCCGCAAGAAGATGCAGGTGAAGGTGGAACACGGTCTGACCCCCTTCGGCGTTGCAGTTCATGACCACGCGATAACCGTCTTCAGCCACTCCCCAGCTCTTCGCCAGGTCCCTTGCTGCGAGAAACAGCTCACCCACAACGTGGACGTTTTCCGGGGTAAGATCGTTGATTGTCGGGATCTCGACCTTCGGGACGATCAGGACGTGATGCGGTGCTTGGGGGTTAATGTCTTCAAAAGCGAGGACCTTGTCGTTTTCGTAGACAATTTTCGCCGGGATTTCGCGTCGGATGATCTTCGTAAAAAGAGTTGCCATATTCCCTTTATTTTCGCTAAGGTAAGGGGGCTATGTCAAAGAAACTTTTTGTAGGAAACTTGCCGTTTGAAGTCAATGACGCGGATCTCGCGACTGTCCTCGCTGTTGCGGGTACGGTTGCCAGTGCAAAAGTCATCCTGAACAACAAAACCGGACGCTCCAAAGGCTACGGATTCGTTGAAATGGAAACCGAAGACATGGCCAATGAGGCGGTAAAGAAGTTCGACGGGGCAACCTTGAACGAACGCCCGTTAACTGTAGCTCTTGCCACTCCGAAACAAGAAGCCACAGCAAAAGCGGATGAGTCTGGTGAAAAAACGGACGCTCCCGCATCAGAAACTCCTGCCGGAGACGCTTCTCCGCAAACCTGATCCCATGAGTATTAACTGGGCTTCGAACGGATTTTCCAGAGCGACTGCAATTTTTCCAAGACTGGTTCTCGGGAAACCCCTCGCAAATGCAGCGAAGCTCATTCCTCTTCTTGAAAAAGAATCTCAAAACGGTTCGAGTGTTCTCATCACTCCCGAACTCGCACTCACCGGATACACCTGTGAAGATCTCTTCCACTCTGAAACCCTGATTCAGGAAACTGAAAAGGCACTCGTCCAAATCATCGAAGCTTCTGCGAAATGCGCAGGTCTCTGGGTGATTGGCTCACCGTTAAGACTTCCCGACGGACGGATCTTCAACGGAGCGTTTGCCATCAACGCGGGAAAGATCCTTGGTTTTGTTCCAAAACTTTTTCTTCCGAACATGGGCGAGTTTTACGAACGTCGCTGGTTCGTCAGCGGACGCAACCTTCATGAGGAAGTGTCTCATCCTGTTCTCGGAAACTTTTATGCTTCAAACGAACAGATCTTCTCAGGCGGACCGCTTCGCGTGGGAATTGAGATCTGTCAGGACTTCTGGGCACCGGTCGCTCCGTCAACGCAACTTGCGTTGAAAGGTGCAAACGTTCTCGTCAACTTGTCCGCAAGTAACGAACTCGTGGGCAAGCCGTCGACCCGGAGAAGACTGGTTGAAGTTCAGTCCAGTAAATCCTACTGCGCCTATCTCTATGTAAGCAGCGGAACCGGTGAGTCCTCAAAAGACACCGTTTTCTCAGGCCACACACTTGCCTACGAACTCGGAAAGAAGCTCGGTGAAATCACGCCTTTCGACGAATCGAAGGATACTTTCAGCGTGGATTTCGACCTCGAGAGGATTTTAAACGCCCGTTCCAAAGACATCTGCTTTGGTGAAGCAGTGGACTTGAGCGGAATTTCCCGTGTGAAGCGGACCGTGTTTGCGATCAATCCCGCTCCGATCAAAAAGCTCGAACGACTGATTGAAACCAATCCGTTCCTTGCTGAAATTGAAGATTTTGAAGAAGTGCTCGCGATTCAAGCTCAAGGCCTGATTCGCAGACTCCAGAGCGCAAACGCACAGAGCATGATTCTCGGCGTTTCAGGCGGACTCGATTCCACTCTGGCTCTTCTCGTCTGCCTTCGCGCAAAGCTTCTCGCAAAACGCCCGATCAAGATCATCGGGGTCACGCTCCCGGGTCCGGGAACTTCTGAAAAAACACTGGGAATCGCCCGTGCACTTCTGGCTGAGACCGGTGTCGATGAAGTGATTGAAGTTTCGATCAAGGCCGCAGTCGCCCAGCACCTGAAAGACATCGGAAAAGATGCGAACGATCGCAGTGTGGTTTACGAAAACGCACAGGCACGTGAACGCACACAGATCCTTTTTGATCTCGCAAACGAGCACAAAGGCATGGTTGTGGGAACCGGAGACCTCTCCGAACTCGCCCTGGGTTGGTGCACTTTCAATGCGGATCACATGGCTCACTATGCAGTGAACAGTGGAGTTCCAAAGACCATCGTAAAGCTCATGGTCAACCACTGGGTGCAGATCTCAGACTCGCAAAAACTGAAAGAAACGCTGAAAGAGATTCTGGCGCTCCCGATCTCACCCGAACTCCTTCCACCGGATGAAAAAGGGCTGATTTCTCAGGGAACCGAAGCCATTCTGGGAAGCTACGATCTCCACGATTTCTTCCTGTATTACTATCTGAGTTACGGATTCTCGAAGGAAAAGATCCGGGCCCTGGCTCGTGAAGCTTTCCGCGACAACGAGGCGCTTTCGTCCGATCTTGACCGGACCCTTGATATTTTCTGCCAGAGATTTTTCACCCAGCAATTCAAACGGACCACGCTTCCACCGGGACCGAAAGTGCATTCCATCAGTCTTTCGCCTCGCTCTGATTTTCGTCTGCCCGATGAATTGTCTTCCATGAGTTAGAGATCGATAAGGAGCCCCATGCTGAAAGTCCCTCATTTCAAGGCTAAAAGTAACAAAGTCCGCCGCATCGCTGTTCTGACGAGCGGGGGAGATGCTCCGGGAATGAACGCTGCGATTCGCGCGGTGGTGAGAACAACGATTGCTCTCGGTGCTGAATCCTTCGGGGTCGAACGCGGTTACTCGGGTCTGCTGGATGAAATGATTTTCCCGATGGTTCCGTCTTCAGTGGCAAACATCATCCAGCGCGGAGGAACGATCCTTCGGACTTCCCGTTGTCCGGAGTTCATGAAAGCCTCCGGTCGCAAAAAAGCGATCGATATCCTGAAACGCGACGAAATCGACGGTCTTGTGGTCATTGGCGGTGACGGTTCCTTCCGGGGCGCGCACTTGCTTCACAATGAAAGCGGAATTCCGGTCATTGGTGTTCCAGGAACAATCGACAACGACATTCCTTACACCGAGGACACCATCGGTTTTGACACTGCAGTGAACACCGGGATCGAACTCATCGACAAGATCCGGGACACGGCTTCTTCACACGACCGTATTTTCCTCGTTGAAGTGATGGGCCGTCACTCAGGGATGATCGCTCTTCACACCGGTATCGGGGGTGGAGCAGAGAGTATCATCGTTCCCGAAGTGAAGACTTCAATCGACCAGATCTGCACCAGTATTGATCGCGGTGTGAAGCGCGGAAAAACTTCAAGCATCATCGTCGTGGCAGAAGGCTGCCAGTACGGCGGAGTGGCTCCGATCGCAAAAGAGCTCGAAAAACGTGGTTATTCCACCAAGCTTGCCATCCTCGGTCACACCCAGCGCGGTGGAAGTCCGAGCGCGAATGACCGTCTCCTCGCATCCACTCTGGGCGCAGTTGCGGTTCAAGCACTTCTCTCCGGAGTTAAAGAGGGAATGGTCGGCGTGAAGAATCGCGAAGTTGTTCTCACGAGCTTCAAGAAGATCACCGGTAAGAAAGCCGGAATTCCGAAAGAGCTTCTCTCGATCGCAAAAAATCTCGCAATTTAGTCGGGGAAATTAAACGGAAGCAGGCGCGGTTTCATCTTCGTCGCCATAGACTCGTTGATAGTCTTGACGGAAGTGGAACCAGCGGTAGAAGAAGATCGCAAGGCTGAGTCCGCTCACGATGTCGACCAGGTAATGCTGCTTGGTGGTCAGTGTCGATACGGCAATCAAGGTCGCCCAAGTCAGAAACACCCAGAATGTTTTCTTCTGTCCATCGGTCCAGAACACGAAGGCCGACAGGTAGACGGAGCTGACGTGAAGGCTCGGGAAACAGTTTCCCGCCGTGTCCACATGACGAAGCCATGCCCAGGTCGCGAGAAGGTAGTTTGGAAGATCAGGTGACACCGGAAAATTCTCACGCGGGTAGACGGTCGGATAGGCCGCGAACACTCCACAGCTCACGAGCTGAAGCAGGAAGAACGAGTAGAGGTATTTGTTGATGTTGTCGTGATTGCGAAGAAGGATGTAGACGAAGGCGAAGTAAAAATACTCACTAATGTAAATGAAGACCGACCACGGCAAAAAGGGCGTGTGAGTGTCTACCCAGGTAAAGGGAAGATAGTGTCCTTCAAAATACGGAAAGTGGTTCGTGAGGTAATAAAGCGAATAGCCGAGACCATACATGATGGTGCCCGCTGCATATTTATTTCCTCGCGTAACAAATAAAGGGAGTTTCATAAACCGCTCCAGACACACTAACCGATTACTGACAATGTTGCACCGTTTAAAACAGTGTCTTTACCTTGAACTGTAGAACTGCCGCTGATAGGGTGCACCCATACGAAAATTTGCCTTGTGAGAGAGGACTACCCCATGTTCTGGAAAAGTTTACAGACTGCTTCGCCCATTTTCATCCTGCTGATTGCAGTAACGATCGTTTTGGCATATTTGCCCAAAGTGAATCTGGGGCATTCTGACGCCTTTAAGAAGCGCCGGATCTGGAACTGGCTTCCACTCGGTCTGACTTATGCGTTTTTGTATATGGGTCGTTACAACCTGACGGTCAGTAAAAATGCTTTCGGCGATCTGATGACGAACGCAGACTTCGGAACCATTTTCGGAATCGGCGCGATTGTTTACGGATGCGCATTCATCGTGAACGGACCTCTGACCGACAAGTTCGGCGGACGGAGAGCCATGCTGGTCGGCTCGATGGGCGCAGCCCTTGCCAACCTGGCGATGGGACTGGTGACCTGGTTTGGCTGGACTAAAAACCTCATTCTCACATTCTCCATCCTTTACGGAATCAACATGTACTTCCAGAGTTTTGGTGCTGTGGCGATCGTGAAGGTGAACTCTTCCTGGTTCCACGTTCGCGAGCGCGGAACCTTCGGCGGGATCTTCGGGATCCTGATCTCTCTTGGTCTTTACTTCGCTTATGACTGGGGCTCGATCATCTCAAAGACCTTCCCGCTGGCATTCGTGTTTTTCATTCCGACCGTGCTTCTCATTTTCTTCTTCATCCTCTGTTACCTGATGGTTCGGGATCGTCCGTCTGAAGCGGGCTTCGCTGATTTTGAAACCGGCGACAACAAGTTCGGTGGCAACGAAGCGCTGGGAGTGTTCTCGGTTGCGAAGCGCATGTTCAGCCATCCGGTGATCCTCACCATCGCGTTCATCGAGTTCTGCAGCGGCTTCCTCCGCAACGCGATCATGAGCTGGTACATCATCTTCTCAAAACAAACCGGAATCATCGGAACCTACGTTCCTTCCAACTGGGGTCTTCTCCTTTGCTGCGCAGGGATCCTGGGGGGCGTGTTTGCCGGAACGATCTCTGACAAGGTTTTCCACTCCCGTCGTGGACCGGTGACTGCCGTTCTTTACGGAATCATGGTTTTCGGCGGAATCGCGATGACCTTCATGCTGAACTCCGAATACCTGGGCTGGCTCATGGTGTTCATGTCCATGGCGATCATCGGTGTTCACGGAATGCTTTCCGGAACCGCGAGCATGGATTTCGGTGGAAGAAAAAATACAGGCACCGCAGTGGGCCTGATCGACGGATTCGTTTACCTCGGATCTTGTGTCGAGTCCTTCCTCTACGGCAAGACCCTTCCCACTGGTGATGCTGCGAAGATCGCTGGCAACTGGGGATCATGGCCAGTGGCAATGGTTCCAGTCGCATTGATTGGATTCATCCTCACGCTTCGAATCTGGAGCGCGACTCCGCAGAAGAGCACGAGCACCGCTCCTTCCAATTCTCCAGTCACTCCAACCGTGACCACCACCTGAGCATGGACTGGACACCGGACCAAGAGCAGGCTCTTCAATCGCTTCGCAGTGAGAATAACGTTTTTCTTACGGGCGGTGCCGGTACCGGAAAGTCCACGGTCATTCAGGAATTCAGAAAAGATCTGGAAAACGTTGCTGTTCTTGCATCGACGGGAACTGCGGCGATCCTTCTCGGCGGACGCACCTTTCACTCCTTCTTTGGTCTCGGGATCATGGAGGGTGGAGCTGATCTTGTGATCGAGCGGGCACTCAGGCACAAGGGAATCGTTCAGCGTTTGAGAAAAACCAAAACCATTCTGATCGATGAAATTTCAATGATCGGCGCGGCTGAGCTTCAGACTGCAGAGACAATCGCGAGACGCGCGCGTTCAAACGCAGGCCCTTGGGGCGGTCTTCGGGTGGTGGCGATCGGCGACTTTGCCCAGCTTCCTCCCGTGATGAAACAGGTGGCAGGCGAAGAGGGAATGGAACGCCCGTGGTGTTTTGCGACCCAGACCTGGCGCGACTCCATGTTTGATCCAGTCGTGTTGAAAACGATTGTCCGTTCATCCGATGAAGACTGGAACCGGGTCTTGAATCTCGTTCGCTGGGGCGAACTCACCGAAAGCGCGTACGAAGTTTTGAAGTCCCGTGTGAAGCCGGTCGGACTCGACTTCCAAGGGACGCGTCTGTTTGCGAGACGCGCACAGGTGGAAACCTTGAACAAGGCACGCCTGATGATGCTTTCGTCCGCTGCACGCGAGTACAACACGATTTATATCGGGAACGCGCAGAAGGTCGATGAACTGAAGCGGAACGCGCCGATTCCGGAAGTTCTCGTTTTAAAAGAAGGCGCACTCGTCATGTTCCGTCAGAACGATCCTGAGTATCGCTTCGTCAACGGAACACTCGGAACCGTTCGTGGAATGAAGGACGATGAAATCGCAGTCGAGTTGTTCAGTAAAAAAGTCATCAACCTGAAGCCAGCAACGTTCAGTGTTCTCGATGCCGAAGGCGAGCCTCTCGCTACGGCAAAAAACTTTCCACTAAACCTTGCCTGGGCTTGCACGATTCACAAAGCGCAAGGGGCGACACTCGATCGCGTTCACGCCGATCTCAAGGGCGTCTGGGAACATGGCCAGAGTTACGTTGCACTTTCACGCGTGAGATCGCTTGAAGATCTGACGCTGGAAGGCCTGAGTCCGCGTGTGTTTCCCGTGGATCCATCCGTCCAGAGTTTCTACCGGACGCTTTAATTAATGGCCGGCAGCGATGGAAAGGCTCTTTGCCATTTCGTACAAACGATCGAAATGATACATCCCGGTTGAGTGTCCATCGCTCCAGGCGATGTGAATTCCGTAACGGCCCACCGGCTCAATTTTCAACGGCTTCACATCCGGCTTGATCGAACCTTTTTTCAGGGTGCGCTTGCCCGTGATCTCATCGACGCACATCGCACAGGGGCATTCGAAACGAAGTTCAAGATAAGGGATCTGAAATTGCTCACCCGAATCAAAGGTCAGGGCGATCTTGAAGGCTTCGGAAGGGACGATTTTGGTGAGATTAGGCATGAGCGAAGGGTATCATGATTTCTGTTTCAAAACATCGATTCTTCCCCTAGGCTAAACAATGCCTATGGACTTGTCGCCGAAGCTTTCAACTCAACTGCAGGACCCTCTGAATCAACTGTACCGGCATCGACTGGCAGCCTTTCTTGTCGACCACATCCGGACGTCATTCATCACGCCAAACATGCTGACTTTCGCTCACGGAACGGTAGGGGTCGGGGCTGCATTTCTGATTTATTTTCAACACTATATCCTCGCGGTTCTCTTATTCGAACTCCGCACCGTCCTCGATTGCATGGATGGGATTCTGGCCCGCATGCGAGGTCAGCACACTGGCTTCGGACGGGTGCTCGACACCATCGCGGACGGGATTGCCTTTAATGCGGTCATGATCGCGGGCGCTCTCCGGATGATTCAGGATTTTCCAAGTTACGAACCGTCCCTGATTCTGATCAGCGTTTTCTGTTTTGCGCTGGTAGCCGCCCAGTCCGGAAGCATCTATCAGCTGATGAAACGTAAACTCGGCTCCATCATTCTCTGCCAGGTTGACTCGGTCGAGAGGGACTGGCGGGAACACGGGATGAAGGTGCGGGGCGATTCTCCCTCCTGGGTGGATCAATTCGGATACTGGCTGGACACGATGACGATTCGTTTCGTGTCGGTTGAATGGTACGAGAAGATCAAACGCCGTCGCAATGACCCCGATTGGGAGGCTTGTGCCCTCCGGGACGCCAAAACGATGAACGAACTTGCCCGGATCACCCGCAAACGGGAGTTCCGTCACGCGGTTCGTTTCACTTCTTTTGTCAGTGACGACAATATCTTTGCGGTGATCGGTCTTTGTCTTCTGGTTCTGGGAGCCTTCCCGTCCCAGATCTTTCCGCATGTTCATCCAGTGCTCGTGGCTTTCGGCGCAGGACTGACTTTTGCTCTGATCGCACTTTGTATCGGGCTGCATTATCTTCACAAGTTTTTGCACGGTGTATACCGTAACTAGAGGTCCACCAGAAAATTGACGATTAAGAAAACTTGCCAGTGATTTGGTTTGCTTGTGGTTGAGCTCCAGGTCAATAATGTTGATAACGTGCTTAGTGTAACTCCTGCAAAATATGCTGTGGAATGGCTTGGCGAATTTACAACATTCGTCATGCGCACCTTTCAATCCTCCAAGCACTTCTGGAGACGCTCCGGGCTATTCGTCATTCAGTGCGAATTCATCGGAGTGAGCAGTCTGGGAGTTCTCAGTGTCGCCGCTGTCTTCATGGGCGCGGTTCTCGGCTATCAATTATACAAATCTTTTGAATTGTTCGGCGCTCAAGCCCTCGTTGGGGGAACCGTAGGCGTGGGAATTTTCCGTGAGATGGGACCCGTGATCGGCGCGATCATGGTAACCGGTCGCGCGGGTGCTGCGATTGCGGCTGAAATTGCATCCATGCGCGTCTCCGAGCAGATCGATGCGCTCGATGTAATGGGTGTGAACCCTTTCGAGTATCTTGTTTTGCCACGCGTGCTTGCCGGCGCGATGATGATGCCGATTCTCGCATTCATTTTCAGCGGGATCGCAACCTTGTCGGCTGCGGTGGTCGCCTGTTCAATCCTCGATCTCAGTTATCCTGTGTTCTGGCAGGGATTCCGCCTGTGGGCGGATTGGATTGATCTCGTTCACTGTCTTCTGAAGGGCTTTTCGTTCGGAATTGCACTGACCACTTTGGGATGTTTTTTTGGCTTTCGGGCACAAGGAGGCGCAAGTTCAGTCGGACTCGCGACCCGTTCAACTGTTGTTTTCAGTTGTCTGACGATCCTCCTTCTCGATTATTTCTGGACAATGCTCCTGCCCCTCCGGGCGGATCAGATTATTTTAAGGTAGATCGGAAAAGATAATGGGCAATACAGGCAAAGCAAGTGCGGCAACAAAATTCAAAACCGGAGTCTTCACCCTGGCGGGGCTTCTGTTCATGGGAGCGCTCACGATCTACGTGAACAACCGTCCCTTCTGGTGGAGACCTTGTTCACCGGTGGCGATTATCGTGGAAGATGCGACCGGCCTGAAGATGAAGGCGCCGGTGAAGTCTCTCGGTCTTGAGATCGGTTATGTTTCAGATATCGGGCTGGTTGAAAGCGGTGTGAAACTCCGTGTGTGTGTGACTGCTCCGGTTGAAATGACGCCCGACACGAAAGCTTACGTGCGCAGCGAAGGGTTTCTGGGAGATAAGTTCCTCGAGTTGAAGCCGGTGAAATACACGGGATCCCACACGATGGAAGAGCCGAAGGGCACTCCTCATTCAAGCAATCTGAAAAATCTTTTCTGGAACGTGATCGGTCTTCCCAGTGCCTATGCACAACAGGGTGACACCGGTGCTCCCGCACAAAATATTCCAGTCGGTGAGAAGTCTGCTGACATGCAGGCCCTCATGCAGGAAATGGGGCATCTGACAAAATCTTTGAAGGAAGCAATCAACCCGGAAGAAATCCGCGGAACGATTCGTCAGTTGAACAAAACTCTCGAAGACGCATCCAAGGCGCTCTCGCCCCAAGGTGGACTTTCCCAGACCGCACAGCGCTCACTCGTGAAACTCGAAGACGCGATTGAACAATTGCGCGACCAGATGACCCGGATCAACCAAGGCCAGGGCTCGGTGGGGATGTTGTTGAACGATCCGACTTACGCGGAAGAAATGAAGAAGGCTCTCCTGAGTCTGAACAAGCTTCTCGGACGCGCAAGCGAGATGCGCATGGAAGTGACTTTGGGAATCAATGATCTTCCAGCCTTCAATGGAACTCGTGCCGCGTTCCAAGTGGAGATCTGGCCAAGACCAGACCGTTTCTACATTCTCGGAGTTGAGTCCGATCCACGCGGAAGTGTCACTCAGATCTTGAGCACGAACTGCGCGAACGGAACCTGCTTCTCGACCGACAACACGGTCACCACCAAGGGTGGGTATGTTTTCACGGTAATGGTCGGAAAGACGTTGAAAGACCGTTTGAGTATTGCAGTTGGGCTTTTGCACGGGGATGGCGCGGGCCGGTTAAATTTGGACCTGGGTCCGGATTCCAATCGTGAGAAATTCCAGGCCGTGGGCGAGTTGTATTTTCGCACCCAGTCAGATGCGCAAGGAAACTGGACTGCGCTGGGCGACGGTCGTATCTACGTGAATTATCAGCCAGTTTCAATCTTCTTCCTCACCGGTGGGGTGGAAGGATTCCGGAAGCAGAATGGGAAATTCTCGTCCTTCATCGGAGCCGGCATCCGGTTTGACGACGAAGACATCAAACTTCTGTTCACCTTCTTGTAATTTTTAAGCTTTTATCCTATTGTCCTAAGACTAAACAGAAATCCGAAGTATTTCGGGATTAATGGCTGTGTTCTGATTTCCTGCAAAGGGTGGTCAGTGAAGCAGCTGGAAAGAGACTATTATGCGCGAAAAAGTAAGACTGATTTCCTCAGCAAAAACCGGGTATAGCTACTATACAACGAAGAACAAGCAAAAGCAGACCGACAAGATCGCTCTCAGAAAATACGATCCAGTCGCTCGTAAACACGTGTTGTTTACTGAGACTAAAATGCCAAGCCACACTAAAAAATAATTTTTAAGAATAGAGAAATTTAGTCATGAAAGAAAGTTTACACCCAATTTACCGTCCGGTTGTTTTCAAAGATCTTACGAGCGATTTCGAGTTCCTCACTCGCTCTACGATCCAGACCAAAGAGACCATCAAGTGGAAAGATGGAAATGAATACCCACTCGCAAAAGTGGAAGTTACTTCCAAGTCTCACCCGTTCTACACCGGTCAAGACAAGCGTCTCGACACTACTGGCCGCGTAGAGAAGTTCATGAACAAGTACAAAAACATTAAAAAATAGAACAGACTCAATTGTTTGTTCCTCCATGGTGAAAATCGCGGAAGCGAAAATAGCCTAGGCTCGAATCTTTAGCCAGATTCGGGCCTTTTTTTTGCTCGCGCGAGGAGTTCTTGCTGTTGGATTAGTGCACTTAAAAAAGAGTCTGCATCCTTCGGGTAACGGCCATCGTGGCCTTGCACTTCCTATCGCCATCCATGGCTGAAGTGACTGCCCTCAGGACGCACACTCTTTTTTAAGTGCACTAATCCAATAGTAGGTGCTCATCGAATTCGAAGAGATGAGCTTCGCTTTTAATGATGGGCAGGAATTGCCACGAGTTGAGTGAGAGATGAGGGAAGTGTGGAGTACGGGTAACACTCTTAACAAGTTCGTCGGGAAATTGAAAAAAACATTACACAATGTGAATTTAATATTTACCGTGTTCACAAAAGACCTCACACTGGATTCGTAGGGCGAAAAAATTTCAGTTCAAGCGGGTCTGGCAGAGTGGTAGCAGCGTTTCGTTCCGATACATCAACAAACCAAAGATTTTGGGAGAGAATGGAATGAATATCAGGAAGCCATTGATTGTGGCGCTCTGTTTGGGAATGAGTGCGTGTCATACGATCTCCGGGACCTTGTCGGTCACCGGGGACAGTGTTCAGTTGAAAGATAAAAAAGGAAACCTCACGACGATTCCTACCGGGAACGCAAGTGTGGTGATGGAGTCCGGTAAACTTCTTTTGAAGGCGCGCGATTCTGCGGGTAAAAAAGAAACCATTGAGCTCGAAGCACTGAAACACATGCTTCCGCAGTTCGAGAGTATCGGGGAGCATCGCTTCCTCGCTTCTGAAACTGGTCAGCCAGTAGACATCGACGAAATTACGACGAACGCGAACAGTGAAAGTCGTGAGCACGAAGAGTGGGAAAGCTGTTCAACTACGATCACCGTGGAAGTTCCTTGTCCGACTCCGGCACCGAATCCAAATGGTGGGGATCATCCGAATCCTCCGCAGGGCGGTAATGGTAATGGTGGCGATAACCACACTCCGAATGGTGGCAACGGCAATGGCGGTGGAGATCACGGCCAGGGTCCAGGCAAAGGTGGTCCGGGAAAACCAGGACACGCGAAAGTGGTTAACTTCACTGCAAGTCGTCGTCCGGCAGGCCAAGGCTGTACTGCAAGTCGTGTCGTAAGCGGACGTCAGCGCGTTCAGTTCCACTTCGATGGCGACGCGTTTGAAATCCAGTTGATCATGACTGATCCGACATCCGGCAATCAGGTTGCGAATTTCGACGGTTACACGTACTCGAGTGACAAAGTGGTCGATCGTTATCTCTCTCCTTGTCTGACTCGCTAATTTAATTCAAAAATGAAAACGAAGAGGGTCGTCTCCATGAGGCGGCCCTTTTTATTTTTAAGCTCCAAACCAAAAGGGAGCGGGAGAGGCATTTTGAATGCCCCTCTTCGCTCCCAACGCTGGTCTTACTGTTGGTTATAGAGGAATGGTTTTGAGGTGGGAAATGGAGAAGGGGTTGGGACCGGTATGGAGGGAGTTGGGGTGGGAGAGGACGACGAGTAAGGGATCGGCGTTGGGAGAGGATTGGGTTTATCGAATAAGTAATTATTCGGTACCGGGTTGATAGAAGGAAGCGGCGTCGAAATCGGCATTTGAGCAAAAGCTTCCCCTGCGTCCCAAATCAGGAAGGAGCTGAGTGCCGCAAAATACAGCTTTCTTTTCCGTGTCCGTTTCATCCCAATTGGGACTTTGCAGTATTTGTGCCTGAGCCGGAGCGGGTAAAAAAGGTATCCGATTACTTATGGAGGTGCACCGCGCCCACACGGGTGTCGCAGCGCACCTCCATAAGTAATCGGATACCTTTTTAAATCAGCTCTTTGAGCCAGAAGAGATTGCGGTGGAAGATGAGGGTGTTCACGACTGCCGCTAGTCTTGGCTTTCCGCAGAAGGAAACTGAAACGCCCGCTTCCTCCATCATCAGGATGTCGTTTGCCCCATCGCCGACTGTAATGGTCTCGTTTTTGAAAACACCGTAGTTTTCCTTCATCATCGAAACGAGTTTCTGTTTGTATTGGGCGTCCACGAGTGGTCCGTCGGTTTCACCGGTGAAGAGTTCGTCATCATCGGTGACCAGAACGTTTCCGTAAACCTGATCGACGAACAACTGCTTCTGGAAGTGCTTCAGGATGAATTCGAATCCACCGCTGACAATCGCGGTTTTGGTATCCCGGAAACGGAAGTAGGCCATTAGTTTTTCGGCACCCGGGCTCAGGGTGAGATCCGGAATGATGGAGAGGGCCTGTGCTTTCGGCATTCCCTTGAACAGACGAACCCGTTCCAGAAAAGCAGCCACGAAATCGATTTTTCCCTGCATCGCCGCTTCAGTGATCTCAGCGCACTTCTCGTAAAATCCAGCGGTACGGGCAATCTCATCAATCACTTCCTGATTGATGAGGGTGGAATCCATGTCGAATGAGATGAGTTTTTTGGAAGCGTTGATCGCGCTCATCGGAAGAAAGGAAACCGCGTAGGGTTTCGGGCCTGGGTGGGAGCCCGCGAAGAGTTCGCTCCAGACCGCTTCGCGAAAGAGTTCAATCGAGTGGAGGTGGCCCAGGCTCACGACGTCGAATTCGAATTTCAGGGATTCTTCCGGATCCGAAACGAAGTTCGTTTTGATCTTTGAAAAGGAAATGATCGGACGCAGGTTCAGGGAGGTGAGGAGGATGTTGATCCACTGATAAAGGCCTTCGATCTCCTGTTGGGAGATGACGGGGCTGATCCAGGTCAGGCGGTGTTCTTCAATGTTTTGACTCATGGTGTCTTCCGGTGCGTTCTCTTTGAAATTCTCCCAAGGGAAAACAACTCTTGGCAAGGGGGAATTGCATTGTTTATGCTCCCTTTCATGGCTCTTTCCACCGAACCGTACAAAGGCACACGAGATTTTTATCCCAAAGACATGCAGTTTCGAAACTGGATGTTCGGGAAGCTCGCGAAGACCGTCCAGTCCTTTGGCTATCAGGAGTACGGCGGACCGATGCTCGAAAGTTTTGACCTCTACGCCGCAAAGACGGGCGAGGAAATCGTAAACCAGCAGCTTTATCACATGATTGACCGGGGTGATCGCAAGATCGCGGTTCGTCCGGAGATGACTCCGACGATGGCCCGTCTCGTGGCAGGCAAGATCAATGAGCTTGCTCGCCCGATCCGTCTCTTCAGTATTCCGAACCTCTGGCGTTACGAGCGCCCTCAGCGCGGACGCCTCCGCGAGCACTGGCAGTTGAACGTCGATGTTCTCGGTGGAGAGCCGATCTTTGCTGAAACGGAAGTCCTCACGGTTGCAGTCGAGTTGATCCGCGCATTCGGCGGAGCGGACAAGATGCAGGTTCGGGTGAATCACCGCAAACTCATGGACCACTTCTTCTCCAAAGTGATGAACCTGACCACTGAGCAAGCTCACAAGGTCGTGAAGGCAATCGACGCAAAAGCCAAGGTCGATGAAGCAAAATTCAAAGGCTGGATTCTTGAAGCAGGGGTGAAGGAAGAGCAGATTGATGTGCTCACCCGTTTCTTCGTCTCTGATCTGGACACCCTCGCAAAGGAAATGCCGTGCGAAGGCGTGGAGCACTTGAGAAACCTGTTTGCGATGTTGAAGCAATCCGGCGTCACCAATCAGGTGGTGTTCGATCCGACGATCATGCGCGGACTCGATTACTACACCGGCACCGTATTTGAAATTTACGACATGAGTCCTGAAAACAACCGCGCGATGTTCGGCGGTGGCCGTTACGACAACCTGATGGGAATCTTCGGAAAAGAAGCGCTCTCCGGTGTTGGTTTCGGTATGGGCGACGTGTCCCTCCAGAACTTCCTCGAAACCCACAAGCTCGTCCCGGCTTTTCCAAGCCTCGTCGATGTAATGGTCACGCTCCCAAAAATGGAATACCGGGAAATTGCGGAAACCATTGCGCGAGAACTCAGAGAGCTTGGCCATAGTGTCATTACTCCTCTTTCAGTAGGACCATTCGGGACTCAGTTGAAGCTTGCCAATCGTCATGAGTCTAAAATTGCGGTTCTTTTTGGAGATGATGAGATGGCCCGTAACGAAGTGATTGTGAAGGACCTTCGAACCGGGTTACAAATTACCGTTCCGGCGAAAACTGCAGTAAACGCAATACACGACGAACTTGAAAAGTCAGGTGCGGAAGAAACCGGAATTCTTATTTCTTTCCTTAGACGCCTGAAGATTGGTGAGTCTATTCTGGTTGAAAAAAGCGATGATCTCGATTCAGTGAAAAAAGAGCTCACGAGAGTTTTGAAAGAGCTCAGCGAACAAGAGAACAAAAGGGGATAGCTATGAAAACACTTTCCATCCAGAAACTTCACCCTGAGGCAAAAGTACCCACCCGCGCATACGAAAACGATGCAGGCCTTGATCTTGTGACGGTTGAAACGCACACACTGGCTCCAGGCGAAGGCAGAATCTTCAAGACCGGTCTTGCGATGGCGATTGAACCGGGGTTCGTAGGCCTGATCTGGGATCGCTCTTCCATGGGAAAACGCGGAATCAAAACCCTGGGTGGCGTGATTGATTCCGGCTACCGCGGTGAAGTTGGCGTGATTCTCTGGAATCTCACCAAAGAGGCCCAGGAAATCAAAGCGGGTGAGCGAATCGCCCAGCTTCTCATTCAATCCATCGCGACTCCACAGACGCAGGAAGTGACTTCCTTGTCAGAAACCACGAGAAATGCCGGTGGTTTCGGCAGTTCTGGTAAATAAAACGCCCTGTTAAATTACCTTAAATTGCCAGCTTTGCTGTTGTAAACGAGTGGTCCTGGAACTAGTTTCCAAGTCATGAAGACTTACAACACTACTTTATTGGTTCTGGGTTCCCTTATCTTGAGTTCATCTGCGCACGCTTCAGCTCTGAATTACGTATTCAACCGGGGAGCGATTTCCCCTGAAAATGTTTCCGGCTGGTTCTGTCAGATCACGGAAGACGGCGTGGTGAAAAAACCTCTCGGCAAGTCCCCCTACATCAACGTGAATGCCGAAGATGTACGTGATCCACTGATTTTCAGC
>OUNO010000138.1_pt3 | contig 27147 bp, 27 predicted proteins | sample 1779811 | NCBI WGS metagenome assembly OUNO01 (sample SAMEA3914804, study PRJEB12502) | metagenome | biome: forest; material: soil | place: Canada | collected 2010-06-25 | depth 0.3 m
ATCGCCGTGTGGAACCCGCCGCTGACCGACGAGCGGCTCGGCAGCCGCCGCTCGGCGCTCGGCGAGGCAGCCGAGCTCCTCGCGCGCCTCGTCCGCGACGGCGCCCGCAGCATCTGCTTCATGAAGTCGCGCAAGGGAGTCGAGGTCCTCAGCCGCCTCGTCAAGGACGAGCTGCGCGACACCCACCCCGAGCTCGCCGAGGCCGTCGCGCCCTACCGCGCCGGCTACACCTCCCAGCAGCGGCGCGAGATCGAGGGGCGCCTCACCCGCGGCGAGCTGCGGGCCGTCATCACGACCGACGCCCTCGAGCTGGGCATCGACATCGGCGAGCTCGACGCCGCCATCGTCGTCACCTTCCCCGGCACCGTCGCCTCCCTGCGCCAGATGTGGGGCCGAGCCGGGCGCCGCGGCCGCGGCCTGGCCGTCTACGTCGCCGGAGAGGACGCGCTCGATCAGTTCTTCTGCCGCCACCCCGAAGACTTCCTCGACCGGCCGGTCGAGGCCGCCATCCTCGACCACGAGAGCGCCCTCATCTTCCGCGCACACCTTCTCTGCGCCGCGCACGAGGGGCCGCTCGACGGCCAGGACGGCGAGTTCCTCGGCCCGCGCTGGCAGGCCCACGCCGACGTCCTCGAGAGCACCGGCGAGCTGCGCCGGCGCGGCGGCACCGCCGGCGGCACGTACGTGCCGCGACGCCCGGGCGGCTACCCCGCCGCCGAGGTGTCGCTGCGCTCTGCCTCGGCCGACACGTTCGCCATCGTCGACGTGTCCTCCGGCGAGCTGCTCGGCTCGACCGAGGCGGCGCGGGCGCACTCGACGATCCACGAGGGCGCCGTCTACATGCACCAGGGACGCTCCTACGAGGTCCGCGAGCTCGACCTCGACCAGCGCCGAGCGCTCGTCTCGCCCTTCGACGGCGACTGGTACACCCAGCCCAAGCGCGAGACGGACACCCACATCGTCCGCCTGCTCGACCGGCGCGAGACGCTCGGCGTCAGCCTGTCCTTCGGCGAGGTCAGCGTCACCGACACCGTTCTCGCCTACCAGCGCAGACGACTGGTCGACCACGCCGAGGTCGACGTGTTCGCGCTCGACCTCCCGCCGGTCAGCTTCCCCACCCAGGCCCTGTGGTTCGAGTTCGACGCCGGCCGGCTCGCCGACACGGTCCCGTTGGAGTCGCTCCTCGGCGCGCTGCACGCGACCGAGCACGCCCAGATCGCGGTCCTGCCGCTGATAGCGATGTGCGACCGCTGGGACATCGGCGGGCTGTCGACGAACTTCCACCCTCAGACGGGGGTTCCGACGATCTTCCTCTACGACGGCCACCCCGGCGGGATCGGCATCGCCCGGACCGCCTTCGGCCGCTTCGAGGAGCTGTGCGAGGATGCTCGACGGCTGATCGCCGAGTGCCCCTGCGCGAGCGGGTGCCCATCGTGTGTTCAGTCGCCCAAGTGCGGAAACCTCAACGAACCCCTGTCCAAGGCCGGCGCGCGGGCACTGCTCGACCTGCTGCTGGCAGCCGACCGTCCAGCAATGCTCTCCGCTCCGCTCTGAACAGCGCCCTCCGCTGTTCAAGCCGAGACCGGCGGCGACGTCGCCCCGGCCCGCCCCGCGCCCTTACACAGACACCATGCTCAGACACTTCAACAAGCCGATCCTCGCTCTCCTGCTCATCGGCCAGGCCCTCGCCGGGAGCGTCGCAGGCGCCGAAGCGCCGCCCGGCAAGCCGCTGATCTTCGCAGGGCCCGGGGGCCGTGTCGCGCTGACGCGCTGGACGCTGCGGACCGATCCGGCAGACCGCGGCGGCTCCCTCGGCTGGGCGCGCGGCGGGTTCGCCGGCAGGACCGTCGGCGTGCCGAACGTCGTCAACGCCTACCAGTACACCGGCCCTGCGGGGTCGCGCAACTACGAAGGCTCGGTCGCCTGGTACCGCACGAGCTTCCATGCCCCCGCCGCCGGCACCTACGCGCTGAGCTTCCAGTCGGCCAACTTCCGGGCCACGGTCTGGGTCGACGGCCACCAGCTGGCCATCCACTCCGGCTCATACCTGCCGTTCGACGCGCGGGCCGACCTAACAGCGGGCGCGCACACGGTCGTCGTGCGGACCGACTGGCGCGATCCGGCGCTGCAGTCGCGCAGCGGCTTTCACCGCACGTGGTTCAACTGGGGCGGCCTCGACGGTGAGGTCGAAGTCCGCCCCATTGGCGAGAGCGAGCTGTCGGACCCGGCGATCCAGACGACGCTCTCCTCTGAAGCGCCGGACGCGGCCAGCGCGACCGTGCACCTCAGCGTCCAGGTCCGCAACAACGGTCCCACGCGGACGATCACACCCGAAGGCACGATCGCCCGCGCGGGCGACAGCGTGCCGATCTCCTTCCCGCCGGTCGAACTCGAAACGGGCCAGACGAGCACCGTCACCGGCACCGCCGTCGTCACCGCACCGGCCCTGTGGTCGCCGTCGAGCCCACAGCTGTATGAACTGTCGCTGAACGTCGCCGGTGAGAGCAGCTACTCGGCGCGCATCGGCCTGCGCCAGCTGAGCTGGCGCGCCGGGCACCTCTACCTCAACGGATCGCGCCTGCGCCTGCACGGCGCGACCATCCAGGAGGACGCCCACGGCCACGGCGACGCCCTCACCCCGGGAGATCAGCGAGCGATCATCGCCGAGCTCGAGTCCATCGGCGCCAACGCCGCCCGCGCCCAGCACCCGCTCGACCCGGCCCTGCTCGAACGCCTCGACGCGGCCGGCATCCTCGTCTGGCAGGGCATCGGACCGGTCGAAGGCGCCGGCAACTGGTACTCGAGCACCCCGCGGCTCCTCGCCGCCGCCGAACGGCAGGCGCGCACAGCCGTCCTCGCCGCCGAGCTGCACCCCTCGATCTTCGCCTGGAACCTCGTCGACGAGGTCGCCGGCAACGGCCGCAACGGCCAGGAGGTCCACTACGTCCGCAGCCTGTCGCGCTGGCTGCACTCCCACGACCCGGGCCGGATGGTCGCCGTCGACGTGTGGGGGGACCATCCCCCGGCCAACGCCGGCTCGCTGTACGCCGAAGCCGATGCCGTCGCCGAGACCGACTACTCGGGCTGGTACGACTCCCCGACGGACACGCCGGCGCAGCTGGCCGCCAAGATGCGCGCCCGCCTGGCCGCGATGGAGCGGACGTTCGCCGGCAAGGTTCTCGTCGTCAGCGAGTTCGGCGCGGAATCGAACGGCCTCAATCCCTCCGGCTCGCCGGGCAGCTACGGATACCAGGCCAAACTGCTCGCCCAGCACGTCGCCGTCTATGAGGCCGACTCGCGCCTGACGGGCATGCTCGTGTGGGTCCTGCGCGACTATCCGCTGACGCCGACCTTCGACGGCGGATCGATTCACAACGTCCTGCCCCACGTCCGCCTCATCGAAGGGCTCAACCAGAAGGGCCTGTTCACCTACGGCGGCCAGGCCAAGACGGCCGTCGGCGTGCTCAGGCACCTCTTCAGGGCGCTGCCGCGCGACTGAGCTGGTACACGCGAACGCGGCCGACGGTCGAGGGCGCGAGGAAGGAATAGACCGTGTAGCTCGCGCCGCGATAGGACACCGAGCCGCTGTCGGGCAGACGCGGCGGCCCCGGTCGCGTGCTCCCGGCGAGCTGACGCGAGCCCGAGCGGACGTAGAGCAGCCCGCCGGTCAGGCTGGCGGCGAGTTTGACGTAGACCGGGAGGTTGGCCGGCGAGAGGGAGAAGCGCCGAGAGATCCTCCGAGCCACCCGGCCGAGCTCGTCGCTCCGGATGGACGCACAGCTCTTGCCGGCGAGGCCCGGCGGCACCGGCACGAGCAGCGAGATGCGCAGGGGCCCGCTCGGGAAGGCGGCGCCGGCGAACGAGAAGGCCTCATACCTCACGCCCGCGACCTGAACCGGCCCCCGGCTCGGGATGCTCCGCGGCGCCGAGGGCAGCTGGCCTTCGACGGGGATCTGTCGCGAGCCCGCTCGTATGACCATCGGCGCGCCGACGAAGCGGCTCTCGAGCTTGATGTAGCCGAGATCGTCCTGAACCGAGAAGACGTAGCGTCCGATCGTGCGCCCGCCCAGTCGCAGCCTGCCGGATACCGGCGCAAGGATGAACGGGCCGCCGACGTCGGCGAGCACGGTCGAGCCCCTGGCGATGCGCAGGCGGACGATGTGGGTGTGCGAGAAGACCAGCGTCGTCACAGCCCGCGTGAGCGCTTCGCGCCGGCCGGCGGCGAGCGCCCGCAGGAGCGCGCCGTTGGTCTCGATCTGGCGTCGATCGCTGCGCGTCTCGGTGCCGGCCACCTCGCCGGCGTAGATGCGCGTAGCCACCTGCCCGGCGGCCCTGGCCAGGACGCCGGGCGCGGCGCCGGCGCAGGCCGCGCTCGCGCGCGTGCTCTGAGCCGACGCGCCGCAGGCCGTCAGCGCGAGCGCCAGGACGGCCAGTACCCCGGCACCCATCCCGGCGCTCAGGCTGGCCGGCCTCATGTCCTCCAGCTACCCCTTGTTGCCCCGCGCGATTCGCCGCAGGTCGATCGTCTCGTCGTAGAGCCTGGCCTCGACACCCTCCTCCAGAGCGACCTCGCGCAGAGGACGCCCCGAGGCGGTTGCCTTCTTGACGATGACCGTCGCCTTGTCGTAGCCGATGGCGCCGTTCAGGGCCGTCGCGACCGCCAGGGTCGCGCCCGCCGACGCCCGGGTGCCGGCCCGGTTGGCCTCGATGCCGTCGACGCACCGCTCGGCAAAGACGCGCGAGGCCGACGACAGGAGGTGCAGCGACTGCAGCAGGTTGCGCGCGATCAGGGGGATGCGGACGTTGAGCTCGAACTGGCCCTGCATGCCCGCGACCGTGATCGCCGTGTCATTTCCGATGACCTGGGCTGAGACCTGCAGGACGACCTCGGGCAGCACGGGGTTGACCTTGCCGGGCATGATCGAGGAGCCCTTCTGGAGCTCGGGTAGGAAGATCTCGCCGATCCCGGCGCGGGGGCCCGAGCCCATCAGCGCGAGGTCGCCGGCGATCTTCGTCAGCGACACCGCAACGACCTTGAGGGCGCCCGAGAGCTCGACCAGCGCGTCGCGGCTGGCCTGGGCCTCGAACGAGTCGAGCGGCGCTGCGATCTGCTTGAGGCCGGAGTCCTTCTTCAGGCGGGCACGGACCTTCTCGGCAAAGCGCGGATGGGTGTTCAACCCGGTGCCCGTCGCCGTGCCGCCGAGGGGGATCTGGCCGACGTGGACGAGCGCCGACTGGACGCGCTCCTGGCCGAGCGCCAGCTGGGCGGCGTAGCCGGCGAACTCCTGGCCGAGCGTGACGGGCACGGCGTCCATCAGATGGGTGCGGCCGGCCTTGACGACGTTCTGAAAGCTGCGCGCCTTGCGGGCGAGCGAGCGCTCGAGCTGCTTGAGGGCGGGAAGCAGCTCGTTCTGGGCGACGTCGAGGGCGGCGAGGTGGACGGCCGAGGGGAACACGTCGTTGGAGGACTGGCCCATGTTGACGTGGTCGTTGGGATGGACACCGTCTCCGGCGAGCGTGCCGATGACCTCGTTGGCGTTCGTGTTCGTCGAAGTCCCCGAGCCGGTCTGAAAGACGTCGATCGGGAACTGCGCGTCGTGCTTGCCGTCGGCGATCTCGGCGGCTGCCCTGGAGATGCGCGAGGCGCTGCGTTTGGAGAGCAGCCCGAGCTCGCCGTTGACGAGCGCCGCGGCGCCCTTGATCCGGGCGAGCCAGTGGATGACGGACACCGGCACCGTCTCGCCCGAGATCGGGAAGTTCTCGACGGCCTTGGCGGTCTCGCCGCCCCACAGCTGCTTGTCACTCGGCATTTCTTCTCCTCGTCGAGGCGGGTGAATACGACCGGCCGGCCGCCGCGCGCGGCGAGATCTCGAGCCGACGCGCGGCCCTGAACCCTATCCGCAGAACGCCGCCAGCTCGCGGGCCAGCCCCACGGGATCGTCGTATGCCATCAGGAAGCCGGTGCTCTCGAGCACGCGCAGCTGTCCGTGCGGGAGCCCCCGCAGGGCCTCTTCGGCGCCGGCCAGAGGATGCAGGCGATCCTGGTCGGCCCACAGCAGCAGCACCGGCATGTCGAGCTGCGGGTAGAGGTCCAGCAGCTGCGACTGCGCCCCGCGCGGCCAGCTGGCGGCGCACCTCGCCCACGAGCGGGCGAGGCTGGAGTTGCCGGACACGTCGGCGAAGGCGTGGCGGAAGAGGTCGCGGACCGCCGGGTTGCCCCGGGCCGACAGCGACATACCGCGCTCCGGTGTGAAGGCGGCCGTGGCGGCATATGAGAGGAGACCGTCGAGCCCGGGCACCGCCGCCGCCCGGCTCGCCAGCTGCAGGGCATGACGCGTGCGGGGGTGGCTCGGCTCGAGGTGCATGCGGTTTGGCATCAGCACGAGTCGGCTCGGGCGCAGGCGGCCCGTCGCCACCGCGTGCAGGAGGATCTCGGCACCGGCGTCGTGGCCGCCGATCATCGGTCTCGCGCCGAGCACCTCGGCCGAGAAGCCGGCCAGGACGTCGGCGAACCAGTCCAGCGTGTAGGGGTGACGGGGACGGTGCTCGGAGTCCCCGTGCAGAGGCAGGTCGGGCAGGACGACGCGAAAGCGGTCGGAGAGCTGCTCGACCGCGGGCTCCCACTCCTTGTGCGACAGCATCGCCGAGTGCAGCAGCGCCAGCGGCGGACCTGCGCCGAACTCCCGGTAGGCAACCCTGGCACCGTCGCCGTGGTGATAGAGGCGCAGCCGCATCCCGTCATCGTAGGATCGAAGCGAGCCACCGTGTCCGCCCGCCACCTCCATCCAACCCGAGCCTCGCCGGTCGTCTTGGCCGCCGTCCTCCTCGGCGCGCTGGCGCTCGGCTGCGGAAAGGCCAGCCCCGGCACCGCCCTGTCGGTCGGCGCGCCCGACGCCCTGCCGGCCTCGGGCTCCTCGCACGTCGTCGTCATCGTCATGGAGAACGCCGAGTACGGAGAAGTCATCGGCAGCTCGGCCGCTCCCTACGTCAACTCCCTGGCCCGCCGCTACGGGCTGGCGAGCAACAGCTATGCCATCGGGCACCCGTCGCTGCCCAACTACCTCGCGCTGACAAGCGGCTCGACGCACGGCATCGGCAGCGACTGCACCGGCTGCAGCGTGTCGGCGCCCAACATCGTGGACCAGCTCGAAGCCGCCGGCATCTCGTGGAAGGCCTACCTCGAGGACGTCCCCCGACCCTGCTTCACCGGGGCGGGCGCCGGCGGCTACGCCAAGAAGCACAACCCCTTCGCCTATTACGTCGACGTCGTTCGCTCGCCGCGGCGCTGCGGCCGGCTCGTCGGCTTCGGCAGCCTCGCCGCCGACCTGCGGCGCGGCCGCCTCGCGACCTACTCCTGGATCACGCCCAACCTGTGCGACGACGGTCACGATTGCGGCGTGGCCGCCGGCGATCGCTTCCTCGCGCGGACGGTGCCCGCCCTGCTGCACGAGCTCGGCCCGCAGGGATTCATCGTCCTCACCTGGGATGAGGGCGGCTCCGACGCCTCCTGTTGCGGCGCCGCCCATGGCGGGCGCGTCGCTACGATCCTCGCCGGCCCGCGCGTCAGGCGGGGCTCGCGGCTCGCGTCGCCCGTCGACCACTACGGCGTGCTCGCGACGATCGAGGAAGCGCTCGGCCTGCCGCCGCTCGGGGGCGCCGCCGATCCCGCAAGCGGGCGCCTCGGCGCGCTCTTCAACCGCCCACCGCGGGTGGGCTGAGGCACGGCTTCCGGGCGGCGGGGGCGCGAGGTGCGCGCACGCCCCCACCTACAATGGGCCGCCCCATGAGCGAGCCCCAGACACCGCCGGCCTCGACGGAGAGCCTGATTCCGAGCCGCGAGGTGGACCCCCGGCAGGAGCTGCCGTCGCTCGAGCTCGAGATCCTCGAGCGCTGGCGCGAGCGCGACGTGTTCGCCGAGTCGCTGCGCTCTCGCGCCGGCGCGAAGCAGTGGGTCTTCTACGAGGGGCCACCGACGGCCAACGGGCCGCCGGGCTCCCACCACGTCCTCTCGCGGGTCTTCAAGGACATCTATCCGCGCTTTCAGACCATGCGGGGATACCGCGTCGAGCGCAAGGGCGGCTGGGACTGCCACGGGCTGCCGGTCGAGATCGCCGTCGAACAGAAGCTCGGCATCTCCCACAAGTCCGAGATCGAGGACACGATCGGGATCGAGCGCTTCAACGCCGAGTGCCGAGACTCGGTCTTCGCGTTCCTCGAGGAGTGGGATCGCCTGACCGAACGGATCGGCTTCTGGCTCGACCTCGAGCACGCCTACCGGACGCTCGACGAGAGCTACATCGAGTCCGTCTGGTGGGCGCTCTCGGAGATCGACGCCCGCGGCCTGCTCTACGAGGGCCACAAGGTCGTCCCCTACTGCCCGCGCTGTGAGACGACGCTGTCCTCCCACGAGGTGGCGCTCGGCTACCGCGACGTCGTCGATGACAGCGTCTACGTCAAGCTCGCCGTCACCGGCGGCGAGGACCGGCTGCTCGTGTGGACGACGACGCCATGGACCCTGCCCGGCAACGTCGCCGTCGCCGTGTCGCCGTCGGCGACCTACGCACGCGTGCGCGAGGGCCAGGACACCTACGTGCTGGCCGACGCGAGGGTGACGGCCGTCCTCGGCGAGGATGCCGAGGTCCTCGAGCTCTTCAGCGGCCGGGAGCTCGTCGAGCGCTATGGCTCCTACGACGGGCCGATCTTCGCGGCCGAGGATCGCAGCGCCGGCCCGTTACCGATCCTTGCCGACGAGTTCGTCACGACCGACGACGGCACCGGCATCGTGCACCTCGCGCCGGCCTTCGGCGAGGACGACTACCGGGTCGCGGCGGCTGCGCCCGAGGTCGCGTTCGACCCGACCGAGCGCGAGACGCTCTACAACCCGGTCAGACCGGACGGAACCTACGACGAGCGCGTGCGTGCGAGCGACGGGCGCTCGTTCGCGGGCCGCTTCGTCAAGGACCCGGAGCTGACGGGCGAGCTGATCGCCGACCTGCGCGAGCGCGGGCTGCTGCTGCGGGTGCAGGAGTACGAGCATTCCTACCCCCACTGCTGGCGCTGCGGCACGCCGCTGCTCTACTACGCCAAACCGTCGTGGTACATCGCCACGACGAAGCTGCGCAGCGAGCTGCTGGCCGCGAACGAGACCGTCGCCTGGTACCCGCCCCACGTCAAGCACGGTCGCTTCGGCGACTGGCTCGCCAACAACGTCGACTGGGCGCTCTCGCGCGAGCGCTACTGGGGCACGCCCCTGCCGGTGTGGCGCTGCGCGGCCGGGCACCTCCACGTCGTCGGCTCCTTCGCAGAGCTCGAGGAGCGCTCAGGCGAGACCCTCGCCGACCACCACCGCCCCTACGTCGACGACGTGTCCTTCGCGTGTCCGCAGGACGGCTGCGAGGAGCCGATGAAGCGCGTTCCCGAGGTCATCGACGTGTGGTTCGACTCGGGCGCCATGCCCTTCGCCCAGCACCACTACCCGTTCGAGAACGAGGCCGTCTTCGACGCCGCCTATCCGGCCGACTTCATCTGCGAGGCCCAGGACCAGACGCGCGGCTGGTTCTACTCGCTGCTCGCCGTCGCCACGCTGCTGTCCAAGCCGGCGCCGTATGAGAACGTCGTCTGCCTGGGGCTGATCCTCGACGAGGAGGGGCAGAAGATGTCCAAGTCCAAGGGCAACACGGTCGAGCCGTGGCACGTCCTGGACACCTACGGCGCCGATGCCTTCCGCTGGTACTTCTTCACGTCCAAGCAGCCGTGGGACGGCTACCGCTTCTCGGCCGACGCGATCGGCGAGGGCGTACGCCTGTTCCTCAAGCAGCTGTGGTCGACGTACTACTTCTACGTCCTCTACGCCCGCGCCTCGGAGGCGCAGCTGGGCGCGTCGGCCGCCGAGGACGACGGCGAGGACGACGATCTCGACCGCTGGGCGCTGTCGCGGACGGCCGGCACGGTCGAGCTCGTCACCGAGCGCCTGGACGCCTACGACGTGACGTCCGCCGGCCGCGCGATCGCGGCGCTCGTCGACGAGCTGTCGAACTGGTACGTCCGGCGCTCCCGCCGACGCTTCTGGGACGGCGAGCAGGGCGCCTTCCGGACCCTGCGGACGTGCCTGCTGACCGTCGCGAAGCTGCTCGCGCCGCTCTGCCCGTTCATCGCCGATGAGATCTACGACAACCTCGACGGCTCCCTGGCAAGCGTTCACCTGTGTGACTTCCCGACGCCCGCCGAGGTGGGCCCGCGCGACGAGGACCTCGAGCGCGCGATGGCGCTCGCGCGCGAGACCGTCCGGCTGGGGCTCGGCGCCCGCGGCAAGGCCAAGATCAAGGTCCGCCAGCCGCTCGGCGAGGCCGTCGTCGTCGCCGACGGGCGCGAGCGCGAGGCGATCGAACGCCTGTCGGACGTCGTCCGCGACGAGCTCAACGTGCGCGCCGTCCGCTTCGTCGCCGCCGCCGAGGAGCTCGGCAGCTACGAGGTCAAGGCCAACTACCGCCAGCTCGGGCCGCGGTTCGGCAAGGACATGCCGCTCGCCGCCAAGGCCATCGAGGGCCTCGACCCCGCCCACGTCGCCACCGCCCTACGCGACGGAGGCGAGATCGGGATATCGGTCGGCGGCGACGAGCACACGCTGTCAGCCGACGAGCTGATCCTGACGATGCGCGCGCCCGACGGCTACAGCGTCGAGCGCGAGGGCGCCCACGCCGTCGCCCTCGATCTGGCCATCGACGACGACCTCCTGACAGAGGGTCGTGCCCGCGAGATCGTCCACGCGGTCCAGAACGCCCGCAAGGCCGCCGGACTGCAGGTCGAGGATCGCATCGACCTCGCGCTGGCCGGCGACGAGGCGCTGCTCGGCGCCGCCACCGCCCACCGCGACTACCTCGTCGGCGAGACGCTCGCCGTCAGCATCGAAATCTCCGAGGCGGCCGGTCGCGACGGCGCCGACACTCTCCGCATGGATCACTCCGAGGACGCCACCATCGACGGCCTAGATCTGACGATCGCCCTCAGCCGCGCGGCCAACGGCCGCTAAGCGATGGTCCGCGCAAACCCTCGCCGCTAGGCGAGGACGGGCTCGAGCTCCTGCTCCAGCCTGCGCTTGGGGTAGGCGCCAACGACGGTCTTGACGGGTTGGCCGCCCTTGAACAGGATCATCGTCGGGATCGAGAGGACCTGGAAGCGGGCCGCGGTCTGCGGGTTCTCGTCGATGTCGAGCTTGACGATGCGAAGCTCCGGCCGCTCCGAGGCGATCTCCTCGAGGACCGGCGCCACGACACGGCAGGGACCGCACCACGGAGCCCAGAAGTCGACGAGCACGGGACCCTCGGCCTCGAGCACCTCGGCGTCGAAGTTGTTGTCGGTGATCTGGGTCAGGGTGCCTGCCATGGGGTTTCTCCTTGTTTGCTTACCCACCACTATACAAAATGAAGGACGGGGTTCCGGGGGTGGTGGGTCAGTTTGATTTCGCCCTGCGCCATGCGCGCACCGCGAGCCATGCGGCGAGCGCGGCGACGGTTAGGACCAGGATGGTTCCGAGAACCTGAGCCACAACGCGGAAGTGCCTGGCCCTGTCCAAGGCGATGGTGAGGGTAACTGCCACAACGGAATACGCAGCGAAGGCAGCGAGCAGCACGGACGCGCCACGGAACAGCCATCGGCGTACTTCGCTGTCCATGCGTTCGAGCCTAGTCGAGTAGTGCCGCAATCTCCTGCATCGACCAGACGTGATCAGCGATCCCGGCGGCCATGGTGGGCGTCCGTGGATAGGGGTCGGCGAGTGTCGTGTGCGTGCGGGCGAAGTTGTAGTACATGAAGTGCAGGGCGATGGCGGCCATGTGGTTGTCTAGCTTCTTTGAGAAGCCGTTGGTCAGCCGCGTGAACCGGCGCATGCCCATCCGCATCGTGAGGTTCTGACGCTCGACGTAGCTCGTTGAGATCTTCGCCGGGTCGGGGTCGCCCTTCAGGACGCGGGTTTTGATCCCGGTGCAGACCTGCGGGCTATAGCGTCGTTCGCCGGAGTGGTCGGCCCGGTAGGTCTTCTGGATCTGCGCCCAGTCGATGTCCTGCTTGAAGTTCAGCCCGACCGGCGCAACGTACGCCTGGTGTCCGTCGGTCGTGAGCTGGATACGCCCCGCGAGCCATCCCTTGAGATCTTCCATGAAGGCCATGCAATCCTCGAACGCTCGGTGGTGTGTCAGTTTGACTTGGACTTTCGTCGTTCCCACTTGCCAGCTAGGTACACGATGGCGGCGATGAGGACCACGGAGGCAACAATGCCGACGACAAGTCCAACAATCACTTCGCCTGAGTGTCCCCCAGCCGCGCCGGATATTGCCATGGCAACGAGCGCGAGTGCCGAGAGCGCCCATGCATAGATCCGGCGTTTGCGCATCCCATGGACTAATCGAGCAGTCCGACGATCTCCTTGAGCGTCCAGACATGATCGGCCACGGCCGCCGCCATGACCTACTACCTTATGAAGCGGCTCGACACCGCCTGCCTAGACTCCGGCTATGAGCGAGCCTCCGAACAACAGCTTCAAGCTCCCCTGGTTCGCACTGTGCGCGGCCGCGGGTGTGGCGTTCGTAGCGACGGGCACATACCTGCTCGGTGCTGCGATCTCAGTTGCAAGCGTGATCGCGATCTGGACGATCCTTCGCGGTCGCAATCCCTGGTGGCTACGGTCTCCGCTGGATCGGCGCAAAGGGCCCGGTTCAGACTGACACCCCACTCGGGCGGGTCAAGTCCCCTACTCGGCCTGGGGCAGCTGGGCTTCGACGATTTTCTTCGCGGTGTCGAGCATGCCGAGCGCGACCCACGGGTACTGACCGGCGCGGACACGAAGCCCAACGCCTTCCTGGCCATCGTCTCCAGGCCGCAGGATCTCGACGATCGTGATGACGCGGCCGATCTGGTAGTCCTCGCCGAACTCGGCGTCGATCGCGTCCATCTCCTCGGCGACTTCCTCCATCAGCCTTGCGCGGGCCGGCCCCCCGCCTGCGCCCTGTCCCGCGCCACCTGTCGCAGCCATTCCACACCTCCAAGTTCCGAATATAAGAAGAGACGATGCTATCGGAATCAATCGAACGGTTCCGTGAAAAGCGAGCCATGCCCGCGGCTATCGTCCTCTCATGATCCCACTCGCGGTCAGCGGTCCGATCGTCATCGGCGTCGTCGTCGCCGGCGCGCTGGTCCTCCTCAGGATCCTGCTCCGCTCGGAGGCGCGCATCGAAGCCGAAGAAGAGTCCGACCGCAAGCCCTGAACGTCAGTGGACCGTGACGATCCAGCCGCCCGAGCTGCGGATGATCGGCGGGTGGATGTGGGTCAGGGTCGTGAACAGGTGCGGCGAGACGTAGACCTCGATCATGGCCGCGATGACGAGCAGCGGGATGGCGATGGCGACGGTCACGAACGTGGCGGCGAGCAGCTGCTCCCACTCGCCACGGCGGCTGGCGATGATCCACGCGGCCAGCGGCAGGAACAGGGCGACGAGCTCGAGGATCGCATGCGGCATGACGCCGAGCAGCAGCAGCGCCGGAGACACGCGCAGGAAGCTGGCCACCCCGGCGAGCGTGTGGCCGATGAGGTAGGCCTGGACGCTCAGCGAGAACGTCGTGGCACAGACGACGAAGCCAATGGCGATCCTGCCGCCGCGCTCGTGTACCCAACGCGACCAACCGTGATGGTGCTCGGCCTGCAGGGGCAGCGAGCTGCCGGCGATGAAGCCGGCGACGCAGGCCATCGCGTGAAGGGCGAGCACGAGGGCGTTGCTGCGCAGCACCCGCACGACGTCGCCTCCGTCGCCGACGGCGAACGGCGGCTGGAGAGTGAGGATCTGCTCATAGCCCTTGTCGAGATAGGCGATCAGGAGGACCGCTGCGAGCAGGCCGCCGGCGGCGGCGGCCGCGCCGGCGAACCAGCGCCCGAGCACCGCACCAGGGGCGCCTTGCCACGTGCGAAGGGTGGTCCGCGTGTGCCGAACGCCATGGGCGAACGCATAGGCCGAGACATCCATCCGGGTTGCATCGGCCGCGCGGGCGACTACCTGAAGCGCAGGCGCCGCCGTCCGGCCGCCTACCTGAAGCGCAGGCGCGGCACAAGCCACATCGCCTCGAGGGCGATGCGCCAGGACATCTTGCTCTGGCCGAGCTGACGATCGCGGAAGACGATCGGCACCTCCACGACGCGAAAGCCCGACTGGACGGCGCGGTAGGTCAGCTCGACCTGGAATGCGTAGCCCTGGGACCGAACGCTGTCGAAGTGGATCGCCTCGAGGACCTCGCGGCGAAAGCACTTGAACCCGCCTGTGAGGTCCTTGATGCCTAGCCCGAGGACCAGCCGAGCGTACGTCGAGCCGCCCTCGCTGATGAAGCGCCGCAGCAGCCCCCAGTCGCTGACGCCTCCGCCGGGGACGTAGCGGGACCCGAGCACGAGGTCGGCGCCGTCGTAGGCGCTCTGCAGCAGCCGGGCGAGGTCGGCGGGATCGTGGGAGAAGTCGGAGTCCATCTCCATGACGTAGCCGGCGCCGCGCGCGAGCGCGTGGGCGAAGCCGGCCAGGTAGGCGGGGCCGATGCCGTTCTTCTCGGTCCGATGCAGGACTTCGACCCAGCCGTTCTCGGCCGCCAGCCCGTCGGCCAGCCGACCGGTCCCGTCGGGCGAGGCGTCGTCGACGACGAGGATGCGAAAGCCGTCGGGCGCGGCACCGGCGAGCACGCCGCCGGCGGCCGTCACGATCGCCTCCACGTTCTCCGCCTCGTTGTAGGTGGGCAGTATCAGCCAGGGCTCGCCGGACATGGGTCGGCGTACCCTAGAGCGTGCTGCGGTTTCCCGCAGCTGTCTGTCGGCGCGGCGGGCGATCAGTGCCTAGGCTGGTGGCCATGTCCGAGGTCACGAATACCGCCATCGCCGACGCGTTCCAGGAGCTCGGCGACCTGTACGAGCTCGACGGCGCCATCGTCCACCGTGTGGTCGCCTATCGCACGGCCGCCAAGGCGGTGCGCGAGGCGTCTGTCTCGGTCGCGGCGCTCGCGCGCCAGGGGCGGGCAACGGAGATCCCGGGCATCGGCAAGACGCTTCAGGAGAAGGTCGTCTCGCTGGCCGAAACGGGCACGATCCCGGCGGCCGAGCGGCTGCGGACCAAGTTCCCGCCGGGCCTGATCGCGATCACCCGCATTCCCGGCCTCGGCCCCAAGCGCGCCCGCCTGCTGCACTCCGAGCTGGGCATCGACTCGCCCCAGGCGCTGCGCGCGGCCGTCGAGGCGCAGCGGCTCCGTGACGTCCGCGGTCTGGGCGCGAAGTTCGAAGCGACGGTGCTCGAGGCGCTCGACGCCATGGACGCGCGCCCCGAGGGAGTCGGGGAGCCGCGCCTGTTGCTCCCGCGGGCGCTCGAGCTCGGCGAGGCCATCGCCGCCGGCCTGCGGCGGCTGGGCGGAGACGGCACCCACGTCGAGATCGCCGGCTCGATCCGCCGCCAGGCCGACAGCGTCAAGGACATCGACCTGATCGCCACGACGACCCGCCCGACGGCGCTCGCCAAGTCGCTCGCCAGGCTCGAGGAGATCGAGCTCGTCAGCTCCGCCGGGAAGGCCGGCGCCAGGGGCCGCACGCACGCCGGCTACGGGATCGACCTGAGGATCGGCGCACCGAAGCAGCGCGGCAACCTGCTGCAGCACTTCACCGGCTCGGGCAGGCACAACGCCGCCCTGCGCGAGGCGGCGGTCAAGGCCGGTCTGCACGTCTCCGAGTACGGCATCCTCGACGACGCGACGGGCGTGACCGAGACCCACGCCACCGAGGAGGAGGTCTACCGCCGCCTCGGCCTGGACTACATCGAGCCCGAGCTGCGCGAGTGCCGCGGAGAGCTCGAGGCCGCCCGCGCGAGCGAGCTGCCACGGCTGATCGAGTTGGGAGACATCCGCGGCGATCTGCACAGCCACACGGTCGCCTCGGACGGCCACAACACGATCGACGAGATGGCCGCGGCTGCCCGCGAGCGCGGCTATGAGTACCTCGCGATCACCGATCACTCGGCCAGCCACGGCTTCGGCGACGCCGTCTCAGCCGAGCAGCTGCGCCGGCAGATCGACATGGTCCACGAATCCAACGATGCGATGGACGGCTTCGACCTCCTGGCCGGCAGCGAGGTCAACATCCTCCCCGACGGCTCGCTCGACTACGACGACGAGCTGCTCGCCCAGCTCGACTGGGTCGTGGCGAGCGTCCACACGTCCTTCTCGATGAGCGAGCAGGCGATGACCGAGCGCATGATCGTGGCCATCGAGCACCCCCTCGTCGACGTCATCGGACACCCGACCGGCAGGCTGATCGAGCGCCGCTCTCCCTACGCCATCGACCTCGACGCGGTCTTCGCCGCTGCCGCGAGGACCGGAACGATGCTCGAGGTCAACGCCAACCCCGACCGACGCGACCTCTCCGACGTTCACTCCCGGGCCGCGGCGCGGGCCGGCGTGACGATCATCATCGACTCCGACGCGCACCGCACGCGGACGCTTCAGAACATGCGCTGGGGCGTGGCGAGCGCAAGACGGGCGTGGCTGAGCGCCGAGCAGGTCGCGAACACGCGACCCTTGCGCGAGCTGCGTGGGCTAGGCAAGAAGGCGCGGTAGTAGCTCGCCGGCGACGAGGCGGTCGAGCGCCTCGGGCGCGAACGGCTCTAGCGCGCGCAGCGCACGCGCGCCGTAGCCCTCGTCGGTCCCGTCCAGGGCAGCCCTGAGAGCGCGGGCGAGGTCGTCGTCGACGAGACGGCTGTCGAGGGCACGCGCGATCGGCAGGGCGGCATACGGGCCCGGCGCGGGAGTCGTGACCAGTCGGCCACCGTCGGCCAGCGCCTCGAGCTGGGCGATCCCGTAGTCCTCCCGCCGGGGGGCGCAGATGAACAGGCGCGCGCGGCGCAGCAGCGCCCGGTACTCAGAGCGCTCGAGGACACCGAGGACGCGGACCCCTTCCTCCCCGCCCAGCTGCATCCCCGCGCGACGCAGCTCGCCCTCCGACGCGCCCGCCACGAGCAGCTCATCCCCGTCGTCGCGACCGCGCCCAGCGCGGACCTCGCGCCACGCGGCGAGGACGCGGTCGAGGCCCTTCTTGGTCGGGTTGGCGGCGTAGGTGATGGCCGCGATGTCGCGCACGCCGTCGCGCGGGCCGGACGGCTCGACGGCGACGGGGACGACGAGCGCCCGTGCGTTGGCTGCACCTCCGGCGGACACCTCCGCCAGGCCGCCGGCGCTCCACGGCAGCAGCAGGGGCGCTCGCTGCAGGCGACGACGCTCCATCGGGCGCTGCCACAGCCCATGGCGCCCGGGCCGGTTGCCCGCCGAGGGCGCGTCGAAGCGGATCGCGCCGGGTCGCGGCCACAGCAGCGCGGCGGTTGTCGATGAGTAGACGATCGCGCGCGGCGAGCGCCCGTCCATCTCGGCGAGCATGCGCAGCGCGGCGACGCGAGCGGCGCGGGCCCAGCCGAGGTCGGTGAGCATCAGGGTCCGCGTCTCGCGGGGCGCGCGCGCGGCGACGAGGGCGACGCTCGCCCCTGCGCGGGTGAGCGAGTCGCGCAGCTGCTCGTCGGCCGCACGCAGGCCCGATGTCGAGGCCAGCGAGACGATCATGACGTCGACCGGGCCGGCCGCTGCCATTCAGGTCACGGCGCCGTTCACGCGCTCGGGGCGCGAGGCAGCGAAACCGGGGGTCCGCAGGAGAGAGATCGGCTGCACGGGCGAGGTGCGCCTGACGTAGAAGCATGCGCCGTCGCGCTCCTCGATGGCCTCGACGGCGGCGTCCTGGCGGCGCCACGCCAACGCCCAGATGATGGCGAAGCCGGCCGCGATGCCGGGGATCTGGGGCGCCAGGAAGGCGAGGCCGCCGGAGAGGAGCGTGAACACCAGCAGCGGCCAGAGGCGGTTGATGAGGATCGCGCTGGGGTGGTGCTCTGGCAGCGACGTGCTCGCCCGAGCACTGGCGAGCAGGCGGGCGATCGGCGGGCTCGTCTGGGCGCGCCGGCCCATGCGCAGGCCGACGACGGCGGCCACCAGCCACCAGCCCACCGAGACCGCGACGAGCAGGCTGCTCGTGTTCGAGCCCGTGCCGGCCGCGAGCACCGTCACGGCCGCCAGCGCCGTGGCCGCGCCCCCGCTCAGCAGGACGGTGGTCCTCAGGAAGTCGACGAACCGCACGTGCTAGAGCAGCGCCTCGAGCAGCGAGCGGACGCCGCCGGGACCGTCGACGGTCAGGTCCGCCTCGCGCGCGAGATCCGGTGGCGCTTCATCGGAGGCGACGGCCACGCACACGGCGCTCGTCAGCGTGCCCGAGTCGACGAGGTCGCGCAGCCCGCGGAAGGCGTCGAGGTCGGTCGTGTCGTCGCCGACGTAGAGCGCCGCGCTGACCGGCCCGCCGCGCAACAGCGCTTCGATGCCGAGGCCCTTGTCGAGGATGACCGGCGGGCGCACCTCGAGGACCTTGCGCCCCCAGTGGACGACGAAGCCCTCCTCCTCGGCGCGGGCAGCGATCTCGCGCACGGCCGCGGCGGCCGCCTCCTCGTCGGGCGCTCCGCGCCAGTGGAAGGCGGCGATCGAGTCCTTGTCCTCGCTGCGAACGCGAAGGCGCTGGCGCTCGGCCGTGTCGGCACTGGACGCGAAGGCGCGCACCCGCGCCGTCCAAGCGGCCAGGTTGGCGTCGATCTCCGGTCGCGTCGCGCCGGGACGGAGCAGTTCGCCGCCGTGGTTGCCGATGTAGGCGATCGTGCCGATGGCGACGATCTGGCGAGCCGTGCTCGCGCGCCTGCCGCTGACGCAGCCGACGACGCTGTAGCGCTTGGCGATCTCGATCAGCAGCGTCCGCGTGGCCTCGGGCACGTGGGCGTCGGCGGCGTGCCTGACGATCGGCGCCAGCGTCCCGTCTATGTCGAGCAGGATGGCGGCGTGGGCGTGGTCGGCGCGGATCGGCTCGAGCGCCTCCACGAGCGTTGCAGCGGGGGACACGATGTCTAGTATGGCGCGCATGGTGGCCGGCCCGTCCGCTCGTGCACGTGGCCACTGAGGGGTCGTCCAACCGCACGCTTAGGCTCGTGGCGATCGGGACGCTCGCGGGCCTCTTCAGCGGTCTCTTCGGCGTCGGCGGGGGCAGCGTGATCGTGCCGCTGCTGGTGCTCTGGCTCGGCTATGAGGAGCGCCGCGCGACCGCCACCTCGCTCGCCGCGATCGTCTTCATCGCCGCCTTCGCCGCCGCCGTCCAGGGCCTCTACGGAAACGTCGACGTCGGCGACGCGGCGCTCGTCGGCCTGCCGGCCCTGGGCGGCGTCCTCGCCGGGACCTGGCTCCAGCAGCGCATGAACGGTCGGACGATCTCGCTGCTCTTCGCAGCCGTGCTCGTCGCCAGCGCGGTCGAGCTGGTGGTCAGGTGATCGCCGCCATCCTGATCGGCGTCCTCGCCGGCATCGTCGCCGGCCTGCTCGGCGTCGGCGGGGGCGTCCTGTTCGTGCCCGCGCTCGTCTTCGCCCTCGGCCTCGGCCAGCACCAGGCCGAGGCGACCTCGCTGCTGGCGATCGTGCCCGTCGCCATCCTCGGCACCTACCGCCAGGACCGCTACGGCAACGTCGAGCGCCGTGACGCACTGCTCCTCGGCCTGCTCTCACTCGCCGGCGCGGCCGGCGGCGTGGCGCTCGCAAACGCCCTCTCGGGGGCGGTCCTGCGCGACGCGTTCGCGGGGCTGATGCTGGTCGTGGCGGCCCAGCTCGTGCGCAGGGCACTGGGCGGCGGCGATCCGCCGGGCTGACGGATGGGCGGTCGCAGGTTCAACTCCTGCCTCCCCGATTCCAGGTCGTAGGGTGCTGGGATACCCCGAAGGGCGCCGGGTCGAATCCCGCGACCGCTATCGGAGAAAGGACCTGGCCCTAGACTCCGAGACGTGGCCTCCAAACGCCGAATGCCGCGCGAACACGCGACCGGCTATCTATTGGAGCTGCTAGGCCGCACTTGCACGGGAGGGAAGTACTTGGATTGCATCACTGCCGTCCACGTATTCGGGTCTTGGTCACGTGGGGCCGCTGAGGTTGGCGATGTCGATCTCAACGTCAGCTACGACCACCGGCTGGACGATGAGGTCAGCGAAGAGCTTGTTGGGATGGTGGTCAGAGGGCGAGATTGGAACACCCCATTTCGGAAGGCCCTAAAGCCGCGTCGCGCGCTTCACATCATGTTCAACAAGTTGGAGATGATCGGTGGGATCTCCGGAAGCACGGAATCGAGGATTGGCTTTACGTTGTACGCCCAGCGCAAAGGCGCCCATTGCGCGCATTGCATCTCGTTGCCTCGGACGCCGAGGCTCTCGGGCGGATCGAGGACCTCGACATATGGCTTGCCGACAATGCTCCGCAAATCGCCCGGATCGGTTGAGATGGCGCCGCCCTGCTTAGGGGGAGTCGGGCTAGGAGTTAAAGCATGGCCTAAGTCGCTCGGCGAGCTTCGCAGGCTCCGCGCCCTGGCGGGCTCGTCGTGATCCGTCCTGGGTCGAGCCCGCTCCATGGCTCAGCGAAAGCTGAGACGTCAGACCCGAAGCACCGCCACGTCGCTGAATGAGGAGAAGTCCGCGTCCTGCGTGATCACGATGGCGCCGTGTCGCATGGCCGTCGCTGCTATCCACGTGTCGTGGCGTCGGAGGCGACGTCCCTTGGACAGCTCTGTCGCCGCGATCCGTGCAAAGCAGCTAGCAACCTCGGGATCGATTGGCAAGAGGCGGTAGGTGGCCTGAACTCGAGAAAGTGTTGAGAGTCGCGTTGCTCGGGCCGTCGGGCCTGAGGCACGCAGCACGCCCAACTCGAGCTCGGCGGCGGTCACTACCGAGACTGCGATCTGCTCGGGGACGTTCCCCAGCTCCCGTCCGCTCTCTTGGGCGATGAAGACCGAGGTGTCCGCAATGGCCCGACTCAAGCGTCGTCGAGCTCCGCGTCACGGATATCCGCGAGGTCGGTGAGCAGCCCTGGGTCGGCAGGAGCCTCACGCAAGATCCGGCGCAGCTCTCCGACGGGAACCCACGGGTCGCGATCCTCGGCGTGAGGGAGGATGTCGGCGACAGGGCGGCGGTTGACGGTAAGTGTCAGTCGCTCACCCGATTCCAGCTCGGAGATGACGGCGGCGGTGGAGTTGCGAAGCTCGCGGATCGAGACATTTCGAGCCATGTGCCCGATTGTAGCACTGGTTGCTACACGGAAACGTCGTTTCATGTCTGCCACGGAAGCAACGCCGAAACTCCACGGCCTGATCGACGCCAATGACCAGGAGATGGGCTCTCCGAGAACGCATTGCCGCCCCGAGTTCGTCGTATCGGCGAGCAGCGAGTAAAGGGCTTTCCGGGCCCCCTGCCTTCAGCGGTCAAACTACTAGAGTTCCACTCTTCCGAAGCAACCCATCATGGCTAACACGGAAGACACCCTCTGGACGAGGGAGGACCACACCGCCGCGAAGCACGATGTGCTTCGGGCGTATCTCGACGCGTGGATCCCGATCATGGGATACGCGAGCCTCAGACTCGAGCGTAAGCCGCGGCTGCTTCTCGTGGACGGGTTTGCCGGTCCTGGACGGTACGCCGGCGGGGAGCCGGGGTCACCTCTCATCATGATCGACGCGATCCTGAGCCATGCGGCTTTTCCACAGCTCCAGGGGCTCAAGTTCATCCTCTACTTCATAGAGCACGACAAGGCTCGGATCGAACATCTCGAACGCGAGGTAGCGCAACTCAAGCTTCCCGCCAACGTGCATGTCGGGATCAAGCATGGCGAGTTCGAGGAGAAGTTCCGGGAGCTCACGACCGTCGCGGACGGCAATGTTCTCGTGCCCACGTTCGCGTTCATCGATCCCTTTGGCTACACGCAGGCGAAGATGTCGCTCACCGGAAAGCTCCTTGAGTTTCCTCGAAGCGAGGCGCTCTTCTTTCTGCCCCTGACCGACATCTGCCGCTTCTTGAGCAAGGAGGACCAGGCGCCGGGTCTCGACGCGCTGTTCGGTACGCCTCGTTGGCGAGCCGCGATCCCGCTGGAGGGGCGAGCCAGAAATGACTTTCTCATGGAGCTCTTCGAGAAGCAGCTACGCGCCCAAGGCCAGGTCGCGCACGTGCGAGCCTTTGAGCTTCGAACGGCCAAGGGTCGAGACAACCGCCTGGTGTTCGCGACCGGCCACGATCGCGGTCTCGACGCGATGAAGGACGCAATGTGGTCCGTCGATCCTGTCGAGGGACGTCGATACCTCGCCAAGACCATGTCCGGCCAAGAGGTGCTGTTCACGCCCGACGAGGACCTCGATACGAGACCGCTGCTCAATGAGCTGCGCGTCGAGTTCGGTCGCCACTGGTTCACGATCGAGCAGGCCCAGCGGGTGACTCTCCTGTCCCCGTATAAGGCGAGCCACCTTAAGAAGAGGACGCTGAAGTGGGCGGAGCAGACACTGGGAGAGCTCGAGGTGGACCGGTCAGGCGGTCAACCGAAGGGGAGCTTCCGCGCCAGAACGCGGATGCGATTTCGGTAGCTCATCCCAGGTCCGCCCGTCGAGCTCGCGGCCGTTCGCCTTCGCCGTACGACCACCCCACTGCTTGAAGAAGAACGCCGTACGCGCCTCCTGCGCCGACTGACGCAGGTCCCTCACCCACTCGACGTCCATCCGACGATGCCTACTGCCGCTCTCACCTCCTACGATCAGCCAGTCGATCGAGGTCAGGTCGAGGCCTAACGCGACGGGTCCGAGCAGCGGCTCGGCGCTTACGAATCTGATCGCCGCGGGCGTCGCGCGCAAGAGATCCGCACGGAACGCAAAGCGCCGATTCTCGATGGACGTTCCCAGCCAGACGTTCGGCAGCGGCCATTCGGGACGCACCGGAGATCCGAATAAGGCGATGGCCGTCTCCACGTCGGCCTTCCAGGTCTCGTCAGCGAGAAGAATGGCCATTCGCTCGGGCCGCTTCGTGAGGACTTGAAATACGTGGCGCCTGGCGACCGTCATGACCGCGAACACCTTCGCGATGTACTCGTCCGGAACCAGGTCGTGGAAGAGATCGCTCATGCTGTTCACGAACACCATGCGTGACAGGCCCCAACGCAGCGGCTGCTCGAGACGCTCTGGTCGCAGACGAACGTTCTGGGCAGCATTGCCCGGCGTCCACGGCAGGCCGGGTACCGCCCAGGTGTTCGCGAACCTGATCGTGAGGGCCTCGGCGTAGCAATGTGCGCATCCCGGGCTGACCTTCGAGCATCCGATCACGGGATTCCAGGTCGCGTCCGTCCACTCGATTTTGCTCTTGTCGGCCATGGATCGAGACTACCGCGCGTCCGCGACGGGATGCCCGCCGATGTTCGAATGGGCGGAACACTCTCAAATCCGCCTGGAGAAGGCCGCGGCGCCGCGGCCGGCGGCTCCCGACGTCCGCAAGCGCGACCAGTCGAGCTAAAGCCCGCCGATGCCTATCGTTGGCCCCTGCGTCCCTGGCGAGGGCGACGCCGCCCGGACCTTGAACGATGTCCCGACCCGGGCGCAATCCCTGAAGCCGTCGCGCACAGCGAGGTTGAACAGCCCCTGATGCGCGCGCGCTTTCGCGGCCGACACGGTGCGCCGACCGGTGGCGTCGTGCCTCTGGGAGACCCGGACGAGTGCCAGTAGCCCATCGGCGAGCGTCTGCCGGTAAACGTTCATCCGCTTCCAATCGCCGGCCAGCTGCATGGGCGGAACCAGCTTCCTCAGCCGCTCAGCGGTGCCCCGCTCCAGGGCCGCGTGACGCACCGTGACCGCGACCGCAGTGCCAGACCGCTGTCCGGCCCTGTCGCGATCGAGGGCCTGGTTGAGGCGACGACAGAGGACGTCGACCCCCGCGATGAACCTCGACTCGGCGGCCGGCCGCGCAGGGCGGACTCGGGAGCCGTAGGCTTCGACGACGTGCTCGCGCCCGGCCCGCCGGTCGACGTCCGAGCCGAGCCGCCGCATCCCGTGACCAGGAGCGCCGCCGCCGCGAGGCCCGGCGTCGCAGCGAGGGGCCCGCGCACGCTCCCGAGCCCGCCGATTACGTGATGGCGTCGCATGTGGCGCGACTATCCACCGGCGCACCGAGAGAAGTCAACGAACTGCGCGAGTTGTCTCCCACTACGCCAGCGACGGCAATCGCCTGTCGGATCCCGCCTCGGAGATCCGGCTCCACATCCCCGCCCCCCAATGCAGCTAGACTGGTAACAGCCTCATGGGACTGGACAATCCACTCCACATCGCCTTCCTGGTTGTGATCCTGCTGCTCGTCTTCGGCGCCCGACGGCTGCCGGAGATCGGACGCTCGCTCGGCAGCGGCATGCGGGAGTTCAAGGACTCGATCAGCGGCGAGACCAAACCCGCCCAGCCCGCCCAGCCCGCCCTTCAGGCACCGCCGCCGCAGGCAGCGCCACGCGCCGCTGTGGCGGCACCGGCCGCACAGGGCGTTCCCGCCGAGGCACCGGTACAGGCGCAGCCCGAGCCCGCCGCGCCGGCACAGCCGCCCCAGCAGCAGGCCTAGCCGCCGGGTGGGCCCTGCACTGGGCCGAGAGAGCAGTCAGTGGCGAATCGCGCCGCTGCGGACGACCTCGAACGCCGACCCCGGCACGCGCTTGATCTGTTCGAGGTCGGCGTCGTGCCAGCGCGGGTCGGGCGCGCCGGTGATGTACCAGGACGAGCCGTTGTCGGCGACGATCAGGCCGTAGCGCTTGAGCGCCCGCAGGATGATCAGCGACTGGCCGTGGAAGCCGGCGAGGCTGTAGTCGGCGCGCAGGCGCAGCCGCAGCCCCATCGGAGGCAGCGTCGGATCCGAGCTGTTGGAGGCGAAGTGGGTGGCCGGGTGGATGTAGCCGCGCCGGGTCCGCTGGACAGTGATGCGCAGCGCGTGTTCGATCCGCCCGGCCGCCACCTCGGGGTAGCGGACCAGCAGCGGCAGGATCGGCAGGCCGGCAGCGTCGGCCGAGGTCCAGCCGTTCGGGCGCAGGGCGTTGCTGCGCAGGTTGAAGACGGCGCCCGAGCCGGCTTCCCAGCCGCCACCGCGGCGCCGGGCCGAGTACAGCTCATACACCCGACAGCTGCCGCGCTGCAGGACGAGCACGTGGCGGTCGCCTTCGGTGCCCGCGCCCTCGACGGGCGCGCCGGGCGGGATCGGGTAGGGGCCGCGATCCGATTCGGCGCCGAATTCGTCGAAGGTGATCGGCACCCGCGACTGGCCACGGCCGACGACGGTGTAGGGGATGCCGTAGCCGGGCGGCGTCCCGAAGTCGGGGTGCAGGTGCCCGCCAAGGCCGATGCTCGCGATGTACTGCGCCGAGCGCGGATCGAGCGGCGCGTGGGAGATGTCGGCGTTGAGCGGGTTCGACGCCGGGAACAGCGGGCAGCCGTACTCGCTCGGCCCGCGCCGCGCCGCAGCGCCGGCCGACACGGGACCGGCCGTGAGCAGCGCCGGCGAGGCCAGCGCGAGGATTGCCAGCGGCACCGCGCCGAGGCGCGTGCGGCGCGAGAGCATCGATCTCACAGCATGCTGTTGGTCATGCGCTCGATCTCGGCGATCGAGGTCAGGCCTTCGCGGACCTTCTGCATGCCGTCGTCGCGCAGGCGGCCCATACCTTCACGCTCGGCCACGGCCACCATCTCATCGACGGCCGCCCGGTCGAGGATCAGCGAGCGGATCTGCTCGCTGACGGTCATGACCTCGTAGATGCCGACACGGCCGCGATAGCCGGAGTTGCTGCAGCGCGAGCAGCCGACCGACTCGAAGGGTTCGACGCCCGCGAGGCCGTGCTCGGCGAGCACCGCCTCGGAGACCGTCTGGTGGCGCTTGCAGTGCGGACAGAGCATGCGAACGAGTCGCTGGGCGACGATGCAGTCGACGGCCGAGGACACGAGAAACGGCTCAATGCCCATGTCGATCAGCCGTCCGAGCGCGCTCGGCGCGTCGCGCGTGTGCAGCGTCGAGAGGACGAGGTGGCCGGTCAGGGCCGCCTCGATCGCGATATGGGCCGTCTCGCGGTCGCGGATCTCGCCGACCATGATCACGTCGGGGTCGGCGCGCAGCATCGAGCGCAGACCGACGTCGAAGGTCACGCCCGCCTTCGGCGCGACCTGCATCTGCTTGACGCCGGCGATGCGCTGCTCGACGGGATCCTCGATCGTGAGGATGCTGCGTTCGCCGTCGTTGAGCTCGGTCAGGACCGTGTAGAGGGTCGTCGACTTGCCCGAACCGGTCGGCCCGGTCACGAGGATGGCGCCGTTGGGACGTTTGATCGCGGCGCGCACACGCCGCTCCTCGTCGGGCTGCATGCCAAGCGCGCCGAGGTCGTCGACGGTCACGCCTTTGTCGAGGATGCGCATGACCACGCCCTCACCGTTGACCAGCGGCAGCGTGACGACGCGGATGTCGACCCGCCGGCCGTCGAGCGTCAGGGCGAAGCGGCCGTCCTGCGGCATCCGCCGCTCCGCGATGTCGAGTTCGGCCATGATCTTGATCCGCGACACGACCGCCGAGGCCATTCGGCGTTTGATCGTCGCGGCGGGAACGAGGACGCCGTCGATGCGGAACATGACATGCGTGTCGCCCTCCTCGGGGTTCACGTGGATGTCCGATGCCCCCTGTTGGGCGGCCTGGGCGACGAGCGAGTGGACGAGCTTGATGACGGGCGCGCCATCGTCGGTGTCCTCGAGCTGGACGTCGCGCTCGCCGTCGAGGTCCTCGCCCTCGTCGGCGATGTCTTCGATCGACTCGTCCATCTGCACGAGTCGCGTCACGAGCAGGTTGAGATCCTCGACCGACGCCGCCGCCGGGCATATGCGGCGGCCGGTCATCATGCCGATGTCGTCGATCGTCAGGACGTTCGTCGGGTTGGCCATCGCCAGCAGGATCGCGCCGTCCTCGGTGAAGCCGACGGGCAGCGCCTGATAGCGCTTGGCGGTCTCGGCGCTGATCAGGTTCGTCGCGCCGACGTCGACGTCGTAGACCGACAGGTCGACGAAGTCGAGCCCGAAGCGCTCGGCCACGACGCGGGCGAGTTGGTCGTGGCGCAGGATGCCGCGCTCGACCATGACGATGCCGGTCGGACGACCCTGGGCGCGGGCGGCCGCGATGGCCTCCTCGACGACCTCGGCGTCGGCGAGGCCGAGGTCGAC
>OUNO010002272.1_pt2 | contig 27142 bp, 27 predicted proteins | sample 1779811 | NCBI WGS metagenome assembly OUNO01 (sample SAMEA3914804, study PRJEB12502) | metagenome | biome: forest; material: soil | place: Canada | collected 2010-06-25 | depth 0.3 m
CGCCAGCCGGCGTGCTCGACCGCGATCGGGCGTCCGCCCGCTACGATCCGCACGCCATTGTCGCCGCCGAACACGCCGATTTTGGCCACGGGTATGGCGAGCGATTCGACGGCGGCGATAAAGGACGCCGCCTTTGCGGCCGGCGTCGCACACACGATCGCGTAGTCGTCCCCTCCCGTCGCCAGGGCCAGGCGGGCTTTCGCAGTATCCTTTTGTCCGGCGCACCAGGCGCCGGCCCCTGGCGAAGTCGGAATCGCGTCGAGGTCGATTTCGAGGCCAAGGCTGCTGGCCTCGCCGATATGGCCGGCGTCGGCGATCAGTCCGTCTGATACGTCCGCCGCCGCGTGTGCGTATTCCGCCAGAGCGCCGCGAAGCGTGAGGAGCGGGGTGGGCAGGCGGTAATGATCGGCCAAGGCGCCGTCCGGATCGTCCACCATGCCCTGCGTCGCCTGGAGGCCGAGCCAGCCGTCGCCGATGTGACCGCACACCACCAGCGCGTCGCCGGACCGGGCGCCGGACCTGAGCACCGCGCGTCCCTCCTCCACCCAGCCAAGAACCGTCGCGCTGAGGGTGAAGGGTCCGGGGGTCGAGACCGTATCGCCGCCAAGGAGGGCCACGCCGAACGCGCGTCCGTCCTGCTCGAGACCCGCCCGGAAGGCGGCGCGGTAAGCCTCGGTCCTGCCCGCTGGCCACGCGGTCATCAGGAAGTAGCCGAACGGCGTCGCCGCCTTGGCCGCCAGGTCGGAAAGACTCGTGCGCAGGAGCCGGCGAGCAACGACGTCCGCCGCCTCATCTGTGGGAAAATGGACGCCCTCGACCATGGCGTCCTTGGAGATTACCAGGTCAAACCCGGGTCGCCCAGGGATCACGGCCGCGTCGTCGGCGAGGTCCAAGGCCCGTTCATCGCCACCGGTCAGGGCCCTCAGGGACGCGATCCAGGCGAACTCGTCCCAACCCGAGGGGTCAATGGGGTCGGGCATCGGCTGCGATGCGATCGAGGGCGGCGTTGACGAACCCCGGCTCCGGGCCCTCGAAGAACGATTTGGCGATTTCGACGTACTCATCGATCACGACTTCGGTAGGAACCTCAGGCAAGCGCAGCAACTCGAAAGCGCCCGCCCTCAGGATCGCACGCACCGTGGCGTCGAGCCGCTCAAGTTTCCAGCCGCTGGCCAGGCGTCGACGAATGCCATGGTCGACTTCCGTCTGACCGGCGGCGACGCCGCGCACCACCTGGGCGAAGAGGGTTTCGTCGGCGGGGGCCAAGCGCGCGCCGTCCATATCGCGGTCAAAGCGATGGTCACGGAATTCACGCACCACCGCCTCTGCGCCCTGGCCGGATACATCCATTTGATAGAGCGCCTGGACGGCCGCCAACCTGGCCACCGAGCGGGCGGGTCGGATGGCGCGGCTCACGCCTCGGGCTCTTCGGCCAGTCCTTCGTCGTTCAGGAACCGGGCGAAGTCCTCGGTCTGGCGGAAGTCGCGGTACACCGAGGCGTATCGGACGTAGGCCACGTCATCGAGCGTCTTGAGCGCCTTCATCACCATGTCGCCCACCACGTGCGACGCCAGCTCGGTCTCCCCCATGCTTTCGAGCTGGCGCACGATGCCGTTGACCATGCGCTCGACCCGCTCCGGGTCCACCGGGCGTTTTCGGGTGGCGGTGGAGATTGAGCGCACAAGCTTTTCCCGCTCGAACGGCGCGCGCCGGCCCGATCGCTTGAGGATGGTCAGCTCGCGCAGCTGCACGCGCTCGAATGTCGTGAAGCGGCCGCCGCACTCCGGGCACAGGCGACGGCGTCGGATGGTCGCGCCGTCCTCCGACGGGCGACTGTCTTTCACCTGGGTTTCAAGTTCGCCACAGAACGGGCAGCGCATGTTCGGCCCCCTCCCGGGCTGCCGCTTCAGATGTAAATCGGGAACCGCGCCGTCAAGTCGCGCACCTCGCCGCGGACCCTGGCCTCCACCGCGCCGTTGGCTTCCTCGCCATTGGCCGCCAGGCCCTCGACGACTTCGGAGATCAGCTTGCCGATGCGTCGAAATTCCGCTTGGCCGAAACCGCGCGTGGTGCCCGCCGGGCTGCCGAGCCGCAATCCCGAGGTGATGGCCGGCGGGGCTGGATCGAAAGGAATTCCATTCTTGTTGCAGGTGATATTGGCGCGCTCCAGGCTGGCTTCGGCAGCCTTTCCGGTGACGCCCTTGGGGCGAAGATCCACCAGCATCAGGTGGCTGTCGGTGCCGCCCGAAACAATATTCATCCCCGAAGTCATGAGGGCGTCAGCGAGGGCCTTGGCATTGTCGATTACCCTCCGGGCGTAATCCTTGAACTCAGGGCGCAGGGCTTCGCCGAAGGCCACCGCCTTGGCGGCGATCACGTGCATGAGCGGACCGCCCTGGAGCCCCGGGAAAACCGCCGAGTCCAGCTTTTTCACGATCTTCAGATGGTTGGAGACGATCATGCCTCCGCGAGGGCCGCGCAGGGTCTTGTGGGTGGTGGTGGTCACAACGTGGGCGTGCGGAACCGGATTGGGGAACAGGCCCGCGGCGACCAGGCCGGCGAAATGGGCCATATCGACCATCAGATAAGCGCCCACGCTGTCGGCAACCTCGCGGAAGCGGGCGAAATCGATCACCCGGCTGTAGGCCGAGCCGCCAGCGATAATCAGCTTGGGTCGCGCTTCGAGCGCAATCTCGGCCAGGCCATCGTAGTCGATGATCTGGTCCTGAGTGCGCACAGTGTAGGCCACCGGATTGAACCACTTTCCGGATTGGTTGATCGACTTGCCGTGCGTGAGGTGGCCACCGGCGGCCAAGTCCATGCCCATGAAGGTGTCGCCGGGTTTCATCAGGGCCATGAACACGGCCTGGTTGGCCTGGGAGCCGGAGTGGGGCTGGACATTGGCCCATTCGGCCCCGAACAGCGCCTTGGCGCGCTCTATGGCCAGAGTCTCCACCTCGTCGACGAACTCGCACCCGCCGTAGTAGCGACGGCCGGGGTAGCCCTCGGCATATTTGTTGGTCAGCACCGATCCCTGGGCTTCCAGCACCGCCCGCGAAACGATGTTCTCTGAGGCGATCAGTTCGATCTGGTCCTGCTGGCGGCGGAACTCGCGGCTGATGGACTCGAACACAGCCGGATCGGCCTCGGCCAGCCCCTTGTTCAGGAGCGAGTCCTCCGTCCGGCTCGACGCCATTGCGGTCATGGTCGCGACTCGCCTCCAAACTTGAAACGCGCGGCCGTCTTAGACTTCCGCCGGGGGCCGTCAACCGCAACCGGCGCTCAGGCGGCGACGCCCCCGAGGCGACGGATATTGCACCGTGTCCACAGGCCCTCGAGGGCCGTCGTCAGATCGTCCATCATGGCGTCGGTGTGGAAGGGCGTTGGCGTGAACCGGAGGCGTTCGGAGCCGCGCGGCACCGTGGGATAGTTGATCGGCTGGACGTAGATGCCGTGCTCGGTGAGCAGCATGTCGGACACCAGTTTGGTGTGCACGGGGTCGCCGACCAGGATCGGCACGATGTGACTCACCGACGGCATCACCGGCAGTCCGGCGGCGGTGAGGCGAGCCTTCAGCGTGGCCGCCCGCTCCTGGTGGCGCTGGCGCACTTCGTCATGGGCTTTCAGCCAGCGGATGCTGGCTAGGGCTCCAGCGGTGAGCGCCGGCGGCAGCGAGGTGGTGAAGATGAACCCGCTGGCGTGAGAGCGAATGGCGTCGATAAGAACGGCGTCGGCGGCGACATACCCGCCCATGACTCCAAAGGCCTTGCCGAGCGTGCCTTCGATGATGTCGATTTCGTGGGCGGCGCCGTCACGTTCGGAGACCCCGCCGCCATGGGCGCCGTAAAGGCCAACAGCATGGACCTCGTCGAGATAGGTGAGCGCGCCGTATTTCCTGGCCAGGGCCGCCGTGCCGCGGATATCGGCGATATCGCCGTCCATCGAATAGACGCTCTCGAAGGCGACCAACTTGGGGGCCCCGGCCGGCGCCTCGGCGAGCAGCCGTTCCAGGTGGGTCAGATCATTGTGGCGGAAGATCATGCGCGGACCACCGCCGTGGCGAATGCCGGCGATCATCGAGGCGTGGTTCAGCTCATCCGAGAAGATGATCAGACCCGGCAGGATAGTCTGCAGGGTGGCCAGCGCCGCTTCGTTGGAGACATAGCCGGACGTGAACAGGAGCGAAGCTTGTTTGCCGTGAAGCGAGGCCAGCTCCGCCTCGAGCTCGACGTGATAGTGGGTGGTGCCGGAGATGTTGCGCGTGCCGCCGGAGCCCGAGCCGGCCTCGTCGATAGCCCGATGCATGGCTTCGATGACCACCGGGTTCTGGCCTTGGCCGAGGTAGTCGTTGGAGCACCAGACGACGACGTCGCGTGGCTCGCCTTGAGGCGGGGTCCATGTCGCCATGGGGAATGCGCCCCGGTGGCGCTTCAGGTCGGCGAACACACGGTAACGCCCTTCGTCGCGCACCCTGTCGACGGCTGCGGCGAAATGAGCCTTGTAGTCCATGGCCTCGCACACTCCTGAGGACTTCGGCCGGTCTCTTGGCATGAACAGCCCCGCCTGTCATCCCGCACCTCTGAGGTAAGCGCTCGTGGGCGGGCGACAACCGCCGGCTCAGAGTTCGCTCAGCTTGCCTCGCATCAGTTGCAGGACGGCCGAGAAGTCCTTGCGGCCATGGCCCAGGCCATCGAACAGGGCGTAGAGCGCCTCGGCCTGGGCGCCCATGGGCGTGGTCGCGCCACAGCCGGCGGCGGCCGCTTGGGCCAGTTTCAGGTCCTTGAGCATCAGGGAGGTCAGAAAGCCGCCCTCATAGCCGCGGTTCGACGGCGCGGCGGGCACCGGCCCTGGCCAAGGGCAGTAGGCGGTCAGCGACCAGCACTGACCGGAGGATTTCGAGGCGATGTCGAAGAACCGATCCGCCGACAAGCCAAGCTTCTCGGCCAGGGCGAACGCCTCACAGACGCCCAGCATGGAGACGCCCAGAAGCATGTTGTTGCAGATCTTCGCCGCCTGGCCGGCGCCGACGGCCCCGGCGTGGATCACAGCCTTGCCCATCGGCGCCAATGCCGCTTCGATTGCCGCCAGATCGCCATCCGCGCAGCCGACCATGAAGGTCAAGGTTCCGGCGTCGGCCGCGGCGATCCCCCCCGACACGGGGGCGTCTGCGAACCGGAATCCGTGATCGCGCACGCCCTGCGCAACGGCCAGCGCGCTATCGACATCAATGGTCGAACAGTCAATCAGCAGCGATCCGGGCTTTGCGTTCGGCGCGATGTCATCGTGGTAGACCTGACGCACGTGCCGACCGGCCGGCAACATGGTGATCACCGTTTCGGCCGAGCGCGCCGCGTCGGCGGCCGAAGTGGCAATTTCGCAACCGGCGGTCTTGGCCCGCTCCAGGGCTGAGGCTGAGATGTCGAACGCCGCCACCCGGACGCCAGACTTGGCGAGATTGGCCGCCATGCCGGAGCCCATGGCGCCAAGTCCAATAAAAGCGACTGAAGTCATGCAATTAAGCTGGCTTGCGAAACTTGTAGATGAATTGATCGGTATGGCCGCGGATCGCCGGATCAAACACCTTGACGGTGTGATCGTCGGCCGGGTTGCGCAGCAGATTGCTCTCGCCGACGAACACGAAACCGGCCGCCGTGACCTCCTGTTTGACCACGGCCGGGTCAATCCGGTGCAGGGTGTTGGTCGCCGATAGGCCCGACCCGGGCGCGGCGGCGTGGTCGAGGACGATAAACGTTCCGCCGGGCTTCAGAGACCTGTACACCGCCTTGTCAAACTTCATCATGTCGGCTGGACCCATGAACGGGTCGTGCAGGTCGTGATAGTTTTGGCTGGTCCACACCATGTCCACGCGCGTCGGCGTGGTGAAGTCGGCCACCGGCGCCACCAGATAGGTGACATTGGGATGCTTGGGGTCGGGCGAGGAACCGTTGGCGGGTAAGCCGCCCTTCACGAACTTGGCCACTTCTGTCGGGACGAAGGCGTAGACTTTGCCTTTCGGCCCCACGGCGACCGAGAACAGCTTGGTGAAATAGCCGCCGCCGGGCAAGAGATCGACGACCTTCTGGCCGGACTTCACCCCGGTGAACTTCAGCACTTCCGAGGGTTTGCGCGCGCTGTCTCGCTCCTTGTCGGCGGCCGGACGGTTGGGGTCTTCGACTGCCCGGGCGATGTTTTCCGGAATCATGATCGAAGACGAGGCCGAGAGGCCGACGAAGGCGGGGATGGCTCCGAAAACCGCCCCCAGAAGAACCCAGTACTTCCGATTGCTCACGGCGCACTCCCACGGTTTGTCGATGATTTCCGACATTGATAACGCAGCTTTGACCGCAAGTCAGGGTGGCCGATCGGACTTGCCTCGCCCGTGCGCGTGAGCCAAAGCGGACGCGCGTCATTCTCGCCCAGTCCAGGTCGTATCCATGAGTTCAGCGCCTCTGGCCCCCTACCCCGCCCTGCGTCTGCGGCGGCTGCGGCAGGCCGACTGGGTGCGGCGACTGGTGCGGGAGCACACGCTCAATCCCGCTGATCTCATCTGGTCGATCGTGGTTCATGAGGGCGGCAGCAGCGCGCCCGTGGCGGCGATGCCGGGCGTGGAGCGGCTGAGCGTCATCGGGGCCGCCCAGGCGGCCCGCGAAGCCCGCAGCCTGGGCATCCCGGCCATCGCCGTTTTTCCCCACATCGACGGGGCCAGGAAGGATGCCCGCGGCTCGATGGCCGCTGATCCGGCCGGTCTCGTCGCGCGCGCGGTCAAGGCGATGAAGGACGCGGCCCCAGAGGTGGGTGTCATGTGCGACGTAGCCCTCGACCCGTTCACCGACCACGGTCACGATGGGGTGATCGAGGACGGCAAGGTCCACAACGACGCCACCATCGAGCGTCTGGTGGAGCAGGGCCTGATGCAAGCCAGGGCGGGCTGCGACATCCTGGCGCCCTCGGACATGATGGATGGTCGGGTCGGAGCGCTCAGGTCGATGCTTGAGGGAGAAGGTCTCGCCGACACGCTGATCATGTCCTACGCCGCCAAGTACGCCTCAGCGTTCTATGGCCCGTATCGCGAAGCCATTGGCTCGGCGAAGCTCGGCGCCGAAGGAGCGCCGGCGGACAAATCGACCTATCAGATGGATCCGGCCAATGGCGACGAGGCCCTGCGCGAGGTCGCGCTGGATATCGCCGAGGGCGCTGACATGGTCATGGTGAAACCGGGCCTGCCCTATCTCGATATTGTTCGTCGGGTGGTGGAGGCCTTCGCCATCCCGACCTTCGCGTTCCAGGTGTCAGGTGAATACGCGATGATCCGAGCCGCCGGTCAGGCGGGCTGGATCGACGAGGATCGGGCGATCCTCGAAAGTCTCACCGCCTTCAAGCGAGCCGGCGCGGCCGGCGTCATCACCTATTTCGCGCCCAGGGCGGCTCGGTTGCTCGTGGGCTGAAGGCGCGCCGCTAGACTGGAGGTGTCCCAGCGGCGGCCGCCCAAGGCCTGGACCTCGGCGTAGAACTGATCGACGAGAGCGGTCACCTCGAGTCTGGCGCCATTTGTGCGGGCCTCGGCGAGCACCAGGCCAAGATCCTTGCGCATCCAGTCCACGGCGAAGCCGAAGTCGAATTCGCCTCGAGCCATGGTCGCCCAGCGATTGTCCATTTGCCACGATTGGGCGGCCCCCTGGGAAATGGCCTGGTAGGTGAGGTCCGGATCGAGGCCGGCCCTGGCGGCGAAACTCACCGCCTCGGCCAGACCCTGGACCACGCCGGCGATGCAGATCTGGTTGACCATTTTGGTGAGCTGTCCCGATCCCGGGCCGCCCATGTGACGCACGGTCTTGGCATAGGTGCGAAGAATTGGCTCCGCCGCCGCCACCGCGGCTTCGTCCCCGCCGACCATGATGGAAAGTTGGCCCTTCACAGCCCCCGCCTGGCCGCCTGAGACCGGCGCGTCGATAAAGGCGCAGCCACGCCCCCTGGCGGCCTCCGCCATCTCCCGGGGCAGGCTCGCCGAGGTGGTGGTGTGATCGACGATGACCGCGCCCGAGGCCAGGACTGGCAAGATCTCGGTAGCGACCTGGCGCACATCCTGATCGGCGCCCACGCACATGACCACCATTTCGCGGCCATCGACGGCCTCGCGCAGCGAATCGGCCGCACGCGCGCGGTGAGTCTGCGCCCATTCCCGCGCCTTCGTGAGCGTACGATTGAACCCAACCACGTCGTGGCCGGCCGCGACCAAATGACCGGCCATGGGCGCACCCATGACACCCAAGCCGACGAAGGCGATTTTCATTGAAGAATCCTTCTCATGGGCGAAGTCCAGCGCGGGCGGACCTTATGGTGAGACATAATGTCCAGACATTTCCTTGCGAGCCACCTTGCACATCGGGCAGACCTGTCCCCTTATCCTGAGACGTCAGGTGGGGCTTATTGGCGCTTTAGATTCGTGACTCAGCATTTTCCGACACGTCAGTTGCGTTTTTTCCTCACGGCGCCGTCGCCGTGCCCCTATTTACCGGGCCGCGAGGAGCGCAAGGTATTTGCCCACCTGCCCATGCTCGACGGGGCGGCGGTGAACGACACCCTCACTCAAGGCGGTTTCAGGCGTTCGCAGAACATCGCCTACCGACCGGCGTGTGAAAACTGCGCCGCCTGTATGTCGGCGCGCCTGCCGGTAGGCAATTACGTCTTTTCCCGGTCCGAACGACGGGTGCTGGCCCGCAACGATCCTCTGACCCGCCATGTCGTCGAAGCGGAAGCCACGCGTGAACAGTTTGATGTGTTGCGCGGCTACCTGGCGTCGCGCCACCCGGGCGGCGGCATGGCCGACATGACCTGGCCCGACTATGTGGCGATGGTCGAGGACACGGCGGTGCGCACGCACATGGTCGAATACCGCGTGCGCTCTTCGGACGGCGGCCCCGGTCAGCTCGCCGCCTGCGCATTGGTTGACCTGCTCGCCGATGGCCTGTCCCTGGTATACAGTTTTTTCGATCAAGAGTTTGCCCGTAACAGCCCAGGATCGTTCGTGATTTTCGATCACGTTCGGGAGGCGCGGCGTCTGCGCCTGCCTTACCTGTACCTCGGCTACTGGGTGCGCGGCAGCGAGAAGATGGACTACAAGGCGAGGTTCTCGCCCCTGGAGATCCTGCAACCTGCCGGCTGGCGGCTGATGTCGACCCGGGATCGTCTGAGAGAGCCCGTCTGATCCCTGACCCCGTGACAGCGCCTCCATCGAGCCCCCACGCGCCGATCGAGCGTCTGGTCGAGGTGATGGCGGCCCTGCGCGATCCCGCCGGCGGCTGCGCCTGGGACTTGGAACAGACCTTCGCCTCCGTCGCTCCCTACACCGTCGAAGAGGCCTATGAGGTCGCTGACGCTATCGAGCGCGGCGACATGACGGACCTTCGCGAAGAACTGGGCGACCTGCTGCTGCAGGTGGTGTTTCATTCCCGCATGGCCGAGGAGGCTGGGGCCTTCGCCTTCGACGACGTGGCCGAAGCCATCACCGCCAAGATGGTCCGACGCCATCCGCATGTGTTCGGCGACGCCATCGTCCGCTCGGCCGCTGAGCAGACTCGCGCCTGGGAGGAGGTCAAGGCCGCCGAACGCGCGGCTAAAGGCGCAGGCTGGCTGGATTCGGTCGCGCCGACGCTGCCTGCGCTCACCCGGGCGGTGAAATTGTCGGCGCGCGCCGCCCGAGTCGGATTCGTCTGGCCGACGGTCGCCGAGATTATGGCCAAGCTCCGCGAGGAAGTCGCTGAACTGGAGGTCGAAGTGGCAAGCGGCGACCCGGCGCGGGCGCGGGCCGAGCTTGGCGACGTGCTGTTTGTGTGCGCGAACATCGCCCGGGCGCTGGAAATCGATCCCGAAGACGCCTTGCGCGCCACCAACGCCAAATTCATCCGCCGTTTTGGCCACATCGAGCAACGGCTGGCGGAAAGCGGCCGGGGTCCGGCGAACTCCACGCTCGCCGAGATGGATGCCCTCTGGGACGAGGCCAAGGCGGCCGAGCGGACGAAAACCGGCGACGCGGCGGCCGCTGAGCCGGCCTGACTACTCCGCCGCCGCCCCCAGTTCCGCCCGGGGCCGCATGCGCTGAAAGCGGCCGAGCGCCTGGGCGTCGAGCCGTGCTCGGACCACCGTTCCCCCAGCATCCTCGCTTCGCGCCGTGACCCGTCCATGGCGGTAGAGCCACGCCAGAGCCTCGCCGTCACCGGCCGCAATATGAAACGTGACTTCCGGGCCATCGTCGACCAGGGCGGCGAGACTGGCGAGGAGATGCTCGATCCCCTCTCCCGTAATCGCCGAGACGGGAATCGCGCCAGCGCGCTGGGCGCGGACCGAGAGGTCCGCGCGCGTCTCCTCGCCTAGGAGGTCGACTTTGTTCCAGACTTCGATCACGCGGTGTCCGCTATCGGGGCCAAGCTCCAGTTCGTCCAACACCTTGGCCACGTCGGCCGCCTCGGTCTCGCTGTGGGGGCCTGAGATGTCGCGCACGTGCAGGACAATGTCAGCTTCCCGCACCTCATCGAGCGTGGCCCGGAATGACTCCACGAGTTCGTGCGGCAAATCGGAAATGAAGCCTACGGTATCGGACAGGATCGCCGGGCGCCCGTGCGGCAGGCGAACCCGCCGCAGGGTCGGATCGAGGGTGGCGAACAGGGCGGACCTGGCCAGGACCTTGGCTCCGGTGAGGCGGTTGAACAGCGTCGACTTTCCGGCGTTGGTGTAGCCAACCAAGGCGATCGCGGGGTAGGGAACCCGCCGCCGCGCGCGCCTCGCCAAACCGCGCGTTCTCCGCACATCGGCGAGGTCGGCCTTCAATTTCACGATGCGTTCTAGGATGAGCCGTCGGTCGGCTTCGATCTGGGTTTCGCCCGGCCCGCCCAGAAATCCGAAGCCGCCCCGTTGCCGTTCGAGGTGGGTCCAGGTGCGCACCAGGCGAGACCGCTCATACTCGAGCCTGGCCAACTCCACCTGAAGCCGCCCCTCGGCGGTGCGGGCGCGGCGGGCGAAGATCTCGAGGATCAGCCCGGTGCGATCGACCACCTTGGCGTCCCAAGCCCGTTCCAGATTGCGTTGCTGGATCGGACTGAGCGCGTCGTCAACCACCACCACGCTGGCGTCGGCCTCGCGGCGCAGGTCCGCGATTTCCTCCACCTTGCCGGGACCGAAGAGCGTGGCGGGGACAGGCTTGCGCAGAGGCGCGATGAGCGCCCGGGCGACCTGGAGGTCGAGCGCTCTCGCCAGGCCCGTCGCCTCCTCCAGCCGCGCCCGGGGATCGCGCGCCGTTTCACCGCCCCGACGGGCCGGATGAACGACCAGCGCGACTGGCTTCGCTGCGTTCGGGTCCGCGGCTCTCAATCCTCGCCTTCGTCTTCATCGACAGGCGGCTCGTAGAGCTGCACCGGCTGGGCGGGCATAATGGTGGAGATGGCGTGCTTATAGACAAGTTGAGCCTGGCCGTCGCGGCGAAGCAGGACGCAGAAACTATCGAACCAGCTCACCACGCCCTGTAGCTTGACGCCATTGACCAGGAAGATGGTGAGCGGCGTCTTGGCTCTGCGCACGGCATTGAGAAAAGTGTCCTGCAGGTTCTGTCTTTTGTCGGTCGGCATGGGTTGACGTCCCTTCCGTTGTGTTTGGTTGGCGACTGCAGTCGCGGGCTCAGGACGCGTCCGCAAAGCCTCATACGGCGTGGCGTCGCGCCTCGGCGATATAGAGTTGGCGTAGCCGTTTCGCCACCGGACCAGGCTTGCCGTCCGCCAGCAATCGCCCATCGAGGCTAATGACGGGCGTCACCAGGGTGCTGGCGCCCGTTATAAAGGCTTCTCGAGCCTGCCATGCTTCCTCGGGGGTGAATGGGCGTTCCGCCACGCTCAGGCCGGCTTCCGCCGCCACCTGCAAGACGCCTTTTCGTGTGACCCCGCGCAGGATGTTGGCCTGGATATCGCGCGTACGCAGAACCCCCTCGCTGTCGACGATCCAGGCGTTCGTGGATGATCCCTCGGTGATGAAGCCCAGCTCGTCGACGAACCAGGCCTCATAGGCGCCAGCCTCCTTGGCCGCCTGCTTGGCCAGGACATTGGGCAACAAATTCACCGTCTTGATGTCGCATCGACCCCAACGGTTTTCCGGCACGGTGATTACCGCCACGCCCTTGACCGCCTTGGCCTCGCCAACGGCCGGGTCGATGCGCCTGGCGGTAATCACGACGCTCGGCCGCGGGGCCGGATTGGGAAAAGGGTGATCGCGAGGGGCGACCCCGCGGGAGACCTGAAGATAGAGCAGGCCGTCGACGAGGCGGTTTCGCCGCACCGTTTCGCGCAAAACCACTTCAAGCGCCGGCCGGCTCATTGGCTCGGTGATGCGCAGTTCCGCCAGGCTGCGCGAGAGGCGCTCGAAGTGCCCGATGGCGTCGGTGAGACGTGCGCCGGCCACCGCCCATACTTCGTAGATGGCGTCGCCGAATTGGTAGCCGCGATCCTCGATGTGGACAGCGGCCTTAGAGTGTGGCGCGAAACGGCCGTTAACATAGGCGAAGCGAGTCATTTCAGCTCCTCATCGCCGCGGCCGAAACCAAGGGACTTGAGCTTGCGATGCAATGCTGATCGCTCCATGCCGATGAAGCCGGCGGTGCGCGAGATATTGCCGCCAAAGCGTACGATCTGAGCGTTGAGGTATTCTCTCTCGAAGAGTTCACGCGCCTCGCGCAGCGGCAGGGCGATGATCCGTTCCGCGGCAAGGCCAGCGGCGGCGGGCGCCGCGCTGGCGTCGGGTGGAAGCATCTCCGCTGTAATTTCCTCACCCGGATCGCCGGCGGCCAGGATGAGAATGCGCTCAACCACGTTGCGCAGCTGGCGCACATTGCCGGGCCAGGATTGCACCTGAAGGGTGGCGTAGGCGTCTTCGGCGAGGCGTCGTCTGGGCAGGCCAGAGGCGGCGCTCAGTCGGTCGAGATAGTAGTCGATCAACTCGGGGATGTCTTCGCGTCGTTCGGCGAGCCCCGGCACGCGCAGGGGCACCACGTTGAGCCGGTGGAACAAGTCCTCGCGCAGGTGGCCGGCGGCGATCTCCTCGCGAAGGTCACGGCTCGTGGACGAGACCACCCGCACGTCCACCTGCACGTCCGTGTCGCCGCCAACCCGCCGGAAGCGCTGCTCAACGAGGACCCGTAGCAGCCGGCTCTGGGTCTCTCTCGGCATGTCGGCCACGTCGTCGATATACAGCGTGCCGCCATGGGCGCGTTCGAACACGCCGATTTTGCGCGGACGCCCGCCCTCGCCTTCCTCGCCGAAGAACTCTACGTCCATCCTGACGGGCGTCATCCCCGCTGCGCTGATGGCGACGAACTCACCCCGCATCCTGGGGCTGGCGGCGTGAATGAGGCGCGCGGCGGTTTCCTTGCCGGCGCCGGGCGGTCCAGAGATCAGGACCCGGCTGTTGGCCGGCGCCACCTTGGCGATCATCTGCCGCAATTGCTGGGAGGCCTGGGACGAGCCCAGCATGCCGTCAGGCACAATGGCCTGTTCGCGCAGCCGCCGGTTCTCGCGTTTAAGGTTGGCAGCTTCCACGGCGCGCTCGGCTAGCAGTAGCAGGCGGTCGGATTTGAACGGCTTTTCGAGAAAGTCATAAGCCCCGCGCTTTATGGCGCTCACCGCCGTCTCGATGTTGCCGTGCCCAGAGATCATGATCACCGGCAGATCCGTATCGAGGCTCTTGACCACGTCCAGGAGTTCGAGTCCGTCCATCCCCCCGCCGCTCATCCAGATGTCGAGGACAACCAGCGACGGCTTGCGCGCGCGAATTGCCGCCAGCGCGCCCTCCGAGTCCTTGGCGGTGCGCACCTGATAGCCGTCGTCCTGCAGTATGGCGGCGACCAGCTCGCGGATGTCGGCCTCGTCGTCGACGACCAGCACGTCACCGGTCATGCTCGCACCCTTTGTTCTCGCCTGGACAGGGCCCCCCCCGCGCTCGTCGCGCGAGATATCGGAAAGATGAGCTGGACGCGCGCGCCCGGCGTCTCCGCTGCGTCGGCCAGATGAAGCTCGCCGCCGTGGTCTTCGAGGATGCGCTTGACGATCGCCAGCCCCAGGCCGGTACCCTTGGCCCGGGTGGTGACATAGGGCTCGGTCAGGCGGTCGCGATCCTTGGCCGGCAAGCCGACGCCATTGTCCTCGATCACGAAGGCGATCCCGGCGCCATCGGCGACGACCGAGGCGTGGATGCGGCCTTGGACACCCGGTTCACCCGCGCGGCGGAGGGCGATCGCCTCCCCGGCGTTCTTGAACACATTGGTAAGCGCCTGGCCGACGATCCGCCCGTCGCACACGAGGATCAGACCGGCCGGCGGCTCTGCGACCTCCAGCATCACATCCGGGTCGGCCACCCGCTGGGCGAAAGCGGCCTGACGCAGCATTTCTGCCGGATCGTTGGGGGCGAACACGGGCGCGGGCATGCGCGCGAAGGCCGAGAATTCGTCAACCATGCGTCCGATGTCGCCCACCTGGCGCACGATGGTGTCGGTGCAGCGATCGAAGGTCTCCAGGTCGCCGGTGATCTCCTTGCGGTACTTGCGCTTGAGGCGCTCGGCCGAGAGCTGGATCGGGGTCAGCGGATTCTTGATCTCATGGGCGATGCGCCGCGCCACGTCACGCCAGGCGGCGTTCCGCTGGGCCGCCACCAGTCGGGTGATGTCGTCGAAGGTGAGAACCAGTCCCTGGGCGTTCTGGCTGGCGCGCACGCGCAGGCGGCGGGACTCACCGGCCCGGGTGATGTCTACATCCTCTTCCGCCTCACCGTCGCCGGCGAGAGCCGCGGCCGCCACCGCGTCCAGCTCGGGGGCGATCTCGGCCAGCGACCTGCCATCACTGCGCCCGACCGTGAGACCGAGCAGTTGGTCCGCCTGCCGATTCACTGCCGAAACGCGGCCACGGGCATCGAGGCCGATCACGCCGGCGCTCACGCCCAAGAGCACCGCTTCGGTGAACTGACGGCGGGTCTCGGCCTCCTCATGCGCGGCCCTGAGGGCCTGTTGCTGGTCGTTGAGGTCCCGGGTCATGCGGTTGAAGGCGCGCGCCAGGACAGCGATCTCCTCGGGATCGCGTCCGATCTCGACGCGCGCGGTAAGATCGCCGGCGGACACCCGGCCGGCGGCCTGGACCAGTCGCGCCACCGGCGCAGCGATTCCCCCGGCGGCCTCCATGCCCAGCCACACGGCGCCGACCAGGACGAGAAGCACGGTCTCCAGGTAGGACAAGGCGAAGGCGCCCCGGATGCGGGCCCGGCTGATCTTGGCCTGGCGATAGGCCCCGAGCGAGGCTTCAGTCAGGCGCAGGTGGCGGAAGATGCCTGGGTCCACCGGCCGGACGACATACAGATAGGCGTCGGAATAGCCGTGCAGACGATACAGCGCACGGAACAGGTCGGCCTGTTCGAAGGCGACCATCTCCACCTCGCCGCCGTCGGCGACCCGGAAGGCGCTTGCCGGCGGATCAAGGAATGGCGCGCCGCCGTCGGGTTCCGCGCGCGCCAGAACCCGGCCATCGCGGTCGATGAGATAGGCAGTGGGTAAACCCTCCTCGTTGGCGAGGTCGCGGAAGACGTGAGAGAACACCACGGGCGAATCGGCCAAGGCCGGCGCCGCGGCCTCAAGCGACTGGGCCATGCCGTCCATGTGCGCGCCGACGAACTTCTGCTGCTCGTCGAGATAGCTCCTGGCCACCGTGGCCGAGTTTTCGACCATGGTCTGGACGCGAGCATTGAACCAGTTGTCGATCCCGCGGGTGACCAGCGCGCCGAAGAAGAGGGCCACGATCACGGCGGGCGCGACGGCGGCCAGGGCGAAAAGAAACACGAATCTCAGGTGCAACCGTGCGCCGGGGTCGCGTGAGCGGACCCGCAACAGACTGAAAATGCGCCAGGCGAGTCCGGCGGCGGGGGCGGCCAACGCCGCTAGGCCCAGACCGAGAAGCGTCAGCACCACCGGACTTGCCGGACCCAGCGGCCCGGTGAGAGTGGGCGTAGCGCCGATGAATACGGCGATGGCGGTTAAGGCTGCGGCTACGGCGTAGCAGCCGCCCATCAGGGAGGGTGAAGCGAGCACCCCCCGCAAGGGCGCTTCGGCCTGTTCGGGGCTCAACTCACGCGGCATGAGCCAGAGTCTAGGTCGGACTGTGCCCCAAACTCAACAGAGAGTTGCACACTTACGTCAGTTGTCAGCTCCTGGGCGGGCCTCAGCGCCGACCCCGGGCGTTTTCGACGCCGAGTTCAGTGATGCGTTTGCGCAAGGTGTTACGGTTTAGGCCCAGGATTTCGGCAGCGCGCACCTGGTTGCCGCGTGTGGCGGCCAAAGTAAGCTGGAAGAGGGGCCGCTCCACCTCGGCGATGACCCGATCATAGAGACCGGGCGGAGGCGCGCTCTCGCCATGGTCGGCGAAATGCGACGCCAGAAACCGTTCGACGAGACCGGAAAGAGTCGCCGGTTCATCGGCGGGCCTGGTGAACTCGGCGCGATCCGCCAATTCGCGATCGACAATGCGCGCGGTGATCGTTTCGTCGGCGTAGAGGGCGCAGACACGCCGCACGAGGTTCTCTAGTTCTCGCACATTGCCTGGCCAGTCATGCAGCTTCAGGCGTTCGAGCGCATCCTGGTCGATAACCTTGGACGGCAGGCCCTCGCGCGAGGCGCGCAGGAGGAAGGCGCGGGCGAGTTCGGGGATATCTTCGACGTGTTCGCGCAGGGCCGGCATCCGGATCTGAGCGACGTTCAGTCGGAAATACAGGTCCTCGCGGAATAGTCCCTGGGCGACCAGACCGCGCAGGTCACGGTTGGTGGCGGCGATCACTCGCACATCGCAGCGGCGTCCGGTTCTGGGATTGATAACCGGCTCGGCGCCATCGAATACCCGCAGAAGGCGTATCTGCGAGTCGAGCGGCATGTCGCTTATCTCATCCAGGAGCAATGTGCCGCCGTCGGCCTCGGCCAGTTTGCCCGGCGCGCCCTCCCCGGCGCCAAACAACTCCGCGTCGATTCTCTCTCGCGGGGCGCCGCCCAGGTTGACGGCCACGAACCTTCCCTCCCGTCGCCGACCCAGATCATGCAGAGCCCGCGCCGCCAGTGATTTTCCCGAACCGGATTCGCCCTGGATAAGGACGGTGAGATCTGCGCCCACCAGGCGCGCCAATGTGCGGTAGACCTCCTGCATCGGGGCGGAGCGTCCGATGAGGGGAAGGCGCTCGTCGCGCACGGCCCTGGCCTGCGCCTTGACCGCTTCGCCGTTGGCGGGCCTGGCGAGAGCGCGCCGGGCAGCGCCGATGATGTCGTCGAGATCGAACGGTTTTGGCACATAGTCGAACACTCCAAACTCGGCCGCGTTGACGGCGGTGAGCAGGGTGTTCTGGGCGCTCATGACAATTACTGGCAGTTTCGGGCGTTGCTTGCGGATGGCCGGCATCACGTTGAACACGTTCTCGTCGGGCATGATCACGTCGGTGACGACCAGGTCGCCTTCACCGTCCGAAACCCATTTCAGCAAGGTGGCGGCGTTGCCTGTGGCCCGCACCTCGTAGCCGAGACGCGAGAACGCTTGCGAAAGCACCAGTCGAATCGAAGAGTCGTCGTCGGCGATCAAAATCTTGGCGCTCATGACACTCCTTCAAGGGCGTGTGCAGCCGGGAGCAGGACGCGGAACACGGTGCGGCCGGGCCCCGATTCGAAATCGACGACGCCGCCGTGGCCGGCCACCAGCTTGGCGACCAGGGCGAGGCCGAGGCCGGCGCCGTGGTCCTTGCTGGTTACAAAGGGTTCAAACAGATGATCGCGGAGGGCGGCGGGCACGCCCGGACCGTTGTCTATCACCCTGACCTCCAGCGGCGCGGCCTGGACGGGTATGCCGGCGTCGTTACGGGCGCGCGCACCATGCCGGAAGGCGGTCGCTATGGTGATCTCCCCCCGTCCATCGCTGCGAGCATGGGCGGCCTCGGCGGCGTTTTTCATCAGATTGAGAAATACCTGGATGAGCTGGTCTTCTTCGGCGAAGGCCGGTGGTAACGACGGATCATAGGCCTCGCGGATGGTGAGGCCGTCGGCGACGCCATTGGCCGCCAGCGCCCGAACCCTATCCAGCACTCGGTGGAGGTTCACCGGCGCGCGCGTGGGCGACATGTCGTCGGCGAACGCCTCCATACGGTCCACCAGCCGGCGGATGCGTTCGGTCTCATCGACGATCAGCTGAGCGAGCGGGATATCCGCTGCGGAGAGACCGGATTTCATGAGTTGCGCGGCGCCGCGGATACCGGCGAGCGGGTTTTTGATTTCATGCGCCAGGATGCGGCCCAGGCCGACCACTGATTGCAGACCCTCGGCTGCGCGCTCAGCGGCAGGGGAAACGACTTTCACGACGAAGGTGAGCAGCACGGCGCCGCCGCCCAGCGGCGTGGCCGACCCGTCGGCGATGAACGGCGGACGGCCGAATACATCGACGGCGACGCCGCGTTCCCGCACCACGCCGCTTTCCGCCGAGCAGCGCGCCACAAGGGCGAGCAGGGGCGAACCATCGGGGAGCGCGCCGCGCAATCCGCTTCGGGCCAACAGGGCCAGGCTTTGGCCGAACAAGCCTTCGGCGGCCTCGTTGGCGGCGATCAGCCCGCCGCCGCTGTGGAGCACCAGACAGGGATCGGGGCCAAGCTCGAAGGCCGCGAGCTTGAGTGCGGTCAGATCGAGAGATATTCGCGCTACCGTTGTCAGGCCACTCATGCCGCGAGCCTGCGCGATGGCTGGGTCCACAACGCCCGAATGGCGTGGCGAACCTCGGTGGGCGTCTCAAGACGGCAAAGCCGGCTCCGCGCGATGCGCGGCGTCTCGGCCGTCGCCTGCCAGGGCGCGGCCTCCACATAGGCGGCCAGGTGCTTGCGGAACATGCGCAGGCCCACGCGCTCTCCGTAGAGCCGCAGGCTCCCCTCGAGGTGACGGTCAACGATATCGACGAGGGCTTCACCCTCGGGCGCCTGAAACGGGGCGCCGATGAGCCCGGCCTCGATCTCTGCCGCGATCCATGGCCGGCCTGTCGCGCCGCGGCCGAGCATCACGCCGTCCGATCCGGAACTTTGGAGCGCGCATCTGGCTGACGCCGCATCGACCACGTCGCCGTTGACGATCACCGGGATGCTTACCGCCGCCTTCACTGCGCCTACGGCAGCCCAGTCAGCGGCGCCGGAGTAGAACTGAGCGCGTGTGCGGCCATGGACCGCCAGGCCGCTTGCGCCAACCTTCTGGGCGCGGCGGGCGAGTTCAGGCGCGTTGCGACTGGCCTCGTCCCAGCCCAGGCGCATCTTGACCGTGACCGGCGCGTCCTGGGCCTCGACGGCGGCGGCGATCAGGCGCTCGGCCAGGTCCAGGTCGCGCATCAGCGCCGAACCGCAGGCCACGCCGGTTACGTCCTTGGCTGGGCAGCCGAAGTTGAGGTCGATGATCTGGGCCCCGGCCTGGCGGGCGAGCCGGGCCGCCTGACCGATCCAGCTTGGGTCTGCTCCCACCAACTGGACCACAACAACCGGGGCGCCTTCGACCACGGCCGCGCGCCGAACCACGTCCGGGCGCCCCCGGGCGAAGTGCTCGCAGGCGACCATCTCGGTCGCTACATACGGCGCGCCCATGGCGACGGCCACTTGGCGGAAGGGCAGGTCCGAGACCCCGGTCATGGGCGAAATCCACACCCGTCCGGGCACGGTGACACCCCCGATCGTGATCTCTCTGCCCAATTTTTGACCATCCATAACGCATGCTTTTTAGGCAAAGAGTGCAGTGCGGTAAAGCGCCGACGCATTTCCCTCTCACCGGAGGAGCAGGCTATACGGACCCATGGATTTCGCCGCCATCATCGTCGCGGCCGGGCGTGGAACGCGGGCTGGGGGCGCCAAGCAGTGGCGCGACCTGGGCGGCCGGGCTGTGGCCCGCTGGTCACTGGAGGCGCTGCTGAACGCGGGAGCGCGCCATGTGGCTGTGGTGGTGACTCCAGGCGATGAGAACGCCGCGGCCGCGGCCTTCGCCGGCCTCACGCGCTGGAGCACGGTCGTAGGCGGGGCCGAGCGATTCGATTCCGTGCGCGCCGGGCTGGCGGCCATCAGCGAGGCGGGCGCCGAGACGGTGCTGATCCATGACGCCGCCAGACCGTTCGTGAGCGCTGCGGTGATTGAGGCTCTGCTCGCTGCCCTGGCGGAGGCCGAGGGCGCCATTCCCGCCCTCCCCGCAGTGGACACCCTCAAGCGCCGCCACGGCAGTGGCGTTCTCATCACCGCCGACCGCGACGGCTTGATGCGAGCCCAGACGCCACAGGCCTTCCGCTACGACGCCCTGATGGCCGCCATCGATGCGTGGCCAGACGGCGAGACGCCCACCGATGACGCCCAGGTGCTGGAGCGCGCCGGCAAGACCGTGGCGACGACATCGGGCGACCCCATGCTGTTCAAGCTCACCTACCCGGAGGATTTTGCGATGGCGCAGGCGCTGGCAGGGCGTCAGACGCGTATCGGCCAAGGTTTCGACGTCCATGCCTTTGGCCCGGGCGATCACCTCTGGCTGTGCGGCCTCAGGATCGACCACGACCGGACTCTCGTAGGCCATTCGGATGCCGACGCGGGGCTGCACGCCCTCACGGACGCCCTTCTGGGCGCCGTGGGCGAAGGGGATATCGGCGATCACTTCCCGCCGACGGATCCCCAATGGAGAGGCGCGGACTCTGGCATGTTCCTGCAACACGCGGCCGCGCTCGTGGCCGCGCGCGGCGGGCGCATCATCAATGTCGACGTGACGCTGATCTGCGAGGCGCCGAAGATCAAGCCTCACCGGGCGGCTATGCGCGCCCGCATTGCCGAGCTGCTGGCGATCACCGCCGAGCAGGTCAGCGTCAAGGCCACCACCACCGAGACGCTTGGCTTCATCGGGCGCGGCGAGGGGATCGCGGCCCAAGCGGCGGTGGCTGTGGAGGTTTAGAACTGACTGATCTCTAGGCGGTTGAGCTGGATTCGCTACGCTCGACGTCGGCGGCCGCCCATCTGGGAGCGGGCGGCGGATGGGGTTAAGAGGCCGAGGCAGGCTCGGCAGTCACGAGGACGCGCGATGATGAGAGTGTTTTTGGTCCTTGCGGCCCTTGCGGTCACCCTTCCCAGCCACGCCCAGAACGTCCAGACGCCGTCCGACAGCTATCTTTGCAACCACGGCGATCAGGCGGCAGCGGCGACCGAGGCGGCCTGCGCCAGGCTGCGCGGCGGTGGGCTCGCCCCAGGCGCGCCGACGTCCGGGTCGCAGAGCTCGGGCCTGGACACTACCCGGCCGGTCAGCCCATCGTCCTCGTCCGCCGTCGCCCCGGCCGCCAATGATGTCAGCGAGACGCCGGATGAATCCAGTGCCGACACAGCCAACAGCCAGGACCAGGACGACGACCAGGCCCGCGTCTCGGTGCACGGCTCTTGGCTGCCTTTCCTGGGGCCCGTGGCGATCATCGCCGTCATCATCGGCGGTATCGTCGGCATGGCGTTCTATTTCCTGCCGACCGTCATCGCCATGGTGCGTCAGAAGCGGAACACCATCGCGATTTTCGTGCTCAACTTCTTCCTTGGCTGGACCTTCATCGGCTGGGTGGCGGCCCTGGTCTGGAGCCTGGCGACGGAGCCGGGACGTTAAGTCATCGCCGCGTCCAGCCACGCGATCAGATCGCCGGTCACCTGATCGCGGCAAGTCTCATTGAACAACTCGTGGCGCGCGCCGGGGTAGACGCGATGGTCGATGCGGGTGAGGCCAGCATCGCGCCAGGCGTCGACAAGGGCCCCGGCGAAGGCCTGGTCTGGGCCCACCACCGGATCGACCTCGCCTGACATCACCAGCACCGGCAGGACGGCCAGCGCCACCCCTAGGCGCAGATCGATCGCGGCGCTGGCCAGCAGGGTGAACATGGACTGCATCGAAGCTTCGGTCAGGGCGAAGCCGCACAGCGGATCGGCCACATAGGCGTCGACCTCAGCCTCGTCGCGTGACAGCCAGTCGAAGGGCGTGCGCCCCGGCTCGAAGCTGGAGTTGAACGCTTCGAGACCGCCTGCCGAGCCGCTTGCGGTCACGGACTCAAACAAAGGCGCGGCGGCGGCGGTCCCGGTGAGCACAAGGGCGTCCAGCTCATGACCATGCTCCAGCAGATAAAGCTGGGCGGCGAATGAGCCCATGCTGTGCCCCAGAAGGGCGAACGGCGCCCCGGACCCCTCTTCTTTGGCGAACCGCGTCAGTTCGGCCATGTCCGCGACCACAGCGGCGAAGCCGCGCGGTCCGAAGTCGCCCAGGCCGTGGACCTTGGCCGAAGCCCCGTGGCCACGATGATCGATGCCGTAGACGGCGTAGCCGGCGGCGGTGAGGGCCCCGGTCAGCCGCGCATAGCGGGCGAAATGCTCGGCCATGCCGTGGGCGATCTGGACCAGGCCTTTGGCGTGGCCCTCGGGCGCGGCCCGGTACGCGGCCAGAACCGCGCCGTCGGCCACGGTGAGCGGAAAGGCGTCAATCTGGCGGGTCATGGCGCTCCCACGCGGTAGTCGAGCAATTGGGGCCTTGTCACGCCCGGCCGGCCGTTGTTGGTCTCACCGCGCGACGTGGCGGTGGACCGGAGGCGTTTGGACATGTTTTCGCTGGAAATCCAGACCCTCGCCCGATTGGTGATCGATGACGCCCGTGAACGGTCATTGCGTCTGGTCACCGCCGAGAGCTGCACCGGTGGTCTGGTGGCGGCGGCGATCTGCTCGATTCCAGGCGCCTCGGACGTATTCGAGCGCGGGTTCGTGGCCTACACCAACCGGGCAAAACAGGAGCAACTGGGTGTATCCGGCGACATGATCGCCGACCTCGGGGCCGTCTCCGAACCGATCGCCCGGATGATGGCTGAGGGGGCGCTGGAGCACTCTCACGCCCACGTCTCGGTGGCCGTTACCGGCGTCGCCGGTCCCGGCGGCGGCACCCCGCTCAAACCCGTCGGCACGGTCCATTTCGCCACCGCCCGGGCCAACCAGTCCGTGCATCATCGCATGGAAATGTTCGACCTCGACGAGCGTTGGGACATCCAGATAGCCGCCGTCCAGACCGCGCTGGAATTATTGCGCGAACGGCTGAGGTGAAGATCCTCAGTCCGCGGCGGCCATTTCCAGGATCCGGTTCCACTCCGCCTCGGTGACCGGCGAGACCGACAGCCGGAACTGGCGAAACATGACCATCCCGGGAAGTTGCGCCTTGAGCTCGGATAAAAGGACAGGGCGCTCCAGCGAGCGCTCGGGCGTAATCTCCACGGCGACGAAGCGTCCGTCCGGATCGGTCGGGTCAATGAACGCTTCGCGGGTGATCTTGGCCACGCCCACCGCCGCCTTGTCGGTCCCAGAATGGTAGATGATGGCGCGTTGACCAACGCGCATGGCCTTCAGGTAAAGCGCCGCCTGATTGTTGCGCACGCCGTCCCAGACGGTAGATCCGTCCCGGACAAGATCGGCGAAGGCGTATTTGTGGGGCTCCGTCTTCAGGAGCCAGCGGGTCGCTTCCATCGATCTCCTCCGTTGAGTTCGGCCGCGCGGCGCTCGAAACAGTTGACGAGCCTCGCCGCGGCAAGTTCGAAATTGGCGGCCAGCAGGCGCTCAAGCAAGCGCGATCTAAACGCGAAGTCGATATCGAACGCCAGTTCGGCTCCGCTCCGTCGCGGCTCGAACCGCCAATGGTTCTCTAGCCGCCGGAAGGGTCCGGTCAACAGAGTGACATCGATGGCTAGGCGCGGCCGGTCAAGCCGCACGCGGGTGGAGAAGCGTTCGCTGAGCACGGCGAATTTCACGGTGGCCTCGGCGTCGAGCACCGTGACGCCTTCCCCCTCTTCGCGTCGGTTCCATGCGCGCAACTCGTGGATCCAGGGTACGAACTGGGGGTAGGCTTCGACATCGCCCACCAGATCGAACAGCCGATCCGCCGCGTACGGCAGCTGGCGGGTCAGCCGGTGGCGCAAGCCAGGCTCGTTGTCCCGGCTTCGCGCGCCGCCTTCAACCGCGCGAAGTCCTCGCCGGCATGGTGGGAAGAACGGGTCAGCGGGCTGGCCGACACCATCAGGAAGCCCTTGGCCCTGGCGATGGTGGCCAGCGCCGCGAACTCCTCAGGACTGACGAAGCGATCCACGGGGGCGTGTTTGCGCGTCGGCTGCAGGTACTGGCCGATGGTGATGAAGTCGACACCGGCCGAGCGCATGTCGTCCATGACCTGCATCACCTCCTCCCTGGCCTCGCCCAGGCCGACCATCAGCCCCGACTTGGTGAACATGGTGGGGACCCGCTCCTTGACCCGCTCCAGGAGCCGCAGGGAGTGGTAGTAACGCGCGCCCGGCCGGATGGAGAGGTACAGCCGTGGCACCGTCTCGAGGTTGTGGTTGAAGACGTCGGGTCCGGAGTCGATGGCCATATGCGCCGCCGCCACCGGCTTGCGGTGGAAGTCCGGGGTCAGAATCTCGATAGTCGTCGTCGTTGAGGCGACGCGGATGGCGGCCACCACGGCGGCGAAGTGGGCCGCCCCTCCGTCGGGAAGGTCGTCCCGGTCCACCGAGGTTATGACCACGTGGTTGAGGCCCATGGCCGCGACGGCGTCGGCCACGCGCCTAGGCTCGCTGGGATCAAGGGCCTCGGGGCGACCGGTCGCAACGTTGCAGAAGGCGCAGGCTCGGGTGCAGACCTCGCCCATGATCATCATGGTGGCGTGGCCGACGCTCCAGCACTCGCCGATATTGGGACAGGCCGCCTCCTCGCACACCGTGACCAGCCCATGATCGCGGACGATGCGCCGGGTCTCATTGTAGCCCACCGAGCCGGGCGCGCGCACACGCAGCCAGGGAGGTTTGCGCAGCATAGGACTGTCTGGCCGCGCCTGCTTCTCAGGGTGACGCAGCGCTCTGTCGATGACCGTGACCATGGCCCTTAAATCGTCGCTCCTGCCCCGCGGATCAAGCGTCCTGGCCTTGCCGTGAAGCGGCTTCCCAACGCCGCTGGCGCTCTGTAGCGTTCGGGAGGGCCCCGCGACAGAGGGCCGTGGGGAGAGTTGGAAAGCGGCATGACGCGCGCATTCGATCCCGGGCAGGCGCGGAAAAACCTGTTCGACGCTCTGCTGGACGCCGCCCGCGAGCATGGCGCCAAGAAGCTGATCCTGGAGGATCAGGAGCGCAATCCGCTCTCCTACACTGACCTCATCAGGGCCAGCTTCGCCCTCGGACGCAAGATCGCCGCCCAGACCCGCCGCGGCGAGCACGTAGGCGTGCTCCTGCCGTCCAGCGCCGCCGCCACCGTGACCCTGTTCGCCCTCCACGCCTATGGCCGCGTCCCGGCGATGCTCAACTTCACGGCCGGGCTGCGCAACCTCCGCGCCGCGGTGTCCCTGGCCAAGGTCAACCGCGTCCTGACCTCACACCGGTTCATCGAGCAGGGGAAGCTGCATGACGTGATCGACGCGCTCGAGGCGCACTGCGTTGTCACCTACCTTGAGGATGTGCGTCGGCAGATCGGCGGGCTGGATCGGGCGATGGCGCTTGGCGCTTCGCTGATAGCCAGGCGCGCGAGGGCCAAGGCGGCGCCGGATGATCCGGCGGTGATCTTGTTCACGTCCGGCAGTTTCGGCGCACCGCGTGGCGTCGTGCTCAGCCACGCCAACCTGCTGGCGAATGTGACCCAGATCGCTGCCCACATTCAGCTCGACCCCGACTGGGTGATGTTCAATCCCCTGCCGGTTTTCCACTGCTTCGGCCTGACCGGCGGCGTGCTGTTGCCGATTTTGAACGGGATGAAAGCCTTCCAGTACCCCAGTCCGCTGCACATCAAGCTGATTCCCGCCCTGGTGCAGGACACCAACGCCAGCATCCTTTTGGCCACGGATACTTTCGTGAATCAGTACGCCCGCGCGTCCGAAAACCGCGAACTCGCCGGCCTGAAATTCATCGTTTGCGGCGCTGAGAAGGTGCGCGAGGAAACCCACCAGCTGATCCGTCAGCGTTTCGGTCCAGTCCCTGTGCTCGAAGGCTACGGCGCCACCGAAGCCTCGCCGGTGATCGCGGTGAACAAGCCCGAAGACAATCGGCCGGGCACGGTTGGCGCGCTGCTGCCCGGCGTTCAGGTCCGGCTGGAGTCCGTAGACGGAATAGCTCGTGGCGGACGTCTATACGTACACGGTCCAAATATCATGTCCGGCTATCTCCGAGCTGACGGCGAGCTCGAACCCCCTCCTGACGGCTGGCATGACACGGGCGACGTAGTCGAAATGAGCCACGACAACTGGATCACCATCCTTGGCCGCGTGAAACGGTTCGCCAAGATCGGCGGTGAAATGGTCTCTCTTACCGCGGCTGAGAATCTGGCGGTCAGTCTGTGGCCGGATTCGCGCCATGCGGTGATTTCCATGCCCGACGGCAAGAAAGGTGAGCGCCTGGTCCTCGTGACTGACCGTTCCGACGCCGATTCATCAGCCTTGATCGCTCACGCCCAAACCCTCGGCGCGCCAGAGCTCGCCGTGCCACGCCGCATCGTCAGGACCTTCGAGGTTCCTGTTCTTGGCTCAGGCAAGACCGACTATGTTGCTATCCAGCGCATCGCCGCGGCCGAGGCCGGCTCGCCCAAATAAGGCTATTCGATTCGGGCGAAAGCCGCGGGCCGGCCCTCTACGAGGCTGAGCTCGAACAGATCGGGATTGCGCAACCCCCGCCAGTCGTCGAAGCCGAACCCGGGATCGGCGGCGGTCAGGATGGCCGACATCAGGTTGCCGTGGCTGGCGACGACCGGCAGACGGTGCTGGGCCGCGGCGATGTCAGCGAGCGCGGCTAAGGCGCGCATCTGCGCGTCGCGCAGGCTCTCGCCGTCCGGAGCCGCGCGGTGGTCAATGTCGTCGTAGGAGCGGCGAATGTGGTCGAGCCAATCGTCGAGCGGCTGGGGCGACAGCTCGCGTTCCCGCAGCCTTGCGTCTTCACAAATGGGCAGGCCGACGCGGGCGGCGAATGGACGCACCGTGGCGACGGCGCGGCGATAGGGGCTCGAATAGATCGCGTCCGGGGCCAGAGCCGCCAGGCGATCCACGAGCACCAGGGCCTGGGCTTCGCCGGCCTCG
>OUNO011323066.1_pt1 | contig 27057 bp, 22 predicted proteins | sample 1779811 | NCBI WGS metagenome assembly OUNO01 (sample SAMEA3914804, study PRJEB12502) | metagenome | biome: forest; material: soil | place: Canada | collected 2010-06-25 | depth 0.3 m
GACCACCGTCGTCATCAAGCTGCTCCGTCCGCGCGCGGTGCGCGAGTTGGTGGGGCTCGCAGCCACGGCCGTCGGAAAAGAGGTCGCAGCGCTGCAACGCTTGGGCCAGGCGGAGCATCCCACACCGTTCGTCGTGCGCTTTCTGGACACGGGAGTGCTGCGCGTCCGCGACCAGGCGCTCGAGCTCCCGTGGATCGCCGTCGAGTACGTGGCGGGCGGCGCAGAGGGGACGACCCTGCGCGCGCGCGTCGCAGGCGCGCTCGCCAAAACAGGCAGCGCGTTTCCGCTACTGCGCGCTCAGCGAGCCGCGAGCGCGATGATCGCGGGCATCGAGGCCATTCACGAGGTGGGCGTGATCCACCGTGACGTCAACCCGGGCAACGTGCTGTGTAGCGGCAGCGACGAGCAGGAGCGTTTCCAGATTGCGGACTTTGGCTTGGCCCGCGTCAGCTCTGCCACGACGTATGGCAACGTGCTCTTGGGTACGCCGGGCTATTGCTCGCCCGAACAAAGCTTCCCCGACAAGATCGGGGTCGGCCCGTACAGCGACGTGTTCGCACTCGCCTGCACGCTCTACTTCACGCTCACCGGCGAGGCTTATTTCGACGCGCCCACGATTCCGGAATCGCTCGTCGCGGTCTACGCCGCCGAGCGCCGGCCCTTGCTCGACGCGCGCGGCGTGTGCGCCGAGCTGCGCGCTCGGCCGGAGGTGTGCGACGCGCTCGACCGCGTGCTGGCGCGCGCAACGCACGCGAACCCGCGTGAGCGACCGCAGAGCGCTGGCAAGCTCGGTTCTGCCGTCTTACCGCTGCTAGCCGCAACTCCTTGATTGGCTAGGTGCAGGTGCCCCAGCCACAGCTGGTGCAAGTCGCACTGCCAACGGCGCCAGCCGCCGTAATGCAGGTCGTGGTGAGCCCAGCTGCTGGGCATTGCATGCCCGACTTCAGCATCGCGTAGCAACCGTGAGAGATGCAGTCCGTGGCCGCACTCACGCACGCCGAGTCGAGCTGGCTGGGCAATGTCGCGCAGTCTGCCGGGAAGTTGCAGGTTTTGTAGAAGATGCCTTTGGTGCTGCCGATGCCCAACGTGGGCGGAGTCTTGGGCTCAGCGGCCTCACTGGCCTTGTTACATCCGAGATCCGTACCGAGCGCCCCTGCACCGAACGCCAGGATGATAGCCGCGACTCCGACAGACTTTTTCTTCATTCAGTGAGCCTCCGTGATCGAGATTTGCCGCTGTTTCTGCGGCGTGCAGCAAGCCACGTCGCAAAGCCGAGAGTGCACAGCCAGCCCAGAGAGCTGCTGCGGTGGAAGCCGATGCTGCAACTCGAGCTGGAGATGTGTGAGCCCGAGCCCGAGAGCTGACCCATGTCCACGCAGTTCGAGCTTTGGTCGCACACGGAGTTTGGGGCGCAGTCGTCCGAGGTCGAGCAATGCGCGAGACAAACGCCGTTCTTGCAGGAGAAAGGCGCGCATTTCGTATCTTCGCCCGCCGTGCCATACGCCGTGTCTCCATTCGTGGAGCAACGCGGGCCGGTGACGCACAAGTTCTCGAAGCAATAGTAGCCGCCGGCCATGTCGCAGTCCGAGGTGTCGGAGCACGAAGCGGTGCACACGCCCTTTTGACAGGCGTGCCCTGCTTGGCAGTCGGTGTTGGCCTTGCACTGAGTTTCGCAAGCGTTGTTCTTGCATAACGACGGACTGCAGTCGGAGATAACCCCTGCCGCGCTGTATGCACTCAGATGATCGGCGGAGCAGCGTGGACCGGTTACGCATGCTTCGTTGAAACAGTAGAAACCGTGCGCCGCGTCGCATTCTGTGTTGTCGGTGCACGTCGTCGCGCAGGCTCCTCCTTCACACACGAAGCCGGCGTCACAAGTCTGTGCTTTGGGCGGCGCACAGTGGCCCTGCCCGTCGCAGCTACTGCTGCCCACGAAGGCGGTGCGGGTCGAACAGCGCGCGTCGTCACAAGCGGCGCCTGCAGCCCGCAAGGCACAGGCACCCGCGCCGTCACACACGCCCGTCATGCCGCAGATGCTGCTGCCGGCTTTGCAGTCATCACGCGGATCGACGTCTGCCGCGACGAGGCCGCAGGTGCCATCGTTCTTGCGGTCCTTCTTGTCCGCAGCCAAGCAGGATTGGCAGGTTCCGGTGCAAGCCGTGTCACAGCACACGCCGTCGCTGCAATAACCCGTGGCGCAGCCGGCGCTGCTATCGCAGCTCTGACCTTGTTCGGGTGAATAGACGTACACGCCCGGCGCGGCGCTCAGGATGAGAGCCGAAGACGGCAGGACGGCCATCGTGATCCCGACCGTCGTCGTTGCGTCATCTGGTTGGGAGTCCAATACCAAGTTGCCAAGTGGGGGCAGTCCGGTCCCCAACCCGAAGGCCTGGACATGTCCAGTCAAGCCGGTGTTTGCGCTAGGCGCCGACACGAACAACTTGTCCGTCGCGAAGCCGACCATCCGCCCGAACCGGCCGCCCACTCCATCTGGGTCGGTCAGACGGACTTCGTTGCTCCAGCCGGTTGCAGTTTGCTCATAGGTGTAAGCGAGTCCGCCCGCATCGTCATCGCCGTCCGGCGCGCCGACGGCGAAGCGAGTCACGGACACAGCACTCGCGGTTGCACGCGTCACGCCCAGCGCTACTGATTTCCCAAAACTTGAAGCGCTCGGGGTGGCTGCGACGAAGCGCTGACCCGTGCTCCACGTGCCCGTCTCGCTTGAGCGCTGAAAGACGTAGACCGCGCCGTCTGGCTCGCCGTCGCTGCCCACTTCGTCGGGCGCGCCGACCGCGACTAGGTCGCCCGAGATAGCGACCGCATAGCCGAAGCTCGAGCTGGCGGTGGTGGCGCCGGTTGGCCGCAAAGTTTCTTCGAACTGCCAGCCTTGCGGCTTGCGTGTGTAGACGTAGGCAGCACCTTGTGCGGGCACAGGTCCGCCCGAGTCGCTGCCGTCTGTAAGCACGGATCCGACCACCAGCGTATCCGCATCGAGCGCGAGCGAGAAGCCGAAGGCGGATTGGTCTCCAGAGGCATCGGCCGGTGGAGAAATCACTGGACCCTTGGGCGCCCAAGCGCCGGCGGTGCGTGCAAAGGGCCAGACCGCACCGCTGCTGCTGTTGAGGAGCAAGCCGCTGACCACGGCATCAGTGCTCGAAACGGCGACCGCGACTCCGAAGCCTCGGGTTTGCTCGAGGTCGTCCGAAAGAAGCGGTGTTTCCTGGATCCAGTCCTTACCGATCTGGTGATACGGAATCACCGTGCCGCTGAAGCCGTTGTCGTTGGGATCGACGTAAATGCTGGCCAGCGACAATCCGCTGGCGATGGCAACGCTGTTGAAGCTTAGGAATGCCTCCGGGCTCGGCGCGACAAGCTCCTTCTCCGACCAATGTGGCAAACGCTCCGCACCGGCCAACGCCTGCGTCGAAACTTTGGCGACGGTCGCGCTCTGCCCGTTCGTACAACCGGCAGCAGCTGTCAGCAGCGCGAGCAAGCTCAGTCGTCGCTTCAACATCATCCGCACGTACAGCATTCCCATTGTCTTGGTCCCCATTGTTCAACCGAACCGAGCTCGGCCATATAGCTAATATTTAAGAGTAGCCGCGCACTCACAGTGTGAGCACACGTCAGAATTCATAGCGAACCGCGACAGAGGGCGCGAAAGCGATGAATGCCCGCGCCAAACGTTCATCGCTGAGGGTGAGAAGTCGCTCGTGGAAACCGGTAGTGGAATCACCGATGGTCTTTTGCGTGCTGACCACGGTTTTCGGCGGCAGAAACAGCTGTAGGGCCATGCCCAGATCGGCGCTCAGGCTGTTCGTAAGCCGGTATCCGACACGCAGCTCCGACGATACGAACGGAGTCAGCAAATTCCCCGTTTCTTCGGGGATGCTCACGCTCTCTTGGAACTGTTCGACCCTGTTCGTCATGGAGTTGGGCAATCTGCCGGCAAACGTGCCGCGCGCCGTCGAACGAGCAGTCAGAAAAGCAAGGCCAGCGCTGGCGCGTGCTGTAATCGGAAAGCGCCGACCCAGCCGCGCGGACGCACCCAACGCGGCGAACGGACCCGCGAGGGTGATCTGCTGATGAAAGTCCGTTGCCTCTAAATCATTTCCGTCAGCGGAGCCCTTCACCGTGCGGGTGAAGCTCTCCGTGAGGCTCAGGTAGCCGCCAGTCAACTCGACCCCGAAGCGACTCTTCAGCGAGTAGCCGAGGCGCACGGACCCCTGCCAACCGAATGGATGGGACCACGGCTCGCAACCGCAGCTCGAATCCCCATCACCACGGAGCGAATGAGCGAACAGCAGCCCGAACTCGGGCTCGACGTACAGCCCAATCGGTTTTGCCTTCTGTGCTTCGATGCGCAGATGATTGCGCGTCAACGTCGCCTTCAGCCCGGTCGTTTCTCCTGCCTTCAGCTCGACGTCGCTGCTAAACGGCAAATAGTCCGGCGCGACCACCTGAAAGCGATGCAGTCCGTGCGGCAACGCTCCGTTCCAAGCACCATTGCCCACGAACACTCCATCGACGAACACGGTCGAGCTCTCGGGTTTCGGCTCGACGGTGACGTTCGCGTCCAGCATGATCGCGTGCAAGCGCAGCGTCGCGGTTTGTGCTTCCTTCACTTCGACGGCGGTCGGCGGCGTGCCGCGCCCGGGGGCTCGCAGCAACACCGAGTGCACGCCGGCCGCAACGTTGCCGCGATACGGGGTTTGACCGACGACAGCGGCGTCGATCAGCACGTCGAGCGCTTCGCCCGCGTCTTCTTCCACGGCCAGAGTGCCGATGCCGAATAGCCGATCGAGCCGGCCATTGAGGCTACGCCTGCCGTTGCCTGGGATCGCGACCTGGCGTTCGACGGTTTGATAGCCGTCCTTGCTCAGGCGCACGGTGTGCACGCCCATGTCCAAGCGAATCGGTGCCGGCAACGGCGTCGATGAGCGCTCTTGGCCGTCGATCACGACGCGCGTGCCCGGAGCAGCCGAGTCGATCGTGAGCTCTCCGACGTAGCTCAGTAGGGCCGCGCGTTCGCTGCGAAATTGTTCGAGCTGCGGCTGCGGGATCGAGTCCATGAACTCGGAGAGCAGGGCGTCGTACATCGCGATCGCTTCCGTGTAGCGACCGAGCTGACGTAGCGCGAAGCCAGCATTGCGCGTTGCGCTGAAGCGTGGATAGAGCCGGCGCGCCTCCAAGAACTCGGCCAGCGCGCTCTCCCAATTTTGACCGGCCTGAGCGAGCTCGAGCCCGCGCTGAAAGTGTACTTGTGCGTCGGCGCGGCGCGCTTCGGTATTCTCGGAGGCGCTGCCCGCGGTCGGTTGCGGCTCGGCGGAGGCCGCCTGCGCATGCGCTGAACGTTGAGCAAGAAACGACAGCAGCGCGAAGGCGAAGCAACCCCAATTCAGCTTCGTCAAGAAGGGCGATCGCGGGTTCCCCGGCACGTCTCGGCAGGTGAGCAGAGGTCTCAAAACTCAGTCGTCAGGCCGCTAGCGCTGGCCTGGTTCGCGGGCGAGTTAGTCGCTGCGGGCTGCGCGGTTTTTGGCAGATTGCGGCGCGGCGCGGCTGCTCGGCCGCTCTTGGCGTCGCCCGCGCCGAGTGCCACGTGTTTGGGGACGAGCCCCGATTCGGTAATCACGACCGGCGCCTCGCTGCTATCACTCCCGAGAGTTAGACGCACGTCGATCTGCGAATCGACCGCTCCTTCCAACCAGACGCGGCCGTTCGCGACTTCTTTCGGGACACCGTTGACGCTCACGGTGACGCCTGCGGGTCCCACCTCCAACGCCGCGCGGCGCAGAGTCGGCGCAACCACGACCGTCGAAGCGCTCGGCGCCGCGAGCACGCTCTCCTTCGTTTGCTCGGAATGGGCGACCGCTTGCTCACGCGTCTCCTCCCGAGGGAGGCGGCGAGTCAGCGACCAGGCGCTCAAGCTCGCGAGCGCGCCGATCGCGGCGACCAGCGCGAACGTTCGCCAGGGGCGACGCGGCGCAGCCAGCGCCACGATCGGAACACCGCCGCGTGGGGTCGCGCCGATCATCACCGTATCGGTCACCGAGAGGCGCTCTGCAGGCACGGCGCGCTCCTCGTCCGTCACCGAACCGAGCTCGCCGCGGTACAGCTCGTCGTTCTCCGGCAGGAGGCATCGCAGCGCGTCGCGCATCTCGGCGGCGCTGCGCATGCGCTGCGTCGGATCGCGCGACAGCGCTCGCTGCACGATCTCGGCCAGCTCGGGCGAAACCCAGGGTGCGAAGTCTTGCACGAGCGGAAGTTGGAGCGTGAGGATTGCCGCCAGAAGCTCACCCACCGAGCCGACCTCACCCCAGGGCGTTTTGCCCGTCAGGCACTCGAAGAGCACGACACCGAGCGACCAAACGTCAGCGGAAGGATCGATCTCGGAAGCTCTTTTTACCTGCTCCGGGGACATGTACGTGGGCGTGCCGAGCATGCTGCCCGTGCGCGTCAGATCGTGCGCGCTCTCCTCGAAGATCTCGAGCCGCACCTTCGCCACGCCGAAGTCCAAGATCTTCACCTTGATCTCGCCGCTATCCCCGACGGACAAGAACAGGTTCGCGGGCTTGATGTCGCGATGGACGATGTCCAGTGCATGGGCATGAGCGAGACCCGTGGCAGCTTGCAACACGACTTTGACCGCGGCCGGCGCGCTCAGTGGCCCGAGCCGGCGCAGCGCCTGTTGCAAGTCTTCGCCCTGCAAGCAGTCCATCACGTAGTAGACGCGGCCCGCAGCATCGATCCCCGAGTCGTATGCAGCGACCACGTGCTCGCTTTCGATCAAACCGCTGGCGCGCGCTTCGCGGAAGAAGCGCTTCACGACCTCGTCGTCGGCAGACAGCTCGGGCGCGAGCAGCACCTTCACCGCGCAACGCTTGCGGGTCGAGACGTTGCGCGCCTCGTAGACCGCACCCATGCCTCCGCGCCCCATCTGCCGGATGAGCTCGTACTTCTCGGCAATCACCACGCCGGACAGGTCGCCCACGTTGCTCAAAACCTGCTGATTGTATGGCGAGCACCGCCGGGGCCCACGCAAAATCCGGTCGGGCGCTCAGCTGGGCCGAAATTTCAACCGTTCGTGAGCTGGCGACGCAGGGTGTCTACGGCCCTGGCGAGATCCGCCGGGCGCTTTTCACGCTGCCGTGTAAGCATAGCTCCCACCAATTCGAGCACGTCCACGGGCAGGTCCGGACGCAAAACGGCGAGCGGCGTGATGCCTCCGACGAGCAGCTGCCGCATCGTGTCCGGCGCGGTGTCGCCTTCGATCGGACGACAGCCGCTGAGCGCTTCGTAGAGCGTGACGCCCAGGGCCCAGATGTCGACGCGGTGATCGATCTCGGTGGGACGCAGCGCTTGCTCGGGCGCCATGTACGCGAGCGTGCCGACGAGCGTGCCGAGCGCAGTGATCGGTGTCTGCTCGAGGCCGGGTGGCGGCTCGTACGAAAGTGCCACCCCGAAATCGAGCAAGCGCACACGTGTTCCGGACGTGAGGGGTTCGGCTCGGGGCTGCTCGATGAAAATGTTTTCGGGCTTGAGATCGCGGTGCGCAATGCCTCGGGCGTGCGCTTCGAGCAGCGCCTCGCAAATCGGCAAGAGCAGCTCTGCAGTGCGCGCGAGCGGGAGCGGCTGCTCGCGCAGCAGCAGCGTGCGCAGCGTTTCCCCGTGCAACAGCTCCATCACGAGCACCGGGCTGCCCAGGTGATCGAAGACGTCGCTCACGGGCACGACCGCGGGGTGGGTGATGCGTTGCGTCGCCTCGGCCTCGCGCATCAGCCGAACGCGAGCCGTCTCGGGGTCGCTCTCGCTGGCGCGCAAGAGCTTGAGCGCTACTGGCAGCCCGCTGCGCTCATCGCGCGCCGCCCAAACCGTGCCCATGCCGCCGGAGCCGATGGGGCGCTCGAGGAGGTAGTGGGAGAGCAGGCTGCCGGGGGAAAGGTCCATGGCTCGGTGGAACGCGAAGGTATCACTGTGGTAGGATGGGCGAGCTTCGTTCGCGCGTAGAGGCTCGATGGATCGCAGAAAACCCAGCGTGCTGCTGATCACCGAGGTAGCGGGTAGCAGCCTACAGGCGCTGCTCGAGCAACGAGGTGTCGAGGTCGTGACGGCGCCGAGCGTGGAGCTGGCCGCGGCCCCGCTCGAGGCGACCCTGTTCGACGTCGTCATTCTGGCGGAGACCCAAGAGGTGAGCGCGAGCTCGCTCAGCTGGCTCGCCGAGCGCTGGCCCGATATGCCGTTCGTGCTCTGCGGGCCGCCCGGCACGGAGCTCGCGCGGCGCGCATTGGCCGCCGGCGCCGCTGATTATCTGAGCCAACCGGTGGCGCCCGCGGCGCTCGCGCACGCGCTCGACTCGGCACAGGCCCGAGCGCGCGCAACGCCGCCCGCCTCACCGAGCTTGGGTCTGGATTCGGGGCTGCTCGGCAGCTCCGCGCAAATGCTGGTCGTCAAAGAGACCGTCGCACGCGTGGCTGGCAGCCAAACCACGGTGCTCGTGCGCGGTGAGACGGGCACCGGCAAGCAGCTCGTGGCGCGCGCCGTTCACGCCGGCAGCGCCCGGCGTGACGCGCCGTTCGTCACCGTGCACGCGGCAGCGTTGCCCGACGCATTGCTGGAGAGCGAGCTGTTCGGCTACGAGCGTGGCGCGTTCACCGGAGCCAGCGCGCGCAAGCCCGGCCGCGTCGAGCTCGCCGAGGGCGGCACGTTGTTTTTCGACGAGATTGGCGAGCTGTCGATGAGCATGCAGGTCAAGCTGCTGCGCCTGCTGCAAGACCGAGAATACGAGCGCCTCGGCGGCACGCGCACCCTACGGGCCGATCTACGCTTCGTAGCCGCCACGCATCGTGACATCGAGCACATGGTGGCGGCTGGCACCTTCCGCGAAGATCTCTTTTATCGCCTGAACGTGGTCACGATCTGGCTGCCGCCGCTGCGCGCGCGGCGCGTCGACATCGCGCTACTGGTCCAGCATTACCTAGAGCTATTTCGCGCCGCCAACAACAAGCCCGCGCTCGCGCTGGAAGACGCCGCGTTGCGTTTACTCCAGGCCCAACGCTGGCCGGGTAACGTGCGCCAGTTGGTGAACTTCATCGAGCGCTTGGTGGTGCTGGCGAACGGCGACCTGATCCGCGAAGCGGACGTGCGCCGCGATCTGGACGAGCAGATCGCGTTTCTGACTCAGGCCGCCTCCGTCGAAGAGCTGCAGCGAGCTCCGGAAGAGCTGCCCTTGCTCTCGAGCCTCGGCCAACTGGAGCCTGCGAGCCCGGTGCTCGCCGCAGCGCAGCCCCTCGACGCGCAACGCGAACAGCATTTCTCGTCCGCCGTGCGGCCTCTGAAAGAGGACCTGCGGCGCAGCGAGTTCCACGCCCTGACCAAGGCGCTGCACAGCGCGAAGGGCAACCGCACGCTCGCCGCCCGCTTGCTCGGCGTGAGCCGGCGCACGCTGTACACCAAGCTCGAAGAGCACGGCATTCTTTGAGCGTGGCTCGCGCACGCCGGCTTTGGCCCGAAGCAGCAGCGCGTTCGAGGCGCTGCTAGCGGATCGACGGCTTCGAGATGCGTAGCCAGTGCACCGCGGCCGCTTCGTTGTCGAACACCTGAGTCATCAGCGGCTTCTCGGCGCACAGGCTGCGAAACTGCAGGACCTGAGTGGCCGACTCGCCGCACAGCACCGCGACGCGCACGCTCCGCGCGATGCTACGCAGGAGCAAGCCCGCGAGCACCTCGCGCGTCTTCGGGCCGAACACGGGCGGGCCGCGGCGCACGTCGAAGATGATCCCCCGGTACTGGGTGCCGATTCGCAAGACGACGTCTTGCATGAAAAGGACCATCTCCTGAGCGTTCTTCGCGCCTTGCTCCGAGCTCAGGTCGGGGCGCGTCCAGATCTGGCAGACGGCAAGCCCGTCTCGCTCCGAGATCAGGTGGTTGTCGCCCTCTTTCAGCCGCATGGAATCGATTAAAGCACCGCTCGGACAGCGCGACTAGCCGCGACCCACGAACGGCATCTGCGTGGCCATCAATGTCATGAACAGTACGTTCGCTTCGAGCGGAAGGTTCGAAATGTGGAGCACCGCGTCACCGACATGCGCAACGTCCATGCGCGGTTCGGCGGCCAGGCTGCCGTTGGCTTGCGGCACGCCTTCGGTCATGCGCTCGGTGAGCTCCGTCGCCGCGTTGCCAATGTCGATTTGACTGCACGCGATGTCGTATTTTCTACCATCGAGGGCGGTTGATTTGGTGAGCCCGCTCACCGCGTGTTTACTGGCCGTGTAGGGAGCCGAATTCGGGCGCGGCGTGTAGGCAGAGATCGACCCATTGTTGATGATGCGTCCGCCACGCGGCGTCTGGTCGCGCATCAGCTTGAAGGCCTGCTGCGTGCACAGGAACATGCCCGTCAGGTTCACGTCGATGACCGCGCGCCATTGTTCGAAGGTCACGTCTTCCAGGGGCACGGGTGGCCCGCCGCGCCCGGCGTTGTTGAACAGCACGTCGAGTCGACCGAAGTCGCTGCGGCATCGTTCGAACAGCGCCTCGACCGACTTTGGATCCGTGACGTCGCACGCGACGGCCAAGGCATGGCTTGCATCTGGAGCGAGCGCTCGGGTGGCTTCGAGCGCGTCTGGGCGGCGACCCGCGAGCACGACTCGGTAGCCAGCGTTCAATAGTGCCAGCGCCGCAGCGCGCCCGATGCCGGAGCCCGCGCCCGTGACCAGTGCAACCCTGTTCGTCATGGCCCGAGCTTAGCTCGGCTGGGGGTCGACTCGCTCGCGCGGTAGCGCTAAGAGCAAGGGCCACGCCGAAGGAGAACGCGATGCGCTTCATGGTCATGCACAAGGTCGACGCGAAGATGGAAGCCGGAGAACCGCCCGATCCGCGGATCATCGAGCACATGGGCGCACTGGTTCAAAGCAGCTTGAAAGACGGCACGTTCATCACGGGCGCCGGCCTGCACCGCAGCGCCAAGCGGGTGCGCTTGCAGCGGTCGGACGGGAACGTCAGCGTGCAGCACGGCCCGTACGCCGGAGAAAACGAGCTATTGGCGTCGTATGCCATGATCAAGGTGCCCTCACTCGAGGCCGCACTGCCCCACGTGCAAGCGTTCGTGCTGGCCGGCGAAAGCAGCGAGGTCGAGGTCGGTCCCGTAGTCGAGCCTTGGGATATTGGCGTGATGCCCAAGCCGCCTGGCGATCTGCCGGTGCAACTACTGCTCTTGAGCAAGGGCAACGCAGAGCTGGAAAGCGGCGCGGCTTCGCCGCAACGCAGAGCCGCCGCTCTCGGCGTGCTCTCCGCCTCGCTCGGAGACAAGGGCGCGGTCTTGGCCAGCGGTGCGCTCGCGCCGAGCTCGAAGGGCAAGCGCTCCGCGCCCAGCGCCGGAAAGCGCACCTGGGTGGATGGCCCGTTCGCCGAGTCGAAGGAGCTGATCGCCGGCTTCTCGGTGCTGGAGCGCGCCTCGCTCGCCGAAGCGATTGCCTGGGCCGACCGCTACGCCGCGATCCTCACCGATTCGGAAATCGACGTGCGTGAGCTGCTCGAGAGTTGAGCCGAAGCTTGGAAATGAACGCTAGCGAGCCACACCGCGTCTTGTTCTTGTGCAGCGGCAATTACTATCGCAGCCGCTTCGCCGAGGCCCTGTTCAATCATTTGGCCGCAGCGAAGGGGCTGCCGTATCGCGCTGATTCGGCCGGTTTATGGCCCCAATGCCACACGCACAACCCCGGGCCGATGTCGCCGTACACCATCCAGGCGCTGAAGGAGCGCGGCATCACCTTGCCCGAGGTGCCGCGCTCACCGCGTGACGTGATCGCGCAGGACATTGCCGAGTCCGCGCTGACCATCGCCGTGAAGGAAACCGAGCATCGCAGCCTCGTGCAGCGGATGTTTCCCGACTTGCTCGAGCGCGTCGAGTTTTGGCACGTCGACGACGTGGCTGACGCGCCGCCCGGCGTCGCGTTGCCGATGCTCGAGCGCCTCGTCGAAGAGCTGGTGCAGCGCTTGTCGGCTGCTGCTCCTCAGATGCCGTAGTCCTTGGCGTTGGGTTTGGCAGCCGGTGGCGGTTTGCCCACCGAGCGCGGCGCGAGCGAACCTTTCGCGCTGGCCGCGGCGTCTGGATGCGCAGCCGGTGATTCGTCGAATGACGAACCCGGGTAGCCGGGTCGGTTGAAGTTACTGCGCGGCACGGACGCAGTGGCCGTGGCGATCGGCGGGCTGGCCGCGCTCGGGCCAATGGTCACGGGATCGGTGGAGGAACCGCTCTGCGTGATGGCAACGATCGCGATCACCGCGGTCAGCGCCAGCACCGCGATCACGCTCCAGGTGCGAGCGGCAGACCAACCGCGCAGCGCGAGCACTTCGTCGGCGAACTGCGGCTCGGGCTCGACCCCTGGCGAGACGACGGCCGACAGCGTCGATTTGCTCGCTAGCAGCACGTTCGACGGCTCGTTCGGCAGCTGTGCCCATTCCGGCAGCGGCGGGGGCTGACGCAAAGCGGGGGAAGCTTCCGGATCCTTACTCGTTTCGTCGGCTGCCTCGAGCGGCTCGCGCACCGAGCGCGGTGTCCCGAGCGAGGTCAGCGTGGTCGAGCGCAGCGAGGGCCCTTGAGGCTCACTGAGTGGGCTGCGCGCTTCGACGCCCAGCAACGTGGAGAACGGGGACAAATGCGGCTCGCTGCGCGAGATGGAACGCACCGAAGCGGGGGCAGGGACGGGCTTGGATGTTGGCGGTGGGGTCAACGAGCGCGCGGGCCCGAGTGGAGCGAGCGTCGAGGGGCGGCGCGACGAGGGCACCGAGACGGCGACGAACGTCGAGCTCTGGCTCGGCACGGGGCGCGGCTGACCGGGCGCGCGGCTCACGCTCGACTCACTCCGCGAGCGCGCAGCCGAGGGCGGCAAGAGCAACGCAGACAGCGCCGATTCTCCTGCGGTGGGTGGCACCGAGTCACGCGCGCGGCGCTCGACCGTGCGTTGCGGCGCACCGAAGAAGTTCGCTATCTCGGCGTGGCTCGCGACGCGCTCGCGCGCCACGATCGCAATCGCAGTGGCCAGCTCGGCGCAGTCTGCAAAGCGTTGATAGGGATCGACCGCCAGGGCGCGTGCTGCGACGGCCTTCAGCGGAATCGCCCAGGCGAGCTCGGGGGGGAGCTGCGGCATTTGTAGCTTCTCCGCCATCAAGCGATCGATGATGGCTTCACCCGTCGACTCGTCGAACAGTCGGCGCCCCGCGAGCGCTTCCCACAACAGTACGCCCGCGCTGAATACGTCCGCACGAATATCCAGCTTTTCTCCGAGCAAGCGCTCGGGGGCCAGGTGACCCACGGCTTCGGCGCCGGGCGTCGACTCGACCGTCGAAGCGTGGCGCGCGGTGAGCGGCACGACTCGGCACACGCCCTCGCTATCGACACGGAGTTGGATCACGCTCACGTCCCCGTGCACGAACACCTCGCCGAGCGCGTCGAAGGTGTCGTGCAGGGCGGTCAGGCCACGCAGTACGTCCAGCAGCATGCGGAGGGCGCGGCCCAAGCCGTAGCCAGCGAAGCCGCGGCCCGCCGGCAACTTCGACCAATTCTCTGCTGCGAGGTCGAGCGAGTAGCGGCCCGTTTCACGGCGCATGGGCACGAGGCGGGCATGCACGCTCGAGAGCGCAAGCTGCATCGCGAAGGGATCGCTGGCCGCAGGCTGGCTGGGGGCGAAGTGATTCGAGCGGGGGTGGGTGAGGGCCATCTGGTGGGGATGTTTCGCCGACTGGGGTCACCGCTCGCCTCGCGAAAACGGCAAATGACGAATCCTTCGCACATTGGCCCACAGACCGTTTCGGCACGATTACGCCACCGGGGCAGTATTGTGACTGATTGCAATCGGCCGCGCGGCCCCACGCGCGGTGACAACAGCGGATCCCAAATGCTCAGTAGACGCTCTCTTTTCGAGATGAAACGTCACGCGCCGTGCTTGCCCGGTGTCTCCCGCAGCAGCGTGCGCAGCCACTGCAGCAGCCCGATCAGAAGCAATACGGAAACAGGAACATAAACCGCAGCCCCATTGAGACGGATGATTCCCCAACGTGCCAGCGCGAACGCGAGCGCTGCGGTGAGGAACGCGAGCGCGTTCAGGAGCAAGAGGAGGCGCGCGGTGCGCAGCGGTTGCACCAGCGCGAGTAGCACGAAAAACGAAGCGTAGTAGCCCGTAGGAGTGACGCAGGCGAACAGCACGCCCACGCCACTGGCCAATGCCACGACGGGATCACTCGTGCGCCACGCGACTCGCAAGCTCAGCGTGACCAGCAGTACGGCCGCGATCAGCAGCAACGGTAGGTGGGCTTGCCCGACGCGTCGAAAATCTTCCGCCACGCGCGCGTAATCGTAGAGCGTGGTCGGGTCGATGAAGTCGCCGCGCAGGTTGGCCCAGCTCGCGCTGAATGGCACGCGCAGCCCAATGGCGTTCGGCAGCACCTCGCGCGCGTGTAGCGAGAGGCGAGCGGCGCATTCGAGCCAGGCACGCAGACCACGCCCGGCGCACGAACCGGCCAAGAACAAGGCGCAACTCGCGAGCAAACCGCGCCCGAAGCGCTGCGCGGCGAGCAGCTGGCGAGACCGCTGCTCGGGCGGTGCGCTGCGAAATCGCGCCAGGGCATGAACCGCCAACGGCACCACGAACAGCGCCGGGAAGACGCGCACCCAGGCGGCGTAACCGAGCGCGAGCCCCGCCCAACCCCAGCGCTCGCGACGCAGCGCAGCCGCCGCCAGGAGCAGTGCCACCAGCCAGTCTTGGCGCAAGAACGCGCCACCGATCCAGTAGTAACGAGAGCAATAGCCGAGCCCGAATACCAGCGCGCTCGCGGTCAGCGCTTCGAGCCCGAGCGTGCGGTACACGACTAAGCCGGCGAGCGCGAGCAGGCCGAAGTCCAAGAGCGCCCACAGCCACAGGCTGCGCGTGCGAAACGCGAGCGGCGTGCTGAACACTCGCTCGATGGCGACATGCGCGGGGGTCGGCAGGTAACCATGATCGAGGAACAGCTCGTCGCGCGCGGAGACACGCGCGGTATCTTCGACGAACGCGGCCCAGCGCGGCGCGCTGAAGCGAGCGCGCACTTCACGCGCCACCGGCGCGAGCTCGGAGCTGGGCACGATGCGGTAGTCCCGCAAATCACGGATCCGTGCTGGCGGCGGAAGCTCGGGGTGGCTCTCGCCGCGCGCCGCGAGCGTCGCCGCGTACAAGCCATCGTAGCCGAGCTCCGGGAAATACTTGGAGCCGATGGCGTAGTGAAACTGATCCCAAACGTGCAGCACCGTGCCGTCCGTGTGGAACCCGCCGAAGTTCACGTAGGCGAGCGCGCCGAGCCCGGCGAGCCCCCACAGTACGCGCCGCCGCAGCGGCTCGGGGAGTTGCCGGCGCTGCAGCATCCGGAGCACCGCCAGCGAAAGCGCGATGGCGACGAGCTTCACCACCGCTTCGCGCGCTTCGGACATCGGAGCGCGACACTACCCGAAGTCGTTGGAACTGGGGTACGCTGAGGCACTTTGTCGACCGAGCGCGTGACGTCTTCCACCAGCGCCGCCGCGGGCAGGTTCGCGGGGCTCGACGGGCTGCGCGCCCTGATGGTGCTACTCGTCGTGCTCGACCATCAGCACGTCATCGCGTTTGGCTGGGTGGGGGTGGAAGCGCTGTTCGTGCTCTCCGGCTTCCTGATCACGGGGCTGCTGTGGAAGGCGCGCGAGCAGATGCTGCGGCCCTACCTGGTGCGCTTCTACGGGCGGCGCGTGCTGCGCATCTCGCCGCTTTACTATGCGTTCTTGCTGCTGTGTGCCGTGCTGTCGGCGGGTGGCCATCTGGGCGGTGGCGTGCGGCCAGCGCTGCCTTGGCTTGCCTCGTATACGTACAATTTTTGGCTGGCTTCGCGCTGGTTCACGCCTTCCTTCAGCATCGGCCATTTGTGGTCGATCTCGGTCGAGGAGCAGTTTTATCTGATCTGGCCGTTGGTCGTGTTTGCCTGTTCGCGGAGGAGCTTGCGCCGCGTTCTGATCGGCGTGGTGCTGCTCGGCCCAGTCATCCGTTTAGCGGAAGTTTGGCTTTTGACCCGTCCCTGGTTTCCGGCGAACCCGGACACGGCGCAAGCGATGTACGTGCTCGCGCCGACCCATTTCGACGCGCTGGCGGCCGGCGGTTTCATGGCTTTGTTTCCGCTGGGCGGCGCGCGCAAGCTGCTCTTCGGCTTGCTCGTCTCGACTGCGTTCGCGGTCGTGCTGGCGTTGGCCGTGAGCCCCACGCTGCGTGATCACGGCGGTTATGGGCCCGGTGGCGTGTTGATTTGGGGCTTCAGTTTGTTGAACGTCACCGCCGCGGTGTGCATCGATTGCCTGACGGCACGAAAGCTCTGCCCCTGGTTGTTCGATTGGCGGCCGCTCCGCTACCTCGGCACCATCTCCTACGGCCTGTACGTGTTCCACGTGCCCGTGCAGTGGGCCGTCAATCGGCGCTTCGATGGCGCTTCGGTGTGGCTGCGTCTGGGCCTCGAGCTCGCGCTCACCGTGGTCGTCGCTGCCGCGTCGTTTCATGGCTTCGAACGCCCGTTTCTGACCTTGAAGCAGCGCTTTTTTCCGGAAGCGAGCGCGCCCGCGGCGTGATGCGCGGCGCGCGTCGGGTGCACCCCGCCGTGTTTTCGGCCAAGATGCGCGCGTGCGGTGGTTGGTGGAAAGCTGGGTGCTCGCGTGCCTCGGGGTCTCGTGCCTCGCGTGCGGCTGTGACGCGCCGCGCGGCGACACCGGCGCGCGCGCGCCCGGCATGACGGGCGGCGCGGGTGAAGCGGGCGACTCCGGCTACGACACCGACGCTGACACCTGCACCTCCGGCGACACGCGTTGCCAGGGTGATTTGGCCTTTCAACACTGCACCCCGGATGGCACTTGGAGTGAAGCGATCAGCTGCGCTGGCTACGCGGAAGACGGCAGCGCCTCTTACTGCGCGGTGGTGAATTCGGGCGGGCAGCGCTGGGCGGCTTGCGTCGATCCGGCATGTTTTTGGTGGCTCGGAAGTGGGCTCGGCGTGAACGCGGTGCGCGTCGGCGTGTGCGCTCCCGACGGCTCGATTGCGGCGTGCGACGCGAGCGGCGTGCTGTCTGCGCGCGAACCCTGCGCTGGCGAGTGTCAGCGCGTCGGAACGATCGACGGCCGCGCGCTCGGCTATTGTCGAGCGGAGTGTCGCGAAGGCGAGCAAGAGTGCATTGCCGGGCCGTATTACCGCGCATGCCAAGACGGTCACTGGTCGGCCGAGACCCAGACCTGTGCCGCGGGCGAGAGATGCCAGTCGGTGGCCGAGGGGCCGCGGCGCACCGTGACCTGCAGTCGCGCATGCGAGCCCGGAACTGCGCGCTGCAGCGCCGACGCCGGCAACCTCGGGATCGAGGCCTGTCAACCCGACGGGTTATGGGCCGAGGCAACGCCCTGCGCGCTCGGGCGCTGTGTGCAGAACGGCGCACAGGCACAGTGCCAGATCGAGTGCAAGCCAGACGAGCAAGCGTGCGCTTTCGATGGCGATACGGTTTCGCGTCAGTGCGGTAGTACCGGTCTTTGGCAAGACCCGAGCCCTTGTCTCGACGGCACCCGCTGCCGGGTTGGTAAGAGCCGCACCTTCGGCTGCGTGTCGTGCGTCGGTGCACGGCTTTCTGGCGGCAACGTTTGGGGCGTAGTCGACAGCCATTGCAGCGCGAACGGCGTTGCCGAGTGCGCCGTCGACGACACCTTTGCCGAGGGCGTTGCGTGCCCTGTCGGAACCGTGTGTACGGAGGCAACTCGCGGCGCGGCGAGCGTCGCCTATTGCCAATGAAGTCGGATACGCCTAGCCTGTTTTTTTAGGGAAATGGCAGGCCGGTGGTGAATCTCTACGCGCCCGCGCGGTCCGGGGCGACTACGCCGCGTGCGCTCGACACCACGGTCGAAATCGAAACCCCGGAGCACGTGCTGTTCAGCTGCAGTGTGGCCGGCCCAGCGCGGCGTGCGCTCGCCTACCTGATCGATCTGCTGGTGCGTGGCGCGGTCGCGTTCGTGATCGGCGTCGCGCTGGTGCTCGTGGCATCGGCGGACGACCGAGAGTTCACGGGCTGGAAGCTGGGCGCAGTGCTGCTCTTGATGTTCGTCTTGGAGTGGGGCTACTTCGTGGCCTGCGAAATGTTCATGAACGGGCGCAGCGTCGGCAAGCGCGCGCTCGGGCTGCGCGTGGTCACGCGTGACGGTCTGCCGATTTCGTTCGGCAGCAGCATGCTGCGAAACCTGCTGCGTGCCGCCGACTTCTTGCCCACGGGCTATGCCATCGGCCTCGTAACCATGACGCTCGACCCTCGCTTTCGGCGCCTGGGGGATTGGGCGGCGGACACCATGGTCATCTTCGAGGAGCGACCACGCTTGCGCGACCCGGTGCGCTTGGATCCGCCCCCCAAGAGCAGCGAGCTGGCCGCGCTGCCGGCGCGTGTGGATTTGCCGGGCCCTGTCCTGGAAGCGCTCGAGTTGTTCTTGCGCCGCACGCCCGAGCTGCAAACGCTGCGGGAGGACGAGCTCGCCAACATGCTCGCGCCGCTGTACGCCGAGCGGCTCGGTGTGCCGTTCCAGGATGCGTCGCGCTTCTTGGGCCTGCTCTACATGCGTGCCATCGGGGAGAAGCAGCGTGTTCGATAGGGAGTCCTTCGTCGCGCGTCGCTCGCCGGATTGGCACGAGCTGGCCGAGATCCTCGGCCGCGACGTGCCGCTCTCGCGGCTCACGGCGCCGCGCATTTCGCGCGCGGCCACGTTGTATCGCGCGGTGTGCTCGGATCTGATGCGCGCGCGGCAAGCGGGCACGGCCTCCGATATCGTGGCCTACCTCGACGCGCTGACGGCGCGCGCGCACAATTCGCTATACGGCTCGCGCAGCTATGCCCTGCGCCAGGCGGGGCAAGTGCTCGTGAGCGGCTTCCCGCGCGCGTTTCGCAAGAACTGGCCGTTCATGCTGGCGAGCACGCTCTTGTTCGTCGTGCCGCTGGTCATTGGTTGGCTCGGCGCACTGCACTCGCCGACCTTCGCTGGCAGCGTCTTGCCTTTGAAAACACTGGAAGAGCTGTCGAAGGCCTACGCCGAGGGCTTCGCCAGCGGGCGCTCGGGCGCATCTTCGGCCGGGATGACCGGTTTCTATGTCGACAACAACGTGGGCATCGCCTTTCGCTGTTTCGCGACGGGCATCCTGTTCGGCCTGGGGAGCGCGTTCTACACGCTGTACAACGGCTTGTTCATCGGCACCGTGTTCGGCTACGTGCAACGCGCGGGGCATGGTCGCAACTTGTTCACCTTCGTGTGCACGCACTCCGCGTTCGAGCTGACCGCGATCGTGATCGCCAGCGGCGCGGGCCTGTGCATGGGCAGCGCGCTGATTCGCACCGAGGGTCGCACGCGGCTCGGCTCGCTTCGCCACCACGCCTCCGAGCTCGCTCAGCTCGTGGCCGGAGCGGCAGCCATGCTCTGCATTGCCGCCCTGCTCGAAGCGTTCTGGTCACCCTCTGGCCTGCCCAACGGCGTGAAATACGCGGGGGCAGTGGTTGCTTGGTCCGCCGTATTCGCGTTCCTGGCCTTTTCGGGCCGTCGCCCCGAACGGTCCACACCGTGAACGTCTGGGAGGCCCGCGTCGTGGTGCGTGAGCGCAAGCTCGCCGAGATCGTCGACCTCTCGGTGCGCTTCTGCCTCGCTCTGGGCGGCGGTTTGTACGTGCGCCTGTCGCTCGTCCTGCTCGTCCCTTGCTACGGCCTGTGCCTGTGGCTGCTGCATGCCGCGCTGCCGCCGGCAGCCGTCTGCGCCCTGGCCGTCGCGCTGTTCTCGCTGCTGCAGCTGCCCTTCACCGTGGCGGCAGGTCGCTTGATGTTCAGCTCGGACGTTTCGCTGCGTGAGGTGCTGTCGACCTCGCGCAAGCTACTCTTTCGCACTTGCGTGATGCGCCTGCTCTCTTTGCTGGTCCTGAGCGGCGCCGGCTTGATTGTGGTGCTCACGCCGTTCGCGTTCGTACGCACCCTGTACTTGGGTGAGGTGATGGTGCTGGAGGGCGCAGGTCCAATCGCCGCGTTCCGGCGGATGGGACGGCTGAGCTATCAGCGGGTCGTGCAAACCTTCGGCGTGTGGCTGTCGCTGGTCGCCACTTCCGTCGCGTTCATCGCGGTCGCCGAGATCTTCGCGCGCGCCCTGGGTGCCGAGGGCCTGCCCATCGAGGGCTTGGCCGAGGTCTGGGGCGGCCTGAGCGCCGAGGCGGGCATCGCGGGTCTGTTCCTGTCGCTGCCGCTCGTCGCCAGCCTGCGCTTCCTCGCTTACATCGACAATCGCACTCGGCGCGAGGGCTGGGACATTCAGGTTCGCTTCTTGGAGCTCGGGCGCGTGCTCGGTGAGGGCCCGGCGTGAAAGGCCATCGCCTTTGGTGGTGCGCGCTGTGCGTCGCCTGCGTCGCGTTCTGCTCCCTGTCTGCAGCCGCGCGCAGCACCGATCACGACGAGCCGGCGAGCGACACCCCCGCGGCCGAGCCGAGCGCCCAGCAATCGGTCGACCCCGCGTCGAGCGACAGCGCCGAGCCCGGACGCGAAACGACCGACAAAGACGACGAAAGCGCGGACGAAGCGGAGGAGAGCGAGGCCGAGCCGGAGCCGCCGCCGAACCCATTTCAAGAGCTGCCGAAGGCCGAGCTCGAGCGCTCGCTTTCCGGCGCGCTGTCCCATCAGGATGCCTGGTTTTGCAAGGCGCAAGACGACGAGCCGCTCAACGACGAGCACCTCTGCTCGCTCTCGAAGTCGAGTGTCTTGCAGCGCTGCCCCGGGCTGAAGCAGGCGTGTCACACGGATCCCGCGCACCAGCCTTGGAAGGCGCCCATCTGGCTCGGTAGCTTGGCGGACCTCGCGTTTTGGGCGCTGCTCATCGCGCTGGCGGTGGTGTTACTGGTGGGCTTGTTGCGCAGCGTGGGCGCCGTGCAGCTCGAGCCGCGCGCACCGCCCCCGCGCCGCCTCGCGGCCGAGGAGCCTGCGCGGGCGCCGCGGCGCGCCGGGGAAGGCGACGTGGCTCGCTTGTGGACGCAGGCCGAGCAAGCCGCGGCCGCTTCGCGCTTCGACGAAGCGGTCGCCACGCTGCAAGCCGCGCTGATCCACGCGCTGCGCATTGCGGGCAAGCTGCACGTGAGCCCGGCGTTGACCAACGGCGACTATTTGCGGGCGCTGCGCCCCGAACCGACGCTGCATGCGCCGGCCCGTGAAGTCTTTCGTGCGGTCGAGGCCGTGCAGTTCGGCGGCGCGGTCGCCAACGCGGAGCTTTACCGAAAGCTGTTCGAACGCGTGCAGCCGATCGTCACGCGCGTCTTGGCGGCCGTGCTTTTGTACTTCCTATGCTTGAGCCAGGCCAGCTGCGGGCAGGGCTTGAATCGCACCTTCGAAGGGTCGGGCAACGGCCTCGGCGTGCTCACCCAGCTGCTCAGCGAACAGCACACGACCGTCCGCCGCCGCGTCCGCCCGCTGAAGGAAATCGAGCCCGAGGTGATGACCATCTTGGTGGTAGACGAGCAGCCGAAGGAGGTCTGGTCGCGGTTGCTTCGCTTCGCGGCGACCGGTGGCACGCTGATCGTGACCGGCAAGGACGAGTCGCTCGAGAAGACCACGGGCGCGCACTTCACCCCGAACGAGTACTCGGGCCTGCTCGATCTCGCCCCGGGTTTCGAACCGAGCCAGCTCCAGCTGGCGGCAGTGGCGCGGCACGCTTTGGAGCTCCCCGAAGCGGTTCGTCCGAGCGATCGGACCTTCGCGCTCGCGCAAAAGCGCCCTTACGTCGCTCAGCGCGGCTACGGCGCGGGTCGCATCCTGTACTTCGCCGACGACGACTTCTTGTCCAACGCCTCGCTCAGTCTGGGCGACAACGCGTTCTTCACGGTCAGCTTGCTGCGTTCCCCGGGGCACGTGCTGGAGCTCGTGGGGCCGTGGACGGGGGGCGGCGCCGAGTCCACGTTCTCGGCCTTGTTCAAGGCCGGGCTCGGCGTGCTGCTGGCGCAATTGGCGCTGCTGGCCCTGCTCTACGCTTGGCAGGGCGGAGCCGGCTTCGGCTCGCCGCTCGATCCGGTAGCAGCGCAGCGGCGCGCGTTTCGCGACCACGTGTTGGCGCTGGGCGCCAACTATCGCAAAGCGCGCGCCACACGCTTCGCGCTCGCGACCTACGGCTCCTGGCTCATCGAACGCTTGCGCGATCGCTTGAGCCCGCAACAACCGATCGGGCTCATCGATCTGGCCGGCCGCGTCGCAACGCGGGTCGGCCAGCCCGAGGGCGAGCTGGTCGTGCTGCTGAGTGAAGCGCGCGACGCACAAGAAGATCTCGCCGGGGCGCGGCCCTCGGCCGACGATCTCGAGACACTCGACAAGTTGGAATCATTGACCCTACGGGCAGGAGGCTCGAAGTGAATCTGGAAACGCTGAGCGCGGAGTTACGAGGCATCGAAACCGAAGTGAGCCGCGTCTTGGTCGGCCAAGAAGCGCTCGTCGAGCACGTGTTGGTCGGCCTCGTCGCCCGCGGGCACGTGCTGATCGAGGGCGTACCCGGCCTGGGCAAGACACTGCTCGTGCGCGCGCTTTCGCGAGTGCTCGGGCTGTCTTTCAGGCGCATCCAATTCACGCCCGATCTGATGCCGAGCGACATCACGGGCAGCACGCTGTATAGCCAAAAACTGGGCGAATTCTCGTTCGTGCCCGGTCCAGTGTTCACCGAGCTGCTCTTGGCCGACGAAGTGAATCGTGCGCCCGCCAAGACGCAATCTGCGTTGCTCGAAGCGATGCAAGAGCGCAGCGTGACCACCGACGGCATCACGCGCCCGTTGCCCGAACCGTTCCTGGTGCTGGCGACTCAGAATCCGATCGAGTCTCAAGGTACCTATCCGCTGCCCGAGGCGCAGCTCGATCGCTTCTTGCTCAAGCTCGAGGTCAAGCATCCCTCGCAAGCTGCCGAAGCGCAGTTGCTCGCGAACATCGTCGCCGGCTTCGATCCGGGCGATTTGTCGCGGCTGAACCAGGTGTCGACGCGCGAGTCCGTGCTGGCCATGCAGCGCGCGTTGGGTGAGATCCGCATCACCCGCGAGATCATCGACTACGTGACGGACATCGTGCGGCGCACCCGCACTCATCCCTCGGTCAGCCTGGGCGCCTCGCCTCGCGCGTCGATCGGCCTGCTCGGCGTAGCCCGCGCGCACGCGCTCTGGGAAGGCCGTGATTTCGTGATCCCGGACGACGTGAAGTCGTACGCGCACGCCGTGCTGCGCCACCGCTTGCAGTTGCAGCCGGACGCGGAGCTGGAAGGCTTCACCGCCGATCATTGCGTCGATTCCGTGTTGCGCGACGCGGTCGTGCCGAAGACGAGCGCTTGAAGCCGCGCCGATGACCGTCGCCGTCGTTCCTACCCGCGCTTTGGTCTGGCTGTGCGTGGCACCGCTGGCCGTGAGCGCATTCACCGCGCTCGAGCCGTCGCTCTTGAAGAGCGTGCTCTTGCTCGACGCGGCGCTGGTCGGCTGCGCCTTGTTGGACGTGCTGTTTTGCCTGAAGCGGCAGCTCGAAGTGCGGCGCATCGCGCCGGACGTGCTGTCGTTGAAACGACGCAACGCGGTCCGGCTCGAGCTCAGCTCGCGGGCCGCACGCAAGCTGCACGTCGAAGTGAAGGACGACTTGTTCCCGGGCGCACAGGCCACCGATCTGCCGGCGCGCGGCGAGATCTCGGCGCGCGGCCAGCTCTCGCTCACCTATCACATCGAGCCCAGCGCGCGGGGTGCCTATGTGCTTGGCGATCATCACGTTCGCTACCGCTCGCCGCTCGGCTTGTGGCAGCGCCAGTTGCGGATCCCCGCGCGCGCGCCCGTGCGCGTGTACCCGGATTTGAAGCAGCTGCAGGCGTTCGATCTGATGGCCCGCGATAGCCGCGAGTACGCGCTCGTGCGCGTGTCGCGCCAGAAAGGCGGCGAGAGTGAGTTCGCGCGTCTACGCGATCAGGTGCCCGACGACGAGCACCGTGCCATCGATTGGAAGGCGACGGCGCGCCGTCAGCGGCTCACCGTGCGCGAGTATCAGCTGGAAAGTAACCAGAACGTGCTGTTCATGCTCGACGCCGGACGCATGATGACGGGCATCGAGGCGGGACTCTCGCGCTTCGATCACGCGCTGAACGCGAGCTTGATGATGGCGCATGTGGCAAGCCGCACGGGTGACCGCGTGGGGATGCTGGGCTTCGATCAAACCGTGCGCGTGTTCGTGTCGCCCGGCGGCGGCCCGAGCGCTACTCGTCGCCTGATTCAGGCGGCCTACGATCTGCACCCCGAGCTCGTCGAGCCCGACTACGAGCGCGCCTTCTCCTACCTCTCGGCGCGGGTGCGCAGTCGCGCGCTCGTGATCCTGTTTTCGCACGTGATCGATGGCACCGTGGGCGAGCTCTTGGTGCGTCGCGTGCGCGCGCTGCGCGGCACGCATTTGCCGCTGGTGGTGCTGTTCCGCGACACCGACATCGAAGCCTTGGCCGAGCCCGGCTCGCGCCTCGCCCCCGATCTGTACACCAAGGCTGCTGCCGCAGAGATCTTGCGCAATCAGCGGGGTGTGGCGACCGACATGCGTCGTGCCGGCGCGCTCGTGCTCGAGACCGACGCGCGCACCCTCACCGGCAAGCTCGTCAGCCGCTACCTGCAGCTCAAAGCAAGGAATCTATTGTGACCTCACCGTTCAGTCCCTATCAGCCGCCCAGCGCCGACGAGCTACCGCAATCGATCGGCGATCGCGACCCGACCGCTTCTCGTCGCGCCAGCCTCGGGCAACGCTTCGTGGCGGCGATGCTCGACGGCCTCGTCAGTTTGGTGGTCCTCGGGCCGCTCGAATACAAGGCGGGCATGTTCGACGGCTTCCCCAAAGTGCGTCCACCTACGTTCGCCGAGAACGCGCTCTGGGCCGCCGTCGGTTTCGGGGTCTGGTTCGCAATCCAGGGTTACTTCCTGAGCAAGAGCGCGCAGACGATCGGCAAGCGCGTCATGGGCATCCGCATCTTGAACGCAGCCAATGGCGAGCCAGCACCGCTGCTGAAGATCGTATTCGTGCGCTACCTACCGATTTCGATGCTGGTGTTGATTCCCAAGGTGGGCCCGCTGCTGTCGCTGGTCGACGTGCTGTTCATCTTCCGTCGCAATCGCCGCTGCCTCCACGATCAACTGGCCGACACCGTCGTGATGAAGGTGGAGTAGCGCAGCGTCGCAGCAGTCTCCCCAAAACATTCGGCTATGGCTGCTTTCATGGCCGTTTTTGTGCCGCCCCGGAACGTCGCCTCACCCGTTCGCGCGCCGCGGGACACTAAGTCGGCGCCATGCGAATCCGTCATTGTCTGCTGCTGGTGTCACTTTCGGCGCTCAACACCATGTGCTCGAGCAGCGATCCCGCAGCCGACGGCAACACCGGCGTTCAGCTGGGTGCCCAAGCCGGGGCGAGCAGCGCTGGCGCTGCAGCCGTCGCGGGCGCCGCCACGGCCGGCGCTTCGGGTGGCCTGAGCCAAGCCGGCGCGGGCGGAATCACTCTTGGGGGTGGTGCGGGTGGTGCAGGGGGCGCCCTGGGCGCGAGCGGCGCCAGCGGTGCTGCAGCGGGAGGCGCCAGCGGCGCGGGCTCGAGCCTGCCCATCAGTCCGACACCGACCAGCGGCTGTCAGGCGCCTCGGCCGGACGAAGCCGTACAGACCTGGCTGCCGAACAAGATCAGCGTCGCGGGTTTGCCGGCGGACCAAGCGGCGAAGTTTACGGACCGCACGTACTACGTACGCCTACCCGTCGCCTACGATCACGCGAAGGCTTATCCGATCGTGTTCTACGGCCCCGGTTGTGGTGCTTCGAGCTCCGAAGCCACGCCGATGATGGACGAGATCAAGAACGACGCCATCCATGTGTTCTTGCTGCAGAAGGATGCCTGCTTCAGCACCGGCGGCTACCCATCTCCCGAAGTCCCCTATTTCAATCAGGCCCTCGATCAGATCCAGGCCAAGTACTGCACCGACAAGAGCCGGGTGTTCGTCTCGGGCTTCAGCAGCGGGGCGTGGCTGTCGAACGTGCTCGCCTGCGGCGCGGGCGATCGCATTCGCGCCATCGGCACCGCCGCCGGCGGGCTCAACCAAAGCATCGTAGATGGCTACAAATGCCCTGGAAATCAGAAGCCGGACGCGGCGCCCGGCGTCGGCCCGAGCTACCTGGGAGGCATCTTCTTCACGGGCGCCAATGACACGACGAACCCCGCCATCAGCACGAACAAGGGCGACGGTTTACCCAACGGGGTGATCGCGGCGCGCGATCGCTTGATCAAAGCCAACGGTTGCGACCCGAACGCCAGCGAAGCGTGGACGAACTCGTTCGGCGCGGACTTCTGCAAGATTTGGAAGACCGGATGCACCAATGGCCCCGTCGTCTACTGCGTCGGCCCTGGCGTGGGGCACGACAATGGTGCAGGCAAGTCGAATATCTCCAACAAGGGCTTCTGGGAGTTCTGGCGCAGCCTGCCCTGATCATTTTCGAACCTCGAGGGCGGCTCGGCCGAGGCGTTTGTGTAGCTCACGCCGGAGCGTAAACGTGTTTTGGTTTGTGTCTTGGTAATTGCAAGACGGTTTCCTTGGCACCATGATGGGACGCGAATATCGGTCGAACCGAACCCCCAGCCCTGTTTTCCGGGCGTACATGTGGGTTCTCGGTTTCCCTCCCGAAAAAGGACTTACATGCGTTGGATAGCTGCTGCTGTAGTTTCGATGGCCTGCACGAGCAGCCTCGTGGGTTGCTCCGATAACGACCACCTGATCGATCAGGGCGAAGCTGGCAAGAGCGGCGACGCGGGCGCGGGGAACGAAGGTGGGAAGGGCGGTGCGGGCGGCAGTGCGGGTCACGCAGGAGCCGCGCACGCAGGCGCGAACAACGCAGGCGCAGCCGGCGCGGGTACGGCAGGCAGCGGTACCGCGGGTGAGGGCGCGGGCGGCGCGAGTGGTGGCAGCCCCGGCGCAGGCGCAGGCGGCGCGAATGGTGGCAGCCCCGGCGCAGGCGCAGGCGG
>OUNO010005202.1_pt1 | contig 27051 bp, 31 predicted proteins | sample 1779811 | NCBI WGS metagenome assembly OUNO01 (sample SAMEA3914804, study PRJEB12502) | metagenome | biome: forest; material: soil | place: Canada | collected 2010-06-25 | depth 0.3 m
CGCTCAGCGCCAAGCTTGCGCAGGCGTTGCCTGACCTTGGCCGTCGGCAGATCGCCGTCAGCGGCGAGGTCGAGCAGGTTCTCCTCCTGCACGTCGAGTCGGGTGAGCTTGGCCGCGATCTGCTGTGCGCGCAGTTTGCTGGCGGTCTGGTCATCGCTCACGACATCCGTGATCAGTGTCCGGATCGCGTCGGCCAGATCTGGATCGAGCACGAGGCTGGCGTAGTGGTGTTCGACGGCTTCGACCACCCCGTCGATGCTCAAGTACGGCTCGTCGCACGCCCTGTGCTGCTTGGCCGAACAGAAGAAGTAGAAGTAGGTGCCGCCACCGCGACCGGTGGACTTCTGGATGAGCAGGCGGGATTCACGCCCGCGCCGATGGCACGCCCCGCACCAGATCGAACCCTTGAGGTAGTGGTGGTGGACTCGCTGGCGTTCGCCGGCAGTTCGCCTTCCGTCGAGGACCTGTTGTACGGCATCGAACACTTCAGGGGTGATCAGCGGCTGATGACGACCGGGATACTCCTCGCCCTTGTGCGTGACGACGCCCAGGTAGTAGCGGTCCTGCAGCAGGGTCGAGAGCTTCGAATCCGAGATCGGCCCGGCTGGATACCTACCGGGTCGGGTGCGGAGGCCCCGGTTCGTCAACTCGTCGCAGAGCGACTGCAACGTGTGTTCGCCCGTGGCGTACAGGTCGAAGGCCTGACGGATCAGGGGTGCGCGCTCTGGATCGAAGGCGACGGTGCGGACCTCGCGGCCCTCGAAGGTTTCGCGGACGTTGAGGTAGCCGAGGGGTGCGCGCCCGAGGGTGCCGCCGCGCTTGGCCTTCTCGGACATCTTGTAGCGGATGTCCGCTCCGTCGGCTGCGGATCGGAACTCGTTGAAGCTGGCCAGGACGCCGTGCATCAGTTGACCTTCGGGCGTGTCGTCGATCATCTCAGTGGCCGACACCAGGCTGACGCCGTACTTGCGGAGTTGCATCATGACCAGGGCGTCATCGACGCGGTTCCGGTTCATGCGCGACAGCTTGTAGATGATGACCTGGTCGACATCCCGTTCCTCGCGAATGCGTTGCAGCATCGCTTGGAAGGCAGGTCTGCCATCCATGGAGGTGCCGGACCGTCCAGGTTCTACGTACTCGCCAACGATCTCGACGTCACCGGACTGCGCAGCCTTGCGTAGACAGGACTGGCGTTGCGCCGGGATCGAGATCCCCTCTGGATCGAAGTCCGTGTTCACCTGTGCAGTCGAACTGACTCGTAGGTAGATGACGGCTCGCTTGACTCCGGCGGCGACCGGAGACGAAACGAGGCCGCGCGAAGCGGCCTCGTTGAGAGCGGGGTTGGCGTCGGTGGTCACGCGGATCCTCCATGGATCGGGTTGCTTCCAGCTATGGCGAATGATCGAGCGGATGGCAAGGCGGTTCGACCTCGGGTACACGTGTAGCCAGACAGGCGAGGTAGATCGAGTAGCCGCAGCTCCAGGAGCCGTCGTTCCATGGCTTGTGGCGAGACGGCGAACAGGTCGGCCAGCGTCGCGAGGTTCTGTTCCCCAGCGCACCAGGCCCGAATGACGAGCCGCTTCGGCATCAGAAGGCAGGCCGCGAAGTGATCGGCGATCTGCTCTCGGGTGCGGTGATCGGGATAGAGAAGGTCCCGGCTTGGATGGTCGATGACGTGCTTGTACTCGTGGGCGAGGCTGAAGCGCTGGCGGGTCGGGTGTTCGTCGGCGTGGGCGATGAGCCGCCAGACCTCGCCGTTCCAGTAGCTCATCCCCGACGACGGAAGGTCGGGCTCGGTGTCGATCTGGATTCGGGGCAGGTCGGTCAAGATGCTCAGCGGCACCGGGCCATCCGTCACGCCGCTCAGCGTGAGCAGCAAGGTCGCTTGGCGTTCCGCGATCCGGAGGGCCTCATCAAGGTCCAGCCCGCGCTGCGGTGCCATTGCTCGGAGGCGGGTCAGCGTGCTCGCTGTCCTGGCCCCGGTGGGGTGAGTTGGTTGGTTCATGATGCGCCTCCTTTCGTGAGTGAGTTTCTGGGTGATGGGGGACGGACTAGAGCAGGTGCTCATCGCCGGTCGGGTGTGGCCCTGCCGCTGGCGTGGCCGCCGATTCGTCCTCGCCGGGACGGGGACCTGTGGTTATCCCGTAGCGGCTGGCGACGTAGTCGCCGTAGCGGGCGATCTCCGCCAGGGCTGCGGTCGGCAGGCTGTCGCCGTACTTGGACCGAAGGTAGGGACGCAGCGTTGGTAGCTCGGTCGGTAGCTCCACTCCGGCGAGCGCGTAGAGGTCTGCGACTGGGACATCGAGGCCCCGAGCCAGCTGCGACAGTCGTTCCACTCGGTCTGGCATCTCGATGCCTCTTTCCCAACGGGACAGCCGTGAGTTGTGGAGTCCGGTCCGCTGCTCCAGGTCGACGAGCGAGAGTCCAAGTTCCTGCCGCCTGTTGCGGAGAAACTCGCTGAAGTCAGTTACTCGTGGGTTCTCGGTCCTGCTCATATTCCAATCTCGCGTCCTTCTGCCTTCGTATTGTGCCTCTATTGTCTCACGCATCGCTGCGGAAAACCAGCGATAGTGGTCGATTCTACAACGCTTGACCAGGGCTTACTGCCAGAACACGTACACGCCACGCGGACTCTCAACCATGAATATCTCGCCGCCTAACTGCATGTCTCGCACCCATCCCGCGACATCAACTGAGATATATAGACGGAGCGATTCGGGCACCTCGGGCAGGTCGGCCGGGTCGAACCCCATCTCGTCGAGCAGGTGCTCCCCGTAGTCCTCGGCCGACGAGAACTCGCCCGCGAAGTGGTCCTCGAACTGCTCGGCCTCGTCGTCGTCGCCCTGGTTCGCTTGCCAGGCTCCGAAGGCTTCGCCGTGCTCAGCGATCCGCGCGGCGAGTAGGTGCACCCGGTCCAGCGAGTCGAACTCCTCGATGCGCAGGTGCGAGCCGAAGCCTTCGTAGTCGTGGATGGCCCATTCCTCGGCTACGTCCCCGTAGCGATGCGTCGTGGGCGACTCGGCCAGCATCTCGCCGATGGCCTCGTGTAGTTGCTCCACGGGCTCGGCTGCTTCGAGCCAAACACCGTGGAGGACGCCTGCGTTGTAGTCGCTCAGCGAGGCGGCGTAGATGCGAGGACCAGCGTCGCGGTAGGACTCGGGGCCGGGCACCCCGCCCTCCGGTCTGGTCATCGGCGGCCTCCACTGTCGTAGGGGCTGCGGATACTCACGCGATGACGTGGTTCGGATGGGTTCTGATCGTTGGGTTTGTGCTGTGGCCGCTGTGCTGGCTGCTCCAGCCGTGGAAGTGGCGGGCGTTCCGCGACTTGATGACGCACCCGCCGCTGGCGCCGTATGTGCCGCGCTGGTGGTGGATCGCTCGGCTGATGCGCTTCGGCTACCTGGCCTGGCGAGCGCTGCTTACGGTCCAGGTGCTGTTCCTGTCCGCCATAGTCGCGGTCGGCGTCAACACCCACTCCAAGAGTCGCGACCTCCAGCGTTGGTACGACAGCGGCTGGCGTCTGTTCGGATTCATCGTTGGACTGCTGCTGATCGGGCTGGCCTTCGACCTGGCCCTGTTCGTTTGGCGCATCACCAACGAGCCGAGCTGGCGGCACCGCCGCCGGGGCCTCGGTGACCTCGGCTTGCCCGCCTTCACCCTGGCCATCGTCCTCTGGATCAGTTGGATGACCGTCATCAGCCCGTCGATCTGAACCCGCCGCCGCCCGCTCCTCCGCCATCGCTGCGAATCGTGGATTGAGTTCGACTCCGACCCACTGTCGGTGAAGTCGCTCTGCCACGAGGGCAACGGTTCCTGCGCCCATGAACGGGTCGAGCACGACTCCGGGTCGCCACCTTCGGCCGCTGCAACCACACGACTTACGCAGGGCTCCGAGAACGGCCACCATCCCGAGTGCTCGGGCAACGGGCGCTCGTCGCCACGGTTGGCCGCACGAGCGGCAGACCCGTTCCGGGCAGGTGGCGCGGAGCGGTCGCTCGACCAGTGCCTCGGGGAAGGTGGCGAAGTGTGCGCCTCGATAAGCCGCGGTCGGGATCGTCCAGACGTCTCCGGGGTTCTTGCCGAGTGGATGTGAGCTGGCCCCTCGCGCCTTCATGGCTGGCAGTCCGGAGTTCGATCCGGCCAGCGGCCCCGACCAACGCGGGCGTTCGTTCGGTGCCGCCGCGTACTTGGTGTTGGCTCCGATCTTCGATGGCCCGTTGAGATGTGATCGAGCCGGGATGCGGATGGCATCGAGGTCGAAGAAGTAGTGCCGCTCGCGGGTGAGCAGGAGCATCGGCTCCCAGGTGCTGGACAGTCGATCCCTGACCGATGCGGGCATGGGGTTCGGCTTGGCCCAGACCACCTTGCTCCGGACGCGCCAGCCAGTGGTGATGAGCGCCAACGCGAGACGTTCCGGTGCCAGCACCAAGCTCTTGGGCAGTGCGCCATGTCGGTCGTGTCGGGAGAACGTGTCGCCCAGGTTGAGCCAGACCGATCCAGTGGGCTTGAGCACTCGGGCGACCTCCTCGAGCACGGCGACAAGGTTGGCGACCCACTCGTCGACGGTTCGCTCGGCCCCGATCTGACCTGGGACGCCGTAGTCACGGAGCAGGAAGTAGGGCGGCGAGGTCACCACTGTGTCCACCGAGTTCGGCGGGAGCTCGCTCAGTCGGGTGGACGCATCGCCGACGAGGACCTGCCCGACCGGCAGTCGATCGCCCTCTTTCGTTTCTTTACTGGTCGCGGCACGGCGGGCCGCGTGGTCCTGTGTGTTCGTGTTCGTTGTCATGGTTGACCTCCTTTCGGTTCTTGATTTGTGGTGAGCAGCTCGGCGGTCTCGGCGGTCGTGACGACCCGGTGGAGGTCGGCCGTCAGCGACCGGCTACATTGGAGCGCCTCGCTCACGCGGGCGACTCGTCGGTCGTCCGGTACCGACCAGGCGACCCGGGGGAACACCTCGTTGCGGGTGGCCTCATGGCCGGAGCGCCAGTACCGCTCGTAGAGATGCGCTTTGGCGAGCACCGTTGGTAGGTGCTCGGTCCCGCGGTCGATCTCCACGAACCAGCGGAGCTCCCAGCCGTCCGCGGTGGTGAGTTCGACGAGCAGATCCGGCTTGAGCGTCTCGATCCCGCTGGCTGTCGGGAAGCGTCGCCAGATGCCTGGCTCGTGACCGAGGCTGACGTCGGTGATGTGACCGCGACGCTCGGCCTCGACGAGTTGAACGTGCAGTTCGCTGATCGCCAACGAGTGGTCAACGAACCGCTCGGATGGTTCGCGGTAGCCGCCGCGTCCAGTCAGCCCGGCCGCTCGTCGACCACGGGCATCGAGGCGATAGGTGAAGGCAGCCGAGCCCCCTCGGCTGCCGCCGTGGCGCCGGTCGATTCGGCTGAGCAACCGCCGCTCGGTCAGCCGATGAAGGACCCGCTGCGTCCGACGTCGCGCTCCGATCGGACTGACGTCGGGCGCATCGAACCAGCATCGCTGGATCTGGCCGGCGCTCATGAAGCCCAGATCACCGAGCCCCCTCAAGACGGCCAGGTCGCGATCAGAGAGTTGACCGGCCGCCCCCTCGACGGTCATCTGTCTGCTCCCACAGGAGCCAGACATTCCGCAGCACTCTGACCCCCGATTCCATCTCTGAACAGGTCATCGTGCCGCGGTCGACAACAGCAGACGCGAACACCGACGCGAACAGCGGCCACATTCATGACTCCCCCCTGGGGGCACGCCGGCCACCGAGCACCCCGCTCTCACCCGAAGGATCCTTGACACCCCCGAGCAGATCCCGGAGCCGCTGCTCGGTCGCGGCGGCTTCCACCCCGAACCGCGCCCGAGAGGCAGCCTGGATGACCGCCGGATCAACGGTCGGATCCGGAAGCGGCAGGGTGGCCAACGAACCGAATGGGGTGGCTTCGCCGTCGACCATGAGCGAGGCATATGCCTCGTAGGCACTGAGGCCGGAGAGGTTGTCGGCCGTGAGTTGCCCTCCCGATCGGTGGGCGAAGGTGGTGGCGTCGTCGTGATCGAGTCGGAAAGCGATGCGGCTGCCGACGTTGGCCAGGACGGCGGAGCGGACAGGTCGGTCGAGTTGCTCAAGATGCTGGTGGGCGAGCACCAGTCCGACGCCGAGACCACGAGATTGCACCAACGCATCCGCCAGATCGAGCGGTAGGCGCAGGAACTCTTGGAACTCGTCCAGGTAGAAGAAGACCGGTCGGCGCTTACTCGGATGGATGGCGGTCCGGCTCAACGTCAAGCGCCACAGGTGCGAGACAAGCGTCGACCCAAGAAGTTGTGCACCCTCGGTGCCCAGCTCGCCCTTCGGTAGCCGGACAAGCAGCGCCCGTCCTTCCGTGAACACCGATGCAAGATCGAAGCGCGGCTCGGCCTGGCCGAGGACCGCACGAAGCGCCGGGCGGCTAATGAAGCCACGGAGCTTGTTCATGACAGGCGAAAGCACCTGGGCGCGCATGTCGTCGGACAGACCGTCGAACCACGGCCAGAACGTGCCGAGGCCCAACGGGTCACCGGCTACCGCGGCCCTGACGAGCGGGCGACGGAATACCGGGTCCGACAGCAGCAGCGGCAGCTCGGCCAGCGAGTGCCCTGGCGTTGCGGCCAGAGTCGCCAAGCCCGAGTGCAAGACATCGCCGAGGCGTGGCCCCCAGGAACCTGACCAGATGGAGTGCAGGACATGAAGCACGCCGTCGACGCCCAGCATCCGGTCGTGGCCGGTGAGGGGGTTGAACCCGATCGGTGCCGCGTCCGTCGCGTCCAGCACCGCAACGGAATCCCGACGACTTGCGGGCACTCGCGCCAACACATCGGGGACGAGATCGCCCTTCGGGTCGATGACCACGACGCCCCGTCCGGCAGTGATGTCCGCCAGGATCAGGTGGGCCAACAGGGTGCTCTTGCCAGTTCCAGTCGGGCCAATCAAATGGGTATGTCTGAGCCCATCGCGAGGGGGCAGGACTACTCGCTTAGAAGGATTGGTCGCTTGGGCCGGCAGCCCACTCACACCGAGCACGCGGTCGCCGGGTCGGGCTGTGACCAGACTGCGTTCGTCGAGCGGCAGTCGCGGAGCCAGGGGGTAGCGGACGCCGGGCAGAACCGGGTTGCCGATGGGCCAGCCAATGAGCCCGGCCAGCTCGGTGGCCGTCGCTCTGACCGGTGGATCGATCTGGGAGACGCGTTGTCGGGTTGCTCGTCGCAGCACCAAGCGGGCCGGGATGTGGCGTCGGCTCACACCGACGCCGGGTGCTCGGAGCAGCTGGTAGCTACCGGCCATCGAGGCCAGCAGCTGATCAGCCCGGGCTCCCGTAGCGCCGCTGACCGCCAACCGGCCGACCGCACCGAAGATGTGCTCGGTCTGCTTCTTGCGTGCTGCCGAGACCTGCTCGCTATCGCGGACGGGATTGCCCCACTCGGGCAGGTTCCAGATCGAGCGTGGTTGGGGAGCGCGGGCGGGTGGGATCGGCGACCGCGGCAGCCATGCACCGATCTGCCACTGCACCAGCAGCGACTCCGACTTGCGAAGCCTGCGAGCAACCCCCAGGAGTCGAGCGATGGTCGGCTCAGCAAGGTCGGTTGCCAGCAGCCGCTCCCCGCTATCGATTCGCAGCTCGCTGGCCGCGGTCAGCTCCAGCCGGGGGAGTGGGTCCTCGCTCCAGTCGAGCCCGGGTAGCTCCCGTTCTGAGGCCGCCTGTAACGGTCGAACGAGTCGGTTAGGAACGGTGACCCACCAGGCAACGTCGTTGCGTCCGATGACGGTCCGGAAGTCGATCGGAGGACGAGGCGACCAGACGGTGCCCCGCGGTTCGGCCGCACCGATACGGAGGATTGCCGCTACCGCCTCAGCGGTGACGTTGGCAGGGAAGGTGAGCCGGAAGGTCCTCAAGCCGCACCCTTGTGGTCTGCCGACTCGTCGGCTTCACGGCGCTGTTCGGATCGGGCCCGCTTGATTTCAGTCCGTTGGTCGTCCTCTTGCGCTTCGAGGGCATCGGCCAGCATCTGGGCGTGCTCGGTGTCGAGTTCAACGGCTAGGCGCAGGATTGCCCGAGCCATTCGCCGGGTGTCGATCTGCTTGCGTCGATGCCCCTGCACTCGGATTCTCAGTTCTCGTTTCTTTGCCATGGTTGCCTCCTTTCTTGGTTGCTCGGCGGGCGTGTCAGGGCGCGTCGAAGAGGCCTCCACAGGGCTGTGGAGCGACTCTCGATCCGCCAGTGACTGATCCGCCGCACTGCGCTTCCGCAGTGGTTGCAATCGATTGTGAAGCGTCGCGATCGGAGGGTCAATCCAGCTTTAGGGGTGGACGATGTTGAAAGCACAACGGCACCACTGGTTTGCCGCAGCGACGAGGATCAGCGACGGCGATGACCGATCGCCAAGGAAAGAACGGCGATCAAGACTCCGATGACGATCAGGCTGGGAAGCAGCGGCGACAGCGCCCACTCGACGATGCGAGCGGTGGCCGCCACCGCTACCAGCACGAGGCAAGCCTGCCAGACCCGACTCGTCCAGGAGGCTCCAGGAAGCGGTGCTGTCATGCCGTCACAACGTCGGTCGATTCTGTCGCAACGACTACCTGATCGAAGTCAGGGGTGTCGAGCATCCGCCGCAGGTGGTGGCGCAGGCGGACCTGCTCGTGGATCAACTCGCGAGCCTCACGGGTGGCGTCGAGGTCGACTTCGGAGACCGGGCTCGCCGCGACGACTTGGATGCGGAGGCCATTCCTCATGACCGGTCCTCGAACCGATTGTGTCGAGCGGCCTCCAGCATGCGGCCGAACGCTTCGGTGGCTTGTTGGTGAATGCGGTAGGAGGCGTCCTGCGCCTCTTGGTCGATGCGTGCTCGTTCGCGCACCTCGGTGGCAGCTGGCAGCAGAAGTGCTGCCAGCGCCACCATGGCCGCCAGCACGCCCAGGATGATGAGCGCGATGACCACGGTGCTACGCCCCGATCCGCCGGGTCGAGTCAGCGATGACCTGAGCGATGCTCATCGCGGTCATGTCGGCGATGCCCTGCAACCGGGTGACGGCCATCGGGCAGGCCTGGCCGAGCTGGCCTTCGAGCTGGCTCAGCATGGCAACGGCTTGCATGCCCTGCTGGCCGACGAAACCGATGGCATGGGCCTTGGCGGCCTGCAGCTCGGCCTGGACCTCGATCCGGGCCATGCCGACGGCCTTGGAGCGGTCGAGACTGCCGAGCGTGCGCTGCAGCGACTTGCTGCCGCGCCGGTCGAGCTGCGCCGCGCCGCTTCCAGGATTCACTGGGACAATTTCATTCATGGGTTCTCCTTCGCTGAGCGAGCGCTGATCGCGCCCTTGGTGCGGGAGGAGACGGCACACTCGGTGCTGCAGGCGGTGCACTGACCAATCGTCGTCAGGGTCACAGCCGCGATGGCCGCCAGTGGCACGCTCAAAGAGGTGCGGAGCCGTACAACGACGCCGGCGATCTCTTGGGGGAACGCGCAGCCGGTGGACGCCGAGGTAGCAAACGCATCGGCCCAGCCGCCCGCAATCTCGTCGTCGACGAGCTCATGGGTCTGAGCCAACTCGTTCTCCGGGACCTGGTCGCAGGACCGCAGCGTGAGATGCACATCGCCTCCTAGCAATCACCCCGGGCGGGGTGACGAGAGGAGCATCGCGCAAGTCACATCTTGCCGCAAGTTATTTCTTGCGCTGAGTCACTCTCCTGCGGGGCGACGCTTCCGCGCTTCCCGCAGCCGGGGATCGAGGCGTTGTTGAATCGCTTGGCGCGAGACGCCGAGCGATTGGCCTATTTGAGTCCAGGTGCCGCCCTGCTCAAGGTATTCAAGGGCAGACCGGTAACCCTCGTCATAGACCTTGGAGAGCAGTTCATCGGCGAGTTCACTGATGACTGCGATCCGACCTAGCGGATCTGACACAGCCTCAAGCTGTTCGACGACGGTATCGACGATCTCATTTGCTACAACTGAAGGATCAACTTCCGCCACATTGTTGTCTCCGCTTACTTTAGTATTCTTGAGACGATCCGGAAGTGTCTTCCGGAGGTCCCGCACGACCGCACTCGGGCTCACCTGCCCTTTAGAACGGGTTCCAGCCAATCGTACAGGGCTCGTCGCCTCAAGTGGGCTAGTCCAGTAGTGCGAGAATTCGCGCTCTGCAGCCTCACTCAGTTGATTATTATACGTTAAAAGACCAGAACTGTCTAGTCTATACTCATCACTAAGGGAGTTCTGCTTCTGCTTCACATGCCTGCAGAACCACTTTCGGGCATCCTTTGACTCCACAGTGTCATAGCGAGACCTCGTAATCAGGACCAGAACCGCCAACTCCGGAATTACCTGGGCAAACGTGTCAGCAAAGAGCAAACCCAGGTCCTGGGTGGTGGCTGCTCGCGTTGTCCGCACTCGATCGTGCCCGCCCACCTCGACTGAACGCAGCTCTGATCGAGGTGTGCTGGCGTCGGGCGTATTCGCGAACCGGACCAGCGTTCTATCGAGGCCCGCTTTCGAAGGGGTCACACCGCCGCAGGGATACCACCCCAGCACCGCGAGAAGCTGGCGCCGGTCGTCCTCGTCGACGAATGCCACCGGCACAAGGGCGGCAGGCCTTTCCTCGACTGATCGGTCCGTCGTCACGGAGACAACCCTACGGCGAGCACAGGCCGGTGGCGGGCGACATAGCTGACGCCCGACCGCTCACTTGCTCCATGGCCAGGCACTCTTCCCCCGGGTCTTCGGAACCTCGTGGGAGTGGTCGATCGGATGCTCAGCGACACGGCTCAGGAAGAGTTGGACCACGCGACGCAGATTCTCGAGGTCCTGTTTGCCGTAGACGCCGCCACCCTTGGTCCGCCAGAACACCACCTCGATGAGCAGCATCCGTCGCTGCCCGTCGTCAGAGTCAGCGATGTGCACGCTGGCGGCCCAGTACTGCCAGATGGACGCGCCCCACTGGCCGTCCTTCTTGCTGCGTTGCCCGCAGATCACCCGGAAGTCCTCGTCGCCTTCCCGCTTGCCCACCCAGCAGCCCTCGTCCCCGCTGAGCCAGCCCTTCTTGCGCTTGTTCGGATCCGTGATCACCGTGAACAGGTCGAGGATCTCGCTGCGCGTCGCGGTCGTCTCGTAGAGCATCGGGTGACGCAGCCGATCAGTCTGCAACGACTTCATCAGGCCCATGGGTGGTGCTCCTTCGCTGTCGGAGTCCTCACGCCGGAGGGGGAAGGTCGATCGGCCAATCCGTGCCCACGAGCGACTGGGCGAACACCCTGGCCGCAGTCGGTGCCGGCTTTCCGGTGGCGGTCCAGACCCCAATCAGCTGCGCCGCGTTGACACTCGGCGCATCGGCATTCGCATAGATGGCCACCATGGCCTGGTCGGCGTTGATTTGAACGCCGTCGAAGGTGGTTCCCTGCACGCTCAGGACCTGATCGAGCTCGCTGGGGTCGTAGCTCAACCCAGGTTCATCCGAGCTGCGGAACGAGCCTTGCCAGGCACAGGCCTTGCTGGCCGGGCACGTCGGGCTAATGACGAAACGAAGGAATTCGTACGTCATCGAGGACTCACTCGTGCCGATCGACATGAGGTCCATCGAGAGGCTGTCTCGCGAGTAGTTCACCGAGGCACCGTCGTATTGGTCGCTCTGCTCCGATGCCTTCATGCTGAGGCAGTTGTTGAACGTCCGATCCGTGCCGTTGGTCTGGGTGATGTCGTCGCAAGGACCAGGGCGGATGGTCACCGACCACTTGGCTGGATACGACGGACCGGGGAAGTTGATGACGCGCTGATAGATCGGCGCGGCCTCGACTGGTTCGGTGGTGGTCGGAGCATCGGTCGCCGCCGTGTCCCCGCTCGCCGACGAGGCGGTGTCGTCTGGTGGGCCCGGCGATGCAGACCCGCCACCGCTGCTGCCGCATGCGGCCAGCAACAGGGTCGCCACAAGCACAGCACCCATTCCGGCCCTCTGTCCCACGCGCACTGCCAGCCCTCCCGACCGCTGTCGACGGCGGGCGACGTTACCAGGAGCTTTGTACCCAGTGAGTTTGTTACCTAGGTACAGGTTTGCTGGTCACCGACCGCTAGGTCAGGGATGGTCTGGTCCCCATGCCAGCTACCCGCTCCCAAGCCGCCCAGATCCTCGGCGAACGCGTCCGAGCCCGCCGCACCGAACTCGGCCTCAGCCTCGAAGCGGCCGCCCCGCTGGTCGGCCTGCACTGGTCAGCCCTCGGCCAGGTCGAGCGCGGCCAGCGGAACATCTCGCTCCACAACCTGCTGAAGGTGGCCAAGGGTCTGTCGATCGATCCCGGTGACCTGGTGGGTGGACTGGAACCACCCCCTTCGTAGAGGTGGTTTTGACCAAGCCGGGTCACCATTCGTGCGACAGTCCGATCAGCGCTGGTGCAGCCGTCCGTCGTGGAGATTCGATATGAGTGTCACGAACTCGTGGGTCGCAGGTCAGGAGGCAGTGGTCGCCTTCCACTCGTTCTGTCTCGCGCAGCAGTGGGTGTTCGTCGAGATCCCGGGCCAGAGCGACTTCGGCAAGGACGGATACGTGGACATCGTCGAGCCCGGTGGCACCATCTCCGGTAGCTGCTTCGCGGTGCAGATCAAGGGCGGTCGGTCCCATCGCCGGTCCGCTGGGTTCATCATCGAGGGGTCCGACTCGAACCGTCGGCAATGGGCGGCGTCCACGATGCCGGTCATCGGAATTGCCCATGATCCCGACAGCGGATGGCTTCACTGGGTCGACCTGACCGAGCTCCTGAACCGGGAGGGGCACGACGCTCGGCTCTTCGTGCCGAAGGAGCAACACCTGAACGGCGGGCCCGAGGTTCGGCGATTCTCCAAGTACATCGATTCGCTGGCCTTCCGCCAGTCCACCCTGTTCAACCTCTTCGGCGGTGATCACGAAACCCAGCGTGCTGGAGTTCGAGCGGCCTACCGGATCGGACGATCAGACGGTCGCACCTTGGTCCTGTTGCGACGCGTGATGTTCTCACTGGACGAGCCGGTACTGCGCGAAGCGGTCTGGGCCTTGGCGAGCGCTGGCCCGCATCCGGACCTGATGGGGAGCTGGGTTAGCCAGGTCGAGCCAGCCGCCGAGAGTGCTCTGCGCGTGACCATGCAGTGGACCTCGGCCGAGATTGCTGCGCTCCTGCGGCTGGTCGGGGAGGACGGCTTCCAGCGTGGCTCCTTCGGGCAGCACGTTCACGAGCTGCTGATCCGCGATCCCGAGCACAGGGAGTCGATGCGCACCGTCGCGGTAGACGCTGCCAACGAAGGCGATGACGATGTCGCCGCCTGGGCGCTTCTCCTGAGCGTCGGGTGGGCGGGCGAGCACGGAGCGAGCCAGTGGAACGAGTTGATCGAGCGGAGTCCGGCGCTCGAGCAGTGCTGGGTCGCTCCCCAGGTCCGCGCTCAGCTGGACGAGTGGGGGTACGTCACGTTGGGCTAGGTCTGTCGGGCGGCTGGCTCGAACCGACGACCACGAGTCAGGCGACCGATACGGTGGGGACGTGACACCAGATTGGGCTGACCTGGCCTCAAGCTTCATTCGAGATCGACTGGCAGGAGATATGCACGCGCCGATCGACGCCGTCGCTCCGCTCGTCGACGACTGGGACGTGACAGTTGCCGAGGTGGCTGACGCGCTGAGTGCGTATTGGGACGACAACAAGGACTCGAACGAGGACCTTGACGATCAGATGGGCTCGCGAGGCCCCGCCGCGGACATGGCCCTTAACGCCCATCGCCTCGGCTAGCTTGCCTCGTCAACTGACGTCGGGACGTAGCGAGCGGCGAGGGCCACTGTCCCGACGGTGTCCCTGGGGGGATCGATGGAGTACAAGTACCTGCGTCACACGCAGATCATCTTGGATCCGGAGAATCCCCGGCTCCCTGACGGCACCTCCAGTGACAAGGAGGCGATCAACCGTCTGATCGAGGACGGGCTTGACCAGCTCACGGCGCTTGCCAAGGACCTGGTCGAGATGGGCGAGGCAAACCCCGCCGAGCTCCCGATCGTGCTCAAAGATGGAAGCAAGTATCTGGTGATGGAGGGCAACCGACGGTTCGCCGTCCTCAAGCTGCTCGAAGATCCAAAGCTTGCTGACGACCCCGCTGCTCAGGCCGCCTTCACCCGCATTGCCAAGAAGGGCACAGCGCCCGGAAAGGTCTACTGCGCGGTAGCCCCGAGCCGGGAGAAGGCCGACCACTGGATCATGCTCCGACATACCGGCGCAAACAACGGCGTCAGCCCGAAACGCTGGAGTGCAGAGCAAACGGCGACACACCGCCGCCGAATGAACGCGTCGGTCGACCTCGGAACGATCCGGTCAATGACCATTGCAAGTGAGCTGACCGAGGCATACCACGCCGACCCCGAGCTCTTGGAGGTCATCAACCGCGTTCGCAGCTCAAAGCTGACGAATATCGGTCGACTCTTCTCACCTGAGGTCCTTACTCGTATGGGGATGGCTGTTGATCGAGTCGCGGGCACGGGTGCCCAGGAATGGACGTTCTGGGCAAAGCACGACGCGAACTCACTACGAGAGTTCTTTGTCTGGGCGTTCGGCGAGCTTGACAAGAAGTCGGTTGATCACTTCAAGAACCCGTCAATCCGAGCTGCCCTGCTGAATGGTGCCCCTCCCGGTGTCATGCCCTCAGCGATAGATGCGCTCCCTGAGGCTCAGCGGCTGGCCGATCGTCCCTACTCACCGTCTCCAATCCCGGGAGGTACATCCCCGGCATCTGGCAGTGGCGGATCCGCATCTGGCCGAGGTACGGGAGCTGCGACTGGCGGCGGTGCAGCTGCTGATTCCTCTGGGTCGTCGAGCGGAACCGCCAGTGGCACAGCTCCCGCAGGGGGACGCACTCGCGACACAGCCCCCGAGCGGTGTCTCTATTCCGCCGTCCGGCTTCCGAACCTTCCAGTTCCGGTTCAACGCGTGCTCAAGGAAGCGCGTGGGGTCGTGATGGAGGACAACCCGTACGTTGCCCTCATTCTCGCCCGCGTCTTGATTGAGCTGACCGTGTCCGCCCCCGCCGTGCTCGCCTGGTCCGGGTCAACTGAGGGTGCCACGCTTGCAAAGAAGATCAGGGCGTGCCTCTTCAAGCTCGATCCCAACATCGACAACCCTCCGAAGCGCACCCGCAAGGATCTCGCGCAAGCCTTCCTAGAAGTTGACGGCGTCGGAGTGCAGTACCTCCACCAATTCGTCCACAACTCACTTGCGCACGCCGACCCTCAGCTCGCTCGCCGGTTCAGTGCTGCGTTCGCTCCGTTGCTGCTCGCGATCAACCAAGCCGTCCCCGCTCAACCGTGACCTTTCTGTCTCCGCTGCGATACCCCGGAGGCAAGGGCCGACTTGGTCCGTACCTCGCTCGTGTGATCGCCAGTCAGCCGTACTCGATCGCGACGTACTGCGAGCCCTACGCCGGCGGTGCTGGGGCTGGCCTGCACCTGCTGGTCAAAGGCCACGTCGACCACCTCATTATCAACGATCTGAATCCAGGGATAACGGCCTTCTGGCGGCTCGTGTTCGACCAAACGGAAGCCTTCACCGACCGGATTCACGGATCCGAGGTCTCGATCGAGCAGTGGCACACGCAGCGTGCGATCTACCTCGCTCCCTCTGGCCAGTCAGACCTCGATCTTGGATTCGCCACCTTCTTTCTCAACCGCTGCAATCGCTCGGGGATCCTGTCAGCCCGCCCGATCGGCGGCCTCGACCAGACGGGGCACTGGAAGATCGATGCTCGGTTCAACAAGCCCGAACTGATCCGGCGAATTGTGAGCCTCGGATCGCACGCCGCCCAGGTCTCGATTCGAGAGCATCGCGCCATCGATCTGATCAAGACTCTCAATCGCCGCAGTCGACCCGTGCTCTTGTATGTGGACCCACCGTATGTCGTGCCTGGCGAAGAGCTCTACATGACGAACCACGATTGGGCCGAGCACGAACGACTTGCGACCTGCCTCACCGACTCGCCCCACCCGTGGCTGCTCACCTACGACGCCGATTCCCGAACCCGCGAGCTGTACCGGCATTTCCGATGTCTGAACTTCGACATATCGCACACGGCCCAGGTACAGAAGGTCGGGCGGGAGTACATGTTTTTTGCTCGGAAGCTTCGGGTCCCGGACCTCACCGTCCTGCGGACTGAGGGCGAGTGGGTCGCGGCTGAGCGAGGCGGCGGCGAACTCTAGATGGACGAGCGCGTCGAGCCGGACGCCGCGAGGTACAACAACCCGGCGGCGAGCAAGGCCAACATGACGACCTGCAGCCAATCTGCTTGCCCATGAGCTTGAAGCTGATTCCCCGCGTCCGGTTGGCAGCGCTCTAGCACCATGGCCACGGCCGGAACTGGGTCGGCCGAATCGAAGCGAATCTGCTCAACGCCTTGCAGCATCCCCAGGTCAAGGCTTGAGGCGATCTGGGCGTCCACGAGGGGAATCACCAGCTTGTTGCCCTTGAGCGCCCATCCGATCTCCTGAGAGACGTACGTCGACGCTGCGCTGGCCTCGGTCAGGATCACAATCACCGCATCAGAGCGATCGATCGCGGCCTGCAGCTTCTCGGCCAACGATCTCCCAGCTTGGTGATCGTGCGAGCAGACGTAACTCTCGATTCCGGTCGCGCTGAGCAGCATGTGCAGTTGTTCCACCTGCTCAGCATCAGCCGGGCTGTGGCTGATGAAGACCTTGAACGCCAAAGACCGGTTCCTTCCCTCGGGTGTGCGTGACGGTACCAAGGGGACCAGGCAGCTGACGGGGATCCTGGGTTCCCTCTGGGCGTCCCTGGAGCCAGGATCAGATGACATCGGGCTGGAGGCGTCATGGAGGGCCTTGGCTACGATCGCGGGCGGAAGCCGCCCTGCTTGCTCGGGATCCGCCGCCTGATCGAGACGTGGGCGGCTTCCTCGCGTCCTTGCAGCCGTGGCCCAGTCGCACAGGCCAGCCGTTCGCCCCTCTACCGCTTCGACCAATGCGTCGAGGTTCGTCGGAGGCGGTCCGGCCAACGGGAACAGGTGTTCGATAAATGGTAAACTTGATGCATGTTGCGCGGGCTCTTCATCGGCATCGACAGGTATGCGTCACCAGTGACGAGGCTCACCTGTGCTGCCGCGGACGCGATCGCCCTGGCAAGCCTGTTCGCCGACACCCACATGGGCGAGGTGGTGCAGGTCCTTGACGAAGCTGCCACCGGCGAAGGAATCCGAGCGGCGCTAGTCAAGCTCCAGGAGGCCGCCGAGGATGACGTCGTGATCGTCAGCTTCTCCGGTCACGGAACCGAGGATCACGAGTTAGTCCCGATCGACGTGGACGTAGATGATCTTGCTGGGTCGTGCATCCCTCTCGGGCAACTCGCTGAGCTACTAGATCAGATCCCAAGCAAGCACCTCATAGTCATCCTCGACTGCTGCTTTTCGGGCGGATTTGGCGGAGGGCGCGTCTTTGCGCCTACTCAAACTCGCTCCTTGCTTGAAGACCGAACCGAACTCGAAGGCCTTGCCCGGGGCAGCGGGCGCATCGTCATCACCGCGTCGGGGGCAGGCGAGCCCGCTCTGGAGACCAGCGAGTTCGGACACGGACTGCTTTCCCACTTTGTGATCCGAGGCCTGCAAGGAATGGATGGGGTCGGAAGGGACGGGCGCATCCCCCTCACCGATCTCTTCTCGTACGTGATGAAGGGTGTGCTCGACGCCGCTGATCGAATGCGAGAGGTGCAGACGCCGACGCTCTACGGGTCAATCGAGGGCGCGCCCTCGCTTCAGCAGCTCGTTGCCGGACCCGCCTACGGCAACGCATTCCCGTCGAGGGTTCGGCCTCCGGCTACCGCCGAGTGGTCGAGTCTGGTGCCGTACGGGCTTCGACAGCAGTATCTGGACATCTGGGCCGCTGAGATGCCTGGCCTGAACGATCTGCAGTTGCAGGCGATCAACGAGCACGGCTTGCTGGATGGCGGGTCGTCGCTAGTGGTTGCCCCGACAGGCGCAGGCAAGACGATGATCGGCGAGCTAGCTGCGATGCAGGCGGTCTCGAACGGCGGACGAGCCGTCATGCTTCTGCCGCTGCGCGCTCTGGTGAACGACAAGTACGAGTACATGAGCCGCGTGTACGGCGAGTCGATGACCACGGTCCGAGCTACCGGCGAGTACGGCGACCAGGTCGGCGCAATCCTCAACGGCCAGTTCGACGTCGCGCTCCTGACCTACGAGAAGTTCCTGAACCTCATGCTCGGCTATCCCCACATCATGCGGACGGTCAGCCTGGTCGTAGTCGACGAAGTCCAAACCGTTGGCGACCGCGGACGAGGCCCCAACCTTGAGTTCTTGCTCACGCTGCTGCGTTCGGGCCACGGCCGCACGGTCAGCCCGCAGATCGTTGCGCTGTCTGCTGTCATCGGTGACACCCGAGGGATGGAACGGTGGCTCGGAGGAACACTTCTCAAGACCACGCATCGGCCGGTTCCACTTCGTGAGGCGGTGCTTGACGCAGCGGGAGGCATCCAGGTTCAGGAGGCCGATGGCAGCCAACGCAGCGAGCCTGGGTTCATTCAGCCGGCCTATGTGTCAGGCAGCCAGTCGAACAAGCCGTACGTGATCCCGCTGCTCCAGCGGCTGGTGGCGGAGGGCAAGAAGGTGATCGTGTTCCGGGCGATCAAAGGAGACACTGTTGGTGGAGCGCGCTACCTGTCTCAATCACTCGGACTCCCACCGGCGACTGCGGCGCTAGAGGCGCTGCCCGAGGGGGATCGATCCGATGCATCGAACGCACTGCGCTCCGCGCTTCAGGGAGGCGTCGCCTTCCACAACTCGGATCTCGATTCGGCCGAGCGCATCGCAGTGGAGGTGGCGTTCCGAGACCCCGACTCGCCGTTGCGCGTGGTGGTTGCGACTACCACCCTTGCGATGGGCGTCAACACACCGGCCGAGGCTGTCGTCATCGCGGGGCTGACCCACCCCTTCGACAATCCATACTCGGTCGCTGAGTACAAGAACATGGCTGGTCGGGCTGGCCGCCCCGGTCACGTCGAAGCAGGCGAGGCCTACATCGTCGCGACCGGTGATCCAGGCCCTGTCGGCGCGTGGCACCAATACGTGCTCGGAGAGCCCGAGGCCATCCAGTCCCACTTCATGGCCGCCACCACGGACGGCCAGACATTGGTGCTCCGATGCCTCGTTGCCCTCAAAGGCTCCGTTGCTGAGGACGGCCTTCTCGAACTGCTCGACAACAGTTTTGCTGTCTGGCTGCTTCGCGAGGCGGGACAACCCGGCTGGGACCGGGCCGTACTCTCACGCGACATCAATGCCCTCATCGACGGGCAGCTCCTCGACCGTGAGCCCAATGGAAACCTCACACTGACCGAGCTTGGGCGATACGCGGGGGAGTCCGGCGTTGAGGTTCGCTCGATCACCCAGGTCTCTTCGCTGCTGCGCTTCGCACCCGACATCCTCAACGAACACGACCTCGTGGTGCTTGCCCAGGTGACGGTCGAGCTTGACCAGCTCTACATCCCAGCGAACAAGCGATCTCGGCAGGAACAGCAACGCTGGCCCCAGACCCTTCGACAGCTCGGGGTCAGCCCTGGGCTGCTTCAAGGCCTTCACGTCGGAGGTGGAGATCCGCTGCAACGGGCCAAGCGGGCCACAGCGTGCGTCCTGTTCATGTCAGAGCAACCAATGGCCCAGATCGAGGGGAACCTTCTCCAGCACTACCGCGATAACTCCGCCGCCGGTCCGATCCGAGGCGTCGCCGCTCGAACACGAGACGTCATCGACACCGTGATTCGAGTAGCTGTCTTCCGGGGAAAATCTGTGGCGGACGACAGTGCCTTGGACGATCTTCCACTGCGGCTGGAACTTGGGCTGCCTGCCTCGATGGTTCCAGTGGCTCGATTGCTAGGCCCGATGCTCACGCGTGCTCAGTATCTCGATCTGAACCAGCGCGGCATCCGTTCGTCTCAGGGCCTGCTGGACATGGGCGAAGACGCTCTACGGGATGTCCTAGGTGCCGCGGCAGTCCGCCCGGTCCTAGATCGGCTCGATCCAGCTGCCTGATCTTCGTCAAGCGGCCCGTCCAGACGCACGACCACCCCGCTCCCGGCGGGCGCGACTCGTTCCTGTCACGCGGTTTGGTTCCTTAGGTTCCGCTCGTCGACCAGTGCCAGGGCTCGCTCGGCAAGTTGTAGAAGCCGTACGTGGCCGCGTGCTTGGCGAGCCACTTGTAACCCACGCTGTCGTGAGTGCGGCTGTTGTCGAAGTCGATGGCTAGGCCGACCTCGTGTTGGCTCGTCCCTGGGCGAGCGGTCGGGGGGTGGCAGGCGCTGGGATCCATCTCGTAGATCGCGTAGTAGGTGGTGCCGCAGTGCTCCCGGCGAAGCTCTATCTGCTGCGCAGGGTCGCGGTATCCGCCGCCGGTCATGTTGAGTCCGTCGTTGCGGGCAGCAGTGAGGAGTTCGGCGACCTGGTCCTCGATAATGCAGTTGATGGTGATGCCGCCGACGGTGCAGAGCGATACCCCCGCCGGTGCGCCGGTTGTTGGAGTAGTGCCGGGGGGCAACGGGGCTGTCTCGCCACCTGTCGGTGACTCGGTGTCGACCGGAGTCGGGGTGGTCACCGTGGGCGCTTGCGCCGCCAGCAACTGGGCCTGCAGCTGAGCCTGGTGAGCAGCGATCTGAGCGGACAGCGCGCGGTCGGTCGCCGCGAGATGAATGCTGCGCTGGAGCTGGCTCGCGATCGTCGCTCGAACGCGGATCAAGAGTTGCTGCTGTTGGGCCTCAGCCGCACGTGTCACGTCGAGCTGGTGGTTGCGCTTCGCCCGTTCAGCCGTGGCATCTCGCCGGGCCGCGGACGCTTGGCGCTGGCGTCGGCCAAGGCGGGATTGGGTTTGATCGAGATTGGCCGCAACCTTGCTGTCGGTGTCGGCCCGGAGCCCGATGAAGAACAATCGCTTGGAGACCGTCAGGTAGTCGTGGTCTTCGAGGGCTGCCCAGATGGCATCGCCAGGCGGGTCGACATACGCCGCCACGGCACGGCGTCGCATCTCGTCCTTTAGCACGACGGCCTGCCGACTGAGCGAGCGCACCTGAGTCCGGAGACGTTGCACCGTCACCGCTGCCGCCCAAACTCGGCGGTCGGCAGTCGCAAGAGCCGCCCGCTGGGAGGCTGCGTTGCGGTCGAGCGTGGACAACGCGGACCTGATCTGAGCCAGCGTCGCCGTTGAGGTGTCGAGCGCGGCGGCAACCTGGGCCCGTTCGGCGCGGATCTGCGCTTGGCGATTGATCGGGCCAGACGGACTCATCGTCGCCGACTGTCCGGCGACCGGCGGAGCACCGAGACAGAGGGTGGCGAGCACAACGGCGACAGAGCCGCCGAGCCGCGCAGGCGTATCCCAAGACCGGCGTTGTGCGCGACGCGCTTGAGGTCCCATAGGCGATCGGACTTCGCGCCGCGTCACCTGCCAACTGTACCGACCGGTATCCGCAGCCCAGAGGCACTCGCCGCACCCCGTTGGACTACTGCCGCCGAATAGAGAGTGATTCTCAGTACTGTCTCGACCGATGAGGCAGGTCGGGACGCAGGATCTCCCACGGTGACGAAGGGCCAACGATGACCACAGACGAGTCACCGGAACTGGGAGAACAGACAATCAAGCGGCGAACCAACCCGAGGCCTCACCATGTCCACGAGGCGACCGCGGTGCATTCGCACGGAAGCCTGCGGCTCCAGGCGGGAAGCGCACGAGTGACGCGGAACCTGACGATTGCGGTCGGTCTGTGCTTGTTGGCGACGTTGGCCGCGGGGTGGCACCTGCGGCCCAAGGGCTCGATGCCGAAGGCACCAGGGGTCACACCGGGGACCGTGTTCGTCTATGGCCAGGTCATGACGGTCGACCCGGTGAACTGTCCAAGCCAGTACGACGCAACAGTTGACTGCTCGACGGCGCGGATACGGGTGACCAATGGCCCGACGGCCGGGGACATCGCCGTACTGCAGAACACGGCGGGCATCCCGGGATCTCCAGTGGTCCACGAGGGCGACAAGATCCGCATGGCCTACTTCGCCAAGGCCCCGCCAGCTCAGCGCTACACCTTTGACGACTTCGAGCGAGGCTCACCGCTGCTCCTGCTGGTGATCGTGTTTGCGGTGGCGGTCATCCTCCTGAGCTGGATGCAAGGCGTCCGAGCTCTCATTGGTATGGGCCTCAGCCTGGTGGTGGTCGTGACGTTCCTGTTGCCGGGCTTGCTCCGGGGTGGTTCGCCGCTCCCGCTCGCTCTGGTCACCGCAATCGCCGTCGCGTTCGCTGCGCTGTACCTGGCACACGGCGTGCACGTCGGCACCCATGTGGCCTTCGCCGGTTCGGTGCTGGCGCTCGGGCTCACCGCTGCACTCGGCGCGGCGTTCATCGCCGCCTGCCACTTCACCGGCTACACCGACGAGAACGTCAACTCGCTCGTCATCGCCAACGCTCACCTCGATGTTCGTGGCCTCATTCTCGCCGGTCTGGTGGTTGGTGCTCTCGGCGTGCTCGACGACATGACCGTCACCCAGGTATCAGCTGTCGGCGAGGTCCAGAGGGCCAATCCCAGCCTGTCGACCTTCGACCTGTACCGGGCGGGCCTGCGGATTGGTCGAGATCACGTCGCCTCCACCGTCAACACGCTCATCCTCGCCTACGTCGGTGCATCGCTGCCCCTGCTGCTGCTGGTATCACAAGGCGGACGATCGCTCGGTGGCGTACTGACCTCCGAGGTCGTCGCGGTCGAGATGCTTCGAGCGGTCGTTGGGTCGATCGGGTTGGTGGCCGCAGTGCCGATCACCACGGGGCTTGCGGCGTGGGTCGTCCACCGCCCCATGTCCGAACGAGACGAAGGGGAGGACGACGAGCCGGACGACAGCGATGAAGAACCGGACCACGATGATCCGTGGTCGTCATTCGGGCCAGACGACGAGTTCTGGGATCGCCGCTAGGACGCTGCAGGGTCGTGGGCTTCGGAGGTCGGGCGGCGGGTGAGGATCAGCGGTCCGAGCAGCCGTGCTAACAGGTAGATGGCGAAGCTGATGCCGGTGATGAAGACGCTCGGTTTGACGGTGCCTGATTGTAGGCTGGCCAGGAGGCCGCCCTCGGTAGCAATGAGCGCGAACGCCACCGAGAGCCCGGTGGCGACGAGGGGTTTGGCGGTGAAGCGTTGGGCCGCAGCCGCAGGGGTGATCGCCAGACTGAGCACCAACAAGGTTCCTACGATCTGAGCTGCTGCAGTCACGGTCAGCGCCAGGATGACTAGGAAGCTCAGGCCCAGCAGTCGGACCGGGAGACCACGTGCGGCGGCAACATCGGGGTCGACCGAGGCAAAGAGCAGCGGTCGGTGCAGCAGGGTCATTGCGATGGCGGCAACGGCGCCGATAGCGACGAGGAGAACGATCTGGTTGGTGCTGATGCCGAAGATGTCACCGAAGAGGATGTTGGTGGCGGCGGTGGCGAAGCCCCGGTAGTAGCTGAGCAGTAGGACGCCCAGCCCGAGTCCGAAGGCCAGGACGACGCCAATGGCTGAGTCCCGCTCTCGCTCGCGTTCTCCCAGCAGTCCGATGATGGCCGCGACAACCACTGCGCCGATCAGCGCGCCGGCGATCGGGTCATCGGCAACGAGCAGCCCAGCGGCAGCCCCGGTGAAGGCCAACTCGCTAGTGCCGTGGACGGCGAAGGCCATGTTGCGCATGATCACGAACGGACCGATGAGCCCACAGGTGATGGCGACCAGCGCGCCAGCGATGAGCGCGTGCTGGGCGAAGGCTTGGGACAGGTAGAGGTGGAGCTCCATCAGCGGGTCCTCGCCGTGCGGTGTTCGTGGTGGTAGCTGCCGTCACCGCCGACGATGACGATGCGGTTTCCGACGTGCACGACCTCAACTGGGCTGTCGTAGAGCTTGCTGAGCTTGGAGGTCGTCAGTACGTCGGCGGGGGTACCGACTGACCATTTGCCACCGGCGAGGTAAAGCACCCGGTCGACGTAGGGGAGTACCGGATTGATCTCGTGAGTCACGAAGATGACGGCAGTCTGGGCGGACCGTCGTCGTTCATCGAGCAGCTGACAGACGGTCTGCTGGTTGGTGGGGTCGAGCGAAAGCAAGGGCTCGTCACATAGAAGGACCTCGGGGTTGGTCAGGAGCGCTTGTGCGATCCGAAGCCGTTGCTGTTCTCCGCCAGACAATGTGCCGAGTGGTGCGTCAGCGAACGACAGGGCACCGACCGCAGCCAGAGCGGCGTCGACCGCGTCGCGGCTACGGCGGGTCGAGCGGGCCAGACCTGGGCGAGATCCGTCGAGTCCGAACTGCACGAGGTCACGGCCGCGGATCGGGAGGTCTCGATCGAAGGCTCGTTGTTGCGGGATATAGCCGATCTGTTTGCGAGCCGCTCGGGGCTCCTGCCCGCACATCAGCACCGTGCCCTCGCTCAGTGGCTCCAGTCCAAGCATCACGCGCAGCAGCGAAGTCTTGCCAACACCGTTGGGTCCGAGGACGGCCACAAACTCACCGGCCCGGACTCTCAGCTGGAGATCATTGAAGAGCGAGCGTTCCCCGTACCGAAGGGTGCCACCGTGGATCGCCACGACGATCTCCGGTTCGGCTCCGGTCATTGGCTGAGGGCCTGCTCAATGGCTCTCGCTTGGTCGAGTTGCCACGATTGGTAGGTCTTCTCACTCGGCGGGATGGTCTCGGTGACCGCCACGATCGGGACGCCGACTTGCTTGGCCAGAGCGCGGACGTGCACCGTGACAGCGCTGGTGGCTTGGGAGTTGTAAAGCAACACCTTGACGCCCCGGTTCGTCATCAGGTCGTTCATCGTCCGTACGTCGGCGGGGCTCGGGTCATTGCCATCCTCGAGCGCCGCAGCGAAGCCCGGAGGCGTCTTGACTTCCAGCCCGGAGGCGGCAAGCAGGTAGCCGGGGACGCGCTCGGTGTACGCAACCGGGGCACCCGGGTAGTCCGTCTTGATCGAGGCGATGACAGCGAGGATCGGCTTCAGCGACTGGTCGAACCGGGTGAGGTTCGCCTTGAAGTCCTTGGCATGCCTGGGGTCCTGGGCGGCGAGTGCCTCCTCGATGGCCTTGGCAGCCTGGTTGACGTGAGGAACGTCGTACCAAAGGTGCGGATTGGGGTTGTCGCCGCTGACCTTCAGCGCCGTGGCCATCGACAGGACCTTGCGATGGGAGTTGGGGGAGGCCGACACCAGCTTGTCGAGGAAGTCGTCATAGCCAACGCCGTTGGCAATCACGAGGTCCGCACCCGACACCTTCGCTGCGGTCGAAGCATCGGACTCGTACAAGTGCGGATCGGTCGACGGGTCGCTGAGAATCGAGGTGACGGCCACGTGTGACCCCCCGATCTGCGCCGTGATGTTGCCCCAGAAGTTCTCGCCAGCGACGACGTTGAGACGGGTGCCAGGGGAGGTGGACTTGGACCTGCCAAACGTCAGGGCCCCGCCAACGACCACGACAACCACCACCAGCAGGGCACCCGCGACACGGGGCGCGCGTGACTTCCTGGGACGAAAGATGCTGCGACTCATGCAAGAATGATAATGATTCTCAATCTGAATTGCAAATGTGTCGCAATATTGGTCAGAGATCGCAACAGGGCATCCTGACCAAGACCTCGATCGGGTTACGTTGGACGTCGTCAGCCAGACACCTGTGAGCCCTGGAGGCCATCTCATGCGACGTCGAATCTGCGCTGCGGTGGCGGTCATCGCCGCCCTCACGCTCGGACCTGGGCTGGCCGCCTGGGCTCACGTGACCGTGCAACCTGGCTCGGCTCCGAAGGGCGGCACCGATCAGGAACTCACCTTCCGAGTCCCCAACGAGGACGACAAGGCCAACGTCACCGGCCTCGACATGCAAATTCCCACTGACCATCCGCTCCTCGGCGTCGAGGCCGAGAACATGCCCGGATGGAAGGCGACGGTCAAGACGACCAAGCTGGCCAAACCGATCACCACGGACGACGGCACCCTGACCGAATCGGTCAGCGAGATCGTCTGGACCGGCGGCAGCATTCCGCCCGACTCGTATGGCGACTTCCGCGTCATCGTCGGGCAGCTCCCCGACGACACCGACTCTCTCAAGTTCCCCGCCATCCAGACCTACAGCGACGGCAAGTCCGTCTCCTGGATCGAGGACACCCCGGTCAGCGGAGACGAACCCGAGCACCCCGCACCCGTCCTTACGCTGACCGCGGCTGGGTCTGACACCAAGGCCACCACCCCGACGGCGACCTCACCGGGCTCTGCCACCGTGACGGCATCCGAGGTGTCCAAGTCCGATGTCGACTCGGCCAACACCAAGGGAACCATCGGAATCCTCGTGGGCGTGATCGGTCTCCTCGCCGGGATCGGTGGGATCGTCCTCGGTCGCCGGCGCTCGGCTTAGACAGGTCTGTGCCAGGCGTGCGCTATGGGGCCAAGCCGTGCAAGGAAGTTGAGAGGGCGGTGTCCGCTCGACAACGCAGGCCGTGAACGGATGCCCGCCCGGGCCCCCTATCGGCCGCGCCTCGGCCGAGTCGGGATGCCGGCGCGGATCATGGCGGTCCTGATGGTCTCGGCGTCAACCCCGAACTGCTTGCCGAGCTGAGCCAGCGACTCACCGCCTTCGTAGCGATGAGCGATCTCGTCGAGGTCTAGGGCTACTCGCCCGCCACGGCGCGGAACACCGTGGCGGGCGAGGATCTCGGCAGCAGTTCGCTTATGGATCCCGAACTGGCGGGCCAGCGCAACCAAGGTGGCCCCGTCTCTGTAGCTTTCGACCAATACCAACTGGTTGGCATGGGACAGGCGAACTTGCTTCTGACCTGCGGAGACGTCTCGACTGGGAGACGTAACAGCGGACCGAGCCAGTAGTGAGCCGACCCTTCCTAGATCGCTCGACATCCTGGAGTAAGCCCCCAGAACCTCCACCAAATTAAGAATCCGATCGCGAGATCGGTTTTTTATTTGCTACAATAAACGTATAACCAAGGAGTTTTTATGGACGTTTTAGCAGGTGTATTCGGTTTCGGAGTATTCGTC